>OCZT010000372.1_pt1 | contig 44001 bp, 20 predicted proteins | sample 1539031 | NCBI WGS metagenome assembly OCZT01 (sample SAMEA3539308, study PRJEB22396) | soil metagenome | biome: tundra; feature: field; material: soil | place: USA | collected 2010-05 | depth 0.15 m
GGCACCTCATAAGTGTGGCGAAACCCAAGCGCGCGGGAATAAGTGTCTTGCGGCATGGCGGCCACATACTGGTGATTCACCAAACTAACAGGCACACGCAGCGGCTGACCACCGATTACCAGCAGATTTCCGCCCGTGTCGAGGTAGCGCTCAATGCTCCTCCACGCCTCGACCGGGACTGCAGAACCATATGGCAGCACAAGAAGATCGGCGTTCGAAAGCGTCTCAGGGGCGGCAAGAGTTGCCTCATCCTCGAATACCGGCTCCAGGCCTGTAAGAGCTTTATCGAGGCTTGCTCGCTCGATCGGCTGGCTGGCTACTGTAGGAAAGCCAGGTTGCCACAAGACAACAACCTTTGCCTGAAGCTGTAAAGGCAGGAGTGAAACCGCAAAGAGGATCCATAGACGTCCGCGCATGATCTGCCCCCATTGATACTTAACATCCTGTAGTAAAAGTCCGAAATGCTGAAAAACATCCCTCAGGGGCTAAAGCCCGTCGTTTCGTATCAAGCGTTTGCGGCACGACTGAAGTCGTGCCCTTTCAAAACATCGACTTAATCAGAATTCCCTAGAGCGTGCTCAGGCTCCCGCGCCGCGCCGCCGACTATGATAGCGCGATCAAGCCTGTTTGAAAAGGTTAACTCTCTTCCAATACAAGATGAGCCTGAAGGCGGGATCTGATTCCAATACAAGATGAGCCTGAAGGGGCGGTCATGCTGGGTAGTGAACATCCGCATGGTTCGAGCAGAAGAGTTGAGTTTGGAGGCGATGGGCCAGTTTGTCACGGCCAGCGAGGATATCCGGTTTGACTTATCTTCTATAGTTAGCGGCGCCGAACGGCTGTAACTCCTTGATTTCATTAGAGACGCTGGGCTAATCCGTGAAAACCTAGTGTCACGTAATTTTCCGATATAGGGATCACGTATGCTTCATATATGGATGAGGTTGCGTTATGATGGTGACACATCGAGGTAGACTTGTTCGTTCGCACGCAAACCAACGGTTCCCGGACTTATCTGCTCATCGTGGATAACGAGTGGGTGGACGGCAAGGTCAAGCAACGCGTCCTGCATCGTCTGGGCCGCCTCGATGAGTTGCTGGCCAGCGGCCAACTCGACGCGCTGGTCCAGTCGCTGGGGCGGTTTTCAGAGAAGCTCGCCGTTCTCGGCGCCCATGCGCGCGGCGAGAGCATGGCCACGCGTAGCGCCCGCATCGGCCCCGGTCTGATCTTCGAACGGCTCTGGCAGGCCTGCTCCATCGATAAAGTCCTGACCGCCTTGCTCAAAGGCCGGCGCTTCGAGTTTTCCGTCGAGCGGGCCATCTTCCTCACCGTATTGCATCGGCTCCTGGCTCCCGGCAGCGACCGCGCCGCCGAAAAGTGGAAGGACGGCTACGCCATCGAGGGCGTAGCCGATCTGGAGTTGCAGCACCTCTACCGGGCCATGGCCTGGGTGGGCGAGATTCTTCCCCAGGCCGAGCAGGATGGGGCCACGCCTTTCGCTCCCCGCACCAACAAGGATCTCATCGAGGAGGCGCTGTTCCGGCGGCACCGCAATCTATTCAGCGATTTGGACATCGTCTTCTTCGACACCACATCGATCTACTTCGAGGGTCAGGGAGGCGAGACCATCGGCCAGCATGGACACTCAAAAGACCATCGTCCTGACCTGAAGCAGATGGTGGTGGGCATGGTGTTGGACCGCAGCGGCAATCCGGTGTGCAGCGAGTTATGGCCGGGGAACACGGCCGATGTGAAGAGCCTGGTCCCCATCGTGGAGCGGTTGCAGAAGCGGTTCGGCATTGGCTCAGTATGCATCGTCGCCGACCGGGGGATGATCAGCGCCGAGACCCTGGCGGAGGTGGAGTTGCGGAAGTGGCAATACATCCTGGGCGTGCGCATGAGAAGCTCGAGCGAAGCCAGGGCGGTAGTGGCGCGCGCCAGGCGTTATGCCGAGGTGCATCCCAAGAGCGATGACCGCGACGACCCATCGCCATTGAAGGTGAAGGAGGTATGGGTTGAGGATGCGCGCCGCTATGTAGTGTGCGTGAACGAGGATCAAGCTACGAAGGATCGCCATGACCGCGAGGCTGTGGTAGCCGCACTGCGCGATGCGTTGCGCCAGGGCGATAAGTCGCTGGTGGGCAACAAGGGATATCGCAAGTACTTGCGCGCCGGCGGCAAGCAGTTCGCCGTGGATGAGGACAAGATCGAGGAGGAAGCGCGCTACGACGGCAAGTGGGTGCTGACGACCAACACCGATCTACCGGCGGCCGAGGTGGCGCTGAAGTACAAGCAACTGTGGATGGTGGAAGATGTCTTCCGGTCGATGAAGTCGCTGCTGGATACTCGGCCCATTTATCACAAGTGCGACGAAACGATACGCGGATATGTGTTTTGCTCGTTCCTGGCGCTGCTGCTGCGCCAAGAGCTGGAAGAACGCCTGGCGCGCAAAGAGTGGAAGCTGGAATGGGCTGACGTAATCCGCGATCTGGACAACCTTGTGGAGATGGAAGTTTCGATCGGTGGCAAAGGGTACGTCTTTCGTGGTCAGAGTTCCGGCGTGGCAGGCAAGGTCTTTCAAGCCTGCGGCGTCGCCCTGCCACCGGTACTGCGCTTATGCTGAACCCCTCTTCAGTTCGGTGCGGGTGGAGAGAAAGCGTGTCACTAGGCCGTTTTCAAAACTGCAACCTATTGATAATGGACCACTTCCTAAATCATGGTGTAGAAGATGAGTTTGATCCAGCGAAAAAATAGCTCCACAGCCCACCTTTTCTTGTAGATTTCGGCGATGGCCAGCGGCGGCAGCGTGAAGTTGTTGGTCAAGAACTTCAGCCGCTTACCGGTCTCCGGATCGCAAAAGGTGACGCGGCGCAGTGCATCCGGATACGCCGTTGCAGAACCGTAGCTAGTCAAAATGACCGTATGGTCACTGCGCAGACCGGTGGTCTTGTCCACTGGGCGCGAGTAGCGGCGTTGGAGCAGCACGTTGGTTTTAGTGCGCACCACGAAGAAGGCCGACTCCAGGGTGAAGCGATAGAGCCGTTCGAAGTCGATATAGCCGCGATCCATTACATAGAACGCGCCGGCTTCGAGTTCAATTTCGTCAAGCACGTTCACGTCCGCCACTTTGCCGTCAGTGATGTGAATGAAGGTGGGGATGGAGCCGCGCAGATCGAGCAGAGTGTGCATTTTAACGGCTGCTTTGTGGGTGCGGAACCGTGCCCAGGGAAACAGTGCGAGACAAAGATCGATGGTGGTCGAGTCCAGCGCGTATAGATCGCTCACATCCTTGATGTCGGTTGCGTCGCCGGCGTAGAGCTTGACCGCCGAGTGAATCAGCACCTGCGCAAAGTCGGCAAAGATGCGCCAGTCGCGGTCCTCGTTGGCGTCGGTCAGCGTGGAACGCGCCACGGCCGAGCCGAAGCCCATGTGATACAGCTTGGGTCCAATCGCTCCCAAGCAGGCTTCGATGTTGCGCAAGCTCTCGCGGTAGGCCAGTTGGGCAAAGGCCATGGCGAGGAACTGCTCCCAGCAGGAAAGCTTCTTGGTATAGCGATCGCCGCCGTAACGGGCGACACAGCGGCGGAACTCGCGACCGGGAAGAAAGTCAATTAACTGGGAGAAGATGCTCTTACCTTCATTCATCCCCTCATCATGGGCGATGAGGCAGGAGGCAAACATGCATTTCAAATCGCGGCAAGCATAATATGACTATAACTTGCTAGTTTTATATCGGTTGCAAGACAGGAACATGACTTTACCGGACAGCCGTGATGCTGCTGCTGGAAAAGAAAATGGAAATCCCGGTTTACGGTTGACGGGGCGGCCTTGTCAGGGAAAATATTTTCCATGATAATCACTTGACAGTGCAATACAAAACGTTTATTGTGCGTCCGTGGTTGGAATACAAGATTCTGCGTTCTGGTTATCCATAGATTCTCTTCAGAATTGTGATAGCTGAGAAGCAGACGTCGCAGACGCAATTGGTACGTAGCCGACCGGGGGACTACTATGAAGTTTCTTTCAAGGATCAGGCCGACAGCCTCGTTACTGGCGATGCTTTCCGCTGTATTTCTGCTGGCGCAGACAGCGCTTTATGGACAGGCGACCGGCAGTGTGACCGGCATTGTCGCGGATTCGGCAGGCGCCATCATTCCGAAAGCTGTCATCGTTTTGACCAACCTGGAAACCGGAGTTTCCCGCACTACGACCAGCAATAACCAGGGGAACTGGGCCTTCGCCGGAATCCTCCCCGGCGGAAGCTACAGATTCGAGGTCAAGGCCGATAATTTTGACCCCTGGGAGTCCCAACCCTTTCCTGTACGCGCCGGCGATTCCCTGAGCTTCACGGATATCCGCCTGAAAGTGGGCGCCATTACGGCGTCGGTGACAGTGGAATCGACGGTCGATTCGCAGTTGGCGACGCTGGACACCGGCGAACGCAGCGACATCATCACTGCCAAGGAACTGGAGACTCTGACGATTGTCGGCCGCGATGCAGGGGAACTGGTGCGCATGTTGCCCGGCTATTCGATGGGCTCGGGCAATCAGGGGCTCTTCAATCGTCCCGGTTACAACACGGCGGTAGTCGGCCTCAGCGGTCCCACGGGAGCCTTTTCGGCCAACGGCACCGGTCCTACCGGCATCGCCACCGTGATTGACGGCGTTTCGCTGACCGACATCGCCACCAACTCCGGATCGGTTCAGCAGATGAACTTGGACATGATTCAGGACGTCAAGGCGATCAGTTCTTCCTATGGCGCCGCTACTGCCAAGGGTCCCGCGGTCATCTCCGCTTCCAGCAAGGTGGGCGGGTCTTCATTTCATGGCGCGGCTTATATGATGGCGCGCGATGCTTCCCTGAACGCAAACGACTGGTATGACAACTTCCTGAAGCAGTCCCGCCCGGCCGGCCGCTACCTCTTTCCGGGTGGCAACATAGGCGGCCCGCTGCTGTTGCCTTTCACCCAGTACAACAAGAATCGCGACAAGCTGTTCTTCTTTTTTGGCTATGAATACTACAATCAGCAGTTTGAGGCCAACCAGCAGGCGTTGACCGCCTGGGTTCCGACCCTGGCCGAGCGCCAGGGCGATTTCAGCGCCGCTTCGCTCGACGCGCAGCTTTGCGGCGGGCGTCCGGATGGTCTGGCCAATCCCAACTCGATTCTGGCCATGTGCAATACCAACAACTTCCTGGCCAATGGCGACATTATGGTGAACCAGAACGCTGCTCCGTATGCCAATGCGGCCGGCGTCGCCCTCATCAACTGGTTCCCCCTGCCCAACGCCGATCCTTTCACCAATCCCACCGGTTACAACTACATTCAGCAGATCATGCAGACCCAGAATGGCTCCCAACTCAAGGGCACTCTGCAATACGTGATCAATCCCAATAACAACTTGTTCTTCGTCTATGGCCTGCAGAAGCAGATTGCACAGGACCCGGTGGCCTTCGGTTATTTTCCGAGTGCTTCCATCCCTTATCCCGGCAATGTGACCACGGGCGACATCTCCAATATTCTTTCCGCGCGCTACTCGCGTACTCTGGGCGCATCGGCCACCAACGAACTCTCCGTAGCCATGTCCCTGGTGAGCCAGCCGGGCCGGATGGGTGATCCGCAGGCGGTCAGCCGCTTCAATATGAACTCCTATAACGGTGGCAAGGGCAACTTCACCTACCTCGGAATGTACAAAAACGGTGGCGATTACTCAGTGCCCGGCATTCAGAGCGGTGGCTCCAACGGCTACCCAAACCTCCAGATGCCTGGCGGTTTCTATAGCAACAGCATCCGGACCAAAAAAACCGATCCCATGGTGCAGGACAATCTCAGCTGGCAGTTGCGCAATCACTTCCTGCAGTTCGGCGTCTACTGGGAGACGGGAACCTACGACGGTATGGGCATCAGCAACGTATTCCCCCAGGGTGAATACAGCTTCAATGTCGGAACCTACCTGGAATACACCAGCCCGGCATTCGGGGAAACCAATTTTGTTGCCTGTCAGAATCCCAACCCGGCGGCTCAGCAGCGCAATTCCGGCGCTGCCTATCTGGGCAGCTGCTTCAACCCCTCGGCGATGATGTATATGGGTTTGGCCGACTCTTACACGCAGAGCAACTTCGTTCCCGAAGTGGACATGCAATATACAACCATGGCCGGGTTTGTGAATGATCAGGTAAAGCTGAAGCACAATTTGACTCTTGTGGCCGGCTTCCGCCTGGAGCACCTCGGGCCCTGGACAGATAAGCATAACAACGGACTGGCGACATTCTCTGACAGCCTTTATGCCAGCGAATGCGGCGGATATCTTCGCTCCTGCACCAGCACCGGCATGCCGGGCGTCACCTGGTTAAGTCAGAAAACGGGCGTCTCCAATTCTGTAAATTCCCCGCAGATGGTCTACTTCACTCCGCGTGTCGGCGCGGCCTGGGATATCGGGGGCAAGGGAAGGACGATTGTACGCGGCGGCTGGGGCATCTATCGCAATCAGGAGCAGTTCCAGCCCTACGCGGCGGCCGCCTCTACGGCGCAGGGCTTCCGCACCAGCTCTCTGAGTGGCAATTTGAATTTCGCCCAGATCGATAATCAGACGCCGAACAATCCGCCCGATGTCAGCGTCTACGTGCTTTCGCCCACCGATACGAATCGTCCGATCTATTACGAATACAACGCCGACATCGATCGGGAGATCGGCTGGAGATGGCTCAAGTCGCATGTTGCGGTGGCTTATGTGGGAAGCCACAGCATCAATCTCGGCTCGTACAACGGAAGCTCATACAACAGCGCCTCTGACCTGAACATCATTTGCGGCATTGAGAAGGGTTGTGCGACAAATAAGAACCCAAATAACCCGCAGAACAACCTGTTCCTTGTCGATCCTACGGCGATCGTGAAGGATCCAACAGTGGATCAGACGCAGATTTATTCCATGTCGTCCGGCATCAAGACGTCGCAGATGGACTTCTTCAGGCCCTATCCGTTTTTCTCGCACATCTACCAGTTGAAACACAATTTCTACAACAACTACAACAGCCTGCAGGCGCAGTGGAATAAGGTCGCCGGCCTGGTGACCTACGGCGCCAACTATACCTTTGCCAAGAACCTGGCCACGGCGGCGTCGTGGAACAACAACATCGTCGATCCACTCAACCTGCGCAACGATTACAATCCGGTCCCTTATGCCCGCACGCATACCGTCAACGTGCACTACATGATCAATCCGGTTCATCCTTATAAGGGGCACAGCCGGATTCTCAGTGAAGTGGCGAATAACTGGCAGGTGACAGGCATATCGCAGTGGATGAGCGGTCTGCCGCTGGCCTCCCAGCAGGGTGAAAACTTCGGCTTCGGCTATGGTTCGCTCAGCGCAGTGCAGGTTCAATACCAGAACCAGTCCAACCCTCAGATGAACAGCGCCTGCGCAACGACCTACCACATTCCGCCGGACTCGTTGGGCCACACCTTCTGCGTGACCAATCTGGACCCGGTGGTGTGGCTGGGAACTCCGGATATACAACTGATGCCCACGCTGCCAGGCAACCCCAAGGCCGGTCTGAAGACTCATCAGTATATGAATCCCACGGCGTTTGGCGTTCCGCTGCCGGAGACGAATGGCGTGTACCGCCTGCCCTTTATCTCTGGTCCTTCGTTCATGGATCACGATGTCACGCTGCTTAAGAACATCCCGATGGGTGGAAAGAGGAACCTGCAGCTTAAATTTGCAGCCTTTAATGTGTTCAATCATCCGCTGGTTTCGTTCAACAACGCAAACACCAACAACCTCCAGTTGGCGATCCAGAATGCCACCGCTGGGCAGGCTCTTACGCAGAACATGCTTCAGTATCAGAATTTCGGCGTCGCTGATATCAAAGTTGGCAACCGGTTGATGGAAGTGCAAGGGAAGTTCACGTTCTAGTGGGGTTCTCCCTGGACCCGGCGCTGTCCTCATTCAGGAAGAGCGCCCGCTGCGGAGGATCTATAGGCCAGCCGGCGTAAAGCTTCCGGCTGGTGAAGGATTGAGAAGAGTGCGGCGCCTGCTTGGGCATGATGGCAAAAGCCGGCCAGCCGCTCAGAAGTTAGTTGGATCCAGATTGTTTGGGAGGGGATGTAATGGCCATCGAGTCTGCTGTCATGCTGCGTAAGGTTGCACGGTTTGCGTGCCTGATTGTGATTATCGGTCTACTGTCGAGCGTGACAGCCCTGGCGCAGTTGCCGATTCAAGCGCCGGCGCCGGTGACGGCAGGCTCGCTGATTCCCTTCAACCACGGCACCACGGGAGTGTGGAACCAGATTTATTCCATGAAGATGGATAAATATGGCAACATCGTTTTCCTGGATTCCGCGAATTCCAACATCTTCCAGTTGGCGCCGGGGGCGACAACTCCCACGCTCCTGGTCGGACACGAGCCATCCTCAACGACGGCATCTGATTGCTCGCTGCTTGAGGCGGCCAGCACCTACTGGAATGCCGCGGTAGCCTTTGATGCTGCCAATAATCTCTATGTTACCGACCGTTACGGCAATGCCAGATTCTGCAAATATCCGTATGACCCGGTCCACAATACCTGGCAGATCTCCACGTTGGGTAACTGGACCGCAAACGGGCCGAAAATTGTCTCCGGTGGCTCCACCACAGCTATCGCCCCCCAGGACCTACAGGTCGGCGACGATGGCACCCTCTATGTAAGCCAGTCGAATACCGGTGAAATCGACAAATTTAATGTCGATCCTTCTACCGGTAACGCCATCAATGTGACGCAGATCGTCACGGGCCTGAAGGAATACGCTTCGAATCTGGCGGTTGACCACGCCGGAAATCTCTTTTTCCTAGAAAATACCTCGGACAGTAACTCGAACGAAGTGCCGGGTATTCTGGAGATTCCGGCCAGCAAGATTCCGGCTGCCGGTGCACCTCCGATCCTGGTGGGTAAGGGCGATGGTACTCTGGAGGCCACTCTGACCCGCGTGGATGCGCTCGACGCCAACGGCGGACCCTATGACGGTATCAAGGGCATCACCTTTGATCTGCAGGGCAATCTCTACTTTAGCTCCAATTCTCCCTACGCTGACTGGAATGGCCTGGGTCAGGTGCAGGGCCTCTTCATGATTCCCAATACAGGCACCCCGAAGGCTCCCAAACTGGCGGCGAACGAGATGCAGATGGTAGCACCCTATCCTGCCAACTCTTCTGTCGTTCTCGATCCGCGTGGTTTTATCTGGATGGCCCAGGGCGGAAACGGAAACACAGGGCTTTACGGCACTACGCCGCCTACCTGCAATACATCAGGAACCACGGCGCAAATTGATGCCACCTGCCAGTACTCTTCGATGATCATCTGGAAGCCGGGCATGCTGAATCTAGGCTCGACTCCTGTAGGTACGCCGTCAGTCGCGCAGCCGCTGATTTATGTCTTCTCGCAGGCCGTGACCCCGGCAAAGATTCAGATTGTCGGCCCCGATGCCGCCAACTTTTCGATTACCACCACCAATCCATACCCCACCACACCGGTGCCGACCAGCCCTGCTCCGGTTCCTGACTGTACCGCGGGAATCGCGTATCCCGGCCCCACGTCGATGGAGAACAGTTCGGGCGCCTTCAGCTACTGCCAGCTTTTCCTGACTCTGAAACCGACTACGGCTGGCTTTGCGCAGGCCGAAGTGCAGTTCCTCGATTCCAATAACAAAGTTATTCCCGGCAGCAGTGCGATGGTGACCGGAATTGGTGTGGCGCCCGCAGCCTCTGTGCTGGAAACCCCGGCAACGGTTTCGATCGCCTCGGGCCTGAATGAGCCGATGCAGGTAGCAGCCGATTCGCTTGGCAACACCTACGTGGCGGATGCAGGCCTGGCTGCCATCGAGATGTATCCCGCCGGCAGCACCTCAGCCGCCATCGGCAAGTCGATCGGGACCAATCTGACGGCGCCCACCGGCGTTGCCGTGGATGGCGCAGGGAATGTGTACATCGGCGACTCCGGCAAGGTGATCGAGGTCCCGATGGTCAATGGGGCATTGGGTGCGCAGGTCACGCTTGCGAGTGGATTCGGCAACAGTCTCAATCTGGCTGTCGATGGCCTGGGCGATGTCTTCGTCGCTGACAAGAGCAACAAGCAGGTTGTCGAAATTCAGAATCCACAGACCGATTGGATCATGTCGTCGGGAGCAACGACTACCGTTCTCGCACAGGGCACCACGTTCTCTGGGCCTTCCGCCATCGCCACCGACAACTCCGGCAATGTCTGGGTTGCGGATGGCTCCGATCTCTATGAGATTACGATGCCCTTCGGAGGCGTCGCCGAACAGATCAAGGGCTCACCTCTGGCCGCTCCGGTTACCGGCCTGGCCGTCGATCCTTCCGGCTCAGTGCTGGTTGCGCAGTCAACCGGCCTACTGTGGATTCCCGCTACTTCCACAGGTTTGAACATCAACAGCCCGGTGATTCTGACTTTCGGATTTGGCAGCAACAACAGCGTGGCTCCTTACAGCGTGGCGGTGGATGCAGACCAGAACATTTACTCCTCTTACGGATCGTCTACGACCGCGGGCCTGACGCAGATCGGCATCTCCGGCAACATCGCTCTTGACAGCTTCGGTGAAGTGAATCCCAACTCTCCTTTTGAAGCGGATGCGCTGATCTTCAACATGGGCAATGCGCCGCTGACGCTCTCGGCCTTCGCCGACGATACCATTACCGGAACCAACGCCAGCGAATATACGGTGGGAGCTGCCAACGAGAATTCTCCTTCCTGCGGCCCCACGGTCAACACCACGCCGGGTTCCTACTGCTATCTCGGACTGACGCTTCTGGCTCTTGCTCCGGGCGAGAGAACGGCATCCACGGCAGTCCTGAGCAATGCGGTCAACGCGCCCGCGGGTCTGGATATCGCCATGTCCGCCAACGTGCAGGTCGATAATCGCCCGGCATCGACGACAACCGTCAAGCTTACCCCGGCGAGCGGAGTCTCCTACCCTGGAACGGTTATGGTGACGGTTACGGTTACCTCAGCCGCGGGCACGCCGACAGGCTCTGTGATCGTTACAGTTCCTGGCTCGGGTTCTCAGGCCAAGCAGACCGCAACCCTCAATAGTTCCGGTGTTGCCACCTTCACCTACAGCAATCTGAACGGCGGCACCTATACCCTGCTGGCCGTTTATGGCGGCGCGGGAACCGCAGGCGCTAAGGCCAACACCTGCTCGCCGACCAATTCGGCCTGCTTTGCCGGCAGCGCCGCATCCAAGACCACCTTCACCATCAATACCATCGCGCCGGCCCTGAACTTTGGCGCGCCCGGCTGCGCTTCCGCTACCGGCTCCAGTTGCTCGCCCAATCCCAACGATGTGACGACCTGGGCAGGCAATACGTTTGTGCAGTATGGCACCAGCACCAATATTCCCTTCACGGTGACTTCTGCGATTGGCACCCCGACGGGTACGGTAAGATTCCTGGTCAACAGCCAGCCGGTGGATCCGTCGCAGGATCCTCTGCCGTTGAGCGCTTCCACGCTGAGCCTCTCCGGACTTGCCCCTGGAACCTATCACATCACCGCGGTTTACAGCGGCGATACTAATTTCAGCAGCGTGAGCTACGCACTGCCGACCTTCATCGTGACAAAGCCAGTCGATGAGATCACTTCCAACCCGGCTTCGCTGACTATCACCCCTGGAACGCCTGCCACGGCAACTCTTTCCATCAAGCCCCTGGTTAGCTTCGCTTCTCCCGAAGTGCTCATGCAGTGCGTGGCCGCAACCTTGCCTCCTTATTCGGAGTGCACATTCGACAATCCGATTCCCTCTGTGGGGCATGTCACCGGCGATCCAACTGCGCCGAGTACCGTTGTGGTGACCATCAGCAGCAACGTTCCCGTCAACGGTGGTGCAATTTCTTCCGTAACGCGTACGCCGCCATGGACTCTGGCCGGACTCTTCGGCCTGGGCCTGATGGGAATCTTCGCGGGACGCCGGAGAGTCAACCGTTATCTGACCATTTTCGGGGTTGCCTTGCTACTGTCGGGCGGATTTATGGGCGTCACCAGTTGCACCAATGCCGGGTATTCGACGCCGCTGCCTGCGCCCAAGGTAACCACGCCGCCCGGAACCTTTAACGTGCAGATCATCACCACCGACACATCGGGAGTGCAGAACTCGCTGTCGTCCCCGGTATTTGTCTTGCCGACAACGGTTAACTAGGCCTGCCGCCGAGGCAACGGCTAAAGAAAACGAAGTCGCCGGGGAGTTGGAGGCAGCTCCCCGGCGGCAACAATGAGAAGCCTCAACCGGCAAGTGAGAAAAAGCACTTGCGGGGTTCGGTTAAAAGTTCTTTCTGGAGGAATGCTATGGCCACCACGTCGTTCACCGCTCCGCGCCGGTATGTCGGCTTCGCATTTGTATTTGCGCTACTTCTGTTCAGTTTCTGCATTTCGGGAGAAGCTGTTGGCCAGGGCGTTACGCCGCCGGTGATTGTGAGTTCTCCCAGCGAGTTGACCTACCCTTCGGGCATTGGCGGTGTCCTGCAGTCGGCTGTCGATATGTACGGCAATTGGCTCTTCGTGGATTGGGTCAACGGTTCTCTCTTCGAGGTGCCGGCAGGCAGCACGACAGCCATCACGCTGGGAAATAATATTCTCAGTGGCAGTGGTTCATATCAGAATCCCTCCATCCTTATCGATCCGGGCAACAACCTCTACCTGGGCGGCAACTGGAATAACTGTCTGACCTTCTTCCCGTGGGACGCGGCGAAGAATACCTGGGACGGCCTGTCCTCTCTTTCCAAGTCCAACAACGCCTCGGCACTCTGCTCGCTGTCGGCGGGCGCCGGTTCGACAGCCACGGGCTTCAATTTCATGGAGGGCAGTTCCTATATGCCCGCCGGTTCCGGCTTTTGGGGATTTCAGCCCTGGGGCATTGCGGTCGGCAATAACAACAATCTGATCATCGGCTCGCAGGCTCCGGTTAATTTCATTATCAGTGTTCCGATAACCGGGGGCTGGAGCAATCCGGTAGCCAGCAATAACACCACTCTGATCATCCAGGGCATGACCAAGCGCCCCAACTCCGTGGCGCAGGACCCAGCGGGCAATGTCTTCTTTGTTGAAGACTCCGGTGGTCTATCCGGTCTTTACGAAGTTCCCGCAGGCGCAACCGGGCTGGCCTCGGATGCGGATCCCCGTGTAACGCGTGTCGACCCCAACCTGCCCAGCGTCAAGGGTGTCATCCTGGATGCCGCTGGAAATCTCTACGTGAGCGATTCATCGAATGGCGTGTTCTTCATCCCGAATCCTTCCGGTATGCCGCAGACTTCTGCCGCTGTCCAAATCAGCTCGGTGTCCGCGCAAGGCGAAGTGGCAATCGACTGGGCACGCAATATTCTGTATGTGCCGACTTATGCCGGTAGCGGCCCGGATTTCCAGAGAGTGACTCGCGGCTTTGCCGAGTTCGGCTCGTCTCCGGTGGGAACCGCAACCACGACAGCGACCAATGTGGCATTCAACTTTACCAGCGCGGTTACACCCTCTACTTTCACTATCGTTGAATCCGGTGTATCGCCCCCTGATTTCTCCATCTCTGGTGGAACGTGTGTTCCGAATAAGGCTGTAACCGTCGGCTCCAGTTGCACAGAAGCAGTGACCATGACGCCGACCGCTGTAAGCAGCGTCTCCGCGCAACTGCTGATGTTGGATAGCAAGAGCAATGTATTGGGCTCCATTATCCTGCACGGCACCGGCACGGGAGCGATCAGCCAGCTTTCTCCCGCGTTGGAATCGAAAATCGGGACAGGCCTGAAGACTCCCTCCCAGGTCACGACAGACGATCTCGGCAATGTGTATGTGGCGGATCCCGGCCAGGGCAAGGTCCTTATGTATGCCGCCGGTTCCAGCGCCTCATCGACTCCGGTTTCGATCGGCACGGGGCTGAAGGCGCCTACAGGCGTGGCTGTGGATGGTGTTGGAGATGTCTTTATCGCTGACAGCGGAAATGTTTACGAAGTGCCCTTCGGTCTTTCCGGTTTGAACGCCAAGGGCCAGGCCACCCTCGTGAATGGACTGGGGAGCAACCTGAATCTGGCAGTGAATTCTTTGGGCGATCTTTATGTGGCCGATCCAACCAACAAGAGAGTGGTTGTCCTTAGCGATATCGGTGGATCCGATCTGAGTGTCTTTGCCGGAACCATCGAGTTGCTGACTGCCGGACTGACCGCGCCTTCTGCCGTGGCCGTGGATGCATCCAATAACCTGTACGTGATCGATGGCGCAAATCTCTTTGAGTTCACCGCGAGCGCAGGATTACCGGCTGCGCTGCTGACGAGTTTGAGCGGCGCGACGGGTTTGGCCGTGGATCTTTCCGGCGCGGTTTACCTTACCTCCGGCGCGGTAACCGAGAGAATTCCGCTGGTGAGCGGAGCACTGTCCACCGCGAGTGAAACTGCACTGGCGGCCGATGTAGCCAGCGCCTCTTCCGTTGCTCTCGATCGTGCTGGAAATGTGTATCTGGTTCCTACCGCTGGCGGCTCAATTACTACGGTGAGCACCAGCGGAACCCTGAACTTCGGTAACGTGGCTCTGGGTTCGACGCCGACCCTGCCGGTAATTCTGACCAACGCCGGCAACGCGGCGCTGACCGTCAGTGGCTATAGTTCGACCAACACGGTGGATTACTACGCCAGCGATGTCTCCTGCACAGTCAGTGCGGTTGCAGCAGGTTCCACCTGCTCCTTTGATGTCAACATGGTCCCCGGCCCCGGCGAGCAGGGAACCCTGACCGGAGTCATTGGAGTTACTTCCAATTCCGTAAACGCTCCCGTGGTCGATGCGACAGTGGTCAGCGCGGCTCTGAAGGTTTCGACATCGAACATTGTTGCCGGAAGCCCCACGCAAGTGATCAGCACTCCCATCACGGTGACCGTTGCGCCGCCTGCGGGAACCACGACCACGCCGACAGGCACCGTGACCGTGAGCTATCCCTCCTTTACGGCCCCTGGGGGAGTCCTGACCCAGGTAACCAGCACGGTCAGCGCGACTCTGAGTGGCGGCACAGCCCAGTTCACTTTGTCGCCGGTCTCCGCCGGAACCCAGACCATTACGGTCAAATACAGCGGTGACCGCGTCTTTGGCCGCTCCACGGGCACCTTGAGTGTGAACGTGGCAAAGTCCAACATCATCGCCCTCGGGCTGGATCCCAAAGCGCCGTCCTATCTGCCGTTTACGCTGCAGTCCAACGGCTACACTCCCTACGATGGTTCGCAGAACTACTGGGAATACCAGATGCCGGTGACCATTACGACGGCTGCCGGACTTGCCACCGGCACCATCACCTACAACGACGATTCTTCCGTTTGTCCTCCGGGGACCTCGGCAACTGGCCAGGGCGCGGCGGCTTGCCTGCTGAACGGCAACAAGGGCGTGGCCTGCGCCTCTACCGGCTCTACCGGTGTGCAGAATCTAACGCCCACTGCCGTAGCCAACACCACCGGCACCGCCTTCAATACCTCCTGTCTGCAAATCAGCACGGCAAACTCTTCCTTCAAGCCTATCTTCGGCACCCACTACATCACACCGGTGTATAGCGGGGATGCCAACTTCAACGGCGTGACGGGCACGGTTTCCACGCTCTTCCAGGTGGTCCAGTCTCCCGCTGTCGTGATTACATCCAGCACGCCATCGCTGACCATCACCGCGGGGACTTCCAGATCCGCGCCGCTGGCCCTGAACTCCGTGCTCGGTTATGGATTCGCCGGTCAGGGAGGAACGCTGAACAATTACACCTTCCCGCTGACCCTGACTTGCAACAATCTGCCTCCGCATGCCCAATGCGGCTTTACCTACCCGAATCCTGATCCCAACATCGCCAATGCGTTGGACATAGCCTGCACAGGTACGAAAGGCAATGGCGCCACTGCCTCCTGCGCTACTGCCATCGCCGGAGTCACGATTTACACCAATGTTTCTTCCGGGATCACGATCAGCCGGAATGCCGGGATTTCGACTCTGACCCTCGCTTCGATTTACGGGCTGGGCATGATCGGTCTCTTCTTCCGCCGTAAAGCCTTCCAAAAGGGAGGAAGGATGATGATGGTCCTGCTGACCATGGTCAGCGGTGCTCTGGCCATCAGTCTTTCCGCCTGCTCGACCACCAACCTGACTCCTGTCTCCTCTACTGCCACGCCTGCCGGAACCTATACGGTGCAGGTCACCGCGATGGAAACGGGAGTGGAGCAAATACTGAACGCCGGAGTGGAACAGCCGGTATACGGCAACCAGAATCAGGTATCGCTGCCGTTCTATGTCACGGTGACGGTGCAATAAAGTCAACGGCTGAACCGGGCGTCGGAATCCGGCAGGTAATTCAGGAAACGAACGGATTCCGGCGGCCCACAAATGAACCTCAACCGGCGCGGAATGCGGCGTCCGGCTGAAAGAGAAATTTCACCGCTCCTTCCTGCGCGTAATGGCAAAAGGACGAGCGGGGTTTTGAGGCGACGAATCATCCTTCCGCGGCGCGACTCCGATGACGAAGTACGGCAGGGAGCACGGCAGGCTGGATGAGGCGCAAGCAGGATGAAGGCGAACGGAAATACGGGACTCAAGGGCCGTAAACCATTCCCGATCACGCAAAGAACCAGAGGAGGACGAGTAATGCGAGCAATTCAGAACAGTTTCACGAATCCAGTGCGGCCCCTCGCGGCGGGAACATGGTTAGCCCTGTTCTCCGTGCTGACCCTATGTCTCTTTGCGCCGGTGGCGAATGCCGGTTCAGCACCGACCTTGCCAATTGTTGTCACAGGTGCTGCCGTCCAGGTTGGCGCACTCACCGGCGGTTGGAACGGATCGCAATCCCCCTTGAGCGGAACCTTCGCCATCGGTGCAAACGGCAATGTTTATGTCGGGAACGGTTGGGGCAGCAACACCCTGGAGATGGTGCCGGGCGGCGCTACAACTGCCATTTTGCCGATCGCCGGATCGGCGGCAACGATTGACAGTTACGGCAACCTGTATTTCGGCGCTTATTACAGCAACAACATCTACAAAATTCCTTACAACGCAGCCACCGGAACTTATGCGGGTTTCACTTCGACAAGCTACCCCGGCACGAACTGCAAGGGGGGCACTCAGGATACGGCTCCTTGTATTTTTGCTCCCGGCGTTGCCATTCAGGGTTACGCCGACCTCGCTTTTGACGCGCAGGGTAATTTTTTCTTCGCCGAGGGTACGGTTCCTTCCACGAATCCGAATGCAATTTATGAGTGCAATCTGGCCTGTATCGCCAGTCCTACCGGCACCCCCAAGCTGCTTTTCGCGGATTCTGTTGCCATGGGAGCGATGGGGATCGATCCCTGGGGAAATATCTGGTTTACCGACGGCGCGCAAGGAGGGGTAAGCAACGTAAAGGAATTGCCGCTCACATCCGGCACTTATGCGGCTACTCCCACCACTGTCATCAGTTACAACTCTACGCAATCCTGGAACGGCCTGAGCGGCCTGGCCGTCGCGTCCAGCGGCACGGTGTACTTTGGCGACGATGGAGATGGCATCTTCGCTCTCCCCAACACACAATCCGGACCGAATGTAGCCGGCCTTTATATGGTTTCGCGACTCGGCGGCAAGGCGATTGCCCTTGACTCCAGGGGCAATCTCTACCAGATGAACTACAACAACGGCGACGTCATCTCCATGATTCCCGCCAATACACTGCAACTTGGCGCAAGTACCGTGGACGGCACTGCGGCTACAGCCACCGCCACCATCATCGACAGCGCGGCAAGCTGCACTCCTACACTCAAACTGGCCCTTACCGAAGCGGGAGCGTCCACCACGGAGTTCTCTGCGGGAACCCCAGGCTCCTGCAGCACTGCACTTGGAACAGGAAATGGCACCTTCAGCGGTGGCGTCACGCTCAGTGGTGCCGCAACCTCTGTGAAACTTGCATTTACACCAGCGATGGCAGGGGAACGCAGCGCGGCTTTCTCGATTACGGACTCGGCGAACAGTGCTGCCGGTACTGTTACCGTCACCGGTGTCGGGCAGAATGCCCTGGTCAACCTGGATCCAGGCGTCACCACCGCCTTCGCAACCGGGTTCACGACGCCCGCGTCCGTGGTTTCCGACGTGGCAGGCGATCTCTTTATCGCCGACCCCGGCGCCGGCGAGGTCTATGAGATTGCCTCGGGAACGACCACTCTGACTTCTGTTGGCAGCTTTACAGCTCCCGCTACTCTGGCACTCGACGCAAATGGAAATCTCTATGTAGCGGATTCCAGCTCCAACCAGATCTATGAAATTGCCAACAGCTTCTCTGGATCGCAGGGCGGATTTACGGCCGGAACCCAATCGGTGGCCGTCTCCAGTACGTCGATCATCGGCGGGTTGGCTTTGAGCGCCCCGAACGGTCTGGCCATCGGTCCGGATGGAGTGCTGTATATCTCCGATTCGAAAAACGCGCGCGTAGTCACATTCAATCCCGTCAACGGTGTTCTGGGCGTGACGCAGGCCATTAGCGCCAACGGGCTGCAAGCTCCCGCCGGTCTCGCCGTGGATGCTTCCGGCAACCTGTATGTTGCCGACCCCACCGCCGGATCTGTTTTCATCTTCACCCCGGCTTCCGGCTTCAGCACAATAACGGTGGGCGGATCATCGCCCGTTGCCGAGCCCGCGGGCGTGGCCGTGGAACCCTCCGGAAGCCTGCTGATTGCAGACAAGCTGAGCGGCAGCATCGTGCGCGTTCCGATCGTTTCCGGCTCGCTTTCCGTCTCCAGCGCCTATCAGATCGAGAAGAATCCCCAGTCGGCGCAATCCCTTTCCATGGATGCCGAGGGCGACCTTTACTCCGCGGATATCAGCGGTGGGGCAGTCTATGCCATTCAACGTACGGCCGCTTCCGTCAACTTCGGCCTTGTCTCGGATAATCAGACTTCCACCCTCGGCGTCAATCTCATGAATTCCGGCAATGCTGCCTGGACGATTGCCGGGTTTACGCAGCCTGCCAATACGCTTTTCACGCTTGCACCTGGGTCAGGGAATAACAACTGCGGTCCCGGAAGCGGTCCCGCCGGCGCCTATTGCCAGTTCTCAGCAATCTTCTCTCCTGTGACGGCCTCCGGCACCGGTTCGCAGTCTGGATCGGGCACTATCAATTTCAGTCCCTCCGGCAGCGAGACCATTTATCTGAGCGGCTCGACGACGACTTCGAATATCCTGCAGCAGACTATAACGGGCTTTTCGCCTGAGACGCCTCTCCTTGCCGGTCAACAGATTACACTTTCCGCCACCGGCGGCGCCTCCGGCAACCCGGTCACCTTCTCCATCGATGCGCTTTCGGCTTGCCCCACCTGCGCATCCATTAACGGAGATGTGCTGACCACTACCGGCGTCGGAGTCATCAAGGTTGACGCCAATCAGGCGGGCGGCAAGGCGTCGAATGGAAATACCTATGGTCCGGCATCGGCGCAGGTGACGATTACCATAAACAGCGCTGTAGCCTCGGACGTGAAGGCCATTCTCGCCAGCCAGATTACCTGGTTCCCGAAGCTCAATAACGGTGGTTTCACGGATGGTGCCAATCCGGCCGGTGGCAGCTTCGCCATCAACCAGCAGGGCAATGTCTATGTCGGTTCGAGCTACGGCGGCGATGTCGAAGTGTATAACCCGAGCAATGGGACGGTGGTTGCGTTCGCCAGCATCAGTAATCCTAGCGGCATCGCGGTTGACAGCAACAACAACCTCTACATCTCGCATCAGTACAACTCGATCATCCTCAAGGTTCCCTATGTGAACGGCGCTTACGTTGCCGTGACGGATGCCTCCAGTGCGCCAGCCTGCAATGGCACCGATACCGCGCTCTGCCAGTTTGTGAACATGGGCGGAAACCTTAAGGCAATCTATTTCGACCCGGCCGGCAACTTCTGGGCCGTGACGGTTCCCAGTTTTGCAGGCGGCAGCAAGATCATTGAGTGCACCACGGCCTGCATTACGAACTTCAACAGCGGGAAGGGGAGTGCTCCCACTGTGGTCTACACGGATGTCAACGCTGTCAGTCAGGTTTCAGTCGATCCCTGGGGCAACCTCTTCTTCACGGATGGTGTCTACGCCTCGTCGGGCAACTTCGGTAACCTGGAAGCGTCAAGCTCCAATCTCTACGAATTGCATTATAGCTCCGGCGCGTTTGCCGCAACGCCGGTTCTGCTGCAGACCTATACCAACGCCATCCCTGCCAGCTATGACAACCAGTTGGATGGCGTGGCTGTAGGCGCTGACGGCACCGTTTATTACGCAACCCAGAATGAAGGTATCTTCGCCGTTCCCAACACCCAGTCCGGCGGCCCCGATGTGGCCCATCAGTATGCCGTCACCAACCTGGGCGCCAAGTGCATGGAGATGGATAGAAACGGCAACTTCTGGACGATGGTCTACCACGGCAGCGGCGACTCTCTGGGTGAAGCCATCGTTTCTACCAGCCTCACGAATGTCCTCACCATCCCCACCGGCCAGCTCTACGGAGCGGCGGTGACCAACTCCGCTACCGTGGTGGATAATGCCGCCAGTTGCAGCGCCACTGCCAACCTGGTCTTCACTTCCTCGAATCCGGAGTTCTCGGGTACTTCGAACAATTCGTGCGGTTCCATAGCTCCTATTGCGTTTGCGAATGCAATCACCTCCTCGAAGTATTCGGCAACTCTCAGCTTCCAGGCGACCGCAGTCCTGACCCAGACTGCCACGCTGACCATCACGGACACCAATAACGGCGGCATCGGCACGGCCGCGGTATCGAGCTTCGGTTCCGCTACGCCGCAGAACATCACCTTTACCTTGCCCACCAATACCACCTCCACCTACGCTCCCGGCCTGACGATTACGCTGGGCGCTACGGGCGGTGGTTCCGGCAACCCGGTTATCTTCACCGTGGATGCAGCCAGCACGGGCGCAGGCACCATCACCAACAACGTTCTGACGGTGACCCAGGCGGGCACCATCGTAATCGATGCCAATCAGGCTGCCGGCGCCAATGCCGGTACCTACTACATGGCAGCAACTCAGGCGCAACTGAGCCTGACGGTGCAGCAGGCCTCGCAGACCCTGACCTTCCTGCCGCCGCTTACGCCGGTCACCTATGCTCCCGGATTGAAATTCGCTCTTTCTGCCACCCCCGGAATCACGGGCAATCCGGTCGTTTTCACGGTGGATTCCTCCAGCACGGCCACGGCAACCATCAGTTCCAATATCCTCACCGTGACCGGCGCCGGCAACCTGGTGATTGACGCCAACGAAGCGGGCACCGTGAACTACGCCGCGGCTGCGCAGGAGCAGCAGACCGTGATGGTGAATCAGGCAACTCAGGCCATCAGCTTCGTACCTCCCGCAGCGGCCATTCATTACGTGCCCAACCCCGTTGCCAGCGTTTGCTCAGCGCCCAACGTTGGCGTGAACGTGAACTGCAACCAGATCACCTTGGTCGCCACGGGCGGCGCTTCCGGGAAACCGGTGGTCTTTACCGTGGATAAGACCAGCACGGCCACGGCCTCCATCTCCGGCACCACGCTGACCTTTGCTTCGACCGGTAACGTCGTGGTGGATGCCAATCAGGCCAGCAACAACAACTATCTTGCCGCGCCTCAGGTGCAGGAGACCATCGCGATCCTGCCTGCTCTGACAACGCAGACCATCAACTTCGTCAATCCCGGTACCCTAGTTGCAGGAAACACCTTCACCCTGACGGCTACATCGACCTCTGGCCTGCCGGTCAGCTACACCGCTGCCCCGTCCTCGGTTTGCACGGTCTCGGGATCGGTCGTCAGCGCGGTTGCCGCCGGCACCTGCACCGTAACCGCCTTCCAGCCTGGCGATAACACTTACTTTGCCATGGCCGCGCCGGTGGCGCAGGCTTTCACCATCAATCCGGTGGGCATGATTCCAGCCATGAACCTGAGCTTATCCATGGCGAACCTGGTTCTGCAGCCCGGTACGGTAGGCGTGTCGCAGTTGACCATCAACTCCGCAAACAACTTCGCGGGTACGGTTAGCTTCACTTGCAGCGGAGCGCCCAGCGGTTACACTTGCACCCTCAACCCCAACCCTATCTTCGTTCCGCAGGGCGGATCCGTCTCCACCACTGTCTCGGTTTCACCGACCACCTCGTCGTCGTCGGCTTCCGGACGCCCCCGGCCATACCTGCCCGCAGCAACGCTCGCCGTGGCGCTCTGCTTCTTTTGTCTGCGCCGGCGGAACAGGCTGCAACTGCTGCTTCTGGCGGTTGTTGTACTGGCTGGGATGGGATTCGTCAGTGGCTGCGGCGGCACCAACAGCTCGACCGCAGCCCCCGGAACCTCCTCGACGATCACCATTACGGCAACCTCCAACGGAACGACCAAAACGGCGACTATGACCGTGCTCGTTCAGTAGCTACATGCCATGCAATCGCAAAAACCGGGGCCTCTTCATGATCCTGTGAAGAGGCCTTCCTGTTCCTGCATCTCGGAAGCGTGCTTTTGCATGGAGATGGAGAGCCATCACTGGCGACACCAGATTTGCAGGGCCAGCTTCTCATCATTTTGGCAGCGCCCATTCATTACGGAGGAACTGTGCGTAGTTCACTGTGAACAGTTTTGTTACTACTCTTTGCTGTAAGATGATCATGTCCACGGATATTCTCGGAGACGGCAAGCTCTGAAATCCAAAACGAGTGCGGTAACCGGACGGCCGGTGATACCTGGAGAAATGAAAATGAAACGATTAGCAGGATTGGCGGCGCTTCTGTTGGCAGCTGCAATGAGTCTGGCTCTGAGCGCCTGCGGCGGAGGCGGTGGTTCAACGATCACGCCCCCTCCCCCGACAAAAACGACCCCGACGGTGACGGTAACTCCAACGCCCTCCAGCATCACTACCGCCCAGTCCCTGTCGGTGACGATTACGGTCAGCGGCAGCAGTGGTACGCCCACCGGTTCGGTGACTCTGTCCAGCGGCAGCTATACCTCCGCAGCGACAACCTTGACCAGCGGCAGCGCTTCCATCACTGTCGCCGCTGGCGCGTTGGCTGTTGGCACCGATACGCTGACGGCCAGCTACACTCCCGATTCCAGCAGTTCTTCCTCGTATAACAGCGCCTCTGGAGCGGGTTCGGTTACCGTGACAGCTCCGAGCAAGCTTACGCCGACGGTAACGGTAACACCAACGCCTGCCAGTATCACTACCGCTCAGTCCCTGTCGGTTACGGTTTCCGTCAACGGCGGCTCGGGCAATCCCACGCCCACGGGCTCTGTGACCTTGAGCAGTGGCAGCTATACTTCCACCGCGACGACCTTGTCCAGCGGCAGCGCCAACATCACCGTTACAGCAAACACTCTGCCTGCGGGCACCGATACGCTGACGGCCAGCTACACTCCCGACAACAGCGGCTCTGCCACCTATAACAGCGCCTCCGGAGCGGGTTCGGTCACCGTCACCGCGCTGGCGACCCCCACCATGACCGTAACTCCTGCTTCTTCCAATATCTCCACATCGCAGTCTCTGTCCGTCGCTGTGACGGTCAACAGCAGCGGCAGCTATCCAACCCCTTCGGGCAGCGTGAAGCTGACCAGCGGTGCCTATACCTCCTCTTCGGTCACCCTCAGCGGCGGCAGCGGAACCATCAATATTCCGGGCGGTTCACTGCCTACGGGCACCGACACCCTCACTGTGACCTATACTCCTGACTCCAGCGGGTCGGCCTACTACAACAGCAACAGCAAGACCGCTTCCGTCACTGTCGGGACCTTGCTGACTCCCACCGTCACCGTAATGCCCACCGCGCCCGTCGTCTCTTCCGAGCCCACCGTTACCGTGGATCAGAGCTTGTCGGTCACGGTTGTCGTGAGCGGCGGTTCGGGCAATCCTACACCCACTGGGTCTGTAACACTCTCTGGTCCAACCAGTAGTGGAACCTATACCTCGTCCGCCACCACATTGAGTGGCGGCAGCGCCTCCATCGTCATTCCTGCCGGCCAGTTGGCCAACAGCACCGACACGCTGACGGCAACCTACACGCCTGATTCCAACAGCTTAGGAACCTACATCACAAATACAGGCAACGCTACGGTTGCCGTCGTTCCGCTCTCTTTCGCCACTGTGACGGTAAGCCCGGATTCTACCTCCATCACCACCGCGCAATCGCTCCAGGTGACTGTAACCGTCAGCGGCCAACTCGGCACCCCTACCGGCACGGTGAAACTGAGTAGCGGAGGTTATACCTCCTCGTCGACAACGTTAAGTGGCGGCGCCGCTACCATCGTCATTCCGGCTGGAGGTCTTACGGTGGGCAGTGACACTCTGACCGCTAAATACACCCCGGATTCCACCAGCTCCGTAATCTATAACAACCTGGGACAGGGCAGTTCCTCAGCAATTACCGTGACTCTCATGACAACGGTTGCGGTAAATCAGACACCCACTGCGGTGGCAGTCTACAACCAGCTTATGGGCATGAACATGGCTGTCTGGTATGACCCCACAACCACGGGAGTCCTCTCCGCGCTCCAGGCGGCCGGCATCACGGCTCTCCGCTGGCCTGGTGGCTCCACCTCCGATAACTATCATTGGCAAACCAACACCGGGTGCAATGGTGCTTACGCCAATGGGAACGCCACATTTGCAAATTTCCTCAACGACCTCGCCATCCCCGGCAACTTCGATGTGGCGCTCACGGCGGACTACGGCACCGACCCAACTTGCACCACGGGTGGACTGCCCTCCGAGGCGGCGAATTGGGTAACGGCTGCACTGAATAATGCCGGTGGCAAAGTCACCGTCAGCCACGTGACGGTGGGCAACGAGGAATATGGCGGTTGGGAAGAAGACATGCACACGCTTCCGCATGACCCCACCACTTATGCCGACGCTGTAGCGGGCAGTACCGGTTATTATCAGTCGATTAAGACCGCCAGCCCCAACACTCTGGTGGGTGTCGATGTTAACCCTGGCAATTCACCAGCATGGGACCCCATCGTGCTGGCCAACGCCCCTTACGACTTCGTCGAATATCACTTCTATGTCTTCAATCCCGGAAACGAAAATGACACCACTCTGATTTACGACGTCGCGCAGACTTTCACGACGAATATCAACACCATCAAGTCGGAATTGAAGACGGCAGGCAAGCCGAATACTCCCATCTATGCGGGAGAAGTAGGTTCTGTCTCCAGCAATCCCGGCAAGCAATCCTGGTCGATTACCCAGGGTCTGTATGCCGGCCAGTTGCTGGGCGAAGCCATGAACGACGGCGTATCGCGCCTCACCTGGTGGATCGGCCTTGGCAATTGCAACGGAACGCTTGCTAGTACTACCGCAAGTGGCGACCCCGCCAACTTCTCTTCCTCGCTCTATGGCTGGCAGACCTTCGGCGCCTACAACGTCTTCTCCGATGGGCCTTCCGATACAAACTGCCCAAACGCCGGCCCCCTCGGCACCATGTCTCCCACCGCGGTCGCTTTCCAACTCTTCAGCCAGGTGGCCGTCAACGGCGAGTCTGTTCTCACGCCGACGGTTGCGGGCGACCAATCCGACGTGCGCGCCTATGCCGCCACCCACAGCGGCGGAACCGCACTGATCCTTTTCAATCTGAACGAAACGACCAGTGAGCCGGTGACCATTTCGCTCTCGAATGAAACCACAAGTTCTCCGGACGTGAAAGTCACCACTTACAACAAAGCCCTCTACGACCAGACGAATGCGAACCCGGCGGTATGGGCCACGCCCACAACCACCGATATGGGTACGCAATCTCTGCCTCTAACGCTCACGCTCACTCCCTGGAGCATGAACGTGATCATCATCCAGTAACCAGTTCTGCTTTGAATAAACATCGAGCCGCCGACTCCGCAGGGAGCGGCGGCTCTTTCCTGGTCCCTTGATCTATAGGAAATTCAAGAATCCGGAAACGATGGCATTGGCATTTTCCGAATCTGGCCACAACCTCAAGGAAGCGAGGCTCTGGCAAGAGTGTGGGTACGCGAGTGGTGCCTTTGCGCAGGTAAAGCAGGTTGGGTTTGACTGTGGAAGACAAACAACCCGCCGCGGTGGTGCCGGGTCTCGACGCTCGAGTTTATCAATCTGCAGAGGCCTTCCTGTTCGCTGGCAGAAGGTAGCCAGTCCGCGCCATTCGGTTGCCAGCAGAATCGATCAAGGGATCCCGACCGGACATCTCCCGGATAGAGGAGGCCCATCGGAGGCGCCTGACCGGCTGCGGCTTCGGAGTCGGTAGGAGGCGGAGAAACGCCTCGTATCGGCACTCTCTTGCGTGAGGGGCCAGGAGCCCAAAATAGCGCACGCTATGCATTCCCTTGTCCGGGATTTGGTCGATGAACCGCGCGATGAACTGTTGGATTGGGAGGATTTCCTCGTGCACCATTCCTTGGCTCTTCTTGTCCCGCCAGAGATAGCGAACATTGTCCTTGTCCCAACCCTGAATCCGGTAGTCGGCCATCGGAGGGCGGCGAACGTAGCGTGCAACGTAGCCCAGGATCTGCCGTATGCCGCGATTCTCGCTGATGATCACCTTCCAAGGGCGAGGACGATATCTGGCGATCAGCGCCAACAGCGTGCGTTCGTTGCGTGTTGATTGCAGACTTCCCTTCCTGACAGCTAGTTCGAAGAAGTCAAGCAGCCCGCGACGCCAGCGGTCGGCGATGACTTCCTTGGGAAGGTAGACGTTGCGCACGATGCCATCCCCGCCGAGGTGCAGGCCCGTCTGGCCCACAACCAAATGCACGTGGACGTTGAACTCAAACTTCGCGTTGAATGTGTGCATCACGGCCACCACGGGGACCACCGCCTCAAAGCACTCGCGGACCCAGTCGGTTAGCACGCCGGCAGCAAGCTCGGGAATCGCCCGGAGCAGGTAGCGGTTCTTTCGCAGCAGACCCCAGAAGGGTCGCGGCATCGTCAGGATCACACCTGAATACGGGATGTCTGGCAGCTGGCTGGCCACCTCGCGTTGCCAACGCATGGTTTGCCAGTAGCCGCACGAAGTGCATACACGGGATTTGCAGGAGTTAGGGACGATGCGCCTCTCACCCAGAATCGAGGAGTACACTTCGGCACCGAGCGCTTCGGTACCGCACAACAGCGCCTGGGCAATGCTAGAGCGCGCATACGGCCGCACCCCGTCATGGTCCCAACACGGGCGGTTCTCCTCAAACAACCGGCGCAGATTGGAGCGTCTATCCCCGGGCGGCGACATGGAGTTCTCCCCTCAAGGCTTCAATTAGCGGTTCGACCAAAGGCCTGAATTTTGCCAACTCCTCAACCTTCATGGCCTTCTCAAGCAGAGGCATCAGCCTCTTGATCAGCAGCATGGCCGTGTCACGACCGGTGGTGCTGAGAGCCTGAATCCGCCTCTTCTGGTCTCGCCTGGACTGCCGGACCTCGAGTTCGTATCTCTGCTGCTCCCCGGACATTTCGGCCAGCTTCGCCGCCGCGTCGATTGAAATGGTTCCTTCACGTGCCATCGTCTTCAACCGGTCGATACCGCGCTCGAGGACGAGTCGGACTTTGCCGGCGTTGCGTTCCCCGCTGCCTGCCAGCCGTGCCGCCTCTTTGCGAACATCGATCTTCTGATCCTTTGGCAGTTTTGCCAACTGCTTCTTCCTGCCACCCAGCACCCGATTCTCCCTCGCCTGTGCGGCAAGTGGCTCCACTAGGGTGAGGGCCAAAGCGAAACGGCAGAACGGGTTCAGGTAGCTCCTGGAACGGGCGTTTTCAAGGATCAACCGCAGGGCATCTTCCTCTGACTTGTCGAGTACCGTGCACAACAGCGTCGGGTGCCCGAGATCCCTGGCGATCATCCACCGTTTGTACCCGTCGATGATCGTGCCGTCGTGGCAGATCAGCAACGGGAGTTCAAAGACCCGCATGCCGGCTTTGTGCAGCGGCTCAAGCTGAACCGCGGTCGGCAGCAGGTTGCACTGCACCATCGCCGGATGCGGCCTGAGTTCATCCGTCTTCCGCGGTTCGGCACCTGGGGGAAGCGGCGATTCGGCCCCCTGCCGGTCCGGCAAAGGAAGAGCGGCAGTTCCCCGCTGCTCCTCGCCGGACTCAAGCAGGTCTGCGAAGAGGCTGCCCTGGGACCTCACGGCCGCCTCCCTGACTGCTCAATTCGCTGGCTCAGCCACGATTCCAGGTCGCTCCTGAGCCATCCCACGGACCGGGCCCCCAGCGGGATGTTGGCCGGGAACTCCCCTTTCCCGATTGCGTTGTAGATCGATGACCGGGAGAGCCCCGTTACCGCCATGACTGTCTTGAGACGTAGAACCTGATCCATTTTGAGTGCCGCTCCCTCCTCTGCGGCGCTCGGCTGACGGCCCCCGTGAACCACCTGTATAGTTCAGCCCTGCCAAGCCGCGTCTGATCATTGCTGGATGAGGTTGGAGCTTTTTGACCGATACGACCGCCGTGCGTGGAGGAGCAAACTGACGGGTGAGTTGAAAGGGGGGCGAGGGCTCATCGAAAACCTTCCCCGGGCCCTCGGCCGCGGCGCAACTATTCGTGAATAAGTCGCGCGGAGCCGTCATTTCTGCCCCCGCGACGCTGTGATGCGCTCCTCTACCCAGGCATCCACTTCCTCACTGTTCCAGCCAACGGAACGGACGCAGAGAGAGACCTGCTTAGGAAACTCATTTCTTTGAATTGCGCTGTAGAGAGAGGACCCTTTGAGTCCTGTCACCTTCATCACGTCGGGTAACCGAAGGATTCTCTTTTCCATGCTTAACTCCCATGCGTCTGCACGGAAGCGCCCATGGTGTTTGCCCTTTTTCCCCACTCGCTTGTGCCGAATACAAAAGCGCAGGTCCTCCGGCGCTCAGCAAGAGATGCCGCTTCGCCGGCAACACTCGATCCTCAGTCCTTAGCAGTGATTCGGCCAACCCTGCGCATCGCTGATACAGCACGGATGCCTTCGAATGGGCTACCAGACCGACAACGAAGTCAAACTTTTAGTTGTCTGCTTCGTCGTGGTGGACAAAACGGGCGCAACAGTGAAAACAAGTTATTGGGTCCTGCTTCACTTCGCACCACACCCAACTGGGAGGGCGGCGTCTTGGCGACTGCTCTCAGCGGCACGCAGCAACTACGGCACTTCAGGGGAGCAGATTAGCTGGCATTCCATTCGGGAACCGGACGACTCAAGTCCACAGAGCCAGCCTTAACTGCACTTGAGCACTCCGACTCGTATACATATTCTAAGAGACCCGCGGGCAATTCAAGACTGTCCTCTTGTGGATAACCCGGCAAAAACTTGGAAATACTTCAAATCCATTTCCGTGACTCTTTCCGGGACGTCCAGCACTGTCCAGCGGTCCTGTTAACTGATTAGATGTCCGTTTCAACTTATTGAAAAAACAAAATTCTGCCGATCAGGATCGTGGCAATAAAAGGCGATGACGGACTTGGATTGAAGGAGTTGGTTGCTCCACAGATACTTTCTGTATCTCAGTGGCAATCCTGCCAGGGGTGGCGTGTCATACCACATGTAGCCTTTGCCGACTGGCGATCCGGCGCTGGTGCCTGACCACTTCCTCGTGCTCGACCCAACCCACGGCACGCTGCACCGCAGGCACTGCGCCAGGGGACTGGCCGCGCGCGGAGTGTACATAGACTCCTGTAACCAGCAGGTTCTGCGAACGGAGGGTTATACAGGCTAAAATTTGGACCTCTGAAATCTACCAACGTGACAAAATGGAAAATCGAGATTTGCACTGGTGAACCCCGTTGCGAAGCAATCCGGCCCCCTCCCCAACCCCTTGCGCACCGACCAGGCGGCAGCGCGGCAGTCTGAGATTTGAATGGAGGCCAGAGAGTGACGGCTGGCCAACGAGCAGCACCGGTCCAATCCAATCATCAGCCCCTAGCGCCAACCTTCGGGGGGTACTTTTGGGGGTATTTTTAACTCTGTCATTTTCAAACTATTGATAAGCAAAGACTTATTTAGCGATATGAATTCCCCCCTCGCCGTCGGGGTGGCGCCTGCGGACAACAATGGGGCCTCCAACGGAACGACCAGCTTTACGCGCACCTATAACGCGGGAACTTCCGTGACGCTGACTGCGCCGGCCACTTCAGGCGGCAACACTTTTGCCTCGTGGACAGGTTGCACCTCAGCCAGCACCATCACCTGCACGGTGGCAATGAACGCCAATGCGGCGGTCACCGCCAACTACACCGTTCCTGCGGTCGTCGTGACCCCCAATCCAGCAACTGCCACTATAGGGGGCCAGGTGCAGTTTACGGCTATGGTTGCCGGCACGGTCAGTTCAGCGGTGACCTGGTCGTTGGCCGCGCCCACCGGCAGCAGCCTGAGCCCAGGCACAATCAGCACAAGCGGCCTCTACACCACGCCCTACCCGGCTCCAACCACAGTAACGGTCACAGCTACCAGCACCCAAGGAACGACCCAGGGCAAGAGCGCCAGCGTAACCGTAACCCTTAGCCCTCCGGGCACGGCCGCGGGGCCGACTCTGACCGTTGATGTGAGCAGCCCGGGCAATGCCATCAGTCCGCTTATCTACGGGATGAACGCGTACTATCTGGATTCGACCTCGGCTACGACCGCGCACGCCAGCGTTGCCCGTTGGGGCGGCGACGACATCTCCCGATACAACTACCAGAACAACATGACCAACTCCGCCAGCGACTGGTACTTTGAAAACTTCGTCGGCGCCGGCAACATGTGGGGTGGCGGCAGTTTCACCGGGCTGGTGGCGAGCGCGGCCAGCATCGGCGTCAAGACGCTGGGCACCATGCCGGTGCTCGGCTGGGTGGCTAATAGCACGGCGGGGGCCTGCAGTTTCAATCAAGCGTTGTACCCTGGCCAGGAGAGTTACAACGGCAGTTGCGGCGTCGGCGTCTATCCTTACGGGAGCGGTGGCTGCACAAGTTCCAGCGGCTGCGACATTATGGGAGCTGGAACGCCGGCGTTTGCGGAAGTCACCAGCATCTCGGAGCCTCCTCCAACTCCACCCTCAGCCAGCGCGGCCACCACGTCATGGGCCCTGGGCACCTGGGCAGGCGGTTGGGTCAACTCCCTGGCGACCAATCCCAGTTACGGCAATGCCGCCAGCGGCAAGGGGGTAGCCATCTGGGATCTGGACAACGAACCCACCTGGTGGAGCGCGGTACATCGCGATGTGCATCCCAATCCCTTCACCTACGACGAGGTGACGAACGGCGGCATCGGCACGGCCCTGGCCATCAAGACTGTCGATTCGACTGCCGAAGTGAGCGGACCGGTGGTCGACAATTGGTGGGCGTACTTCTATTCCATGGCGGATATTTGGGACGGATGGGACGCAGGCCCTTGTTATGAGCCGTGGAGCGATCCGGTCGACCGGAAGGCACATGGGGGCGTGCCGTTCATCGAATATTATTTACAGCAGTTCAAGGCGGCTGAAACCACCTATGGCAAGCGGTTGTTGGATTATGTGGACCTGCACACCTATTTCGCGGCCGACGGCACCGGCTTGACCACGGCGGGCAATACCCGTGCGCAACAGGCGCGGTTGAACTCTACGCGCGTTTTTTGGGATCCGACCTATACCGATCCCGCGAACAATTACCCTCAGCCGAACTACACCACTGATCCGAACTACACTACGAGCTGCTCGCCTCCGCAACAGGCTCCGCAACTGATTAACATGATGAAGACGTGGGTCGCCAACGACTACCCCGGCACCAAGCTGGCCATCGACGAATATAACTTTGGGGGATTGGAAGCGATCAACGGCGCGATAACGCAGGCGGACATTCTGGGTATCTTTGGGCGCGAAGGCCTGGATTTAGGCGCTCTGTGGCCGACACAGGCATACAACACTCAGGGTCCCGGCAATATGGCTTTCGCGGTTTATCGCAACTACGATGGCAACAACTCGACGTTTGGCAACAAGGTTCTGTCCTCCACCAGCGGTGCCGCCAACGCCAACCAGGGAACGCTGTCGGTTTACGCCGCTCTGCGCGCCACTGACAGCGCGGTGACCGTGGTGGTCATCAACAAGACCTACGGCCCGCTGACCAGCACACTTTCGCTCACGGGCCTGCCGTCAAACATAACTACCGCACAGGCCTACCTCTACAGCAACGCCAATCTAGCTGCAATCGTAGCGCAGCCGGCAGTGACAGTTACGCCGCCAGCGTCGAGAGGCACGAGCAGCACCATAGCCGGCTACACTTTCCCGGCACAGTCGATCACCCTCTTCGTTGTGCCGACGCTGTAAGGCAGCTTCTGCTTCCACCACAGCAACGAAGACCTATTACTGAGGGCTTTTTCCGAGCAGCAAACCCACACAAGACGGCAGTGGTTTCTGTGTCGCCCTCTTCAAGAACCGCTGTAACCGTTGCGGAGGTTTGACCTAGCCAACGCGTCACGGCTGCCTAGGAGGTGTGCACAGCCGGAAAATGAGCATAGCCCTAGAAGTCACGCCCAATGAATCGCAAAAGGTGTTACAACAGGAGTGTATGGCCAAACATGTAAAATCAGGGATCGATCCGACGCCGGGGCAACCCATTGGCCTGCGCACGCTGGGCGAGTATCTAAACTTGTCACCAGCCACCATATCGTTGGTGCTGAACAACGCTCCCGGCGTGCGCTCGATTCCGCAAGAGACCCGTGACCGAGTGAAGGAGGCGGCAGCCAGATTTGACTACCGGCCCAGCTTTTATGCGCGATCGCTGCGCAAGCGGCAGTCCTTTTCGGTGGGTGTGCTGGTGCCGGAATTGAGCGACAGCTATGCTACGCAGGTGCTGGCCGGCGTCGAGGAGTTCCTCATAGAGGAAGGGTATTTCTATCTGACCGCAAGCCATCGGCGCAAGCCCGACCTGATTGAGGAGTACTCGAACCTGTTGATGAACCGCTCTGTGGAAGGATTCATTCTGATCGACACGGTGCTGGAGCACAGCTTGAAGTTGCCAGTGGTGTCAGTGGCCGGGCATCGCAAGATTGTGGGCGTCACCGATGTCGTGCTGGATCAACGGCGGGCGGCAGAGTTGACATTGCGGCACCTTTTTCAACTGGGGCACCGCAAAATTGCGTTCATGCGCGGAGACAGCCGCAGCTCCGACGCCGACGACCGCTGGGAGTGTCTGATGGCCGTGGCGCGGGATCTCAAGCTGAAGATTCCGCCCGCGCTGATCATGCAATTGAGGTTACTGGTCTCCACTCCGGAGCTGGGCTATGGTCCGGCGAGCGAGTTGCTGGCGGGCGGCGCTCCATTCACCGCCCTGGTCTGCTTTGACGATCTGGCCGCTATCGGTGCGATCCGTGCCTTTATGGACCATGGCCTGCGCGTTCCCGAAGACATTTCCGTGGTGGGCTTCGACGATATTCAGAGCGCTTCGTACCACAACCCCAGCCTGACGACCATTCGCCAGCCGCTGAAGCAAATGGGCTTGACGGCCGCGCGCATCCTGTTGCAACGGATTCGCGGGGAGGCAACAATTCCGCATGCTGTATCGATTCTGCCGGAATTGGTGATTCGCGAGTCGACCTGTCCGCCCAGTACCCAGCGCACCCGCTGGGAGCGGAGCTAAAGGCGCTTAAGGGCAGAAGAATTTGGGCGGTTGAAGCCTATCAAAGGAACTCTGGTATACATCCGAAGGACAAATGAGGTACTCTTTCCGGTCATGAGGAAATCACAAAACCTCTCTACTCAATCGTTTTTGCCTTTGGGCATCGCATTCCTGCTCACTCTGCTCCAGAGTTGCGCACTGACCGCCTTTGCACAGGCTCCCGCTCCGGACTCGCCACAAATTGAGGCCCAGGCTCATGCTCTGGTGGCCAGGCTTACGCTGGACCAGAAGATCGAGCTTCTGGGCGGCGTCGATGACATGTTCACGCAGGCCGCTTCGGCCATCGGTCTGCCACGTCTTAAGATGTCCGACGGTCCGGAGGGTGTGCGCACCTGGGGACCGACCACTGCCTATGCTGGCGGAGCCGCGCTGGCAGCCAGTTGGGACCCTGCTCTGGCGCGCAGGGTCGGCGAGGGCCTGGGCCGCGATGCCCGCGCGCGGCGTCCATTTTCTGCTCGGCCCCGGCGTCAACATCGCACGGTCACCGCTGACGGGCCGCAACTTCGAGTACTTCAGTGAAGACCCCTTCCTGGCTGCCAGCATCACGGCATCTTACATCGAAGGCGTGCAGTCGCAGGGCGTGATCGCCACGGTCAAACACTACGCCCTGAAAAATCAGGAGTACAACCGGCACAACGTGAATGTGGAGGTAGACGAGCGGACTATGCGCGAGATCTATTTTCCCGCATTCGAGGCCGCCGTCACACGGGCTCACGTGGACGCGGTGATGGACTCCTACAACCTGGTCAACGGCGCCCACGCCACCCAGAACGAGTTTCTGAACCTGAAGGTGCTCAAGGGCGAATGGGGTTTCCAGGGGATTTTGATGTCGGACTGGGACGCCACCTATGACGGAGTGGCGGCGGCCAACAACGGCCTGGACCTGGAGATGCCCAACGCTCGCTTCATGACCGCCAAAGTCCTGCTGGCCGCGGTCAAAGACGGCAAGGTGAAGGAATCCACCATCGACGACAAGGTGTTGCGGCTGCTGCGCACCGCGCTGCGCTACGGATTCCTCGATCGGCCGCAATTCGATCCAGCCAACTCGACCTACTCAGTGGCTGATCGCGCAATTGCCTTGGACGCCAGCCGCGAGAGCCTTACTTTACTCAAGAATGAGGGGCGCCTGCTGCCACTTGATCCGGCCAAAGTGAAGACCATCGCCGTGATCGGCCCCGACGCTTATACGGCGGTCACCAGCGGCGGCGGCTCGGCGGAGACTCAGGCCTTCGAGCCAGTCAGCATCCTCACCGGCATCGCCAACCTTCTCGGCCCCCACGTCAGCGTGCTTTACAGCCGCGGCCTGCCAGAAATAATGGATGTCTTCCATAAAACTGACTGGAAGGACGGCGTGAAAGTTGCCACTTATCCCAGCAAGGACTTCACCGGCACGCCCGAAGTTATATCTTTGCCGAACATCGCCGACTGGAACGAGAGGTCGTGGCAACCCGAGGCCAAGGCGCAGCGCAGCATCCGCTACACCGCCCGCTACACGGCAGCGAAGGCCGGCAAGTATCTGATTCTGGCGTTCTCTCATGGCTGGGGTGGCGACGAATACAAGGTGATGGTCGACGGCAACCAGGTGTTGGCCCATCCCGAGATCGAGGGTCAAGTTCCGCAATCGGCCACGCTTGACCTGAATGCCAGCCAGACCGTAAACGTCGTGGCTGAGGTTCTACCTCGCTCCCCCGGCGTCCGCTTCGGCCTTGGGATCGCCTATGAGACGGACCTCATCGCAGCTGAGGTAAAGACCCTCGCAGCCGCCGCGGACTTGGTCGTAGTGGCCGTCGGCTTCAACCCAGAAACCGAGCGCGAGGGCAGTGACCGAACCTTCGCGCTGCCTTGGGGACAGGACGCGCTGATTGATGCCGTGGCGGCGACCAATCCGCGCACCATCGTCACCCTGACCGCAGGCGGCGGCATGGACACCCAGCGCTGGCTGGACAAGGTTCCCGCGCTGTTGCACACTTGATATCCCGGCCAGGAGGGCGGCACGGCCGTCGCCGAAGTTCTCTTCGGCAAGCACAATCCCGAGGGCAAGCTGCCGGTCAGCTTCGACAGCAGTTGGGAGGAAAACCCCTCGGCGCCATACTACTATCCCATCAAAGGCGCGGATACAAAGCTGCACGTGACCGAAAACAACAAGCCTCCGGTCGATTACGTCATTCCCCACGTGCAATACGAGGACGGCCTGATGGTGGGTTACCGCTACTGGACCACCACCGGCAAGCACCCGCTCTTTCCCTTCGGCTTTGGGTTGAGCTATACCACCTTCAGCTTCGCGAAGCTCGAGGTTCCGGCAACGGCCGCCGCCGGAGCGACTGTCACGATCAGCTTTGACGTGACCAACACCGGCAGTGTCGCCGGCGCTGAGGTGGCCCAACTCTACGTCTCCAATCCCTCCGCCAAGATCAGCCGTCCGGAGCGCGAGCTGAAGGGCTTTGAGAAGGTGCGCCTGGCGCCCAGCGAAACCCGGCATGTGATTCTGAATTTAGACGCCCGCGCCTTCAGTTACTGGGACGTGACGGCCCACAAATGGACCATCGATCCCGGAAAATTTGTGATCCGCGCTGGCGACTCCAGCGAAAACACCCCGCTCCATGCGGATTTGACGATCTATTAGACCTGCCTGTGAACCAACTGCTCGGCCTGCCGCTTGCATGGGATAAGTCCGAGCGCCCTGGCTTACACACTCAGCTTGCGCATATACTCGGCATCCAGGCGGAGTGCCTCCATAGGGTCCATATCGAACTCTTCCTGTTCGATGAAGTAGTGCTTGAGCCCCGTGGCGGCGCGCAGAATCGGGCGATAATCCATCACCCCGCGGCCCATCACCGTCGAGTGGAACGTGCCGTCCACTCCGCGCACCATGTCCTTCACGTGCAGCAGCGGGAAGCGCTCCGGCGTCTTGCTGAGATAGTCCACCGGGTTGCGCCCGGCGGCGAACACCCAGCCGCAGTCCATCTCGAAGACCACTAGCTTCGGGTCGGTGAGGCGCAGCAGTTCGTCGTAGAAGACCACCCCGTCCTCGGCGCCAAACTCCGGAATGTGGTTATGAACGCCGAAGGCCATGCCAGCTGCCTTCACCTTTTCGCCTATGCGGTTGAACTCCTCCGCCGCCCAGCGCCAGTCGTCCAGAGTCAGCGGGCCCTTGAGCGTGGGGTCGCGGCGCGTCGATGAAGAGCAAACGATATACCCGAGCCCCAGCTCGTGCCCATACTCGATCAGTTCGCCCAGCCGGGGCTTGAGCACGCTCAGCGGGTGATGGGTACTGACGCAGCGCAGCCCGGCCTGGTCTATCGCGTGCCGGAACTTCGCCGCCGTGCGGTCGTAGTAGCCCGCCGCCTCAACCTCCGTGTAGCCCGCGGCGCGCACCTTGGCGAGTGTTCCGTCAAAGTCTTTGGGCAGAAGCTCGCGCACGCTGTAAAGTTGCAGGCCGATGGGCAGGTCGACCGGCTTGGCGGCCAATCGTCCAGCACCCGTAGTGGTCGCCGCCGCAACCGCTGCTGTGGCCTTCAAAAACGTTCTGCGTGAAGTATTGCTCATTTGCTCGTTCTCCTTGGGAAGATCGAAGCTCATCCCTTGATCGTTCTGGTCGCCGCATCCCACGTCGCCACGGTGCGGTGAAAGTAAGAGTGATTCGCCATGTGGCATGCGACAGCCGCGTTGTTGCCGAAGACCTCATCCTCCACCACATGCTCCCGCGTTTCGACGGCATGGAAGAAGCTCGCAAGGTGGTCGGCTGTATCGTCGTAGCCTTGGGGCGCTGCGTAACTCTCCACCTCGCCCAGCCTGGGGGGCGGCGCTGGATGAGCCGCATGCCACTCATTCAGATACTGCCGCTTCGCCTCTGCGGTCCATCCATTCAGCGAGTACCCCTCCGGTTGCGGCGCGGTGTCTTGCGGAGTCACGGTGAGCGAATTGCCGTTGATGACCATCGTGGCCTGCGAACCGTAGAAGATAATCGGCTCGCCGGCCGCGTTGTTCTGGTTGCAGTGCAGGTTCACCGTCACGCCCGGATAGTCGTAGAGCGTGGCCAGCAGGTCGGGGAAGTCCCGGCCATCGTTGAAGTGCGTAAGGCTGCCGGTCGAGTAGGCGCGGCTGGGAATGGCATTGATGCCGCTGACGCACTGGATGCCGGAGAGCAGATGGACGAACAGATCACCGGCCACGCCCTCCCCATAGTCTTTGAAGCAGCGCCAGCGGAAGAAGCGCGCCGCGTCGAACGGCCGCGCCGGCGCATCGCGCAGGAAGGTCTCCCAGTCGATGGTCTGCGGGCTGGCGTCGGGCGGAATCGGATAAACCCAGGCTCCGGAGGGTGAGTTGCGGTCGGAATGGCCCTCGATATAACGCACCTCGCCCAGCCGCCCCGAAGCGTAAATCTCCGCCGCCTTCTTGTACACGATGTTGCTAACCCGCTGGCTGCCGGCCTGGAAGATGCGCTTGCCGGACTCGACCGCCTCCACCATGGCCAGCCCGTCGGCCACATTGTGCGACATCGGCTTCTCGCAGTACACGTCTTTGCCCGCCGCAACAGCGTCCAGCACCACGCGCCGATGCTGAAAATCGGCTACGGCCACGATCACCGCGTCCACATCCTTGCGGTCCAGCAGCGCGCGGTAGTCGCGCGAGGTGGGGACATCCGCTCCCCAGGCCTCTATGCCGGCCCGCTGGTGCATATCGTACAGGTCCGCCGTGCCCACCAAAACCCCCGTAGGCACGTTCTTGGCGGAGCGAAGCAGGTCGCAGCCGCGAATCCCCGTTCCAATGGAGGCAAACCGGATCTTGCGGCCGCCGGCCTCTCTTTGGGCAGCCAATGCCGCCGGCTCCAGCAGCGTCGCTTTCACCGCCGCTCCCGCCACAACCGCGCCCGCGCCCAGCCGCACAAAATCCCGCCTTGTCATCAATGATGCCTTCATAGCCTTTCCCCCGCGTGGCACAATTCTCTCTCTCCGGCCTGCCCGGTGTCCACAAGCCGAAGTTGGAACGGCTATTCCAGAAACCTCTCGCCAATTCATGGTGGTGCAACTCCGCGGCTGGCCGGCCTCGAAGCGGACTTCGCGGACAAGGTGGCTGGCAGCGTTATGGGCGTCGCATGGGCGGCCTATGGACGCGGCGCTGGACAGCCCTGTGGACTGTTGCGTTATATTTCGTAGAGAGAGAACTCATCATGCGCATTGGAGTTTTTACCCCGCTGTTGTCGCAGCTTCCGCTGGCCGCGGTTCTCGATAAGCTCAAATTGCTCGGCATCGATACCGTTGAACTCGGCACGGGCAACTATCCCGGCGATGCGCACTGCAAACTCTCCATGCTGGAGAACGGCTCCGCCCTCGCCGAGTTTCAGAAGCTTCTGGCTGATCATGGCGCTGCCATCAGCGCGCTCAGTTGCCATGGCAATGCGTTGCATCCCGATAAAGCCCGCGCCCGGCAAGATCGCGAGGTGAGCCGCAAGACTATCCTGCTGGCCGAGCGGCTCGGCATCCCCGTGGTCGTGGATTTCTCCGGCTGCCCCGGCGACTCGCCTCACTCGACTGCCCCTAACTGGGTCACTTGCCCCTGGCCTCCCGACTACCTCAAGGTTCTCGACTGGCAATGGAACGAAGTGGTGGCGCCCTACTGGATCGAGCATGGAAAATTTGCCGCCGATCATGGCGTGAAGATCGCCATCGAAATGCATCCGGGATTCGTGGTCTACAGCCCGGAGACGATGCTTCGGCTGCGCTCCATCGCCGGGCCGAGCGTCGGCGCCAACCTCGACCCCAGCCATCTCTTCTGGCAAGGCATCGATCCCATCGCCGCCATTCGCGTCCTTGGCGACGCTATCTTTTACGTTCACGCCAAGGACACGCAGCTCTACCCCGCCAATCTGCCGCGCACCGGCGTGCTCGACACCCAGCCCTACACCGAGGAGCGCCGGCGCGGCTGGATCTTCCGCACCTGCGGCTATGGACACGGCGCCGGGTGGTGGAGCGAGTTCATCTCCACACTGCGCATCTTCGGTTACGACTACGTGCTCTCCATCGAGCACGAAGACAGCCTGCTCTCACCGGAAGAGGGCCTGACCAAAGCGGCTGGCTTCCTCAACGGCATCGTCATCCGTGAGCAGCCCGGCGCTGCCTGGTGGGTCTAGGGCAGCCGGAGAAGGCGGTACATGATGAAACCAATCAAAACGGCAATCTTCGGCACTGGCTTCGTAGGCCGTGTTCATCTCGATGCACTGCGGCGGTTGGAATCCATTGAGATAGCAGGCCTTGCCGGCACGAATATAGAATTGGCACGGCGTTTGGGCACGGGCTTTTCTATCCCCACAATTACCGCGGACTACCGGGAGATCCTGCGCGATCCAGCCATCGATGCAGTCCACATCTGCACTCCCAACGCGCTGCATTTTTCCATGGCCAGGGAGGCTCTGGAAGCCGGCAAGCACGTAGTCTGCGAAAAGCCGCTGACCACCACGGTCGAAGAGGCCCAGGAACTGGTTGCCGTGGCCGCGCAAAAGGGATTGCGCAACTGCGTCTGCCACAATCTGCGTTCTTACCCCATGGTGCAGCAGGTACGCCGCATGATCGAGGCCAGCGATTTGGGCGAGATACTTTCCGTCCAGGGCGCATATTCACAGGACTGGCTGCTCTACGATACGGACTGGAACTGGCGCATCGAATCCAGCGCCGGCGGCCCGTCGCGCTGCATGGCCGACATCGGCTCGCACTGGTTCGACATGGCCGAGCACGTCACCGGCCTGCGCGTCACCTCGCTGGTCGCCGATCTCCAGATCTTCCACAAAACGCGCAAACAGCCCAAGGGACCGATCGAAACCTTTGCCAACAAGCTGCTCGGTCCGGAAGACTACATCGAACGAGCCGTCGATACGGAAGATTACGGCGCGGTGATCTTTCATATAGGCGCGCGCGTGCGCGGCAGCGTGGTTTGCAGTCAGGCCGCAGCGGGGCGCAAGAACCGGCTCGCCATCGAGGTCTACGGCAGCAAAGCCTCGGCAGCCTGGGACCAGGAGCGTCCTAACGAACTCTGGATCGGCCACCGCGACACGGGCAACCGGATCATCCTCAAAGACCCCGCGCTGCTCAAGCCCGAGGCGCGCGCCTACGCCGATCTGCCTGGTGGCCATAGTGAAGGCTACGACGACACGTTCAAGCAGATGTTCCGCCGCTTTTACTCGTCGATCAGCGACCCCAGAATCCCTCCTGAGTATCCGCAGTTCGCCGACGGGCTGCGGCAACTGACCATCCTCAAAGCTGAACTCGAAAGCCATCGGACACGCGGCTGGATCGATCTTCCCGCACTTTGAATCGGCATTTGAAAGAAGGGCCGCTCCATGTTGATCTTCGCCGCCATCGTCGCCATCTTCGTTTACGGAATGATTGCCGCCATGCTGGGCACCATCCTGCCCAACCTTTCGGATCGCTTCCACCTCACCCCCACGCAAAACGGAACTATTGCTTTCACGCAGGCGCTGGGGATGATCATCGCCTCGGTCGGCGTGGGGCCGCTGCTCGATAGCGAAGGCAAGAAGATCGGCCTCATTCTTGGTCTCGCGCTCATCGCCATCGCGCTTTACGCCCTGCCGCGCTCGCCGGGCTTCCGCGGCATTCTCTTCCTTCTGTTTCTGCTCGGAGTGGGCGGCGGCATTGTGGTGACCGGCGCAAATGCGCTTGCCAGCGACGCTGGCGGGGAGCATCGCGCCACCGCGATGAACCTGGTCAACCTTTTCTTTGGCCTCGGCGGACTGGCAACGCCCTTCATCTCCGCCAATCTTTTCAAGAGCAACTGGGTTCGCCTCTGCTACACCGTCGCCACGCTCACCGTCGTCGCGCTGGCGGTCCAGGCCGTCGCCACAATGCCTCCGCCCACCGGCGATGCGCGCTTCCTTCTTGCGGATGCGGGCCCTGTCTTGGGCCAGCCGCTGCTCTTTCTGCTCGGACTCTTCCTCTTCCTCTACATCACCTGCGAAGTCGGCGTCTGGAACTGGCTGCCGCGCCACTTGATCGCCCAGGGAATTCCAGAATCGCGCGCGCTCAACATTCTTTCCCTCGGTTTTGCTCTTGGCCTGCTCATCGGTCGCGTCGGCGTCTCACCCATTCTCATGCGCGTCTCCCCGGTCGATGTAACCCTGGCTGCATCCATCGCCATGGCAGTGACCACCTATTTGATGCTGCGGACCAGCAAGCCAATTACCGCCTCTGGTCTGGTTTTCATTGCCGGAGTTTCCATGGCGCCGGTCTTTCCCACCACCCTGGCCATCGTCGGCACGGCGTTTCCGCGCATGACCGGCACGGCGATGGGCATCGTCATTACCTGCGGATGGGTTGGCCTGGCCGTCAGTTCGCGCATCATCGGCGCCATCGCCGGCCCCGACCCGAGGCGGCTCAAGAAGGCTCTGCTGGTCATCCCCGCCTCGGCCGTCCTAATGGTGGGCTTGAATCTGGCGATTCGCGGCGCTCTGCGATAATGCATTTTCACAATAAGTCAAATTCATCTCGCCTCAAGAATTCGCTCCAAAGGTGACTGCCTTTCTTGACGCACAGAAATGCACCGCATTGCACAGAATACGTTACGTGAATCTGTCGTCGTGTTCGGAACACAAAGTTCATCCGCAGTCATCCAGTTGAAGGTCAACGGAACGCTGACTCCTGGACATCGGGAACTGCGGTCTTTTTCGGCCCTCAACCTCGACACAAAAACCGCCCCTGCCCGACTACAGTTTCACCCTAAAACAAACGATCTCCATCGGTTAAGGCCAAATGGCCCATTTTGTCGAATCGTTGCCATACCCCTTACCCTGCCTCTGTCAACGCCCTCAAGATTTGGCGGCTTGAGCCTTCTCGGCCATCTTAGCCAGCCGTTTCTGGATCATATCCACCCGCTTGCGCATCTCTGGCGAGTTGCTCACGACCTTCTCCACGCCAGCCAAAAAAGCGGGATTTTCCATCTTTTGCCGCAATTCCTTCAGGAAAGGCTTGAATTTGGCGTAAACAAATACCATCTCGCCATTCCACGCGAAGAAAAGACCGGGGTGGACAATATCGTTCAGGACGAGAGAGGCCGCATTCTCCCAGAAGGAAAAAACCTGCCGTGCCCAAGCGTTCTCCTTCGTCCCCGTCGCCTGCATGAGTTTGAGGACGTCATTGACGCCCTGAGAGTGGAATTGAAAGTTGACAAAGTTACGCGCCTTGCGCATTTCCGCTTCGCGGCGCAATTCGTAAAGCTTCATGCAGATGTCTGCATCTGTTGCGGTCGCTTTTCTGCTTTTGGCCATTTGCAGTTCTCCTTTAAGCCGAGATTTCCATTTTAACTTCCGACAGCCCCGGACTGTATACCCCGCGAGAGAGTCGAGCGCCGTCAAAACCGCACGGATAGGCCCAGACCCAACATTGCTGACACCAGGGGTAATGTGAGTCAGGCTTGTGGAGGCCGGAGGGCTGTTGCGGCAGCGACAACGGCTTGATCCCTCGGCTTGAGGGCCTGTGATTTCAAACGCTACCAGCCCATTCGCAGGTTTATTGGCATTCTGCACGCTTCTGGTCGGTCAGAATGCCCTTCCGGGTACCCATAGATCGACTTTGCTCCGACCAGAACTCGGCGGCACCCACTTTTTCTTCAGCTACGACCAGCAAACAGGCTGCAGATTGCCCCTGATAGCAGCAATGTTGAGGTTTCCGTGTGCCAGCGTTAGGCATGCGCGGTACTACTGGATGATGCTGGCGGAAGGACACCTCGCGCGAGGGCGATTCGCGGCGATGTTACGCAGGATCGCGTTGTTGCCGCTGCCGGCAAACTGAACGACTGATCGCAATGCCGGTAAACCTAATCGCGGAGGACAAAGGAGGATGGACAGGTGTCGGAGAAATCGACTTGGAGAGCTTTCGATGAGGCGGGCGAAGCGAGCACGGCAGCGAATCGCCCGGTTTTTCGACCGCAAATGTTGGTAGTGTCCTAATTTGAAAACCACGGCCTCAATCTCAGATTGTTGTACAATTTCGGAATCATGTGGAAAAAGCTGGTGATTCTCGCTGTACTGCTAGCCGTCACACAAACACCTGTACCAGTCCCAGGGCAGACACCCAATCATGGGAATCAGCTCGCCAACAATCCCAAAAAAGAGACTAATGACGAATAACAATCCGCCCTGCCAAAGATCACGTATGTAATCACAAAGGACTGTGAGAGCAATCAATTCAAGAATGATTCCGATTGCAAAGCAATCAAGGACAAAGAAAATATCATATTTTTAGGCAAACTCCCTACCGCGAACGTCACGATTCAACGGATTCCCGAAAGAGACAAGTACGATTGGGTGGCCTATTGTGCTAGCATTGGTCTTTTCTTGGTTGGATTTTTGGGTATTTGGATTGCCTATGATACTGTCAGAACAGTAAAGAGACAAGTGGACACGTTTGTAAGTAAAGAACGAGCCAGGC
>OCZT010000373.1_pt1 | contig 43951 bp, 72 predicted proteins | sample 1539031 | NCBI WGS metagenome assembly OCZT01 (sample SAMEA3539308, study PRJEB22396) | soil metagenome | biome: tundra; feature: field; material: soil | place: USA | collected 2010-05 | depth 0.15 m
CACCTACGCCGATGGCACGACCATCGTCCGCAAGCCCGCCGAGTTCGCAGCGCCGGGCCAGAAGGGCGAAAGCCGCAGGGCGCGCTACCGGGACTACCTGCGCTCCCAGCAGTGGCAGGAGAGGCGACTAGCGGCCCTGAAACGGGCCAAGAACGCCTGCTCCCGGTGCGGTTCAACCGAGCGACTTGAGGTTCATCACCCGAGTTACGACAACCTCGGCGAAGAGCGTGCGCGCCAGCTGGTTGTGCTCTGTCGCAACTGCCACGCAAAACACCACGGGAAGTCTCCGTGAGACCAACCACCATGCCACCGCAGTCATCAGTCTCGCTAGACCTTGAGTGTTTCGTGGGGGGGTTTAGAAAGCCCTCGCGCGACAACAGCGGTTGCGCTGCCAATGCCTACTACCAGGCTTCCCTTTGCCTTTCGGAGGTTTCCCCACCCTTCTCAATAAGGAAAGAGGTGGGACAAGGATGAGCAAGCCCTTCGCGGTTGAACTAGAGGAGCACAAGCGCGTTCTAGATATCCGCAGGCGCCGGCGGATCGCAGAGGCGCACGCGGTGGCGTCCAAATGGATGCCCGACCACGTTGAGCTCGCAACCATGTCCCTCCTGCTACTTCGGGAAGAACACGGCGCTGGCAAGGTCACGAAGCAGATGGTCCGCAAGCGCTGTGAAAGAAGCTACCCGGATTCATTCAATGGCACGGAGGCCACCCATGAGCACACAGGATGAGCAGCGAATGACAGCACTAGCCAAAGCAAACATCGTCCGAACCGACAGGGCAAAGCTCAAGCGATCAATCGCTGACGGGGAGACGACGATCGCCGAGGCCCTCGAGATGGACTGTGCCCAGTCGATGACCGTCTTTGCGCTGCTTCAATCTCAATGGCTCTGGGGCTCCTCGGGGCGAACCAACAATCGAGGGACGAAGGTGCGCCGAGTCCTCTCCCGCTCACAGCTCGGACCGAACCGACTAGTGCGCGACCTCACCCCGAGGCAGCGGGAAGCACTGTGCGCCCACTGCCGCAATGCAAACGGTCCAACCCAGAGGAAGAGATGAGTGAGGAGGGGACAGATCCGGTCGGCGACACCGTTGACCTGATCGCAGAGACAATCTTCGATTGGCGTCCTCCCAACCGCCGACGGCTGACCGACGATTATTTCATCGTGCATGAACTCGCCGTGTCCATCTATGACGCGATCACGGATACCGATGCATCCCCACCGACCCGGAGGAAGAGATGATGATCAGCGCCGCTAGTCACCTTGAGTCCGACCTAGAAGCCTCTAAGCAGCGAGTGAGGGAGTTGACCGCCCAAATCAACGAGCCGGGGACCATTGGGCTTGAGCGCCTTCGCCTAGAGGCAGCCAAGGCCCGAATAGCAGAGCTTGAGGGAGAGCCAACGCCCGAGGAAGTAGAGGCAGCGGCGAAGGCGCTGTTTGGCGAGGAACATGGGAAGTGGGACGGCCTAGAACAGGCCCACCGCGACGCCTATCTCTATGAAGCTCGTGCCGCCCTCCTCGCTGCCCGGAGGAAGAGATGAGCGACCTAGATAAACGGGAGGGAGGGTATGACTGGCGCCTTGACGCCCTCACCGCTGGCTGTGGCAACGTGGCCGAACAACGCGGATGGGATCTAGCAGCAGAGTTTGTGGACAAGGAACTCAAAACGGCCGAGGCCCGCATAGCAGAGCTTGAGGGAGAGCCAACTGAGGCGATGGTGGAGGCGGCAGCGAAGGCGGTTTGGATGAGCAAGTTCTCTAACCCCGCGTGGGACGAGTTGTCGGAAGCAATGAGGGAGGAAATGCGAGAACAGGAGCGAGCAGCCCTCACCGCTGCCCTCTCCCCACCTACCGAGGAGAAGCTGCCATCGGTTAGCTATGACGAGGAGGTGGACGCTTTCTACGTGACTCTGCGCAACGGAAAGCAGGCAACGACGGTAGAAGTCAGCACGGACCTCCTCATCGACCTAGACACAGACGGTCGCACCCTCGGCGTCGAGGTTCTAACCACGAAAGTCCCACCTACCGAGGAGACGAGGCAGGCGTCGGCGCCTCTGTGGACCCCGATGGCCTTGGAGCCCACGGGAAGCGCACGGCTTTCTCGGCGGACTCAAAGATATGTCTTCTCCAACCCGGAGGAAGAGATGAGCCTCACTAAATGTCCTATCTGCAAAGGAACCGGCGACCGTGGCTGGCCGCCCCGTGAGTGCCAAGAATGCGATGGAACGGGTGTCATCGTTGTGAGGGAAGGGCCATCCCCTCCGACCCGGAGGAAGAGATGAGGACGCGAAGGCTGACGTTTTGGTTCTGGCTTTTGGGGAGGTCTACTGCGGGACTACGTAGTTGCGGGTGCCCTGTGGAGTTTCATATGACTGGCGTCCCTCGGTCTTATGGCGCTAGGGAAACGCATAAAGTCAGCGCGTCTCTGGCGACCCGGAGGAAGAGATGAGCGACGTGAGCGTTGAACGCGAACTCAAACAGGTCGTCTGCGAATTGATGCTCTGTAGCCACGTCTCAGCAGCGCAGCCGGGAAGCTCGAGCAGAGACGCCTCAGAAGGAATCGGAGGCAAACGTCCACCCGGAGGAATCGACCGCAAGGACGACCGCGAGCACGAATGGCCCTTGAAAAGCGCTGGGCACTTCATCGCTCGAATCAACAACGCTCATTCCGAACGCACGCTGATCCTGATCCTGGCCGAGGCCAAGGCATCGCTCGAGGCCTTCGAGCGCCAACCCAAGCCGACCAAACAGAACGAGCCCGAAGTCTCGAGCCCTCAGTGGAAGCGCTACATCGCAGAATCCACGGAGGGCCACGGAACACTCGCCGGCAGATTCGGCGTCAGCAGAGCCTACATCCAACAGATCCGCAAGCGCTACGGCGATGCGAGGGAGGTTGATCGTGCCGTTGCGTGATCAAGATCGTGCCGTATGGATTGGCGGCGATGAGGTGCGTGGAATCGGTTCCAGTGGCAAGGTCCGATTCGGAGTCGAGCATGGTCATGGAATGGTCTGCGTAGACTGGGGAGGCGGTCTAGAAGGTTGGTACACGCCGAACCGCGACGTCGTGACCTGCAAGCAGGCCGCGAACAAAGGCATCGAACCCTGGGCGTCCTGCATGATCTCGATGGCGGAGCGAAAGCGGCGGCGCTTGACAAATGACGTATAGTGTGCGCTAGGTTGGTCCGTTGCGCCCGCAACTAGCTTCTTGGAGGTGTCGTGTCGACCAAGATCCTGCTGGCACCGACCCATCGTGGCTCATCCTTCATCGCCGCAGTTGACGGTCAGATGCGAGTGATCGATCCTCCCAAGCCATGCATGGGCTACGCCAACGCCTGCATCTGCGAATCCTGCAAGGAACGCGCAATAGCACCGCGTACAGCACCAGAGCCCATTCGCCAGCCTTGGGATGTGGCAGTGTAATGGGGTACTCATTCTTCGACACTGACGGGCTGTGCCGCGCACTCCACGAGCTACGATGGAAGTTCGAGAAGGGCGTCGAGTACCCAGAGCTGGGTCCGTGGCATCCCAATCTCCTCATCGAGGAGGCGATAGACGAACTGCACCGCTTGGATCGCGCTCATGGCACAGCGGCTGACTCAACAGTGGACACACCCAATGAGAACGCCACTACGAATCAACCGCTATGCGATGGGCGTACTAGACCCCCGGTTTCTTAGGGCGAGGGACACCACATGATCCGCCTGCACAACTGGAAACTCATCGTCGTTGACGACTTGGATTACGACCTGGAGAACGCGCCGGGACTTCGGTGCCTGGTCGGCGAAGCGCCAGAACCACTGACGCCGATTCATTGGATCGTCTGCGACTATGAGAGGCCAGCATGATCCGGTGCGATGAGCGCTCAGATATGCTGGTCATTCTCGTTGCGCGCGAGATTGTAGCCCAAGCGAAGGATTGGAGTCCGCCGGTAGAAGTCAAGCTACTGGACAACGGTGATGGCACTGTTGAAATGCAGCTACGCACGGTTGATATGGAGACCCAGTCATGATCCGTCTACTACTAGCAATCATCATCCTCACTGAGATCATCTACAGAGCACTGCTTAGAGATTCAGTCCGCCAAGGACTAGGTGTAGAACACGTTGTCACGTGCGATCTAGCGAGCGGTCCCGAACTCGTAGCCCACCAGCACGAAGCAGCCCAGCGAGCAGCCAGACAGTAGGGCCACGCCTAGTAGGGTACGCCTAAGGGTCACGCATGGCAGTAGGTGGAGCGAGGGCGAGCACTGAAGCGCCGTGCTCACGACACCCCCCACGCGGGGGTCGAACCTTCACGGTGGTGGTTGCTGACCCGCACCAGGTCACCATTTCCTTCCGAAGCGAAATAAGCCGCAGGAGACCGTCTTGCACCGCACAACGACCCAGAAGGGCTACGGAACGGCCCACAAGCGCGAAAGAGACCGTATGGCCCGGATCGTGAACGCCGGCGGAGGCTACTGCGTCCGGTGCGGAAACTGGATCGATCCCAGCTTCAAATGGATGGCCGGCCACGACCATCACAATGGCGGATACGCCGGCGCGGAGCACTACAAGTGCGGAGTGGGCGAGCGAAACGAACGCCACGCCCGCAGGCGCAAGATCAGATCGAGGGTGTGGTGATGTCGAGGCTTCTGCTCATAGTGATTGTGGCGTCCTTGATTGCCAGTACCCTGCTGAGCGTGGCCGGCAAACCTACTCCTGGCGCGCTGTTTCTCATCGCCGCCGGCATCTGGTGGCACGCGCGATGACTATCTACAGGCCGCTGAAAACCGATGGGCGCTACCGAAACGGCAGACGAGTCTGGTTCTTCGCTAGGGCCAGTCGAGACTACCTGCACCTTGAGATTGGGCCTTGGGCAATACTCCATGTCTGTCGTTGAGGTCATCAAACCGAGATAGAGAGAGTGGTGATGATCCCGCGCTTTGTGACGGACTTTCTAATCGAGTTCCTCGATCGGGACGGCGATCTCTCTCGGCTGAGAATCTACTGGCCGGGGATGACGGCAGCAACATGGCCGTGCCACGATGAGCGTCGTTGAGGCCGTCGAGCGGGACATCGCCGCGATCCGCAAGCGCGATCCGAACCTAGCCGACTCAACCCTCGCCGCTCTCGCTCTGGCCCTCGCCGCCGAAATCGACGGCAACAACTCGGCCACGTCCAAGAGCATGAACGCCCACCAGCTCCGCGACACGATCGTCAAGCTGCGCGAACTCGCGCCACCGGAGAAAGTGAGAGACGAACTCGATGAGCTCCGGGACCGCCACGCTCGCGATCGTAGGGAACCAGCGGCCAAGGATAAGCCACAGCCCAAGATACGGAAGAAGCAGGGGGCCTGAAGCGATCGAGCTGGCCGCGATGGCTGGCCTTATCCTCGACGATTGGCAGCAGTGGATTCTGACCGAGGCGCTGGGCGAAACCCCAGACGGGAAATGGACTGCCCGCGAGGTTGGGCTCATGGTCTCCCGCCAGAACGGGAAGGGCGCGCTCCTCGAGGCCCGCGAGCTTGCGGGGCTGTTCCTACTCGAAGAGGACCTGATCGTCCACACCGCCCAGCAGTTCGACACCGCGAGCGGCCACTTCCGCCGCCTGACCCGCAGAATCGAAGACACGCCGGCGCTCTCGAGCCGGTTGGCAAAGCGCGGCGGGATTCTCAGGGGTCACGGCAACGAGTCGATCACCCTCGCTCGCAACCCCAGGACAGGGATTCAGCCGAGGCTCGAGGTCAGGACCCGCACCGGAGTGGGAGGGCTCGGCTTCTCGATCTCCTGCTTGGTCTTCGATGAGGCGATGATCATCTCTGACGAGATGCACCAGGCGCTTCTGCCGGCGATGAGCGCCATGCCCAACATCCAGGTCTGGTACACGGGCTCGGCGGTGGACGAGGAAAACCCCTCCCACCAGGGCGTCCCGTTCGCCAGGATCAGGGAGAAGGGGATCGCCAAGAGTCCCGCCACGGCCTACTTTGAGTGGTCGCTGGATATCGCCAGTCCCGACAAAGCGATCGAGGCCGACGAGGAGATCCTGGCGGAGGTCAACCCCGGCCTGGGCATCCGCATCTCAGCGGACTACATCCGCGAAGTGGAGCAGGACTCGCTCTCCTCTCGGGGCTTTGCCGTTCAGCGCCTCGGGGTCGGAGCGTGGCCGCGTACCGATGGCCTCGACGATGTGGTGATCACGCCCGAAGAGTGGGGCAAATGCTCTGATCCGCAATCGACTTTCACGGGCGCGATGTGCTTCGCCCTCGACGTGCCTCCCACCCGCTCGAGCGCAGCGATCAGCGTTGCTGGCTTTCGCGAGGACAAGCTGGTTCATGTCGAGACGATCGAGCACCGCAAAGGCACGGGCTGGGTCATCGAGCGCACCGTGGAGCTCGTCCAGAAGCACGGCCCCGTGGCGATCGTCCTCGATGGCGTCTCCTCCACCTTCTCGCTGCTGCCTGAACTGATCGAGGCCTTGAAGGATGCGGGTCTCCTGTTCAGCCTCAACGAACATGAAGTCACGGTCCTCTCATCCAGAGAGCACGGCCAAGCCTGCGGGATGTTCTACGACGCCGTGCAGCAGGACACGCTGAGGCACATCGGCCAGCCCAACCTCGCCGATGCAGTCAGAGGGGCGATCAAGCGCAATCTGATGGATGCCTGGGCCTGGGACCGCAAAAGCTCGAGCGTCGACATCAGCCCGCTCGTCTCCGCGACCCTAGCCTTTTGGGGCGTCCAAACCCTGATCAAGCCCGACGCCAAGTTCATCAGCATGGACTCGGTGCTCGAGGAAATGCGGGCGAGGGGAGAACTCTAGGTGTTCGGCAACCGTGAGAACCGCAAGGTGCGGATGTACTTGCAGGACGGCCCGACGATCGAGGGCGTGCTGGCCGGCAAAACTCGCACGGAGTACATCATCTGGGCGCCGAAGGTGGTGACCGGCGAGAAGGACGACGCGGTGGAGGTTTCAGGCCATGTGGAGATCCCCCGTGAGAGATGCCTCTGGTATCAGATCATCGCGTAGGCTCGCATGAGCGGGCACATCCTCGCCGCCCGCGGCGGCGGCAACGTCGAGCTCCGCGGCGCGAACCCATACCAGGAATTTGGCTCAACGGCCCCGCCCCCACCAGGCTCCGTGGGCGGCAACATCGGCGGCCTGGGCGTCACGACGGAATCCGCCACTCAGATCGCCGCGGTCTATGGCTGCGTCGGACTCCTCGCCGATTCCGTTTCGAGTCTGCCGATTCGCGTACTGGACAAGCCGGCCACGGTCAACACGGCCAAGGAACTTCACCTACCCACATGGCTCGAACGTCCCTACGAGCCAATCTCCCTTACCGACTGGATCGTCTGCTTCGTCTGGAGCCTCGCGCTCAGAGGCAACTTCATCGGCTGGATCGTCGAACGAGACAAGAAGCTGGGCTACCCAACGCAGATCATGCCCGTGAACCCGGACGAGGTGGGAGTCCGCGCCAAGCCGGAGAATGGCGAGCTTGAGTGGCGCTTCGCCGGCAAATTGGTGCCCACGGAGGACGTATTCCACGTCCGGTACCAGTCCATGCCGGGGCAGATCCTCGGGTTGAACCCGATCCAGATCATGCGCTTCCCGCTGGGCCTCGCTCATGTCCTCGATGTCCACGCCGAGAAATACTTCACGAACTCCGCGAAGCCCGATGGTGTGATCCAGGTTCCCGGGCAGCTCTCGGATAGCGCCATACGACAGATGTCGGCTGACTGGGCTTCCAAGCACCAGGGGGTCCAGCAGTCCAGTCTGCCCGGATTCCTGACCGAGGGTGCCGAGTGGAAGGAGATTTCTATCACGCCGGCCGATCAGCAGCTCCTCGAAAGCCGCAAATTCGGCCAAGAGGAAATCGCCGGGATCATCTTCCGCATCCCGCCGCACATGCTGGGCCTGAACGAACGCTCGACAAGCTTCGGGCGCGGGATAGAGCAGCAGGAGCGCACCTTTGTGCAAAACACGCTCTCTGGCTATCTAACCCGCGCCTCAAGATCTCTGACGGAATGTCTCCCCCGCGGCCAGTACGTCGACTTCGACATCCGCCACCGGATCAGGGGCGACTCGCTCCAGCGGGCGGAAGTCGCCTACAAGATGGTCCTCTGCGGCTCCTTCTTCCCCGACGACGCGCGCGAACTGTTCGACATGCCGCCGCTCCCCAACGGCGAAGGCAAAATCCTTCACGCGCCGACGAATGCAGAACTGCTCCAGATGCAGCTCGAGGAGCTCAAAAAGCTCGAAGCGGCTCCTGATGTGCCACCGCCGCCCACGGTAGTCGCGCCACCGGCCAACGGCCACGGTCCATCGCAGAATGTCCCAGTCCCGACCAAGTAGGTGCCCATGACTGATAGCACCATGCAGCTAGGTGAACGTCGCAAGGACCCTTTCGGCGAGTACGAGGAGCGGTGGATGGTCGAGCCGCCCGCCGAGGGCGTCTCATACCGCGTGCTGGAGGAGTCGTGGAGCGGGGACTATACGGTGCGGACAATCTGGCGATTTGCGCTATCGGAGGAGTCCACCCCGCCCACCCCCGGAGGTGCCCATGCCAGATGAACACAAGCCCGGCTGGACCCACGAGGACGGCAAGCTCTACGTGCGCGTAGATGGCAAGCCCATAGACGTGACCCCGATCGTGGAGCCCCTGCTTGTGCAGCGCGGTCTTCTGACCGGCGACGAGAGCCGCGTTGCCGGAGACTGCCTCGCCTGCAACGGCACGGGCGAAGTCAACGGTGAAACCTGCGGCGTATGTAGCGGGTCGGGCGAACAGACGAGCATCGCCGGCCAGCAGCAGAACGCGGCCGGTCTGATCTCCGACGAGGCCATGATCATCCCCGACCCCGAGCTCGAGCAGCGCAAGTCGCGGGTGGCGCTGCTCGATGGGATGACGGAGACACGCCAATTCCACGCCTCGGCGGAGATTCGCAAGACCTCGGACGGGGGTCTGCGCTTCACGGGCTGGCCGTCCGTGACCGAGCGCGCCTATGAGGTCTCCGATTTCCAGGAGACAATCGCGCGGGGAGCATTCAAGCGGACGCTGGGTGAAGATCCGGATGTCTTCTTTCGGATCGAACACGCCCAGCTTCCTATCGCTCGGACCAAGAGCGGAACGATGACCCTCTCCGAAGACTCTCGCGGCCTGCGGGTGGATGCTGACCTCGAGCCCAGCGACCCCGACGTGCAGGCGCTTATGCCGAAGATGGAACGCGGCGACGTGACCGACATGTCCTTTGCCTTCAGGGCCACCGAGCAGGCCTGGAACGAGGATCGCACCGAGCGCCTTATCCGCTCGGTCTCACTGCATAAAGGCGACGTGAGCATCGTAACGGCCGGAGCTAACCCGGCGGCCACCGGCGAGCTGTCTCATCGCTCAGCTGATACCGAGGAGGAGAGGCCGGAGCCCGAGGAGAAGCCGGAGCCGCCGAAGGTCGTAGTTCGTAGCTATATCGAGACGGCAAAGGCCCGCAGGGCGAAACTTAGGAGAAGCCGATGACCGATGTACTTCAGGCGGTCATCGCCGCCACCGAGCTCCCCGACGAGGTTCGCGTACTTGCCGAGACGGCGGAGGCGAACGGCCACCGAGCCGTCAAGGAGCCGCTGGTCTACCAGCTCCATGAGGAACGCTCCTACTTCGCCGACCTTGCGCTGAGTAGCTTGAACGGGGACAGCGCAGCCGGTGAACGCATCGAGCGCCACACCCGGCAGATGGCCGCGATCCCGAGACTTGAGACACGGAGCGTGCCGGGGGCCGAGTACGAGTACCGGGTCAACCCGAACCTTGAAGCGGGCCACGGGCTTGAGTTCACGGCCCCGCTCTGGCTGAACCAGTTCTTCGCCGGCGCCCCGAGGCCCGGCGAGTGCATTCAGCGTCTCGTGCGTGAAAAGGGCAATGAGTTCGAGCTGCCCCAGGGTGTGTCCTCGATCGCCCTGCCGCGACTGACGACTGGAACGCTCGTCAACGACCAGACGCCGAACGTCGCCGTGGACAGGGAAGATGTCGTGACCAAAGAAGTCAAGGCGCAGGCCCTCGTCTACTCGGGCGAGTCTGACTGGTCGCTACAGGGCTTGGAGCAGTCACCGGCGGGAGCGCATCTGGACTGGGCGATGTTCAAGGATCTAGCGGAGTCCCTCGATCAGGGCCTGGAGACGGACCTCATCACGGGCAAGGGCGAAGCTGCCAACGAAGCCTTGGGTCTCCTGGAAATCACTGGCACCAACGAAGTCGCCAATACCGGAGCGGTGGAACCGAAAGTGGCGTTCGGCGAACTCGCCAAGGCCAAGGGCGCCATTGGGCGCAACCGCAAGAAGCCGCCGGATGGGTGGCTGATGACCACTGCTCGCGAGGCATGGCTCGGAATGGGGCCGGACACCGAACAGCGCCCGTTGATCCTTACCGACAACGTGGGCGTGGAATGGCCCGAGGCGAGCATGGGCGGAACGGCGGTCTATCTCGACGACGCCATCCCGATCACCTGGAAAACGAACCAGGAGCCGGTCTTCTGCGTCCGCGCCGATGACTTCATCCTTTGGCACTCGCCGATCCGGACGGCGGTCATGGAGGAGCCCCTGTCGGGCAGCATGGGCGTTCGCTTTCTGCTCTACCGCACCACCGCCTCGATGCTCCACCGCTACCCGTCCGGCATCAGTGTCGTGACGGGCGTGGGCATGAAAGCCCAGCAGGGCGCCACCGAATACTCGTACGCCTGACCTTCTCGTAACACCCCGCGTTGGACCCCGCCTGGCTTGGCGTTGCAGACCTCTGCGCCCTGAGCTGTCGCCGGACCCCGCTCGGAGACCTAACACACCCCCGAAGGGAGAATCATGTCTGACACAGCAACCAAGCCCACGCTCCTGGAGGACCTGCGCTCGCGCGCGGACGCCCTCAACGCGGAACTCGACACACTCATTGATGAGCGCGAGGAAGGCCGCACCACGTTTGAGGCCCTCGAGGGGCCCTCTGAGGACCAGCGCACCGCCGAGCAGGCCTCAGAGGACGAGTTCCGCTCGAGCTCGGAGGACAAGACGGCCGAACTGGAGTCGCTGAACGAGCGCGTCGAGCAGCAGACGGCCAAAGTTGAGCGGCGCAAAGTAGCCGAGGAATCGGCTATCGGTGAGGTCACGGTCAAGGAGCCGCTCATCTACCGCGAAGACAACGCACACGAATTCTCCTACATGAAGGACCTGATGGCGACGGACCAGAAAGTCCAGCAGGCCATGATCGGGGACTCTCGCGCAGCACTCGAGCGTCTCCACAAGCATGGACGCCAGATGGAAGAGCGCATCCCGCAGGAGGAGGCGGAGCGCAAGCGCGCCGGCGAAGCTCGCGTCGAAGAGGCTGAGCGGGAGTTCCGTGGCAGTCTGGCCCACAAGGGCGTGGCGGAACGCGAACTGGTCTCTCCGTTTGAGCGCCGCGTATCGCCGAACAGGGCACCGGGCCAGGGCGGGGAGTTCATTCCGCCGAAATGGGAAATCGACCAGTACGCCCCGTACCTGCGTGCGGGAAGGGTCGTCGCTCCGCTCACAAGGAACATGCCGCTACCTCCCGGCACGGATGTCGTGAAGATTCCGCGCGTCAAGGGTCCGACCGAAGTGGCCCCGCAGCTCGCAGATAACGCCGGGATCGCGTCGAAAGACCTCGAAACCGAATCGATCGAAGCTCCGATCAAGACGATTGCAGGGATGCAGGATGTCGCCCTGCAGGCGATCGAGATGAGCCCGAACCAGATCTTCGGGCGGATGGTGCAGGAGGACCTTCTGGCGGACTGGAACCGCAAGGTGGACCTCGAAGTCATCGCGGGCCAGGGAACGAACTACACGACCCTGAACGCCGGCACGATCAAGGGCTTGGCTCCTGCCGCTAACTGGGGCGGGGAAGCCCACGAATCGGGCTCGGCCGCCTCGGGGCAGACCATTCTCCAGGGGTTGGGCTGCAACCGGGCGTTCATCGCCACGAAGCGGTTCAACACGGAGGGCGTCGTCCACGTCCTGCACCCGAAGCGTGGCGAGTACCTGATGAACACGTACGACATCACCTCGGAAACGGGGCGCAGGCTGATCGAGCCTTCGTCGTTCGCACAGTTCAACGTCTCGGCCAAGAGCGAGGGTGTCAGCCCAGCAGAGGGGCACATCCTGAGCCTGCCGTCGGGTTCTGACGTGTACCAGTCGGCGAACATCCCGGTCACGTTCAACAAAGCCGGGACGGCGATCAAATCGGAAACCTACGACGCCGGCCTGACGTTCAAGGGCGACGACGTGTGGTTCTTCGAGTCGGACGCCCGGATGGGCGTCTTCTCCGAGGTGCTGTCCGGCACGCTGACGGTCAGATACCGGATCTACTCCTACATCGGGATGCTGGTCCGCTTCGAACCGTCGGTGCAGGTCTGCGGCGGCACGCCGTTCGTCAAAGAACCATCCTTGGGCGGCTACAAATACGGCGCATAGCCGGCTTGGGGGGCAGCCTTTACTGGAGGGCTGCCCCCCAACTGTAAACCCACCTACGAAGCGTCACGAGCTCGCATCGAGTCGAGCGGGTTGGCGTAAGGAACCGCCCTGCGTAAGGGCCAAACAGGGCTGTTCTAACCGCTCTGAAAGGAGCAACCAATGACCGATCTAGCATCCGGGCGCTATGGCGCCTATGACCCCGTATGGCTGATGCTCGGGAAGCCGAACAACGCCACCCAGAGCAACGTGCCGGTCCGCAGCAACGCCTCGGTGATCGGGCTCTCGACGCTCGTAGACAATGCCACTCAGGCAACGAAAAAAGGCACCCTCGTCGCGGTCCCCGTTCAGGAAGGGGATGTGATCACGAAGGTCACGCATCTGGTCGGAGCGACGGCTGGCAAAACGGGTCCGTTCTCGTTTGTGGCGCTGTACTCGGGCACCACGGAAAAAACGGAAGCGAAACTGCTCGGTCAGAGCGCCAACAAATCCACGGAAATCAAAGCGTCGGAACCGTGGACGCAGGAACTCGAAAAAGCCGTCCTGATTACGTCCACGAACGCGCCGAACGGGTATATCTTCGCCGGCCTTGTCTTGGAAGCGACGACGATCGAGACGCTGGTTGGCGTGAAAATCCCGACGGCCTGCCAGAAGGTGTGGTTTCCCGGCTGCCCCGAAGTGCTGGCTGTCGCTACGACCCAGAAAGCGAAAAGCGAAGCGGCCCTGACCACCCCAACGGAAACGGCGCTGGAACTCGTGCCGCTCGTTTTCCTGAGCTAGAAAGGAAACCATGACCGATCTAGTCGTAGGACGCTATGGGGCACAGGACCCGATGTGGTTGATCTACGGGAAGCCCGCCAACGCCGTGCAGTCGAATGTGCCTGCTAGGAGCAACGTGTGGGGGCAGAAGCTCTCGGCCGTCTCCGATGGTGCGCTGGCGATCACCGAAGTCGGCTGCCTAGCGGCCGTGCCGGTTCAGGAAGGCGACGTTATCTCCAAGGCCACCTACCTCATCGGCGCTACGGCCGGTGTGGAATGCGAAGCGGGCTATGTGGCCCTCTACGCTGGCAAAGCAACCGGCAAACTGCTCGCCCAGTCCAAATCCAAAAAATACACCACGCAGGTCGAAGCGAGCAAGCCGAGCGTGTTTGAACTGGAAAAACAGGTTCCTATCACGCCCACGAATGCCCCAAACGGCTACGTCTACGTAGTGCTGGTGTTTGAATCCCCGACGGGGGTTGCGGGAGTGATCCCCACAGCGGTCTCGTCGGCCGTTCCGAAAGCCTGTCAGTACGAATGGTTCACAGGCGCCCCGGAAGTCCTCGCGGGCACGGTGGGCACGGGCCTGAAAACCACAGCGGAAGCGACGCTCGGATCGGTCACGTCGAAGGCCGTGGCTCCGCTGGTGTTCCTCCAGTAATGACTCAGGTCTACGAAGCAACGAAGCGCGGCCATATCGAAATGTTCCAGGAGGCGCGCGCCCATGCTCTCGCTCGAGGGGACGCGGGCATGGTGCGGGCGATGAACGTGGAGCTCGCCACGCTGGGCGTCTTCGAGACCACACAAGGCCCAGAGATGGAGCACGCGGTCCCGGAGAAGCCACGCCGGGGCCGCAGACCACTCCCACGCTGCGAGCACGACATGATCGCCGCTCGCTGCCTCGACTGTAGTCCAGAGGAGCTGATCTGATGGCCCTACCGGCGAAGCCCAAGAAGGCGGCCAAACCTAAGCCGACCAAATCCAAGGCAGCCAAGCCCAAAGAGGCAGTAGCCAAGCCCAAAGAGACAGCGGCTGCCAGCAAGACGGAAGCACAGACACAGACGGCCGCCCCGAGCGTACGGACGGTCGGGGCCCTACCGACCAAACCCAAAAAGGCAGCTGAAGCGCTCGCCGCGCTGAAGGCCAAGGCTGCCACTCAGGCTGAAGCACAGACGGCCGTGGCGACTGCAAGGGCTCTCGTGGAAGACCCGGAAACGCCTATGGGGACGCGGTCGCTGGTGGGCTGGTATCGCGTCGAACTCGAATACGCCACGAACGACACGGCACGCAGGGAAGCTCTGATGGCTGCGCTGACGGGCATCGCGAGCCAGCTCTGATGGCCGGCACGCTTACGCTGGGAGGCATGGCAGACGGCCTCTTGGTGGGGCAGGAGACGGTCGGCCCGCTGTCCATGAACGGCAAACGGGCTATCGGCAAGATCGAAGAAGTCACGCTCGAAGCCAACGTGGACTACACGATCAAGGTCCCAAGCGAAGCCGTGGCCTACGCGATCTCCTTCACGTTCACCACCTCGTCGCCCGAAGTCAAAATCGGCTCGAACCTTGTGATGACCACGAACGGGATGCCAGTGCCGTCACAGGGCTTCTTCGCCGCGCCGCTGCTCAGCACGATCACAGAACTGAAGTTCAAGGCAGCAACCCCGCCGTCCGCTTTCCAGCTCATCTTCATCTAAGGAGTCCCTTATGGCCGCTGGTGGATCGAGTCTCTTCGAGAAGGAAATCGCCGAATACCTGAAAGCAGGCACGGCGCTCAAAGCGATCGGCGCGGAAAAACTCTATCTCGGGTTCTGCGAAGTTGAATCCAAGAAACAGGCCGACTTCGCGGTGATGAAAGAGCTGGAAGGCGAAGGCGGCAAAGGCTACGCCGCCCGGCTGGAAATCGGCGCGGCGGCGCTGAAAATGGAAGTCAAAGAACAGCTGGGCAAACTCGGGGAAGCCGGGAAAGGCGCAAGGCTGATAAACAGCGCGGAATCCAAAATCTTCACAGCCGTTCCTGGCACGGTCACAAACCCCAAAGTCAACTTTGCGTTTATCGCTCGCTATACGACTACCACGTTCGCTAAAGGCGAACTGCTGGACATGATCCCGGTGTCGCCGATGGTGGAAATCCTGTCTACGACTACGGAATTCAGTTTCGCGATTGGCGAACTCAACTTCGAAATCCTCTAGCTGAAGTAACCGATGGCCATCCTCGTAGGACAGGAAGGGGAAGGCGCGTCGGCAGCGATTGCGACTTCGCAGGAAGTACCCCGCTATTATCGTATCGAAGCAGCTCATACGGGGACCGTTACAGAATTACACGTGAAGCACTCGGTTGCGTATACGGGCAAAACCGATGTGGCGATTTGTACGGATAATGGGGCGGCCGCAGTCCCCGGAGAAGTCAAGGGGGAAGCTCAGGTCGTTCTGGCAGCCGAAACACTGGCAACCGTCTCGATTGCTGGAGTCAAAGTTACGAAAGGCGCGTTCTACTGGTTGGCGTTCGAGGATTTGCTGGCCGGGAAATTCAAGCAGGGCGTAGGCGCCGGGAACCTACGTACCGGCAAAACTGCTCACACGAAAATCTCTGAACAGACCGAATGGGTTGCGGTATCGGAAAACAAACAGCCATGTTCGATTTGGGCGACGGGGACGGAAGAAGAAGGTGGAGCACCCGTCACCGGCAAAGCCACCGGGGCCGTCCTTCTCACGGGTACGGCAAAAGGCACGGCAGCGCAGCGGGTAGAAGGCAACGCTGGCGGGAATCTGGTGTCCAACGCTCTGATCCTTACGGGGTCGGCAAAAGGACAGACGGCCGAAGTCCTATCAGGCAAAGCAACTGGTGCTCTCCTCCTAGCCGGGACGTCGAAAGGAACCGCAGTACAGCGGGTCGCAGGCAAAGCCACAGGCGCGCTGACACTGAACGGAACGGCGAAAGGCAGTCTAAAGGCAGTCGTCACGGCCTCCGCAGCGGGCACGCTTTATCTGACTGGATCTGCCAGGGCCGGCGCGGAAGTAATCGTCAACCGTCCAGGCCTTGTCTCGCCTCACTCGCTAGGAGGTCAGGGCTCGCCTCATTCGCTCGCTGGCCTCGTCGCTCCCCATTCGCTAGGAGGCGAAGATGCCAGCTGACTGGACACTGCCACAGGGCACCCTGATCCCGATCTTGGAAGACACGCTCACGTACTCCAACGGGACGATCGCGGAACCCGAATCGGTCGAATTCGTCATGCGGGCGATCACCGCCAACGAACCCGTGACCCTCTCGGGCACGGCAGCGGTCGTCTCCAAAGTCAAAGGCGAAGTCTCCTACACCCCCGGAACCGGAGACTCAGACATCCCGGGCAACTACCTCGGTCAGTGGCTCGCCAAAGTCAACAAAAAACCGATGATGTTCCCGACCACGGGATACGCCTGGGTCACGGTGCCGGAGAACCTGAGCACCAAGGGCGGAGCGACGCTCGTGGGGCTGCCGGAAGTTCTCGACCACCTGAAGGTCCCCGCCAACGACCGCATCCACGACAACACGCTTCTGGAATACATCGAAGCGGTCAGACCCCTGATCGAAAACCTCACCGGGCCGATCATCCCCGAACGCTACGACGAGTGGTACGAAGGCGGGCATGTCTCGATCAGCCTACGCCACAAGCCGTCCTTCGGCTACGGCACAACCCCGATCTTCAATGTCATGGCGGTCTCTGAGTACCGGGGGCCGATCGAGTACAACCTGAGCCTGGTCGGGACCCCCACACAGGGCTCGGTCTACTCGGGGATGTCCAACGACGAACTCGGGATCATCGTCCGCAGAAGCGCAGGCGGTGCCTCAACACCCTTCTGGCGTGATCCCAACCACCCTCAGCAGAGCGTCCACGTCGTCTACCAGGCGGGGCAGGAAAGGGTCCCGGCCAATGTCCGCAGGGCGGCGCTCGAGACGGTCCGCTGGTGGTACCAGACCACGGAGGCGGTCGGACGTGGGGGCCTGACTAGATCGGACGATGAACAGATCCGCCCGATGGTGGCGCTGCCCTACCACTGCGAAGCGATGCTGGCCCCGACTCGCAGACACCCGGCGCTCGCGTGAGCATCTTCGGCGAAATTATCTCCACATATGACGTGGAGCAGGCCGCGGTCAAGACGCTCCGCGAATGGACCAACGACTACCTCGCCGAGATCGAGCGCAAACGGGGACTGCCAAAGAAGACGATCCCTCGCCCACCCGCCTTTGAGAGCTATCACGGCGGCGTCGACCTCGAGAGCTGGACCCAGGACGTAGCTCCCGAGGTCATGGTCATCTGCAAACCCCTCGGCGCCCCCGAGATCCGTGGTCAGGGAGGCTACGGCCAGGGCTACGACCTCACCGTGGGCTGCCTATGGGTCGGAACGGGCTCAGCGCTGGCAGAACGTCCAGAGGATGAAGCGAGAGCCGTAGCAAGCTACCTGGGGGCCGCCTCGATGCTCCTGGTGCAGCAGCCGACACTCGGAGCACTCTCGGAGCGCCTGCGGATGACCGCACCGCCCACAATCTCCCTGCCCAACCCCGACCGCCGAGACATCGCCCTCGCTACCACGCAGTTCGAGGTCTGGGTCGCAACGATCATCGAAGAGGGCGAAGGCCCGCTTGCCCTAGGCCAAGAACCCGAAGAACCGTACCCCGAAGGGCCCGAAGTCGAAACCACGAGCGAGACCGTCAAGGCCGAGCCCGTGACAGAAGCAATCCACTAAGGAGGCGTCCGCTATGGCTGGACCCAAGGTAGAAGTACGCACCGCCGAGACGCCTCAGTCCGCTGGCCTCTCTCAGAGCACCGGAACAGCATTTGTTGCTGCCGCGGCCTCTTACGGGCCGGAAGTCCCGACCCTCGTCAGAAGCCTTGGCGAAGCCGTGGCCCAGTTCGGCCCTCGAACGGAAGCGGCATCGACCGAACTCTACGACTGGCTGAACACCTTCTTCAGTCTCGGAGGCTCAAAGGCCTACGTCAACCGTGCCCTCGGTGCTGGCATCAAAGTCGGCGAACTCGCCGTTGAATCGGCGGCCAAAAAAGCCCTGATCGTGGAATCAAAGTACAAGGGCGTCTACGCCAACAAAATCAAAGTCGAAGTCTTGGCTAACGGGGCGCTTGAGATCCTGAACCCCGAAAGCGAAGTGCTCGAATCCTCCGGGGCAGCTACGAAAGCCTCTGAAGTGTTCGAATACTTCAAAGGCAAAGAAGCCTATGTGATCGTCAAGGAAGGCACCGAATACGCCGCAGCCAAAGGCGAACAGCTGAAAGTCCTAGCGGCCAAAGCCCTGGCCGGTGGCGTGAACCCGACCGTCACCGAAGCCACGGTCAAGACGGCGATCGAAGGCTTCCCTAAAGCGTCGGGTCCAGGCCAGATCGCAGTGGCGGAAAAAACCAACGGCGTCAAAGAAGCCGTCCACATTGCAATGGCCGAAGCGGCGCAGAAAGGCAACCGGATCGCCCTGTGCGATCTGAAAGAAGCGGCCGTGGCCTCAACTTCCGTTGCAACGCTGACCGCGGAAAAAGGTACCTACACGACCGAACTCTCCAAGTACATGCTCTTCACTGCCTCCGCCTGCATCGTGCAGGGCGTGACGCTTGGGACCACCCGTACGGTCCCGGGCTCCGCAGCGGTGGCAGGGCTCTGCGCGCGAGTGTCCCAGACCGGCAATGACAACCAGGCTGCCGCTGGCGAAGACTGGCCGCTCGGCCCGTTCGTGACCGGCTTCACGAACCCCTACAAACAGACCGAAATCGAAGAACTCTCGACTGCGGGGATCAACGCCTTCAAGGAAGTCGTCGGCATCCCGTGCCTGTTCGGGTTCGTTACGGCCTGCTCGAAGGAAAAAGACCTGATCTTCTGGCAGGCATCGGCCTCAAGGGAGCGCATGGCACTCGTCTTCGCCGCCGAACTGATCGGCAACGGCTACCTGTTCAAGACCATCGACGGCCGCAAACGCCTGATCGCCAGATTCCAAGGTGACCTCCAAGGCGTCGTCAAAAAGCATTGGGAAGCCAACGCCCTGTTTGGCGAAACGGCTCCCGAAGCCGGGCTCGTGCAGTGCGGCGAACCCGTGAACACGCTCACGACGATCGCCAATGGCGAACTGAATGCCGAACTGATCGTCCGCATCTCGCCCTACGCCAACGTCGTGAGCATCCTGATCGTGTCAACCCCCGTCACGGAAGCGGTCTGAAATGCCTACTTACATCAGAAGCGATCAGGCTGAGATCCATGTTTCGCCCAGCGTGATCGCCCTTGACAAAGAATCCTGGGACATGATGGAGGGCGGCGATCCGGTGGCAACGGAGACTCCGATATTCCCCGGTGGCATGGAGCCACAGGTGGAGCTCGGGGGCCTGCCGAAGTGGACCCCGCTCACAATCGAACGCGCTTGGTCAGAAACGCTCGCGGGCGTCTACAAGGCCCTCGCTAACGCCGCTGGCTCAGAACCCATAACGGCCAGCTACATCATCCTCGGCGTGAACAAGATCCCAACTGGGCAGGTCTACACCTACACGGGTGTCCTGCTGAGTTGCGAACGCCCGAAATACAAAGCCTCCGAATCCGTCGAGGCGATGCTGAAGATCACCGTAGGGATCAACGGCCAAGTGTCCTAATGACCAACGGGGAGGAAAACCCATGAGCACATCGCTAGGAGAGCGCCTGCTAGCGGCGCGGTCCAAGAAACAGGCAGCGCATGAGGAGGTCTTCGAGGTCCCGGGCTACGGTGGGCAGCTGTTCGCCCGCTACCGCCCGCTGGACTTCCGCGAGGCCCGTAGGATCGGCCAGCGCCATGAAGCCCTGCGCGATGAGGTCGAGAAGGAACTCCGCGTAGCTGCGGATACCCTCGCCTCGGCTTGCATCTCATGTGAGGCTCACATCGACGGCGAGGTCAAGGAGCTGCCCCCGCTGGGGCTGAAACTCTGCGAGGACATCGGCCTCGACGGGCCGGAGACGCCGATCCAGGCGGTCCTTGAGATCTTCCCTTCGGAGATGTCCGTCGTGAGGCAGTTCGTGGAGCTTCAGGGCGCAGAAGAGACCTCTAACGGGGCGATAGATGGTGAGCTGGAAAACTCGCAAGCCGCGATGGGCTCATAGAGCTTGCCGCGGCTTGTTCTGTTTACGGGGTCGCGGTAGATGCTTCAAGGCTCTACGACGAGATCGAGCCCACCTACGCCATCTTCCTCAGAGCCGTAGTTGACCGTGTAGCGGAGATCCACAGGGAGGCGAGCGATGGCTAAGGTCGAAACCACCACCGTCCTGGGCCATGAGGGCGTGGATACCAAGGAACTCCGCAAGCTAACCAAGGACTTCCACGACTGGAAACCCGACAAGGCACTGCACAAAGCCCTCAGAGTCGCTGGCGAGCTGATCGCCGACGATGCTCGAGCGATCGCCTCTACGCACTCGCAGAAGATCCCGCCGACGATCAAAGTCCGCGTGAGCAAAACGAGGATCAGCGTCGTCGCCGGCGGTCAGGGGGTCCCGACCGGGGGTCTGTTCGAGCTCGGCAACAAAGGCCGGGGCAAATCACAGGTAGCAGCGCGGGGCGGGAAGTTCCGCCACCCCGTCTTCGGAAACAGATCGGTCTGGGTCAACCAGGATATGCACCCCTACCTGCTCCCGGCGGCCAAGATGAACGAACGCAAGATAGAACACCTCGAGGGCGAGGCTGTCGCTGAAGCCTTCCGCGAATCTGGCTTCAAGGTGAGCGGATGAGCCCGGAGCGCCAGGTAAAGGTCACGCTGGTCATTGACGAGAAGGGCGCCGTGAAGGCCATGCGCTCGGCGGGCGAGGAGTCCGGCCGCACCGAAGGCAAGCTCAGCAAGCTGGACAAGTCGGTCCACAAACTCGGCGGCAGCTTCGGTGGCCTGAAATCCATGATCGGCATGGGCCTCGGCGCCCTGGGCGTCGGCGGCCTCGCGTTCGGTCTCTCCTCGGTCGCCAACAAGACCAAGGAAATCGCCACCGAAACCGAGAAGTTCCACGCCATCACAGGCATTGGCGCGTCCTCTTCGCTCGCCTACTCGCAGGCATTGAAGGCCCGCGGGCTGAGCGGGGAAACCGTCACCAAAGCCTTTGGATTCCTCGCCAAGAACATGAAGTCTGCCGAACTTCAGGAAACCAAATACGCCCTCTCCCAAGGCACCGCGGCGGCCAAAGGCAAAGCCTCGACAGCCGTGCTCGGCCGCCAGGCGCAGGCGCTCAAGGAACTCGGGATCAACCTCGCCGGCTTCAACCAGCTAACCGAACAGCAGAAGCTCGAAAAGATCACCAAGAGCTTTGAAGCCCTCGCGCCCGGGATGAAGAAGACGCGCCTCGAGCGTGAACTGTTTGGCCGCGGCGGCAACCAGCTCTCCACGGTCCTAGAACACAACAACCTCGGCCTCTCCCACCAGATCGACCTCGTCAAAAAGTTCTTCCCGACCATCAAAGGCGGGGCGAACGCGATGAACGAACTGCTCGAAAAGCAGGCCGAATCGAAAATGGCCTGGGAAGGCTTGGAGTTCACGCTCGGGCAGAAGCTCATTCCGGTGATGACCGACGTCATGGGCTGGTTCTCGAAGGTCACGCTCGAAGTCGAGCACGGCAAAGGGGCGTGGGGTCAGCTCGGCTCGGCGATCTCCGGCGTCGTGGGCTTCCTGAAAGGGATCTGGACGGGCTTCGAAAGCATCGTCGGTCCCGCCAAAGCTGTGGAGATCGTCGTGGGCGGGCTGGTAGCCGCAATGGTCGTGAGCAAGGTTGCGGCCTTCGGTGCGGCCTTCGGTCCCCTGGGCCTGGAGATCGCTGGCATCGCAGCGGGAATCTACGGGGCGAAAAAGGCACTGGAAGCTCTCGGCATAACCAAGCGCGCGGAATCCCTGATTGACACGATGGTCAAACATCCGCAGGTGATCACGGCCTCGAGCCTGAAGGAACTACCGTCCAAGCAGCTCTCCGAACTGCAGCACATGGCGCGCGTCGACCCGGAAAAGAAGCGCTATCCCAAGGAGCTGTTCAAGAGTCCGTCGCAGATCGCCGCCGATGCTCAGCATGAAGCGGGAGCGAGCGCGAGCGCGATGGCGAAAGTCGAACGGCAGTACAACAACCCAGCCCCACAGCACCTCGTCGCCGAGGTCCACATGGACAGTGTGAAGGTTGCCGAAGCGCTGTTCAAGAACCCACGAGCGGTGCGACTGTCTGGCGAACTGATGACCAAGGCGGCCCTTCAGATGGCAGCCAGGGGACCGGGAGCGCGCTAATGCCACCGACGATCGTCAAACAGACCTCCCAGCCCACCTCGGGCTCAGGCAAACCCCCAGCGGGCCTGCGCTATCGCAGCCAGTACATCATCTTCGAAGCCTCAGACCCCAAAGCGATGCGGATCGAAGTGCTAGCGGGCGAAGCTGCCCCCACGGCCTCGGGCGGCTATGCGAAATGGGCGCACATCCCCCGCCCGCAGCGGATCGGGCTGACGGTCTTCGAAGGTTACGAACCGATGACCTTGACGGTGCCGATCCTCTTCGATGCGGTGCGTGAAAACGGCGAACAAGAAGACGTAGAGGATCAGATCCAGCGCCTTGAATGGATGGGCGGGCGTGGAATCAAGCACCACGAAGGCTTCACGGTCGGCGTTGGCAAACCATTCCTGCTTCAGGTCTACAGCGCTGCCGGCAACAAGGAAGTGGCGATCCCTCTGGTGCCCGTCCAATTTCAGAAAGCCTATCTCAAATGGTTCATCGACGACATAACCTGGGATGAACATCCGCTCAGATCGGGGGGCGGCCATCGCATCCGCCAAGCAGCCACCGTCAAGCTGATCGAATACGTCATAGATCCCTCGGCGCTGGAACAGAAGAAAGAAAGCTTCACGGTCCACCACACGACCAAGAGCCTGCCCTCGCTCCGCAAGCTGGTGGCCTTCTGGGCTCGAGGTAACCCGGCCAGGATCAAAGAAGCGATCAAGGTCACGCTCGCTGAAAACTCCCACAACAAAGCCATCGGCTCCAACCCGGACAAGACGCTCAAGGAACACACCGCCATCCGCATAGCCAACCGCTTCCTCCATGTCTGAACCAACGCTCGGCCCGCTCGACCTTCCCGCATTCCTGGTCAAGCAGCTCAAGCCCGAAAAGCACGGCCTGACTGAACTGAATCTCGTCCAGGCGATCCAAGAGATCGAAATCCAGACGCAGATCCTCGGTGCCAGCTTCATCAAAGTCCATGTCATCGACCCCGAATGGACGATCATGACCTCCGGGCTACTCAAGGTCAACGAAGACGGACTGCTGAATGAACTAGAGGTGGAATTCCCCCACAAGACGGGCTACTTCTGGCGGTTCTGCGCAGTTGAAGGCTCAACCGAACTCTCCCAGGCCAACCTGATCCTGACCTTCGAGGATCGGGTCGTGGCAAACCTCCGGGAGCAGTGGGGCCACAAGACCGCAAGCCCGGGCGCCTCGACTCGAGCGGAGTTCATCAAGGCCCTGGTCGATGAGGCCAACCTGAAGGACCCCTCCAAACCGCGCATCCACTTCGTCTCTCCGGGCCTGCACCGCAAGGAACCCGTGGCCGAAGCCAAACCGACGAAAACCAAAGTCTCCAAACAGATCGAAGAAGCGGCGGCGAACAAGGAACGGGGCGTCCACGCTGGGGCGAATGTCAAAGTCAAGACGGCGGCTGCGACCTCGACCCAGCTTGCGCTTATCAACGAAGTGCTGGGCATCGCCAACGAACTCAACGCTGGCCCTCTCGCCACCGAAGCCTTGATCGAGGCGTGCATCGACGAGAACGACTTTACGAACAACCCTGGAGGAGGCGGCGGCTCGAGCGGCCTATTGCAGATGATCCCCTCGACGGCGGCTGCTGTCGGAATCAGCCAGCTAGATGTCAAGGGTCAGGTCACGGCCTTCCTGACGAACACGCTCTACCACAGCGTCCCTGGTGGGGCAATTGGCTACGCCAAGGCTCATCCGAACGCCTCGGCCGCTGAGGTGGCGACAGCGCTTCAGGGCAACGCGGCGGGCGCGTCGGTCTACCAGGAATGGCAGGCCAACGCTCAGGAAATCATCCACGCCGGCGGGGGAGTGCGGGCGGGCGGCACGAGCCCCACGAGCTCCAACGAATCTGACGTAGGCCAGCTCTCCAGGGGCACGACGACCAACCCGGACGAGGACTCCTGGGACTGCATCGTGCGCCTAGCGCAGCAGGTCAACTGGGACCTGTTCACGGACGGACGCGACACCGTCTTCTACATGGATGGCCCCGACCTCATCGCCCAGAGGCCCGTCCTCTACATCAACGTCAAGGACAACCACATCATCAAGGAGGACAAAGGCGGTCAGAAGATCGAAGAATACGGAGCCCTGATCCGGCCGCTGTCCTTCACCTACGACAACACGACCTTCGAATACCGGGCCACGCACAAGGTCAAACAGAAGCTCCAGCGCAAGTCCAAGATCTCAAAGCCCCAGACCCCCTCAGAGGTCAGGATGCTCATGCTCTGTGGACTCACGGAGTACCACGCCGGCGACGTGTTCGTGTTCAGCCACTGCGGTCCGATCTCCGAAAACGGGGGCCGGTGGATAGTGGCAGACGCGACCAGGGAGACGATGAAGTATCCCTACACGAAATTCATCCTTGTCCCGCCGACCCTGCCGCTGCCGGAGCCGAAAGCCGAAGCCATCACACCGGGGGGCGGAACGAGCGCAGCGGGAGCCGCAGGGGCCGCACAGAAGGCGCTGGGGGAAAAAGCGAAGTACCGCTACTCCCAGGCCAACCGGGAAAACAACGGCTCGCTGTTCGGCCCAGAACCGCGCCTGATGGACTGCTCGTCCTTCGTGACGCTCTGTTACAAAGAAGCCGGTCTACCCGATCCCAACGGCATGAGCTACAAGCCCATCGGCAACACAGACTCCCTGATCCACCACATGAAAAAGACCGCCAACCCCCAACCCGGGGATCTCGCGTTCTTCGGCTCGAGCGAAGCGGCCACCGATCACGTCAACATAGTCATCGGCGGCGGGAAGTCGATCTCGATGGGCAAAGAAGGCGATCCCTCGGAAGGTGCCTCCGAATCTCTCGGCCCTTCCGGCTTCCTCGGATACTGGACTCCCTGATGGACCCAACCCAGCTAGTCCGCCAGGACATCCACATCGAATACGCGCCCGTGCAGCGCGGCCACATCTCCAAGGTGCTGCCATCCGTCACCGAAGGCGTGATGGTCATCCTGCCCGAAGGCTCGACCGAACATCTCTACGGCCCCTGCAAAGTGGCGGCGCTATGGGGGATCACGACGCCTGAAGTGGGCAAGGCATGCGTCGTGGTTTTCGATGAACAGAACCAGCCGACGGTGGTCTGGTGGGATGGCGTCTATGGCGGCGAAGGCGGGATCGTCAGCGTCAAGGACTACGGGGCGACGGGGGAAGGTGAAGCCTCCTACGCTGCGGACCTCGTGGCCTTCGATGCGGCGTTTGCCACAGTAGCGGCTCTAGGTGGGGGGACCGTCTTCGTCCCAGATGGCGTCTACGTTCCGCCAGCCCTCGGCTATCGCGTGCCATCCAACGTCACGGTGCAGTTGGCAGACGGCGCGATCATCCGGCCGAACATGGTTCACGGTGGTACTAACGCCTGTGGCTTTCAGAACACTAAAGCGGGCTGGGGCGAAGACCCGACACCGTACAACGGTAACGACAACATCCACATCGAAGGCGGCTGGATCGACCTGACGGAAGTGGATGCGAAAACGGGAAACATAGGCATCGAGCTACTTGGGTGTCGTGATTCCAGCGTGGATTGCAAGTGCACCGGCGGGGCTTACGGAGTCATTCTGGGCGGCGCCGGGACGGCGGGCGAGACTCCATGCCAGCGGATCAAGGTTAGAGGCACCTTCTTCCCGTTGAACGCCAACAGCACGGGTGGGGTGGCCGTGACCAACTGCGAAGACTACGACGTGGATGTCATGGTCCGGTGCCCCGACGCCTCGGGAACGACGCTTTGCCTGGACTGCGAGCCCAACGCGCCCACCGACACGCTCAAGGGCGGGCGGATCAAAGGGAACTTCTACGGCGGCCGGGTCATAACCCAATCAGCAGCGGCGACCGACCCCGATCGCATGGCGGGTATTGACCTGTCCGGTATCAACCTGCATGACGGGGCGACAATGACCATCGCCACGCCCGGAACGGTCGTCAATGGATACACCGTTACCGCGAGCGGCAGCCCCGCCGGTGGATTCCCCAACGTTGCCATCAGCGTTGAACGCACCGCTCCCAGCGCAACGATGGCCGCTGACGGCACCACGATCAGCGGGGGAACCATCAGGGATGTCCCCGCCTCCAATACCTTCCCCGGCATCAAGGTCCAGGATGCCTCCTACTGCATGATTGCCGGCAACGCCGTGGTGGATGACCGCCCGACCTCCTACACGACCTACGCCGTCGAAGAGAAGGTCTTGCTGGAGCATGTTGTCTCAGGATGCGCGGCGAGCGCCGGTGCGGGCATGAAAGTCAAAGTCGCCGCCGGGGAAGTTGAATCCGAAGCCAAAGCGAAACAGGCCGTGGCGGGGAACGAAGTCACGATCGAAGCTGCTGACGCACTGAAAGAACGCGTGGACCTGATCGTGGTCAAACTCAGCACGGGGGTTGCCAGCATCGTCAAAGGCGGCTACCCGGTGCAGCCCGAATTGCCCGCACCGGCCCTTCTCGCGGCAGCTCCATACACCCCCGCAGGCTACACCCCCGTCGCGCGGGTTGTCGTCAAAGCGGCTGTGACGGAAATCAAAGCGGCGAACATCCTCGATAACCGCCTGTTCGCCACGAACAACAACGTGCTTGGCCCCACTGTGGCGAGAGGGACGCTCTCCGGCACACACAAAAAGGTGGGGGCGAATACCAAGGAAGTGGTACCCACCTGATGCCCATTACTTCACCGCATAACGCTCCCACCTTCTCGATCGGTCAGAAAGGCACAGCCGTGGTCGAACAGGGCTCTGAAGGGGATCTGCTCGCGCGCGCCAAGAACGTCTGCGTCTGCCCGATCGGCTTTCGCGAGGACAACCCTGAATTCGGCATCCCGTCCCTGCTGTTCAAGACGACTCCGTTGGACATCTCCTCGGTGCAGACCGAAGTCGAACGCTGGGCCGAGGTAGACCTCACGGTTTCCGAATACGCCGAAGGGCTCCAGACCGCCATCCGCAACATCCTCGCCGAAGTGGGTCCCTAGATGGCTTACGTCGAAGTTGAAATCACCACCAACGAACAGACGATCCGCGAAGAAGGAATCGCCAAGCTCAAAGAACTCCTAGAAGCCAAGGGGCTGGTGGGCTGGGAAGCCAACGAAGCCGACCTCTCGGTCATCCAGATCGCCACGGACGCCAGCATGGTCCCGATCGTGGCTCAGATCGCAGCCGTGGTCCCGCCGGCCATCTTCCGCAAATTCGGAACTGAACTCATCAAGGTCCTCTACAACGAAGGCGCAGCGGCGACGGTCACGACCAAATGGACGCTGGTGGAAGAAGGCGGCGAATACCCAGCGCATACGATCGAAGTGGGCACGCAGCTCTCGATCGGGGAACTGGCCTTTCTGGTGCAAGCCAACACATCGGTAGCCAAAGGCGAATCCACGAAGAACGTCGTCCTCGTCGCCGCCGAACGCGGGACCGAATTCAACAACCTGACTGGCACCGTCCAGCTCGTCAACGCCCTGAGCTACGTCAAAGAAGTTACCATCATCGGCGAAACCTCGGGCGGGGTCAACCAGGAAACCGACGAAGAATACGAGAACCGCCTCCAGGCAGCGCTGAAGCTTCAGGCCCCGCGGCCCGTTACCGCCGCCAACTTCGCGGAAATGGCCTTGCAGGTTCCCTCGAGCATCGTTCCGACGGGCGTGGTGGTTGGACGCACCACAGCGATCGACGGCTACAACCCGGCGACGAACGAACCGGAAGCAAAAGTCACATCGGGGTCAACGGAAATCAACGAAATCACGAGCGAAACGGGACTGACCGTCAACACGGAAGTCGTCGGCACGGGTGTCCCGGCAGGGACATTGCTGGTGTCGAAAACCAAAGCGGGCGAATGGAAAATGTCCGCCAAAGCTACGTCAAGCCCTGCAAAAGGGAAATATCAGTTCATCGGCTCGTACGAAAACCAGCGCACGGTCACGACGTTCGTGACCGACAAAAAAGGCAAAGCTCTGACGACGGAAGCGATGGAGTCGATCGAAGACTGGCTCGAGGAATTTCGCGAGATCAACTTCCTCCCTCCCGTTCGGGCGGCCAAATACTCCGAAGTGAGGGTCACGACTCAGGTCCACGTACTCCCCGGCTACACCGCGGCCTCGGTCGAAGCCAACGTCAAAACCGCGATCGAAAAGTTCCTCAACCCGGAAACCTTCGGCAACCCGACAGGGCAGACCACCGGCGCGAACTCCTGGCTGAACATCATCCAGGGCTACTCGATCGTCCGCTACAACACGATCCTCGGCGTCATCGAGGCGGTCCCCGGCGTGCAGTACGTGTTCACCGGCTCAACGGGTCTGGCGATGGGCCTCGAAGAAGCGCCGGGGGCCAAAGTGGCCGACATCGTTCTACCCGGGCCAGCGCCGCTGCCAGAAACCAAAGCAGCCGAAGTCAAAGTGACCTCAGCGTGAGCTACACCGCCACCACGATCTACGGCAAACGCCGGGAAGAACGCCTCGAACCCTGGCTCGACCCCGCCGGCGACCTCGCGCGCCTGTGCGATGCGGTCGGTCAGATGTACCAGGCCATCCTCGAAGTCGCCGAAGAATCGGGGGAAGACGGCTCAGCAGGCTACGTCCCGCCCTGGGGGAAGCTCCTAGACCCCGTGAACTGCCCAGCCAAGGATTTGCCCTACCTGGGCCAGTTCGTGGGCGTAGAAGTCCCCAAAGGGGCCACGGGAGCAGAAGCAAGGGAAGCGGTCAAACACGAGGCCGGTCTCGAACGCGGGACGCTCGCCTCGATCGAAGCGGCCATAGAACGGATCATCGGCGCTGCGCCCTACACGATCCAGGAGCGCACGGAAGCGAACGGCTCGGAAGGCGCGTACCACTTCAACGTCCTTGTCGGCACTGGCAAATCCTCGACGGCGCTGAAAGAAGCGATCGAAGCCGTCAAGCCGGGCGGAGTGTTTTTCTCGATCCTCGAAGTCAAAAACTCCTGGCTACAGGCCGTCAAAATCTGGTCAGCAACTGGCGCCACGGCCTGGTCGGCAGCCAAAGAAGGGAACACCTAGATGGCTAACAAAACTGCGGCACCATGGGAAATCCCATATCCCGAAGCGGCCGACGAAATCAAAGTCTACCCGACGCTGGCGAAAGAACTCGCGGAACGTGTCGCCAAACTGCTCGGCGAACACGTCCTGACCTACAAAGCCCACGCCGCTTCCTACGAAGCTAAATCAGGCGAACTCGGGGAACTCACGAAAACGGGGCAGACCGTCACCCTGCCCCTGGCAGCCACGGCCAATCAGATCATCGGTATCTGGATGGGAACCAGCGGAAGCGTCAAAATCACGACCTCGGGGGGCGTGAACATCTTCGGTGACTTCATCACGGGGCAGGCCACTATCGAACTGACCGCCTATCAGCACGTCATCCTTCAATCCAATGGCGCGGGCTGGCTCATCCTCGCTGGTGAACCGAAGCGGACAGAAACCTACAGTGCCGCAAAAACCTTTACCAAAGCAGAAGCAGAAGCCGGGGTCGAACCGAGCGCCGCACGTCCTGCCTTTGTCCTCCTGGAAGGAGTCGGAGCGGCTGGCTCGACCGTCACCGTTGGAGGCGTCAATCTGAAAACTATGCCGAAAGAATCACGCCTTAGCTTTATTGTTCCACCGGGACAGAAATGGACTGCCGCCATAGAAGTCGTAGAGAATCACCTGCTTCTCTAACTACCGTCGGTGGTGCTTAGGTGCGTGGTGGTGCTTAGGGTGGTGGACGATGGGGGCTATGCAGCCAACCGAAAGCTCCTGCTCTTCTTCCTGCTGCCCCGACGCAAGTGGGCCGTCTCCTGGCTCACCTCCGCCGTACATGATGTTCGTTGGATCTGGACTATGCGCTGGATCGCTGGGGTTAGTCGCAGCAAAGTAGGATGTGCCAAGCACCAGATGGCCGAACTCGTGAACGTAGTTACGACACATGTAGGCCGGGAAGGCTCTCCAGTCAAGGGCGGCCGAGAATGTGATTCCACAGGCGGTGAGGTCGGCGTAGGCGGGCTCCGTCGAGGGGATCACTGTGGCGAGGGTGAACGTCTCTCGTCCGCACGGTGGCTGGGAGACATGCCAGTAGGCGACCGCTACGCCGCGAGCCCAGGTTATCTCCGCTGTGATTGGTCCTTCGGCTACCGCACTCCCCGGTAGAGCCAAGGCAAGAGCGGTGAGGATAAGGACTAGACGCTTCATCAGCAACCCCTAACGCCCGAGCTAGCGAGACACGCTTCTTCTCGGGCTTCGATTCGACGGTTTTCCTGTTCGGCTTCTTGGTTCGCCTGTAGTTCCGCGAGGGTCCCGTGCGGGGCTTCGGGAGGACACGGTTCCGGTTCGCCCCGTTCAACGGCTTCACGGTTGTGATCGCCTTCTTCTTCTGAGGCTTTGGCGGTGGCCGGATGCCCGCATTCACTGTGGGGTGTGGTGGTGGCTTCCGAGGGAGCGTGCTGGGCTTCTTCCTCGGCTTTGCGTGCATCATGCGATCGATCGGGTTTCTGGATGACGGGCCTCGGCTGATGTATCGGCATCTTGCCGAATGCTGGCGGCGCGTTCTGCGTTACGGCGGCTGGCGTGACCCTCGTGACGGCCGTCCGAGCCGAACCACAACCGGACACCACGAGCAAGATAAGCACGGCAATGAGGGAGTAGGAGAGCTTCATCCTTCGGCCCTCCGATCCCAACGCCTGCGCTCAGCGAGTCCGACCCGTTCGATCTCGGCCGGCGTGGCGCTCATGCGCTCGAAGACGCCCTCAATGCGACGGCGGTCCTCTTGGGTCCTGCGCTCCTCCATCGTGCGGGACTCTACTACTGCGTCGGGTGGGGCTGTAGTCTGGGCTTGCATGGGAGTCGTACCTCCTGTGCCATGCCCCCGGACGTTGATCCGTCGCGGGGGCGCTTGATGTCCTCAGAGCAATAGCACTTGACCGCAGCCCTGTCAAGCACCCTGGACAAACGTACTAAGGAGGCTCCTCATGGGAGCACTAATCGATGTGCTGGTCTTCGTCGTCTTCGTCGTCGTGCTGGTCTGGGTAATCAAGCAGTTTGTCTAACGCAAGGAGGGCAAGGATGGCCGATGAGACAATAACGTCCACGTCTCACCCGAAGAACGGTAACGACCCGTCCAGGAACGTCCTCGATCTCGTCGAGGCTGGGAATCAACGCCAGGACGACCTTCGCGTCTCAGAGGGCCTTCATGTCCGCGAGATAATCAACCTACGCGCCGAGGAGCAGTCGAGCGAGACCGCGGCGATGCAATACGTCGAGCGGCTTCGGGCCGACCATGCGACGGAGCTACGCATAGCCGAGGCCGAGCGCATCAACGCGATTCGTGCGGTGGACGTGCAGGCGGTTCAGCAGGCCGCCCAAGTGCAGGACACCCGAGCGACGGCGCTTGCCGCGCAGGTGGCAGCGTCAGCGGAGGCGATGCGTTCACAGGTCGCCGCTACCACCTCAGCCGCCGCAACAGCGCTCGCTACGGCGCTTGCCCCGATCACGACCAGCATCGAGCAGCTTCGCCAGGCGATGTACGAGGCGCAGGGGCAGAAGACCCAGGTGGTCGAGACGCGGGCCAAGGGCGCGAGCATGGGTATGTGGTGGGGCGTCGTGCTCGCTGGCGGGATGGCGTTCCTGACGGTGCTCGTGGTCATCCTCATGGCTATCTCGGTTGCGGCGGTGGCTACTCACGGGTTCACGAAATGATCCACTTCCTCGCTTGGCTGCAACCGCGCAGCTCATCGACGAGTCTCAACCAAATGTCCCGGCAGGGATGCGGCTCATCCTCCCCGTCCGTTCCTGTCGGGGCAACTAACTAGGGAGGCATCATGAACCTCACTCAACTCCGCGCCTCACTCGCACTCTGGCGCTCCCGGCTCCTTTACCGCTCCGCTCGCTGGAAGTTCTGGCAGGCGGCTCACAACAAGGCCGGCGTAGCCAAGTGGGAGAAGCTGCGCCTAGAAGCCATCGACCGGATCAACCTCCGCAAGAAGCAGATCGAAGAACTCCTACAGCCCAAGACGCTCACGATGTACGACAGCGTCGACGTGAGCACCGTGCCCGCGAACCCCCAGGCGGTCGCTGGTTACGTGGACGGCAAATACCAGACCTTCAACGGTCTGGTGAAGGCATTCCCGCACGCTCATCACCTTTCGATCGCAGTCTTCGCATCCGGCGATGGCGACTGCCTCGACGTAGAGACCGGCGACGCAAGCCCATCCGAGGCCCCGGCTTGGGTTCGCCGCCAGAAAGCGAGAGGCGTCAAACGCCCATGCCTGTACGCCAACCTCTCGACGATGCCAGCTGTGAAAGAGGCGCTGTTGAACGGGCGCATCGGACGCCATGAAGTCCGGCTCTGGGTAGCCCACTGGACGAAACAGCCGCATATCCCACCGGGCTTCGACGCGTGCCAATACGACGATGCCGCGCTAGGCCGAAATCTCGACGCCAGCCTCTGTGTCGGGAGCTTCTTCCGGTAAAATCTCGACATGGGTTACTTCGACTGTTGGGAATGGGAAGCAGGTTGTACGGCTGCAGGATACGGCATGATCACGACCAAGCAGCAGCATCGTTATGTCCATCGCTTGGCCTATGAAGAACTGGTGGGGCCAATCCCCGCTGGTCACCTGATCCACCACACCTGCTGCAACCGGGCTTGCTACAACCCGGCGCATCTAGCACTCTGCACCAATGCGACGCATCCCGACAATAGGCCGGGAAAAGAACGGGCTAAGACGCATTGTGTCAACGGCCATGTCTTCGATGACGAGAACACCTATGTTCAGCGCAATGGTCATCGCAAGTGCCGACGCTGTAATCGCGAATACATGCGCCGTCGGCAACTAGCTGCAGCCTAATCGTCCCGCCCTGTCGGGAGCTTCTTCAACTAGCAGGGAGGTGCCATGCACAACGGCACCGACAGGCACGCCGAACACCAGGACCGCGTCTCCACCGAGCGTCTGATCGCTCAGCGCAACCAAGCGCGTCTAGAACGCGACGACCTGCACCTCATTCTCAAGGAGCTGGTCCGGCTGAAGCTCGCCCCCAACTCAGCGCATTACAAGGCGGTAAGGATCGCCGCATGGCAGGCCGCTCGTAACGCAATCAACCCACAGGAGGAACCATGCTCGCCACCCTCACCGCCTCACCCGCCTCACATCTAGCCCTGCCCGTCGCCCAGATATGGGTGATCGTCGTGGCGCTCTTTACGCCCCTGCTCGGCTATGTCGTCAACACCAAGTTCTGGAAGGCAGCTCCTGAACCCGTGAAGGCTCTTGTGCAGATCGTGGTGGCCGCAGTTGCCGCTGGGATCACCACGGCAATCTCGACCAACGTGTTCGGGATCAATGCGGCGACCCTCCAACTCGTCATCACCGGCATCGTGACCGCTCTCGGAGCACACGCTTGGCTGTGGCGTCCATCCGGAGTCAGCGCTCATCTAACGAAGTAGAACGGATGGCACTGACTCCAGGGCGGAAACGCGAGCGGAACCGCGTTCGGATGCGGGAATACCGCGCTGCACATCCCGAGAAGACGCGGGAGGTTGCGCGTCGTTACCGCGAAAGGTATCCGGAGAGGGTTCGCGCTGGGCTGCAGGCATGGGCAGCGAAGAACGCCGAGAAGAAGGCGGCCTACATGCGCCAATGGGCCGCCGAGAATGCCGAGGCACAGCGCGAGTATCAGCGTCGCTACTACGACGAGCACAAGGACCACAAGAAGCGGCTCATCAAGGAGGCCCGTCAGCGGCGTCGGCGCGCTGATCTAACGCGGTCCGCTTGGGAGACCCGTGCGCGCAAGTTGAAAGACCCTGACGCAATCGAGTTCGCGCGCGTGCTCCTCCACGACCCATGCGCCTACTGCGGACAGCCCGCGGCTCACATCGATCACATCGAACCGCAGTCCAAGGGCGGCGCGAACCACTGGGACAACCTCACCGCTGCCTGTGGGCACTGCAACCCCCGCAAGCACACACGGTCGCTGCTCACCTTCCTGCTAACCCGCAAGCCAATGGAGGCAATCTAATGACTCTCGGAGAAATCATCGCGCCCTCAGGTGTCCAAGCGCACCTCACAAAATGACTCGCGCTCTCGGCTGCATCATCCCGAAGGACAAATCCCACGTCACCGCCAAACCGCTACGGGGGCTTGACAAACCGCCGGTGGATGTGCCGGCGGTCGTTGGCGTGAACTGGTACGACAGCTTCGACAACCCCAAAGAAATGGCCTCCACGGCGGAAGGCATCTCCTACCACCTGCCGGATGTGGAAAAAGGCGAAAGCCTTGGCTCGGTCCGCGGTGGTCACTGCTTCTGCTTGGAGCCGATGGGAGCGGTCAAGGTCAATCGTGAGTCGCTGCGCGTCTTCTACAACCAAGGCGAAGAAGGCGCCTGCGTCGGTTTCGGCCACGCTCGAGCGCAGAGCATCATGCGTGGCTACAAGCTGTTCGACGCCTTCTGGCTCTACGACGAAGCGCGCAGACTGGAAGGCAACACGGGCGAAGGCTCGACGTGCCGCTCCGCCGTGCAGGTGCTCGAGACGCTCGGCCTGCGTGAACAGAACGGCAACGAAGTCTGCCTGCGCGATACGGGAGACGGGCCGGTTAATCCGAAGCTGGGGATCAAGACGGCTCGCTGGGCTACCACGGCCGATGAAGTCATGGCAGCTCTGGCACGTCCGAATGCCCAGGCCGTCCCGTTCACGAACAACTGGGGCGACGGCTACCCGCTGACCTGCTGGCTGCCCGTCGCCACCCTTCAACGCCTCCTGGATGAGTCGGGGGAATGCGATGTGGAGACGGAGCTATGACCGAACACGAAGTGGTCACGGGCATGGTGCCCGTCAAGGCCTGGAGTCGGATTCCGGGCCTCTCATTGCAGAAGTTCAGCCTCAACGACCTAGCCCAGTTCACTCGGGAGAAGTCCTTTGACCCAAAGGACTCCGAAGACTTCCGCGTGCTCTACGTCGGCAGGGATGACGTGCACGATGCCCTCGCCTACGTCCTGAGTCGTTGCACGCGCAACCTCAAGATGAACATGTTCGGCTACGACGACGATGGCCTGAACGGGATCATCGCCGGCCTAGTTGACAACGACCATGTCTTCGTCCAAGGCACGTTGGACAAGTCCCAGTCGGGTGGGATTCACGAGAAGAAGATCCTCGAAGGTTGGGACTCGGCAACCCGAGCCTCATTCGCCATCGGCGAGTCAGCCACCCATCAGATCAGCCACACGAAGGGCGGAGTGATCGACGGCGTGCTCGCGTGGGAGGGCTCGACCAACTGGTCGGGCTCAGGCGAGGGGACCATCATCGCAGCAGATGGCTCAGACACTGGGCGTAAGGCCCAGAACAACACCTGCGCCTTCTACGTCAACCCGATCGAGATCATCAAGTTCTCCAACGAGCTCGACGAGGAGCACGCGACCGTTCTTCAGCAGCAGTTGGCAGCAGCCGCGTAGCCATGCTCGCCGCTCTTGCGGTCGTAGCACTGGTCAACCGAGAACGAGCGAGACACGACGAGCGCCCGCTGCTCATCTCAACAGCCCTCCAACGCGAAGCCCAGTCCCACCACGGTACCCAGCACACCCGCATACGAGCATGTAGAGGACCGAGGGGCCAGAACCTCGCGTGGGGATACGAGACGCCTCGAAATGTCGTAGAGGCATGGATGGCCTCTCCGGAGCATCGAGCGAACGTGCTCGATCCGGCGTACGTCTCGACAGGGGTCGGGGTCAGGACCGCGGGTGCGGCGACGGTTTACGTCGAGGACTTCTGCGGAAAGGGCGATCTTCCGTCTTGAGCACCTGCTTGGCTGCCGCATCCCGCTACGGCGGATGACGCCGACTCGGGCGTAACCGGGCCGCCCCGTGGGCGAGCCGACCATAGACAGGGTAGACTCCGAAGCACAAAGCGCCCCCGCGCTGATTGCACAGCCGGGGGCATGGCCACACCTACGACGGAGGTGCGACGTGCCGAAGGGTATTCCCCATCCCGAGCCATGCATGGTCGATGGTTGCAATGAGGCTCATTATTGCCGCGGCTACTGCGTCAAGCACCACGCGCGCTGGAAGCGTCATGGCGATCCCGATGTTGTGCTCCGGGAGCGAGGGCAATTCTGGGACCGCATCGACAAGGAGGTCGCGGCACCGTGCTGGCTCTGGACCGGCTCGCAGGACGGCAAAGGTTACGGCAAGACCGGCCGCGGTCGAGTGCATCGCGTCGTGTATGAGGCGCTCACCGGGTCTATCCCAGCCGACCTTCAACTCGACCATCTCTGCCGAGTCCGCAACTGCGTCAACCCCGCGCATTTAGAACCCGTCACGCCTCGCGAGAACGTACGGCGTGGACAACGCTGGCCTCAGACTTCCGCCTGACTTTGGGCGAAGGCCCCCGCTACTCAAGGGGGGCGTAAGGGGCACGCCTGCTGGGTCTGCCCAAAGCGCAGAAAGGAAACCATTGACCGATCTACGTTGCCCTTGTGATAACGCTCGCGCTCATTGCGCCGGCGCATACGAACTCCAAGCCCATTCCAAGGAACTCCAAACATTTGGATCAGCACCACGCCTGCCGAACGGAGTTCTGCAAGCACCACGTAGGCATCGAGTGGGCCCGACGCCATAGACCGAAGTTCCGCATGACCGCATTCGAGGTCTGCGACGCCAACATGGAGAGCGGAGCGCCTGAAGACCCGTACAACCCGAGCCACATCAACTGGCGGATGGAAAGCGGGGGCTACGAAGGCGCGTTCTCGTGGCTGCCCTCAACGTGGGAACGTCAGCGCTTCCCCGGCTATCCATCGAGAGCCGTCGACGCCTCACCCGAACGGCAGACCCTCGTGTTCCGCCGCTACAAAAACGTCGGCGAATGGCCCACGATGGCGAAATGCTGACCCAGACTTGGGCGTGCCCTCTCGCCCAATACAACGGCCAACCGCTGAAAAGCGCGGCCGATAGCAGACAACGATGCGCCGTCCTCTTCCTCGTGGGGGGCGGCGCATTTTGTCGTTCTTAGTCTACGGTCCGACCGTGATTTAGGCGCTCATGGTCTTTCCTCTCTTAGGGCGGAACACGGGGAGGTGATGGCAATGCCGTCGCCTCCTAGCTAGATGAATCTCCGGGACCAGCATACACCCACTTGACGAGAGCGCTACGCTCCGCAAACGTAGTCAAACATAAGGTGCCCCGGCAGCGCGCTAGAACGCCCCGGGGCCGTCATCGAGAAGACAGTCTCGACGCCGGGCCAGCATACCGAGGCTGTCCTCTCTCGGAAAATGGGGTATCTACTTAGCTGGCCCGATCTGTGGTACAATCCAGCTACAGAACGAAAAGCGCCCCGGCGACGTGCAACCGCCCCGGGGCCTGACACCAGGAGGAACCCCTGATGCAAGCCAAGCTTAGCCGGTACAAAGCCTTCCCGATGCCTGGAAACGGCTATCGCGTGTGGGACACGAAGCACCAGAGGAACGTGGCGCTGTTCCCGCTCGGCCGCTTTACAGCCGACGAGGCGCGCGATGAGGCCGAGGAATGGGCGGCCCAGCGCAACGCGGGCAACGACATCGCCGCCCCGGAGGCTGATTCGCATGCCTAGGGGTGGGCAGTATGAGTTGGTGTTGCCCTTTGGCGATCTACCCGTAGGCACGATCCTCTCTCCGACCGGCAAGGACGCGTTTGACTTCCTGGCCGGAGGTTCCACGGTCGCTATTGAGGTTGAGATCGACGGACGGCGACAGTGGCTCCACGCGCGGGCCGATGGGCCGCTGCGCGTCCGAAAGGTCGAGGAGCAGCCCGCATGACGCCCGCTGCGAGCGCGGACTACCCGCGCACCTTCAAGGACTTCATCGAGCGGTTCGACACGGAGGAGGCGTGCCTCGCCTACGTCGAGCAGGGTGATGGATCAGAGGCCGGTGGGGGAGGTGCTCAAGAACTTTCCTCGAGAGCCCTTGACAAGCCCGAGACGATCGGCTAGCGTGGCGATATCAATGGATGCGCAAGCGAGCAAAGATCAATCGGCGATTCTAGTCCGGCTACCACGCCAAACGCACGACGCGTTGAAAGCACTGGCGGACCAGGAACAGCGCACGATGGCGGGCCAACTCCGCTATCTCATCGAGCAGGCCACGGGTCTTCGAGAGGCCGCGGCATGAACTCTTTTTTTGAGCCTCCGGTTTACATAACATGCAGTCCCGAGCGAAGCGGTCTGCCCCAGCGGTTCATCAATAAGTGCGAGATCGGGGCTGTCCCAGAGCATCGGCCGGACCTTGGACCGTGCTGGCTTTGGACAAGCTCAGTCTATCTGAAATACGGCCGATTCTGGTTCCAAGGTCGGAACGTCCTCGCCTACAAACTGGCCTATGAGCTGACCGTTGGCTCCGTGCCTGACGGGCTGGTGCTCGACCATCTCTGTCGCAACGAGCCATGCGTCAATCCGGGCCACTTGGAGCCCGTGACGCAGCGCGTGAACCTGCTGCGTGGGCTGGGCACATCCGCAGCCAAGAGGCTCATCGCATGACTCTCGCCAAGTCGCTCCCCGCGGTGCTCGCCTTCGCCCTCCTGTCATTCTCCGCCACGGCGAGCGCGCATTCCCGTCGGCACCACGGCAAGCACCACGTAGCAGCTCATCGCGTCCGGCATCATCCGCCGCGCAGCGCGGGCATCAACGATCTTCCGACGGGAAGCCCAGGTAAGGGAGCCAGTGGGACGCCACAAGCGCAAACGGCTCCCTTACCGCAACCCGAGCCCGAAGGCCCGGCCATGGTATTCGAGGAACACGTTACAACTCCCGCCGAACTAGAGGAACTGTATCGAGACGTAGAAGCGTCTGAAGCAGGCGGCGAACCGCCTACGCCCGCGGAAGAAGAACAGAGCGTGGAACCGGAACCATGACCCCGACCGCCTTCACCGTCGTCGCAACCGTCGCCGCCTTCGGCCTGCTTGCGCTCTGCGCCCTGTTTGTGATCGCTCTGGCCCGCGTAGCCCGCGATGGCGACGAGATGGCCCGCGAACACGCAGCGGGCAAGAGGGCGGAGAAGCTCGTCGAGCTCGAGGACCTATACGCAAGCCCTCCCTACGAGCACGGGTCGGTTCGATGAGCTGGCTCATCCCCGAGTGGATTTCCCCGCTCACCGTTCGCCGCTACCAAGAGGTAGACGCGAGAGCACAAGAGCGGGAGGTTGCCGCTCAGCTACGACCCCGCTCAGGACAAGTGGAGACCGGCTCAGTCCTCGAGGGAGTAGATGACCTCTTGGCAGCTGCGGAGCGTTTCGACCGCGCACTAGGCGAGGGAAGACGATGAAGTACCGCACCATAGTTGCTGATCCTCCGTGGCAAGTGCATCAGCCGCCACCGTGGAACTACGGAAATCCGGGTGGCAACCGCAACCGCCCGGTCCCATATCCGACAATGAGCCTGCCCCGGATACGCGCGCTGCCCGTCGAGGCTATGGCCGACGAGGACGCTCACCTTTACATCTGGACGATCAACCGCTACGTCGAGAGAACCTACGATTTGGCTCGGGCGTGGGGCTTCAAGCCCTCGACGCTGCTTACGTGGTGCAAGCCCCGCAAGGGCCTCGGTGTTGGTGGCGCATACGCCCTCAACACGGAGCACATTCTGTTTGCACGGCGAGGGTGTGATTGTGTCCAGCGACGCGAGGGCGCGACCTGGTTTCAGTGGCCGCGAGGCGAGCACAGTGATAAGCCTGACGGCTTCCTCGACGTAGTAGAGCAGGTCAGCCCAGGCCCCTACCTAGAGCTTTTTGCCCGCAGAGCAAGGTTCGGCTGGGACTACGCGGGTGATGGCTCACTCGGGACCGTCGAGCTTGCGGGACTACGCAACCCCGGAGAGGCCGCGTGATGACACATCCTGAACACCCGCCCCGACGGGTCGTGGAATTACTCCTAGAGACAACGGAGGAATTGCGAGCTGTACAAGAGGGCTTCGACGGTCTGGGTGTACGGCTCAACGACGCCGAAGCTGATCGTGAGGCAGCCGAGCTAGCTGCCGTCAAGTGGAAGCAGGCTTTTGAGGATCGGCTGATTTCAAGTGCAACGGGCCAAACTGAGGCGGGCAGACAGATTGCAGACATTGTCGCCCGAGCCGAGAGGGCCGAGCAGCTTGCGGAGCGGCGCCTTGCTGAGTACAAGCGCATAGATGTGGACCTCACGAAGCAGATCAATCGAGCCCTAACTGCCGAGGCTCGACTAGAGCAGCTTGGGGAGGTGATGGCGAATCTGGACCGTGATCGCTCGGAGTCCACAGACGCTCAGCAGGATGGCGAACACCGAGTAGCCGAGTTAACCGCAGCTAACGAGTCTCTTAGCTTCCACCAAGGGCGCATGCTGTGCGCCTGTGGACATAGCTGTGACGATCACGCCCCGGCCAGCACGGAGGAGATCGAACAAGGTGAATGCACGGTTTGCAAGTGCCAGGATTTTGAGGACCCCGAGCCATACAGTCTAGCCGCCGAGGAGGGCCACGGTGGAACTCGTGAATGATGATCTAGAGGGGGCGTTCGACACCTTCATTGAGGGCTACCGTGTGGAGGAACCGTCACCCAAAGACGCCTTCGCGGCAGGCTTCCTTGCCGCTCAGGCTTCATCGAAGCCCGAGAAGGGCAGGAGGCGGTGGAGACTGGAAACAGCACCATACGCCTACACTGACGACACCCACTGGGTGGGGCCTCCAATCGCCGAAGGCGAGTCCGTCGAGGTTGTCGAGGTATCAGCGATGACTAACCTCGGCATGGGCGTACAGATGCCAGAGGCCGTGGCATGAATCCCCGCGAGGAATCCGAACGCCTCTTGGACCTCCAAGCCTTCGACGAACTGATCGAAGACGACCGCGAACGCGATGAACGCGACTGCGAGAAGTCATCCCAGCTCGACCGCAAAATCGAGGCGATCGAGTGGAGCAAGCCATGAGCGACACACCTACGCAAAGCCAAGGAGTGCTCAGCACCATGAAGGATCTGCGGGAAGCCTTGGACCGGATTCAGTATGAGGTGGCGGAACAGCTAAGCAAGGGTGCGGTTGACCCCGATCTTCTGAACGCCGAGCAAAGCGCACGGGATGCACTCAGGTACCTCGCGCATGTGGGGCGACCCTGATGCCTGACTTCACGATCCGAGAGGTCCTGGGCGAGGAACGCTTCACGATCGAGGGTAAGGGCGAGTTCGTTGCCTACAACGTCACGTTCGACGGCGAGCAGGGTTCAGGCACGGCCCAGCACAAACGCAAGGCGTCCAGCCCCGCCCCGACCGTCGGAGAGGTCATAGACGGAGAACTCGTCCAGCGCAACGGCAAGACCGAACTCAAGCGCGTCTGGAAGGACAAGCCGCCAACCGGAGGCGGCCGCAGTCCACAGGACACCAAGCAGATCGTCCGCCGACACAGCCAGCACATGGCGATGCTGCACGTCGCCTCGATGGAACGCCGAGGCAATCTCCCTGAGAATTGGAACCTGGACGCGCTGAAGAAAGTCATCCAGTGGTATCAGGACGACGCCGAAGGTGTGGCATGAGGATTCGCCGCTCCCTCGAAGCCGAACCCCTCCGCGAAGAGCGCGAGGAGATGGAGATGGACGCCCGCGAGGCGCAGCGGGAACACGAAGAGCGGGCGGAGGAAGGGCCGTACAGCGACCGCGAAGCCGCAGAAGCCGAGCGCCTGCACGACCAGCACCCAGGCAGATGGGGAGACCACGCATCACCGGCCCGTATGAGGCGTGACATCGAACGGGACCGCGAGGAGGAGCGCTACCGATGAGCCAGTTTGCGCGTGAACACCCCGAGGACTACGAGGAGCGCTTCGACGCCATGGTGGAGGGTGCCGATCTAGCACGGAAGGCGGCCAAGGAGAACCTCGTGCCCTGGACCGAACGCGTCCCTCCGATCCCCTTTGAGCCTTGGTGGGAAGACCTCAAAGAGGTGGGCCGCCTCTACCGCTGGCTGGTGCAGTTCGATCGCACTCCCGAGGACGTAGGCGACTTCATCGAGAACGCACAGACGTGGCAAGAGGACTACGCGCGGATGCTCCGGTGGACGGACCAATGACCACGGCAACCCTCTCCGACCCCGCCTCGGTTCAGATCCGCCTAGAAGAGATCGATGGCGAACTGGCGATCCTCCAGAACGACCTCGAGGACGCCGCGCTGACGTGGTTCAAAGCCAAGAAGAACCGCGAGCAAGCCCACGCCGCCGCCTTTATCGCGGCAGAGGGTCCTGTCGCCGAACGCACCGCCAAGGCTGATCTGGCTATGGCCGGCCTCGGAATAGCTGAGGAGGCTTGCTACGAGGCTCTGAAGGCCAAGTCTCGGGTGCTAGAGGCTCGGGCTTCAATTGGGATGTCGATCCTGAGATCGCAGGGGCGCTCGTGACCCTCAAACGCACGCCCTTGAAACGCCACAAGCCCTTGAAAGCCAAGCCCCGCTCAAAGGGCAACCGAGGCGAGCTCGCCGTCCGCGAAATCCTCCGCGACCGTGGCTACACCTCAACCCGCCGCAACTTCCAATCAGGCGGCCAGGGCGGGGGAGACCTCATCGAAGGCATCCCCGGCGTCCACCTCGAGGTCAAGCACCAGGAGCGGCTGGCGATCTGGGACTACATAGAACAGGCGAAGGCTGACGCGCGCCCCACCGACATCCCAGCCGTCGTCTTCCGCTCCAACCGCCGCGACTGGCATGTGGCGATTCCGTTTGAGGACTTCCTTAGGCTGGTCGAGGAGGCGCGGGCGTGACCTGGCTGCAGCTACAGCAGGAGACACGCGAGAGCCCCTGCATCGCCGTTGGGCACAAGTGGATCGCAACCGCCTGGGAGGCAAAGGACCGCCATGGCATCGAAAGCCCCGATGACGTGCTGGCTTGGGAATGCCTGCGGTGCGGAGCGGAGGCGACGAAACTATGAGCCGCAAATGGCTCCTCCTACGGCTACTCAAAGACGCCGGCTCGGTCGGAGCCACGACGGCCGATCTCCTCGCCGCAGGGGTGGGCTCACGCTACGGAGCGAGGCTTCTGGAACTTCGAGACCATGGCTACGTCATCGAGTCCCGCCGAGAGCGCCAGTCGTCCTTCCGTTACATCCTTACCGACGAGCCCGGCGTTGAAGCACCCGCAGGCAGGCAACTCACCCCCCGTCCGGGTGAGTCAGAAGCCCTCCAGCCCTCCTGCGGGTGCTTGAGCGCCGAGCTGACGTTGTTCGAGCAGCAGATCGAGAAAGCTAAGCCGACTCCGCACTGGAAGGCCGCATGATGACGACGAGTCCGGTGGCCGCGATGACGATGAAGGGGAGCGCCTACGACCCGCATACGCCTCGCGCTCGCAAGCGTCGCAGCGAAGGGCGGTGCGGCTACTGCGGGCATCCCGCGCACTGGGTGCTGAATGGCTGCGAGGTGTGTGGTCCCGAACGCTGCCCAGTGATCTTCGAAGTCACCGACTCGAGCGTCATCGAGAAGATCGCCACCACGTTTCCAGACCAAGAGGCGGCATGAGCCAGCCCAAGATACTGCGCTACAAAGGGGGGCCAATCAAGGTCACCTACGCCGATGGCACGACCATCGTCCGCAAGCCCGCCGAGTTCGCAGCGCCG
>OCZT010000374.1_pt1 | contig 43796 bp, 46 predicted proteins | sample 1539031 | NCBI WGS metagenome assembly OCZT01 (sample SAMEA3539308, study PRJEB22396) | soil metagenome | biome: tundra; feature: field; material: soil | place: USA | collected 2010-05 | depth 0.15 m
GCAGCCGACTTCAACTTCCGCGTGACGCGAACGCCGCCATTCCATGGCGAGGGCAGGGGAGGTTTTGGCGTGGCAATCGGCGCAGGCCTGGTTTTGTGCGTGGTGACGGGTTGCGCCGTGGCGGCGTCGGCTTCGCGCCCGGCGAGCAACAAGAGCGTGGTGAGGGTGAATGAGGCAAGGCCGGCAAAAACAGATTGTCTCAAGATCGTTTTCATAGTTCCAAAGCGAGGCATCGCTGAATTCATGGTTGTAAACTGAACTTGACGTGGTTGGGCCACGGGTCGGCGATGCCGTAATCAAAACGGCGAGCCGCCGGAAACGCAACAACGAAATGATAAACCGGCCGGGCGCGGCGTGATTTGATCCAGATTAAACAAAAAGGCGCGTGGAAATCCACGCGCCAACGGAGAGTTTTTTGAAAGAGTACGGGTTTGCTGTTTCCGGTGAAGAACGGGACAAAGGATGGCCGGCGCAGCAGCGCCGCCCTACCAAGTAAAGGTAGGGACGCGCTGCCGCGCGTCCCAAATTTATTAATTCGCGTATTTCACGCTGCAACCGTAAGGCTTCGTTTCCGCCACGGTCACGGGTTTACCGGCGAGCAGGGAGTCCACAGCTTCGCGGACGTAGTTGCGGGCGGTTTTGGGGTCGTGATTGGGCGAGGGCTTGTCATCAATCGCGCCGTCGTAAACCAGCGTGCCATCCTTGTTCACGACGAACATGTGCGGCGTGGTTTTCATGTCATACAAATGCCCGACGGCGCCGGAGCTGTCGTCAATCCATGCGGTCGCGACAATTTTTTTGTCGGCCCATTCCTTTTTGGCCTGTTCCAGTGTGCGGTGGCTGAAATTCTTGGGGTTCACCGAATTCACGATCAGCCACACAGCGCCCTTGGCTGCCAGATCACTTTGCAGTTCCTGCATCGCGCCGGTCTTGTATTGGTTGTTACAAAACGGGCAGTCGGAGTTGTAGGATTCAAGCACGACGATCTTCCCCTTGTAATCGCCGAGGTTGACGGTTTTGCCGTTGATGTCGGTGCCGGTGAAATCCGGCGCGGGTTTGCCGGTTTCGACGGCCAGCACGGCGGAAGCCAGGGTTAAAGCGGTGAACAATGCAAATGTAGTTTTCATAAGTTTAATCATTAGACGCACCGTTTGACATTTGGTTTCAAAAATTGTTCAACGGACTGCGCGGTCGAGGGCGTCGAGCACGATGCCCGGCGTCAGAATTTCCGGCAACACGATTGGGTCCGCGTCCGAATTTTTCGGATAAACCAGGACCAGCGGTACCCCGGCGCGACTGAACCGGTTCAGTTCGGTCGTGATGTTGTCGGGGAATCGCGTGTAATCGCCGAGCAAGGCGACGGCATTCAGGGACTTGAGCTTCGCGCGGACGGACGGGATTTCGATGCTGGTCTTTTTGTTCACCTGGCAGGTCAGGCACCAGTCGGCGGTGAAGTCCACCAAAACCGGATGTCCGTCCGCCCGGGCTTTCGCCATGGCTTCAGGACTCCAGCGCTGCCAGTCAATTCCGTCCGCCGATTCTTTCAGCGAACCGGTTGCGTCCGCTTCCGTGACTGGTTCGCGCCAGCGCAACTGGCTTTCGAGCGCGTAGGCGTAACCACCGACCAGCAAAATCAACGCAATCACGAACGCCAGGCCTTTGCGGGCACGTCCGCGTTGAACGAACTCACCAAAAATCCAGGCCGCGAAAGCGACGAGCACAAGAAAAACGCCGAGCCACAAAACCGATTTGCCATAGCTTCTGGCGGCGAGGTTGAACAACCACACGGCGGTCGCCAGCATCGGAAAGCCCATCGCGATTTTGAACTTTTCCATCCACGCGCCGGGCTTTGGCAAAAATTTCAACCACGCTGGGTTCCAGCTCAACACGACATACGGCGCGGCCAGCCCGACGCCGACAGCGAGAAACATCAGTAGAATCACCGGCGCTTTTTGGGCGAAGGCGAAGCCGAGCGCGATGCTCAAAAATGGCGCGGTGCAAGGCGTGGCCAGCGCGGTGGCCAGCACGCCGTTGAAAAATGCGCCCGCTGCGCCATGCTTCGACGCCAGTCCGCCCGCCGCGTCGAGCGCGCGTCCGCCGAGCGTGACTTCAAACACGCCGAAAAGATTCAGCGCCACGAGCGTGACAAGTGTTGTGAGGCAAACCACAAAAACCGGGCTGCCGAACTGCATTCCCCAGCCGGCCCGATGTCCGGCGGCCTTGACGCCGATGACGACAGCGGCTAGGGCGAGAAACGACACCAGCACGCCGAGCGCATAAACCAGACCGAGCTTGCGCACGTGCCGCGGCTCGCTTCTGGCTTCGCCGACGAAGCCGAGAATTTTCAGCGCGATGACCGGCAGGACGCACGGCATGATGTTCAGAATCAGCCCGCCGATGAAGGCGTAGAGCAGCATTTGCCAGAGCGATTGTAAAGGTGGCACAGGCGTCCCGCCTGTCCGGGCAGGCGAGACGCCTGCGCTACTCTCCGGCAAAATTGTTTCACCGGCTGGAGCTTGGTCACTGATGGGAAATTTGACATTGAAGCCGGATCGCGCACCGCCGCTGCTTTCCATGACAATCACGCCACTGATTTCCTTGGGCCAGTCGCCGGAATATTTTTTTACGGTCTTGAAAAGCCAAGCTTTTTCAGTTTCTTCGCCGGTGCCCCATTTCGTTTCCGCCTGAATTTCAAAATTGTCATTCGCATCAGGGAAAAAATCTGCGCCATTCGGCTTGGGTGACGGGGAAAATTCAATGGCCAGTTGTCGGGTGTCGTCGTTGGCGGGTTTTGTCCAATGTGCGGACGCGGACAAACTGTCGCCGGATTTTGGCACTTTGCCCTGCCACGATTGAATCGTCGCGGCGTCGCCGGAAGTTTTGGTTTCGGTGCCGATGTTGAGGATGGCTTCGACACTGCCGCTGCCGGGGATGCAAGCCTCCTTGCATTCGAGCCAGGAGACTTTGGCCTTCAAATCGAGCGGGCCGGGTTTCAAATCGGCGGCGAGCTTGAGCGGCACGAGCAGGACAACCTCGTCGTCGTAACCGTAGGTAGTGACTTCGGCGGGCGGGAGTTTTTCCGGGAGCGGCCATTGGATTTCGCCGGCGGTGACGCCGGGCGGGAGCTGCCATTCAATTTTGGTGGCCATGCCGGCGGCGCCGGGATTTTTCCAATACGTGTGCCAGGCCGGTTCCATCTTCAAATCCACGCCAACCAGCACGGTATCGCCGGGCCGCGCGGTGCTGGCGGACAAAATCAGCCGCGCCTGGGTGTGGGCTGCGCTGGCGGTGAAGGCCACGAGGCAAAACCAGCCTGCCAGAATGATTCCGATGCGTCGCACACGGATTAGATGCCAGATTTGACGGAACGTTTGAAGTGATTTCGGGCTGAACAATGCCCTCCCTCACCCCGGCCCTCGGACTAACATCCCGATTCGGAATCGGGACAAGGAGAAGGAGAATTATCGTCAGTCTGTCGGCAAATCGTGAGTCGTTAAAATTACTGTGTCAGACACATAGCTATTCCTTCTCCTCAGGGGAGAACTGCCCTGTTGGCTTTTACACAACGGCAAATTCGCGTGTCCCGCGCCCACATTCCGCTGAATCGCCACCGCCGAAAACAGATTCCAACGGTCATAAAGACACCGGGTGATTATATTCAGGCCAAGCACTATGAAAAGGGGCTTCATCCCTATCAGATAGCGGGTAAAATGGGGGTTGATACGGTGCTGATTTTGGCTTGGGAAAGCGGCGCCAGCAAGCCCGATGAGAAACAATGGCAGATGTTGAGCGACCTATTGTCGTTCGATTCCGGGGTTGATTTACCAAAACCTCACATGGGTCGTTTGTTGGCTTTTACACAGTCAAAAAGGTAACATTTAAGCAAAAACCGTGTTGACGATGAAACCGTGCACCACTGGCGATTTGATTAGAGCACAGAGGTTAGAAGCTGGTTTTACGCGGGAACCACGGGAACCCGGCCAAGATCGGTTAATTCAGGGCTTACGACTTGGGAGATTGTTCAATTCCAGTCACGCTGGCACTAAACACTTCGGCGAATCATTTTTGGCATTATTGACCAACGGTGAAAAACAGAATGAGAAACCTCCAGGCAATTGAGACGACGCAGACTATTTCCCAGCCTTGATCTTGGCCCATCTCGCTTTTGCCGCAACGGAAATCTTGGCTTTGGCCGCCGCACTCATTTTCCGTCTCTTTTTTGGTGCCGCAGTAACGGCAAGCTGTGTAGGAAAACCCAATAACTGGTTAAACTCTTTTCCCAGCGATTGGATTTCCTCTTTCAATTCGGCTGCCCGGCGCAGTTGTTGCGGTGATAGATTTGTAAGCAAACTCATGACGATTAGTTATGAGTTTTAGCCAAAAAAGTCAATGACTTATCCATTGCTGCGGTTGTTATGAAGAATTGTCAGCGCCAAACCGCGAGCGAGTTGTTTGCAGCAGAAAGCGCAAAATTGCGTCTTCCTGCCGAAGACGCCAAGGTGTAACCACTACTTCAAAGAGGATTCAATGAATGCTGCAAAATCTTGATTTTGCAGCAGTTTGGTCTTGGTCCAAACTGCTTTTGGAATCGGCAATGAGAAAAACGATCTGACATCCCGGCGCAATTTATGCCGAGGGGTGGGACAACGCCCTCAACCACTTGGCGCAGGATGACATTCTCACCGGGATTGCCCGGCATCAGGCCGGCGATTGGGGCGATATTTGTGCTGAGGATAAACAGCTCAATGACCGTGTCTTGGTGGAAGGGACGCGGATTCTGTCTCCGCACCAAGGACGAAGCGGAAGCCCGCACCCTGCTTAACGCCAAGAACGAATCGTTCCGGCAAACGGAAGGCTCATTGGCCGTCGCGGACACCAAAACGGACACCAAACGAGTTAAGAAGGGTATAGTTGGGTAGCGATCTCCGCCCGCTTGAGATAATCGCCCACTGTGCTGGTGGGCAGACCGCAACTGCGAGCAATTTCCCGGATGGATAATTGATTTTGATGTTTGATCCGAAGGATCTCTTGAATTTGACGCATGGTATTCGGAAAAAGCCAGTCCGAACTTGATGCCGGGCACAGCGTTCACCAGCGCTTCGTGGATGATTGACGAAAGTTGGGCGCGGCTTGACGCGCTCCCGCCGTTCTGGATTTACATCAAGATGGCCTATTAAAAGTGCCGACAGGGTTTGGCACTACATTTTCCTTCCAGCCAACGCCTCAGTTTTTTCCCGGATCGGCGGCGGCAACGCTACTCCCGCCGCCACCAATGCTTTGTGCGCCTGCCCCAGCAACTGGCTGCGCATAACCATCGACACCATTCGACATTTTATTGGTGAAATCATGGCGATTTAGTCGTCTAAATGATGCAAAGCAAAAGCATACGCCCCCATTGCTATAGCTTCGCTAGTTCCCAGCCGCGAAATGCCGACTCCAACTCGTTGAAGGGGATCGTATTTTATCTTTCGGTTGCTACCATGCACCTTGATCGTACGTGATTCGCCTTTAAGGAATTTTTTTAATTGGGATTTGTCCTCAAGATTGAAAGCAACGGAAGAAAGCCGGCGAAATTTATTTCCTTTCGGACTGGTATAAGTGCTATTCAATTCATCTATCAAAGTGGGCAGGAATAAACGCCAGCCCTTGGAAATTCCGCCGCCGATGACAGCCAGGCCGTCAACAAGTGCAAGAGCATTAGCCATTGTATCGCCGGCGACTTCTCCTAGGTGTCGATATGCTCCGATGGCAGCCGCTTGATTCCCCAGGGTGTTGCCCATCCCGATTTGTTCAATCACCCCTGGATCAGGTGCCTGTTCAAAAGAAATTCCGGCCAATTCTGCATATACGCGCCGCACGGCGCGAATGCACGCGCCTTCCTCGGCATTCATTTGAGGATTTATCTTGTTGCGTAACAAATGAACTTCACAGGCGGTCGAGTTATCACCGACAAAAGGTTCGCCGTTACGGGCAATGCCACCGCCTAAACCTGTGCCCAAGGTTATCCCCAACAGATTTTTGTAGCGTTTTGGGGTGCCAGCTTTTTCCAGCAAGTCGTTGACGTAAGGCAGGAATCCGGCAATAGCTTCGCCATAGGCAAATAAATCGCCGTCGTTATTGATGAAAACCGGGATACCAAATTTTTCCTTCAGCATTTCACCCAAGGCAACTCCGCCGCGAAAAGCAGGTAAATTCGGTAAATCCCCAATTATTCCGTTTGGATAATCTGCTGGGCCGGGAAACGCAAAGCTGATGGCGACGGGTTTTTCTGGACACATGGCGAGAATGTGCTTGAAGCCTTCAACGATGTTTCCAAGACATAAATCCAAATCATCTCCATTTGACGGCAGAACGATGGCTTCGGTCACGAATTTATTGCCTCGCATCACGCGAAAACGAAAACTCGTGCCTCCGGCATCCAGTGTCAGAACAATGCGTTGATCGCTTTTGTAATCAGACATGAGGGAGTGGAATTGGGATTATCTCACGAAAGCTTTCAAGGTTGCGCTCGGCTGTTTTGTGTTCACAGGCCGGATAGAATAATGACCGACGCTTGCTGGAATAATAAAAGTTTCGGCATAATGAATGGTAAATGGTTCAAACGCGTTTTCTGGGCTTTCAACGATTGCTTCTTCGCCTTCCACTAAATTCAGCACGTTTACTCCGTCGTTGGCGTGATGCGGCACGGTTTTGGTGAACCAGTGGCGGCGGGTTTCAATGAATTCACGCTCATGCAAACCGGTTTTTTCTTCGTGCCAACCATCGCCGCTGGTCAAGGATTCAACGCGGTTGATTAAATTGTTTTCCACCCAATCTTTATTCCGATCCCATTGAATGTTGGTGATACCATGCTGCATATGAATCGGGCGCGGTTTGCCGTCAAGCCCGAACCGCGACCAATCCCACATTCTGAAAGTGAAAATGTATGGAGTCGCGCTGATTTCCAGAACCATCGCGTTCCCGCCGGAACAATGCACCGTTCCCGCTGGAATTAAAAAATGATCGTGTTTGCGTGCAGGAAATTTATTGATGTATTTCTCCGCCGGGAAGTCCATCCGTCCGGTTTGTGCAGTCTCAAGGTCGCGCACCATGTCTTCCTTCTTAATGTCATTACGCAATCCAAGATAAACACACGCATTGTTTCCTGAATCGAGCAGGTAGTAACTTTCATCCTGCGTGTAATGCATGCCAAAATGATGCTGGATATATTCGGTGAGCGGATGCACTTGAAGTGATAAATTATCGCCGTCCATCGTGTCAAGAAAATCAAAGCGAATGGGAAATTCATCGCCGAACCGTGCATGCACTTTTTCACCCAGCAAGGCGCGAGGTTGATAAAAAACCAAATCGAGCGCAGGAATCTCCAGTTGTGTGCCGTCAAAATCTAGCAACAGACTGTTTTCCTCCGGTACACAATCAAAACACCATCCGTAATTTGTCGTCTCTCGTGGCAGATCGCAAACTTCTTTCATCCACTGGCCGCCCCACGGCGCGGGATCGAAAAATGGCACTACACGAAAGGGGCGAGTCACGGCATGCCGCAAACCTCGTCGCACCGCTTCACCTTCGGCGAGTTTGGGCTCTTGGAAATTGTGGGTATCCAGCACGAAATCCCATTCTGCAATCAAGGGGCGTTTCCAGCGATCGGCAACGCGCCAATCCACAAAAAAGGCTCGTTTATATTGAAGGTTTGCAAGCAGCATTCGGTCTTCCGCGCCGAGATTACTTGATTCATTCCGACGAAAACGATTTTGCGCTTCCCAACGGGAAAGGTCGGCATAAACAAAAACATCTCCATCGGCAATCAATCTTGCGCCGCAGCCGATGATAAGAACCACGCCTGATTGGATTCCAGAGAGTTGATTACGCATATGCTGTAATCGGTCTGCATCAAAAAATTCAGGTAGCGTCAGGCCGCAAAGAAAGCCAAATACAGGATCGTCGCCACCTAAAAATGGTTCGACTAACTTATCAATATTTTCCACCGAACGCATGGCGTCTTTCGCTCGTAGCGTAAGAGTTGATGAAAGGCGCTCGTGAATTAGGTTGGTCAAAGCAATTTCATCAACTCCGGGATAGCATTCAACAAGTAGAACTGTTTTCTTTGAACCGTTTTGCGTGAGGGCTTTCTTTAGCCTTGCAATACACGCTTCCCAGCCCGCCACACATACATCTTTGCCGCTGGACACTGCAATCGATGGGAATTTGTCATAATTGGATTTTTTCACGTAAAAGAATTTCTGGAATTTAAGCAAATGACGGAACTATTCGATGCTTGGCCGGTATTTTTTGCAACGAAGCATCAGGTATTCTTAAGAAGTCATGCCCGCATAAGTTCGCATTTTATCTCGCCGCAAATCCAAAGTGAGGGTGAAGCGCGAGCTGACGTAGTGAATCTCGGCATATTCAAAGGCACGACTGCCCGCATCAAAAACTGTGTGACGCCGAAGCAATAACGGTGCGCCTTTATTGATTTCCAAAGCTTTCGCCAAAGTAGCGTTAGCGCTGATAGCCAAAAACTCTTCTTTAGCATGATGTGGCCGCACGTCCGTCGCGGTCTCGATGACTTCGTAAAGGGGCCGATTAAATTCTTCGTTTCCTTTCAGTCGCAGTCGGGGATGAAACCAAGATGTGCTTTGCAAGACTGGCTGGGCATTCCAGCCGCGCACGCGACTTAATCGCCACAATTTCGTGCCAAGGGTAACTTGTAGCGCCTCTGCTGCTTCTGGGCTGGCTTCGACATTCGTAAAAGTTTGCTGGAAGTTTTCAACCTTGATGCCTTTAGCAGCCATTTCATGGGTGAAGCTACGCCATGCACATATACCCGATTCCAAGTTGCGACTGGAAATCCGCGTTCCGACGCCTGCTTTTCGTTCCAATATGTTTTCAAAGACAAGTCTGCTGATCCCGGCACGAACCGTGCCACGGCTGACACCCAATTGCGCGGCCAAGGCTACCTCGTCAGGGACAAGCGCGCCCTTTTGGTATTCTGGCTGACGAACCAATTCTCGCAGTAATGACTCCACCTGTGCGCGCAAAGGAACGGGGCTTTGATGGTCAAGGCTAAGCATATGATTATTTATATGAACAAATTGTCTTGGTGTCAATACCATCTTCCCTCGGGAAGGCTTGCGTCCTCGGCCGGTTGCGTCGGCCAGGCCGGCCAGGCCGAGCTGGCGGAACCGCCCGCACCAGCGACTCCAGTTCCTCGCGTTGAGCCGCATCTATTTCCAAACCGCGTACAGGTCTTGCCATGTGTCAAGAACACGGCAAAATCCCCCTTCTGTCCATCTATTTAATGAACACTGGCTAGTCTCACGACCCAACTCGAAGACGAATTTGCCAAGTCACGAAATCGGATGCAGCCACAACGCCGCAACGATTTCGTCCCGCCGCCAAAAATTTGGTCTCATAATTAAGTTGGGCGCACAGTGGTTCAACCCGAGGTCCGCAAATCATTTAATGATCCGGAATTTTTAATTGCTTAAATTCTTTAATTAGATAATTATTTATACATAATGACATTATTTTTGAAGATGTATCGAATTCCTGTATGTTTTTTGGCTGCTTTGCTGCTTTTGAGTAGTGGATTTGCAGAAGATAAAATGGTTTCCAACGCAAATCTGTCCAAGCAAATCATCAATGATGGCCGGTTGGACAAGGTAGAGGCCATGGCTTTGCAATTATTGCATGGTTTTACAGCGGGAACTTCTTACGGCGAGATTTGGATTCGTGATTTCAACACGTTTATCAACGGTTCTTTGCGTGTTCAGAGTAAAGAAAAGGTTAAGGGCATGTTGCTTTTGTTCTTCAAGGTTCAAGGAAAGGACGGCGATGTGCCGGATGGCGTAATTAAATCTGATCAAGCTTCGGTGGGTTATAAATACACATATTCAGATTTAGCACCGGGCTGGTCAGCGCACAAAAACACCGTGGAAACAGATCAGGAAGCATCATTAATTCAGGCGGTCAAGAAATACACTGATGCGACAGGTGATAGGAGCATCCTTTCGGAAAAAATAGGTGATTACGCGGTTATTGAGCGGATGGAAGCGGCTTTGAGGTATGTTCTGAAAGAAAGGTGGTCGGACAAATATGGTATGGTGATTGGGGCCACCACGGTTGATTGGGGCGATATGCAGGCGCAGAGCGGATGGGGGGTCGCCATCAACGACAAGACAAAGTGGGCGATTAGTATTTACGATAATGCCATGTTTTTGAATGCTATAAATGATTTCATTGCAATGGTGCCTAAAGACTATCATTCGGAAATTAATTGGAAAAGAACCGCATCTGCACTCAAGAAAAAAATCCGCAAACATTTGTGGGATGCCAAAGCGGAGAAATATATTCCCCATATTTATTTGAACGGGAGTCCCTTCTCGCCGGATTTCAATGAGAAGGAAATTTTATACACGGGAGGAACGGCTTGTGCAATTTTGGCAGGGTTGCATGACAAGAAGGAGATATTAAAAATTAACCAACAATTTGTAGAAGCCGCGGCCAAAGAGAAACACGCAACAATTGGAATCACGGTTTATCCGCCTTACCCTTTGGAGGCTTTTCCAAATGTTCCGCCTTACACGTATCAAAATGGCGGCGACTGGACCTGGTTTGGTGGACGGATGATTCAAGCTTTGACCGCCAACGGATTTGCTCAACAAGCTTACACGGAAATAAATCCGATGATTGATCGAGTCATCAAAAACAAGGGTTTTTTTGAGTGGTATGATGTCAAAACTGGAGAACCAAAAGGTTCGGCGGATTTCCGGGGTGAAGCTGGTGTGTTATATGATGCCATCGAACAGTTGAGAACTTGGGCTAAGAATAACACAAACTGACACGACTTTGTGGCGAAGCAGGCGCGTGGCTATACTTAGCGACATAATAGATTGCGGATTAAATCCGGCACAGACTGGCGAGTTCCGCATTTGGCTCTGACCACTGCTCAAACTGTTCCTCGACCGCAGCCACTACCATCGCCAGTTTCGGAAAGTAAACATTGTGCAGGCGGTTTCTCCGGATCCGCTTCCACACCCGTTCAATCGGGTTGAGCTCCGGGCTGTACGGCGGCAGGAAGTCCAATTCAAACCGCTCCTGTTGTTCGGCTCTCAGCCAGAATGAAGTTTGGCGTGATGGTGTCCTGCGTCGCGGCGTGCAAGGAGAGTTTCGCGCTTGGACTCGCCGCCAGCGCAAGGCGCGCGACAGCACCTGTCCCGCCTTCCAAGAGAAAATGAGCCGCCGCATCAATCTGGTCATCCGCTACCTGACCGGCGACGTTTCCAGACTTTAGCACACCCCTGCATCTTCACTTGTTTGGCAAAATAATCGTTGACAGCTTCGTTTGATGGTATAAATGTAAATACAAATCAAGGCATGGAAACCATTTTTTGCCACCGCTTGGCGGTCAGTTTGCCAATAAAAAGTTCCCAAGTGGCGACGAGGCCTTCCACAAAAATTCTTCTTGAAGATTGGCCCTGGCAGGGCAATCGTGATTTATCAGTGCAGGCGAGCATCTGGCATAAAAATCGCGGCAAACGCTCCGAGGCGATGCTTTTGGGGGATGGCCATTCTGAATTCTATAAATTTCCTGATGGCTTGAGCGCAAACCAATTGACTGCGCCCGACAAAGATTATCTTTTTGGTTGGCTTGTGAGTAAAGTTTTGTGGAAACGTAATTTTTTAAAGCATTGTCACCAGTGTGGCTTCAAATTACTTTTTATGAATCATCCCATTTTCGCTAAGTTTTATGATGCGGTTCCCATCGCTCACTGAAAAACAGAAAGTCAGTTCGATGCTTAAAAATTTCATTCTGCTATGGGCCGCCAGTATGGCGTTTTTAGGCGGTTTTCTCTTTGGCTATGACACGGCGGTGATTAACGGGGCAAATCATTTTCTAAAAATCCACTTTGGTTTGAATTCCATTCAAGAAGGAATGGCTGGCGCTAGTGCCATCATCGGCTGCATTCCAGGCGCGATGTTTGCAGGATATTTCAGCGATCGTTTTGGTCGCCGCAAAGTGCTGTTTGTCTGTGCAATTTTATACGCACTTTCCGGAGTGTTTTCAGCCCTGCCGCGAACCTTTGGCGAGTTTTTAGCCGCGCGATTTGTCAGCGGCTTGGGCATCGGCGCCTCATCAATGATTTGCCCGGTTTACATTGCCGAAATTGCTCCAGCAGCATGGCGGGGACGGCTTGGTTCGTTGTTTCAATTGGGCATTGTCAGCGGAATTTTCATCACGCTTTTTATCAACGCATTGATTCAAAGATTTGGTGATGAGGTTTGGAATGCCGCCAGCGGCTGGCGTTGGATGTTGGGAGCGGAAGTTGTGCCGGCGATCGCATTTCTGGCGGTTCTGTTTTTTGTAAGGGAAAGTCCGCGCTGGCTGATACAGTCAGGATGCGAAGCTCAAGCCCGGAAAAGTTTGGAACATATCGGCGGCAAATCTTATGCAGAAAAAGAAATTGCGGCTGTAAAAAAAGTTTTAGATCAGGGGAACGGAGGTTTTCTCGATTTATTATTCCAAGCTCGTTTTCGGCGGCCTTTGTTTATAGCGGTTTTGCTTATGGCTTTTTCACAATTCACCGGCATCAATGCGATCATGTATTATTCCACAAAAATCTTTGCGACGGCGGGTGTGGGGGTGGAGAGTTCGTTCAAGGCTTCGGCAATAATCGGGTTGGTGAATCTTTTGTTTACTTTTGTTGCCATTGCGTTCGTGGATAAGCTGGGACGCCGTCCGTTGTTGCTCATCGGGCTGGCTATCCAAGTGATTGCCTTGGGTTCGGTTGGATGGATGTTTTACTCATCTTTGCATGGAATGGTATTGTTGCTGGCGATCCTTGTCTTTATAGGGGCTTTCGCGATGGCACTCGGGCCGATCCCTTGGATACTTTGCTCGGAGATTTTCCCAATGAGAATCCGCGGACGGGCGATGTCGGTCGCGACATTTGTGATCTGGTCTTCGTGTTATGTGGTCGCCCAAACTTTTCCGATGTTGAACGACAATCCTCAAATTGGCCCAGCAATAACGTTTTGGATTTTCAGCTTCTTTAGTGCAGTTGCTTTCATTTTTGTCTGGTTTGTCGTCAAAGAAACCAAAGGACGAAGTTTGGAAGAAATTGAACTAGACTAAATTTTAAACGTTTTTGCACAAAAATATGACCAAACTATTGAGACATACGTTATTGTTGATCGGAAGTTGTTCATTGGCCATGTTCTCCGGCGCCGGTCTGTCGGCCGCCAAGGAGACCAAGTTACCGGTCCTCACCGACAAGCCGGACATGACCTGGTTCACCGACGCTCGTTTGGGCATTTTCATCCATTGGGGCATCTACTCCGAAGGCAACGGCAGCGAGTCGTGGGCTTTTCGCAAAGGAGAAACGCCTTATGAAACCTATATGGACCAGGCCAAGACCTTTACGGCCGCAAAGTATAATCCCGAACAATGGGCCGAACTATTCAAAGCCGCCGGAGCCCGCTATGCCGTCCTAACGGCCAAACACCACGACGGATTCGCCCTCTGGGACACCGCGCAAGGCAAACTTAATGCCAAGGACGATTCGCCCGCCGGTCGTGACCTGGTTGGCCCTTACTGCGACGCGCTGCGCCAGAACGGTCTGAAGGTTGGATTGTATTTCTCACATCTGGACTGGTCCCACCCGGACTATGCCAGCGTGCTCAATCAAGACGATGTTTCCGAACGCGACCGAACCAACCGGTTTTCCTATCCGCAGGGGCCAGAAAATCCGAAGGCCTGGAATCGGTTTCTGGGCTTCCATGACGCCCAGATCCGGGAAATTTGCGAGCGCTTCCACCCGGACCTGCTCTGGTTTGACGGCGACTGGGAACGCACGGCCGAGCAATGGAAAATGCCCGAGTTGCGCCGGCACCTCAAAGAGTGGGACCCCGGGGTCATCCTTAACAGCCGCATGCAGGGTTACGGGGATTATCAAACTCCGGAACAGGCACTTCCGGTGATCGCGCCAAAAGGCCCGTGGGAACTCTGCATGACCATCAACGATTCCTGGGGGTACCAGAAAAGGGACACGAATTTCAAAACGGTGCGGCAATGCGTTCGGCTGCTCACCGAATGCGCCTCGCTGGGCGGCAACCTACTGCTCGACGTGGGGCCCAAGAGCGATGGAAGCATTACGCCAGAACAGGAAAAAGTCCTCCGCGGCCTCGGACGCTGGACCCAGAAGCACGCTGAAGCGCTCTATGGCACCATCACTGGCATTCCCAAGGATTACTATTATGGCCCCAGCCTGCTGAGCAAGGATCGCACCGTGCTCTACCTAGTCTGCTACGACCATCCCGCAGACGGTTTGTACGTGAAGGGAATCCGCAACGCCATCAAACGCGTCAGCGTCGTCGGTGGTGGCGAACTGAAGCATCATCGATTCATGAAAGCGCTCTGGGCCAATCAACCCGGGATCCTCATCGTTGATCTCCCCGAGGATGCGATGGACCCCGATGCCACCGTGATCAAGGTCGAACTCGAGGAGCCGCTCACGCTGGTTGGGCAAAAGGAGTAGCACCTCTTGCGTCCACATCCGATCCCGAGATCCACACTTCCCGTGAGTTTTGGGTACCAGCGTTGTGGGCAAATTTCAGTGGAGTTCTGGCGAGTCGTGGCACTCACCAAGCCCACCTACTGGTTAGCACACCAACAGGCGCTTATGGTGCCCCGTTTTCCGTCCGTCCTGCAAAAGGCTGACTGAGTTTTCAGGAACCTCATACCCTCACTCCATGCGCCGCCGCCAACTCAAGGCCCTCTGGCAGCGCCTGGGCAAACTGCAAAAGCGAACCCTCAGTACTGCAATTATTTGTCAGGTTGCCGTTGAGGATGAAGGGCAGGTTCACAAGCGTGAACGCCCCGGCGTCGGCCGCAAAGGTGATCGAACCAACAAGAAAACCGCTACTTCCATTGTTGGGATTCTTGCCCAATGTGGCACCGGAGAAGATAAGGTCATTCGTTGAACTACTGGTCGGAGCTTCCCCCCAATCCAATTCGCGCCAGTCTGCCACGAAGCATCACCACCCCCACCGTCCCAGGTGAAGGTGTCATTCATGGCGCTGAGCGCCGAAGGCCCAAATGTATTATAGGCCGCAAATTCGGCAATGCTTGGATTGCCAGTGGTGGTTCCGTGGATGTAGAGCCTGATTTTCGAGGTTGCTACCGTCACGAATGACATATATGCGTTCGTAGGAAACATCTGCAACGGTAGATACAATGAGGTGCTCCCCAATGTCTAGAAAATTTTTGGGGTGATCTAGCTGCCTTTCCCGATTCACCTGAATCGAACGGCTACCCTGACACCCATTCCAGCGTCGCTCCACTCCTTCCGGCCCCGGATTCCGGTCTCTGTCGGACACCATTCCAATGGCGCCCAAAACTGTCCGACATCAGCCCGGAACACTGTCTGATATGAATCGGAACGCTGTCCGACAGAAATTGGAATCAGTGTCCGACAGCCCCCCGGAATACGCAAAAGTCGTGACACTACCGACTTGTTTTGGCACAAAGCTGAATAAGCCGCTGAAAAAATCAGCATTGTTTGCCTCTCCTTAACTTCAGGTGTAAGCGCTTTTCCTGCAATATATTATGAGGTCGGAAACTGCCATGTGAAATGAGAAGAATTAGGACCCGGCGCGAGCGCCGCGTTTTTTTAATTTTCTTCTTGTCAGACGTTCTGATATAGGCTACCGTTTTTTATAATGAACAAACAAACAGACAAATCAGACGAAATGAAAGGCCCGAATTATGAAGATTGGAAATAGCTTGTTGTTGGTTTACGCGGTCGTTCCCATATTGTTGTGCAGCACGGCGCAAAAAGCAGGTGCTGTTTCTCAAGATTTTAACTTGTTCACCGATGGGACCGCGTTGAACAGCGTGCCTGGCTGGCAGGCACCCGCCGATTATGTCATACGGCAGAACACTCAGATCGACAAGTTCAGCACCAATGTGGGAAGCTTGGGGTATCCTGGGGTGATCTATGGCAGTGCCGGATACAACAACTCCCAAGGGGTGGAGTCGGACTTTTCATCGTTGAGTGGAACTCAAGTTCGCGGGGCGTTGTGGACGCTGACAGGCGGAGACGTCGTCAACCAGAACGGCGCTGTGTTTCAGGCGCAAGTCCGACTGTCAAGCTATGGTGTCGGCGGGACAGGTAATACCAACACGGTAGCCGACGCTGGCAATGGGTTCGAAATTCTTCTCGGTAGCGGCTTGAGCTACAATACCGCCGCCAGCAGATACGAGTATGTAAACGCCCTAGCATTCGGACTTTATTTCTATGACAACGGAAGCGGCAGTCTTCGCGTTTACACGGACCGGGTTGGCTTTGATGATGCGTCACATGGCACACCAGGTTTCAGCACGGCCTCTGGTAGCCTTGCCAATTGGAATAGTTACGTCGCGGGTTGGCAGCGTGACGCATGGTACACGCTCCAACTCTCTGGAATATCGTTTTCCAGCAATAGTCCGACCAATGCGACAGCGTCGTTGTCGGTCTTTAAAAGCGACAACCCGACGGTGATGTTATACAGCAATGTCCTAGTGCGGGCACAGGCTGGCTCGGCCGGGGTAATTAACACGGCGTTTACCAGTATTAATCAGATCGCGTTTGCCGATGCCCGGGTAAATGGAGTGGATACGCTGGACAATATCTCGCTTATGGTTCCAGAACCGAACTCAACCTTGTTGTGTCTAGTGGGGCTATTCGGCATGGCAATGATGGTCGGACGACGTTACCGCAAGGAGAGATAACCGACTGATGCAATGTCGGGGCAAAAAAGGTGCGGTACGCCTAAAGAAATGTTTCCGAAACAAATAAACAAAAAGAAAGGCCCGAATTATGAAGATTGGAAATAGCTTGTTGTTGGTTTACGCGGTCGTTCCCATATTGTTGTGCAGCACGGCGCAAAAAGCAGGTGCTGTTTCTCAAGATTTTAACTTGTTCACCGATGGGACCGCGTTGAACAGCGTGCCTGGCTGGCAGGCACCCGCCGATTATGTCATACGGCAGAACACTCAGATCGACAAGTTCAGCACCAATGTGGGAAGCTTGGGATATCCTGGGGTGATCTATGGCAGTGCTGGGTACACCAACTCCCAAGGAGTGGAAGCAGACTTTCAAACCACCATCAGCGGGGCGAATGGGACTCAAATCCGGGGTGCGTTGTGGACGCTGACAGGTGGAGACGCCGTTAGTCAGAACGGCGCTGTGTTTCAGGCGCAAGTCCGACTGTCAAGCTATGGTGTCGGCGGGACAGGTAATACCAACACGGTAGCTGACCCTAACAGCGGGCTGGAACTGCTCATTGGCACTGGATTTAGCTTCACCACAAATGGTAGTAACCCAGTGTATAACGACACGAACGCCACGGCATTCGCGGTTTATTTCTACGACAACGGCACGGAAACTCCAGGTGGGTATAGATTATACACTGATCGGGTTGGCTATAGTGATGCGACGCATGGCACGCCGGGCTTTAGCATGAGTGGTTTAACCAACTGGACCAGTTATGTTGCCAATTGGACGCGGGACACTTGGTACACCGTGCAGTTGTCGAATATTGTGTTTGCCAGCAGCCTTGGGACAAATGCGACGGCACTACTGACAGTCTTCGCGAGTGCTAATCCCACCGTAATGCTATATAGCAACGTTCTTGTTCGTTCTCAGGCTGGGCGGGGGGCATCGGGCGGGCTGATTGGTGCACCAGTAAATGATTGGGTTACGGCTGGCCAATTCACCAATATAAACCAGATCGCGTTTGGCATCGGTCGGGCAAACGGAGTTGATACGATCGATAACATTTCGCTGGAGGCTCCCTCAAGCCCGTTGCCGTTCCGGATTACATCCATAGTTGAGCAAGGCAGCGATATTAACCTGACTTGGCAGACGTCCGGTGGCCAGACTGACGTGATCCAAGCCGTAAACGGCGACGTTACCGGCGCGTTTGTGGATATCAGCGGTTCCATCGTCATTCAAGGTTCCGGCAGCCAGGTTACAAACTATGTGGATGTTGGTGGCGCGATGAACCAACCGTCACGGTTCTATCGAGTACGTTTGGGACCTTAAGGATGTGAGAAACTGAGAGTCTGAGACAGACGAATGAACACAGCCGTTCGTTCGGGGCTTGGCGGGGTACCCGCAGCAAAGGTTAACTCCGCCCATAGTTGAGGAGCTCCACGACGGCTGTGTTCTTGCATTTTGAGCACGTGAATTGGGTGTTAATGCAAATATAAAAGGAACAAACGATTATGATTGCATTTAAGAGAGCAGGATGTGCCGTGGCGATGCTGATCACGGTGCAGCTTTCGGCGTTCGGGCAGCAGGGGGCACAGGTTGACGAATCCAAGGTGCAAAAGATCATATACGTGGACCAACAAAGCGCCAAGGCAGCGGACACAAACGTGGGCAGTCAGGATTCTCCTCTCAAGACCATCGGCAAAGCAGTGCAAATTGCTGAGGCTGACAACGCGAGCAACAGCGGCGTGAAAATTCTGATAGCACCGGGAATATATCGGGAAGCCATCGCGCTGAAGCCCAGCACAGAGGCAACAACCGCGCCCATCGTATTTGAAGCAACGGAAAAAGGGAAGGCGGTTATTTCAGGCTCTGATGTTTGGACAGCCTGGAAGAGGCAGGGAGATAGCAACGTGTATGTTCGTCCGTGGCCGTACAAATGGGGAATGGCAGCCTATCCCGCCGGCTGGGAGGGGAATGTGGTTCTCCAACCGGTGGTGCGCCGGAGCGAGATTATTTTCGCAGATGGAAAATTATTGCGTCAAGTGATGTCTCAGTCCGACTTGGCCGAAAGCACTTTCTACGTGTCAGAAAAGGATGGGGCAATTTGCATTTGCCTGCCGCAAAATGTCGTCCCGGAAACCGCAACCATTGAAGTGGGAGTTCGTGGGGAACTGGTGCAGGTGCAAGGCAGGAAGAGCGTCGTGCTCAGGGGACTGGTGTTTGTTCACGCCAACACGCCCCTCCAAGGCGAGGCCGTCAGCTTTAATGATTGTTCGAATGTGTTGGTGGAAGATTGTCAGTTTGACTGGAACAACTGGAGCGGCCTGGGCTTTGGCACGTCTCATAGCATCACGGTGCGTGGCTCGACAGCCAATTATAATGGTGCCATGGGCATGACTGCCGGGCAAGTGCAGAACCTTTTGTATGAGGACATCGAAGCCTCCTACAACAATTGGCGTGGAGCATGGGGAGGATTTACTGGCTGGTCGGTTGCGGGATTAAAGCAGTTGCGAATCCATGATGCAATCTATCGGCGGATCAAGGCGATCGGCAATCAAACCGGGGCATTCTGGTTTGATTTCGATTGTGTCAATGTTGTCATTGATGATGCCTTCTTCTCGCAGAACAAAACACGTGGGATATTCATCGAGGCTTCTGAAGGGCCAGTTACTTTGAAGCACTGTGTCATCTGCTTCAATCACGGACCTGGAGTTCTCAGCACAAACTCCAAGCGTGTGGCCTTGGTGGACAATACAATCTATGGGAATTCGGGACCGCAAATCCAGTTGACGGGGCAATTGGACCGACCGGTATCCAATTGGGAAACAAAGGAAAAAATGAAGCTCAATCTTGAACAGTGGCTGGTTCAGGACAATGTGGTGGTAGGAAGCAATTCGAATCAGGTTCTCGTGGATTTGAGCGGGGCGGCGGTTGAGCGGTTCATGGATAGTCTGAAAGCGAGCCGAAATCTCTGGTATAACCCGAAACGAGCTGATGTCTTTCGTGTCGGCGGTTTGAATCTGGATCTTGACCATTGGGAAATGGTTTCGGGACAGGATCTCGATTCAGTATTTACCGATCCGCAATTACAGGCGCCGAATCAATCCAATTTTACGCCGCGCGCTGACAGTCCACTCAAGCATCGAAACGGCTGGGCAAAACGAAACGTGGTTCGGGTTGGATTAAGCGACTTAAATGAAGCGGTGCTTCAAGAGGTTAAGGAAAACTGGAATTTGCCGTATCCTTTGGCTGTTCAAGCCGACGCGCGGCAATGGGCGGAGATGGACTTGCGCCGTTACGCCAACCGTCCGCTGACGGGACAGGACGGCTGGATTGGCGAGCATCCGTTGGAGAATCTTTCGCCTGGGGAGAAGAAAATCCATTCGGTCCCCTTCCGAATCGTTGACCCGGATGCCAATGGCGGATTTGCCGCCATCGCGCTTCGTTCGGCGCATGTTTATCAGACGCGCGGCAAGTCATTGCCAAGCCAAGTCGTGGTTCCGATAACTCGGCAGGCAGCAGCGTTGTATTTCCTGTATGGCTGTGGTTATGCGACTCACAAGCAAGCATGTGAAATTCAAATCATTTATGAGGATGGGAGCAAGAAGACGGTAAGCATTCTTCCCCTTGGGGAGGGTAGTAAGGATGCCGACGTGTTCAACCAGTTGACGAGCGAGTCCAATATACAGGACTGGTGGCCCACGATGTCGCAATTTGATAACGAAAACGCTAAAAAAGTGATGATCGTAAATCCAGAGAATGCCCTGAAAAGCCTTCGTTATCTTTATACTTTACAATGGGTGAATCCCAAGCCGGCAGACTCAATTAAGGAACTCCGAATTACCGCCGATCCTCAGGAGGAAACCAGTATGCAGTTCCTAGGAATCAGCGCACTGCTGCCGCCTGAAGAAAGCGGGGTGGAAACCAAAACCGATATTCGTGCGAATAATTAATTAAAAGGAGCTACGATGAATACAACAATAAAGAGAGATATATCACGCTATCCTTGGGAAAGCCTTCGGCGGGCGTTTACGTTGATTGAGTTGCTCGTGGTGATCGCCATCATTGCCATTTTGGCATCGTTGCTGCTGCCCGCTTTAAGCAATGCTAAAGAACGAGCCAAAATCATTGCGTGTGTCAACAACCTCAAGGAAATCGGGCTGGCAACAGGGATGTACGCAAACGACAATGATGATTATTTGCCACAAATATACAAGAACGACGATACATTCTGGCAAGACCGGATTGTGCCGTACTTGCTAGTAATGGGGGGATCCACCGCGACTGCATATCAGTGGCGGCAAAATGAACCGGTATTCGTATGTCCTGACAGCACGTTGGTAGACGTGCTTGTCAATGTAGGAGTCAATGCCGGTTACCGTTCCTACGGCGTGGACAAGGAGTTCATGACTTCAGAAAAAGAAACCGCAAACCTTTTTAAGACAACTGCCATCAGTACGCCAAACGATAAAGCCCTCGTTTTCGACTTTAATGATACCATTAAGAATTACATCATGGTCGCGACCGATGCGAATGGAGTAAATCGAAGTACGTGGGCTTCATTGATTGTACCACGGCACAGCCACAAGAAGATCGTCAATGTAGACTGGGTCGATGGGCACGTGACACCAATTGCTTTCACTTCCCTTGACACGAACAGCTTCATCAACCCGCAGTATTGAGAGAAGCGATGGTCTTCGTAACATTAGCTTGGTGGCTTCTGCGATAAAAACAGTCTAATGTGAGTTATTAAGATTCGTGAATATAGACACGGTTATAGGCAGGCCAACCGGGATGGGGATCAAATATTGGCCGGCAGTGAATTTGGCGTCTGCGTACAGTGCGCCTGAGACAAGTAATTTAAGACACGTGACCGAGCCATGATCAAATTTCAAAGGCACTTCTGGACATGGGTAGTTATGGCTTTCGTAATGGGCGAGGCCAGTTGCACCGCCGTCTGTCCAATCAGCGCAGAGACGAATGCGTTCGGGATGGTGAATGTACAGCTGGCCGCCAACCAGGATGTAATTCTGAATTTCGAAAGCTGCACCGACCACGTTTATGTGGTATACTCGAACGAATCATTAGACTCCAATGCCGTCTGGAATTCGGTGGCGTGGATGCGTGGTGGCGCAGGCATAACAACTTGGGTGGGTCCGCCAGTCCCTGCCGCGAAAGAACAATTTTACCGGGTGCTTCGATTAACAGAGGATGGCGACTACACCGGCGGTGGCATACCAAACGGCTGGGCGGTGGATCATGGGCTGAATCCGGTGGACCCGAATGTTGCTCAAGAGGACCCAGACGAGGACGGATTCGATAATTTGGAAGAGTATTTGATGGGAACAGACCCACGCAACTCGGCGTCACGGCCGGGATCGTATATTCTCAAAAATCTGGCAACCAATCTGATTTATGTGGCTACGACAGGCTCTGACACTAACCCCGGAACGGCCGCCGCGCCATATCGCACAATTCAGCAAGCTGCAACTGCGGCCAAGGCAGCCAGCCGATCTGGCATTGGCAGCCAGATTATTATTATGCCAAGCACTTATCGGGAGAGTGTTTCTTTTGTTGCAGACAGCGGGAGCCTGTTGGCACCAGTGGTATTCAGCGCAGCGACCAATGGGACAGTAACGCTTTCGGGAGCGGACGCGTGGACGAATGGCTGGTCTCTGGCAGCAGGCAGCACAAATGTTTATCAGCACAGTTGGACCAACAACTGGGGCTTGGCACCAATCCCTAGTGGCTGGCCAATCTTGTCCAACATCGTGCGGCGTTGTGAAATGGTATTCGTAAATGGCGCCCTGCTGACTCAAGTGGAAACGCGCGCCGCGATGACTAATGGCACCTATTATGTAGACGATACGAACCGCTTGCTGAACGTACAAAATCGCGTTGGCGTCGTTGCAAGCAATGCCTTTTATGAAGTCGCGGAACGCAGCAATCTGCTGCATGTGGCCTCTTCCGGCGGTTACACAGTCGCCAATGTGGCCCTGCAAGGGTTGGAATTCCGCGCCGCCGCCTCGCCGGTAGCAGGCACTGCAGTGAATTTTGCCAATGCCACCAATTTGCTGGTGGACCAATGCACCTTTGATTGGAATAACTGGAGTGGGCTGGGTTTTTCAGCGTGCAGTGGCGTAACGGTGCGGGACAGTCTGGCCAACCAGAACGGAGCCATGGGCATCGAGGTGGGGTACCACGAGAAAAACATCGTGGTTGACGGCGTACAGACCTGTTTCAACAATTGGCGTGGAGTACGGGGAGGATTTACTGGCTGGTCGATCGCAGGAATCAAAGCTTTGAATATCCACACTGGCTTGTTCCGAAACCATGTTGCTGTAGGAAATTTAACTTACGGGCTGTGGCTGGATTACGACAACAAGAACGTTTTTATTGAGAATTGTGTGTATAACGGCAACAGCAAAGATGGATTGCAACTGGAGGCCACCGAGGGGCCTGCGCGGATTCAGCAGTGTGTCAGCAGCCGAGGTCAAGGGCAGTTTGCGTTGCTAATGCAAAACGCTCAAAATGTGAGCGTGGCCAATTGTGCGTTTAACGCTTCCGGAACGAGCAGTGGAAGCGGCGACATCGGCTGTTCAGTTTCAACAAGCCGGTCGGTGACGGACTGGGAAACCGGGACGCAATACACCCTTTGGTCGTCAAACTGGACCTTGATTAATAATGCCTGCCGCAGCGCTGGCTCCACTCAGTTCGGCTTGTACATGCTGGCCAATTTCCCAGGTTTCTTATCTACTTTGATCTCGGATTCCAATCACTGGTACAACACGGGATCAAACCCGCTGTTCTATATCGGCGGGACGAAGTACAACTTGGCAGGTTGGCAATCGTTGAGCGGCCAGGATGCGCACTCGGACTCCGCCAACCTTCTGGTGACCAACACGGACATCCAAGACACGTATATTCAGATGGGCGCTGCCACGAATAACTATGGCAGTGCTACAAATGCGATCTGCGGCACCCTGACCAATGGCACCGGCATGCTCGACATCATGTTGTTAAAATTTGATCTCTCGAGCCTAACCAACGCACCGCGAGAGGCGGAGTTGCAACTGGCGGTCTACTCGGTCTATAATGGACCGGTGGTATTTTACGTTTATCGGCTGACATCCGACTGGGATGAAAATGCTACATTCGCCTTGGCCAAACCGGATTCAGATTTGAGTTGGGCCGCTGGTGCGTTCAGTGCCGCCGATTATGATCCGCAAACTGCTGGAGTCGGAGTGACCGGCGGCGGGTCGGGATTAAACACGTTCGTGGATATCACAGCGCTGGCGCAGAATTGGGTGGATGGCGTTTCGCCCAATCATGGAGTGGTTATCATCGCTCAGCCGATTTGGAATCAGCCCGTTCCCGATGGAAGCAACTTCCAGCAGTTCAGCGTCGGCACGCGCGAATCAGCGAGTTCTCAGCGACCCCGACTCAATCTTATCCGCCAGTAAGTCGCGCGCGGCAGGTATGGAAGGAAATTGAATAGCGCAAAGGAAAATATTCGAAAGGATGTTGGCAACGGCTTGTCGACTGATCTTGTGCCCCAGATTTTCGAGGGCGACGACCATGCGTTTGTAGCCCCAAGAGCGATTTTCCTGGGCCATTTCCAGCACCAAATCTTCGAGCGACTTGGGAGTGGGCGGACGCGCTGAATACGCGGGCTTTCGCGGCAAATCGAAAGACGATTTCTGGACCGACCCGCAACTCATCGCCGACTTCGAGCAGACGATTCATTTCATTCTCACGCGCACGAACACCATCACCGGCATTCGTTATTGTAACAACAAATCCGTGCTGTGCTGGGAGACTGGAAACGAAATTTCTTCGCCCGCCGCGTGGACGCGCGAGATCGCCAGCTACATCAAAAGCCTGGACACAAATCATTTGGTGATGGACGGCTTCGGCGCTTCCGTGCTGCGCGGCTTGTCGCTGGTTCATCACTGGCTTCCACTCTCAAGCAAACGCTACCGCCTGACCCATTATACCGATACTTAGTGGGAATTGGTATATGTTGCGTTGGCAGCCGTGCAAGTATGCGTTTAATATAGACATATAGTCTACAACAATGCAAGCAAAAAATGCATCTCAGATTTTGTAAAATTACGCGTGGATCAAGGGGAGCAAAGAACTTGACAAAGACTTTTTCCAGAAATAGAGTCAAAGTATATGAAGATGCTGCTCACTATTTTTTTAATTGGATTTGTGGTTTCCGTTCGAGTCGATGGACAAACCAATTCGCATCTTTCGACCGAGACTTCCGGGCAAACCGTGGAAACAATTGTCTGCATCCGGCATGGCGAAAAACCGCCTGGCGGGCTTGGACAATTAACCTGTCGCGGTCTCAATCGAGCTTTAGCGTTGCCCAACGTGTTGCTGGCAAAATATGGCAAACCCCAGTTCGTTTTTGCGCCCAATCCAACTCAAAAAGGGGATAGAAACGAAAAAGGGGCTGGAAATGGCTATAATTATGTTCGCCCACTGACAACCATTGAGCCAACAGCAATTCGTTGCGGACTGCCAGTCAATACTCAATTTGGTCTCTTGGAAATTAAAAGCCTTGAAAATGAACTTCAGAAACAGGAATACAAAAACGCCACCATTTTTATCGCTTGGGAGCATGTCATGCTCGAAAAATTTGTAAAAAATCTGCTCAAAACCAAAGGGAGAGATCCGGCGCAGGTTCCTTCGTGGCCGGACAATGATTATGACACAATTTTTCTCATAAAAATCACTTATTCCGAGGGAGGTGAATTAGTTGCCTTTACCATTGATCACGAAGGATTGAATCACTTGAGCGATACATGCCCTTAAATTTGCAAAGGGTAAATAACCGGATAGAACGACAATATACGGTACCAGTCTTCTTTCAAAACCATGAAGTTCGTCTTCACAAAAATATCCCTCTGAAAGCATCTCTTTAAGAACTTGAGGTAGAACTTGTCCTTCTGTTTTGTTGATTGCTTCTGAAATACTCGTTCGAGATCTTGGACTCCAATCTCTGTGTAATTAGCGAATTTTCCGCCTAGATATTTAGCCGTAGGCCCGCAAATATCGTAGAGTAATTTTGCACTGAGAACAGCAGCCACACCAGGAACAGCAGCCGTACTAGGGTTAGTAGTGATTTCATTTGTCATAATTCAGCCTTCCTTGATTTTATTTGTAAGAGGTCAATTGATGTTAAGCTGCCCCTCCAATGGATCGGGATGCGTGACCGATGCTCGGGCCGGGGCGAACGGATTTATCAAAGAGGTTGCGGGCGCACGGCGGGAACGGACCAGCATCAGCTCCGCCTCACAACAGGGCAAGCTGGTGGCTCCGCTGGTGTTTCAAGACAGTTGTAACTCCGAGGTGGGGGACACTTATTTTGAAAAGTTGTGGCTGCCCGTGCTGCCGGCAGGCAGTGTAATCGTGCTGGACAACGCGCGGTTTCATCAATCCCCGACGACGCTCCAACTGGTGGAAACCACCGGTTGTCAGCTGCTATTTTTACCGTCCTACTCACCCGACCTCAATCCCATCGAACATCTCTGGGCCGCCTTCAAAACCCGCCTGCGTCAAAACCTCCTCACGGCTACCAACCCCTTTTTTTATCGCCAATATGTGCCAATGTTATTGTTAATTGCTATATGAGGGTTAAAAATCGTCGACTGTTGCAGAAAATTCACGCAATTCACGCCGGATCCGGATGAAACGTTCACGACGCCGAAAATGATCTGGGTTTGGAGCGCGAATGGCCTCGGTGAAATGAGCCGGAAACTGCACCGTTGGGCGCGCGATTTCGGAATGCGCGACGGTCATAAAACCCGTGCCGTGTTGTTGAACAACTGGCCGTCAAATAACGCGAAAATCAATAATTGACAACGAAACGGTCAGGCGCAAGATGCCAAAGTGAAACCTGACAAAAAGCAAATTCCTATCCATTACACTTTGATCTGCCTGATGGCGGTCGGTAGTATTTTAGTTTGCAGCACACAGGCTTCAGCGCAGGCCGAGCGTATCTGGCTCACGCATCAAAGCAACGATCCCGGTCGTATCGTCATCAACTGGGAGACGGCCGCGCCCGGTGATTCCGTGGTGTATTATGGCATCGCCAGCGAGGAGGAGCACCGGTTGGCGAAGAATGAAAATGTGACGCTGCACCATGTGGAGATACCACTGGTGAGGAAAGATTGCGTTTATCAGTATCGCATGGAGACGAAGGGAAAGGTTTCGCCAACCTACTCATTCAAAGGTTATCCGACCGGCGAACTGCGTGTCGCCGTCTTGGGTGACTGGGGTTGGGCGAAGAACAATGACCTGAGTGCCATCGTGCATGATGACGTGCATCTGCTGATCACGGCGGGAGACAATGTGCCGAGCTTGCATCAAGCGGGGTGCGAGGGACTGAAAGCGTTTAGCGCCTTGATTGACAAACAACCCGCGCTCTTCCGCTCGACGCCTTTCATGCCCATTCTCGGCAATCACGACAAGGAGGCGCATCCCCGCGGCCTGAAGCCGCCAGCGGAGCCGGTGTATGACGTGAGCGCGGCGGCGTATCGCGAATTCTTTGCATTGCCGGACGACGAATGGAAATGGCGCTTCGAGGTGCCTGATTTCGGCGTGTGTTTCCTGGCGCTCGACCTTGAGCACATGAGCGACTTCGGCACGACCTGGCAGACATGCCACGCGTTCGATGCGCAGTCGGAGCAGTTCGTATGGTATCGGCGCATGATGGAGGAGGTGCGCACTCCATTTGTTTTCACCATCATGAATGAAAAACAAAGCACGGTGAAGGGGCTGACCATAGACTTGTGGCATGAGTATTTCCGCAAAGGGAGCGCGCTCATCACCGGCTTCGGCTACTTCGGCGAGCGCGCTGAACTTGATGGCATGTTACCGTATTTCAACACCTCTCTCAATGGCGAGGGCGATGCCTACAAAGACCCCCAGTCGAAGTTCTTTGTCAGCGCGGACAACTACCTGCTGCTCATCTTCAAACAGGGTGATGACAAGATGACAGTGCAGATGAAAAACTTGCGAGGTGAAGTGATGGACACGCGGATCATTAAGAAGCGTCGGCTGCCCACCCCGCTGAATTATTGAGCGAAGATAAAGCAGGCATGAGCCGCTTGCCGCGCCGCGAGACTGTGCTTGCATGAGCGTGTGAATGTTTGGAACAAGGGATTGCGCACGGTGGCCATCGGCTTGTTGGGAATTTTTCTGATTTGTTTGAACGGGACGGCGGTCGACGCGTCATGCCATACATGACTGATACCACTTTGAGCATGTAATTGCACTATTCTTGGTTGCGGTAGCGTTTGCTTGTTCGACCAGTCAGGGGTGAGAGACCAACCGTACAGCGACAACTAAACTTCCCCGTTGCCTCATTCCAAATTGTTACCAAGCTTGATCATCGCCGGGAAAGTTAATTTTCTAGGTGCAGATCATCCTTGTTTAGTCGTGTGGCTCCTTCCCATCCGGTGGAGGTGTAGCGGAGACGAGCGTAGCGAGGCGGAGTGCAACCTCCACCGAAAGGGCGACGGCCGCAATCGGTTCAACATCGTTTCGCTCCTCCACTCCTCCAAAGACAAGCCTGCGGGCCATGGTCCGGCGCCACTCTCCGATCCGTCGCTGGAGGTTGACCACCACGGACTGATGCGCCCACTGCACCGGCACCGAATAATCGTTCCCATCAAACCGCACCAGCGACAGGCTGCTGACCGTCGTGGACACCTGCCGACACGCCGCAAAGGGCGTGACAGGCAGTGGGAGAAAGGCCTTTTGATCTTCTGGCAGCAACTGCTCCTTGGTCCCGGACTGGCCCCGCAACCGGCGCTGCCGATCCTCCACACAGCGCTCCCGCAGATGGGCATTTAACTCCGCAAAATCCCGCATCTGGGGCACGGGCACAAAACTGTTCAGCCGCGTATACTTCACCCGGCCTTCCACCACGCCCTTTTCATTGCCCCGCGCCACCCGGCAGAAGTGATGGTTGAACAGGTAATGACTCTTGAGCTGACAAAAGTCCCGGGTCAGTCGCCGTTCCCGGGTCCCGCCGATGATCTGCGCCACCGCGATTTTGGTGTTGTCGTAGGTGATGTGCCAGGGCACACCCCCGAAAAACTCGAACCCTTGCACGTGACCTTCCCAGAACGTCTCCGTACCTTCACGCTCAAACGCCATCACGAAGTAGGCATCACTGTAGAGCAGCGCCATCATCAGGAACGCCACCTTGCGCAACCGGCCATTCATCTTCACCAGCGCCTCCCCGAAATCCACTTGCGCCTCGCCGGGCCGGTGGATCAGGGGACAAACACCTCCTGCCGTGTCGCTGCGTCAGTTCCCGCACGGCGTCCTTCACGATGGTGTAGCCGCCGGTGAACCCCTCAGTCTGCAACCGCTCCCAGATCCGTTTGGCGGTGTGGCGCTGTTTGCGGGGTAACGCCATATCCTCCTGCAGCATCAGTTCGATCTTCGGCAGATAGGCCCCGAGCTTGTTGCGCGGTCGTAGTGCCCGTCGCGAACGATGAATGGCATCCGGGTCGTGGATGGGCGCAACGCTCGGATTGGCGGCGGTGGTAAGCAGCACAAAACATTTTTCCGCAAGCGGCAGATCAATGCCCGGCTTTTCCACTTCCTTCCACAGTCCGGCCACGCAAAAGAGTTCGCGCCGGCGGCGGACGAACCGCACGGGGGATTTGTCCGGTTTCCATTCGTAAAAGCCGTCCAATGCCGATCTCTTTCAGGTTCCGCCATCGCTTCACAAAATCCCGTCCGCCGTGCTAGTATATTTCATTGGAGGCGGTTCTCTTCTTTGAGGCGTTATCAGTTCATCAAATTGCATTCCCCAGTTCCCTGTCCGCTGTAAAACGCCGTCCGCGCTCACAGCCACAGCCACCTAACCGAAGCGAAACCCGCTTCGGCGGGTTGGACGGCAGAAAAGGATAATCCCATGAATGCTCGTATCCCCCCAAGCCACTTGAAGGAGGTTTTATGAAACACACCAGAAAATGTTTCAACGACCCGGCACAGACCGAGTTTGTCGGCATCATCTGGCATCCCTGACAGCATCCGTTCCGGCTCCATGCCGGCGACGTCATCCGTTTTGACGGCAGGCTTTGCCGCGTCATCCGCGTGAATGAATGTGCGGCGGTGATCATTATGAACCGGCCAGTCCGGGTTTTTCAGACCCGTTTTGACAAGCCCGTTCGTTTCCAGCCGCCGCCCGCCTTGTTCCGCATTTCACCGCAATCCGAGGTTGAAATCCTTAACCCCAAGAGAAAATGAACGCCGAGAACCAATCACCCTTTGGCGAAGTCATTTTCGCCTACACTCGTTCGCAAGCCGTCGCGGATGGCGAACAGGTGGAGGTTTCCCGGCGGGCAGCCGAAGCGGGCATCCGCTTCCCTGTTTTCCTCACGCGCGGGGTTTATGAGCAATTCGTGACCGTGCCGGAGGGCGTCGAAGGTCAGGACGAGACAGGCAGGCTTTGGGATATTCTGACCATGCTGCGGTTTGCCATTCGCGGCAGCCGGGCGGGCGTTGACCGCGTGCCCGTTGTGCTCTATGTCCGCAACGACAACCGGCGCGCCCGGCTCGTCAAACTCATCGCCACTTGCGGCGCGCTCGACCTGGACGATCCGCAACCAGCCATCACCGTCCTGTTGCCCGACGAAAGCTGATTTCTCTGGCATACTGACAACACCGCCCGTGAATTTATTGGTTCACGGGCTTTTCAATTCCCCTTGCCACCACCGCTTCACAAAATGCGTCACTCATGCTAGGATGTTTTACTGGAGGCGGCTCATCTTCTTTGAGTCCGTCATTAGTTCACCCCAAGCACATTGAAAGGAAAATCCCATGAATGCTCATGTTTATGAACAGATCACCGAACGTATCGTCGCCTTGCTCGCGCAAGGCACAGTCCCCTGGCACAAACCGTGGAAGGCACGAACCGGGTTGCCCCGGAATGTCATCACGCAAAAGCCGTATCGCGGCATCAACGTCTTCCTGCTGCTGGCCATGAGTTATGAATCACCCTTCTGGCTCACGTTCCGGCAGGCATTGCAGCTTGGTGGAACCGTGCGCAAGGGAGAAAAAGCGTGTCCGGTCGTCTTTTGGAAACAGACGACCCTTGAGGACAAGAAATCAGGCGAGCAGCAGAAAAAACGGATGCTCCGTTTTTACCATGTCTTCAATGTGGCGCAGTGCGACGGACTTGAAAATTGCACAGCGCCAGTGGAGACACCCGGGAACGGCATCTGCCAACCGGAGGATATGGTTGCGCACATGCCGCAACCACCGCTCATCAAGCACGGCATGACACGCGCCTTCTATTCGCCGCGTGAGGATTGCGTCGGCTTGCCGGCGCGGGAGCGGTTCGAGCGGGCGGAGGGCTATTACGCCACGCTCTTTCACGAACTGGTTCACGCCACCGGCCATGAGACGCGCCTCAACCGGGCAACCCTCACGGAAAAAGCCGGTTTCGGTTCCAATCCCTACTGCAAAGAGGAATTGATCGCCGAAATGGGCGCAGCGTTTCTGTGCGGCCAGGCCGAGATTGCCGAGCGGACGATTGATAATTCCGCCGCCTATCTCAATGGCTGGCTTGAACAGTTGCGCAGCGACAGAACCCTGATTGTGCATGCGGCAGCGCAGGCGCAAAAAGCGGCTGACTTCATTCTCGGCAAATGTAATGAGGATGCCCAGGTCAGTGCCGTAGAAACAGCCGTGTCACCCGCACCATTGGAGGTGGTGGCATGAAGACTCAACATACCGCAGACATGGCCAACACCATGACCTTGCTCGACCGGCTCAAAAACGAAATGCCAGAGATTTGGGGACAAGCCCAGGTTGTTGGCAAATGGGTCTGGCTCGAATTCAATGTCCCGCCGGTTGGTAAAATCAGGGAAAACTTGAAGCGACTCGGCTTCCATTGGAATGGCCAGCGCAAATGCTGGCAGCATCCATGCGGTGTTCCCTCTTTGCGTGCCGACGGCGACCCGCGCTCCTACTACCAAGTCAAGCCTGCCAATGAGCTTGAAATGAAGGACGCGCCGCCGCCAGCAGCCAAGGAATACAAGGTGGTGGCACTGCGCGAATGCCCGTTGCCGGAATCCCTGCGGATTTGTGAGACACCGGACAATGCGGCCGATTACTGGCGGCTGCATGTGGCTACCAACCCGTATTTCAACCCGGAATGCGAATGCTTGGTGGTCCTCATGCTCAACACACGCCGGCGGGTCAAAGGCCACCAACTCGTGACCATCGGCACAATGGATATGCCAAAAGTCGTGGCTGGCAGGTCAAAGAAGTGTATGACCTTGCCGGACAAAGCGGCAAATCCTTCCGCCGCGCTGGCCGGTTATCTGATGGCGGTGCACGAGGAAGCTGTCCGGCGCGGTTACCGGTTTGACGCGTCCAAAATCGGCGCGCGACGGTCTCGCGGGAAACTGACCGAGACCCGCGGCCAACTGCTTTATGAATGGCGGCATTTGAAGCGGAAATTGAAAAGGCGGGACGTGAAAAGGTATCGCGATATTTTGCCGGTGAAGATTCCCGCGCCGCATCCGCTGTTCAGAATTGTTCCCGGCAAAGTGCGCGATTGGGAAAAGGGGCGTTGAGAGTGTCGTGAGGCGGGTTGGAGTTCACGCTTCAGCGTGCATCCGGACAAGCTAAAGCTTGGACTCCAGCACGCGATGCGTTGATGCGGGCAAAATTATTACTGGAAAAATGCGGGGTTTTCCGCCAACTTGTCCCCCTGTTAATTATGGATGTTAAACTTCCTAAACTAGGGGAGGGCGCTGATTCAGGCGTCGTGGTCAATGTCTTCGTAAAGGAAGGCGACCATGTCGCCAAGGATCAGGCCATCCTCGAATTGGAAAATGAAAAGGCCGTGGCTTCCATCCCGTCCACGGCCGCCGGTGTCGTCACAAAAATTTACGTCAAATCGGGCGACAAAATCAGCATCGGCCAGCGCCTCATCTCATTGAGCGGTGGTGATCAACCGGCTGCCGCCGCCGCACCCGCCGCGAAACGGCCCGCACCGGAGCCGAAGCCCGAAGCGCCGGTTGAAGAACCGGCAGCCGAGGCCGGGGAGGAGATTCCGAAGCCCGTGGCCGCGCCGGTCGCCTCGCCGTCGGTCCGCCGGCTCGCGCGCGAGCTGGGCATTGATTTGTCCAAGGTGCGCGGCAGTGAACCGGGCGGGCGCATCGTCATGGGCGACATTCGCGCCTACATTGCGCGTTTGCAGAAGGCGACGGACAAACCCAAGGCTGCCGTCGGCACGCCGGCCAGACCGGCGGCGGAGCAGATTGATTTTTCCAAATGGGGGCCGGTAACGAAGAAGCCGCTGACGCAACTGCGCCAGGTGATTGCGCGGCGGATGTGGGAGAGCTGGAACGCCATCCCGCATGTCACCCAGTTCGACGATGCCGACTTCACGCGGCTGAATGAGTTGCGCAAGAAGTTCGCGGCGGCTTACGAGCAAAAGGGCGCGAAGCTTACGCTCACACCGTTCGTGCTCAAGGCATTGGTCGAGACGTTGAAGAAACACCCGATTTTCAATTCGAGCCTCGACGAGGTCGCGCAGGAAGTTGTCATTAAGGAATATTTCCACATCGGCATCGCGGTGGACACCGAACAGGGCTTGATTGTACCGGTCATCCGTGACGCGGACAGGAAGAGCGTGCTCGACCTGGCGAAGGAACTGGAGCAGCTCGCGCAGAAGGCGCGCGACCGGAAGGTGACAGTGGAGGAGTTGAAAGGCGGCACGTTCACCGTCACCAATCAGGGTGCCATCGGCAGCGCGCATTTCACGCCCATCATCAACAAACCGGAAGTGGCCATCCTCGGCCTCGGACGCGGCGCGATGAAACCGGTGGCGCGCGACGGCAAGGTCGAGGTGCGCATGATGACGCCGCTGGGATTGTCGTATGACCATCGCGTGATTGACGGCGGCGCGGCGGCGCGGTTTATGGTGGATTTGGTGACGGCAATGCAGGATTTCAAAGAGGAAGCGGTGAAAATTTAATCGTCCTCGTCCTCGTTTTCGTCCTCGTAATCGAATGAACTTGTATCAAACAGAAAAAGGTGCGGCGCCAAAGGCGCTGGTGGCCATGTTCGACCACGAGAAGTTGGATGCTTATCAATTGGAATTGCGTTTCATCGCGTGGGTGACGCCTTTGTTGGACGAGGTTTCGGCTTCGGCGAAAGGCAAAACCCGCGAGGTTTGCGACCAACTTGACCGTGCGAGCCTTTCAGCTTTATTGAACACTGTGGAAGGCAACGGCAAACGTCAGCGACAGGTGCGGGCGAAATTTTTTGACGATGCACGCGGTTCTGGGACCGAGTGCGCCGGTTGTTTGGATGCGCTGGTAGCCAAGGGAGTGGCGACTGAAGAACGAATTCTTGAGGGAAAGAAGATGCTGGTACGAATTGTTTCGATGCTTTGTGGACTGGTGGATCGCTTCGACAATGGCGACGGGAAGTTGCACGAGGAACCCGTGGAATACCGGGTTGGGGATGGAAAAAAGCTTGAATCGAGGACGAGCCGTCTTCGTTACACTTCGCCGCGTCAAGGAACGAGGACGAGGACGAGGAGGAAAATTTAAGTCGAGGACGAGGACGAGGACGAGGACGAATTTAATTATGGACCCAATTAAAACTCAAATCGTGGTCGTGGGCGCAGGACCAGGCGGATACGCGGCGGCTTTTTACGCCGCCGACCTGGGCATGAAAGTCATCCTCGTCGAGCGCGAGAAACGGCTCGGCGGCGTCTGCCTGAATCGCGGTTGCATCCCGTCGAAGGCGCTGCTTTACGCGACGCACCAGATCACCGCCGCCAAGGAATCCGAACATCGCGGCATTACGTTCACGCCGCCGACGGTGGATTTGCCGAAACTGCGCGTGTGGAAGGAATCCATTTTGGAAAAACTCGGCGGCGGCGTGGCCACGCTTGCCAAGATGCGCGGCGTGCAGGTCATCCAGGGTCGCGGCTATTTCGAGGATTCACAGACATTGCGAGTCGAGACGGAGCAAGGGCAGCAGTTCATCCGGTTTGAAACGGCCATCCTCGCCGTCGGTTCGCTGCCGGCGCTGCCCAAGGTGTTCGACCTCGGCAACCCGCGCATCATGACCTCCAACGAAGCACTCGAAATCGAGGACATCCCGGAAAATCTGCTGGTCGTCGGTGGCGGTTACATCGGCATGGAACTGGGCACCGTGTATGCCGCGCTCGGCAGCAAAACCGTGCTGGTCGAAGCGCTCGACACCATTCTCGCCGGCGCTGATCCCGACCTCGCGCGGCCGGTCGCGGCCAACGCGAAGAAAATGTTCAAGGAAATCCGGCTCAAGGCGAAGGTGACGAAGATGGCGACCGCCGGTAAACAAATCAAAGTGGAGATGGAACACAACGGCCAGCAGGTGTCCGAACTTTACGACCGCGTGCTCGTGGCGGTGGGTCGCGTGCCGAACAGCGCCGATATTGGCCTGGGAAACACCAAGGTCGAGCTGGATGATAAAGGCTTCGTCAAGGTCAATCATCACCAGCAGACCGGTGACCCGGCCATTTACGCCATCGGCGACATCGCGGGCGGGATTTTGCTCGCGCACAAGGCGCACAAGGAAGCGCGCATTGCCGTCGAGAACATCAACGGCGAGGACGTCACCTTTGAAAACACTGTCATTCCGGCGGTCGTGTTCACCGACCCGGAACTGGCGTGGTGCGGGCTGACCGAAGCCGAGGCGAAGGCAAAAGGCGTGAAATACGAAGTGGCGAAATTCCCGTGGTCGGCGTCGGGCCGGGCGATGTCATTCGACCGCACGGACGGCCTGACGAAAATGTTGATTGATCCGGAAAGCGACCGCGTGCTGGGCGTGGGCATCGTGGGCACGGGCGCGGGCGAATTGATTGCCGAAGCGGTGCTGGCGCTGGAAATGGGCGCGACCGCCGAGGACATCGCGCTGACGGTGCATCCGCATCCGACGCTGTCCGAGACGTTGATGGAATGCGCCGAGGTGTTTTACGGCCACGCCACGCACACGATTTCGAAGAAAAGAGCAGGGGAGTAAAGCGTCCTTTTGGGTTGACTCCCAACCACGAAAGTCTTATTCCCAAGATCATGGAAAGGGACAAATGGCTTTCCCAGCTAGGCGGCTAATATCCGATAGTAAGGAAATCTTTCCTTCTAATTAAATTGTTAGGCGGCAAAGCCTGATGCGTGCAATCCGCACAACACTTTTCCTGTTCGCAGTGGCCCACGCCACGTTCGCACAACCTGTCCATCCCTATGTGGGCTATGACTTTTTCGAGACTCGTCACGCCGAGTCAGATCATCGAGAGTGCATCACTCAGATTTTCCTCACAGCCGATGACTACGTTGGCTATCGCTACCGGGAGGACGTCTTCGGCTCCACCAACCGAACCGTCCGATCTGTCACGTTTTCCAACGAGTATCGCCGGAAGGCCACCGCAGAGGAGCAGTCGGAGTTGGTTCAGGCGCTTCTCGCCGCGAAGGTCTTTGATCTTGCCAGCGAGCCCAAACCGACCTCTACCGACTACTTCAGCAGCCTCGACGTTCGCATAAACACACGAGAGGCTCGAACCTCCTTTTACTCGCCCCCGCACTCTCCTAGTAGAAAGGCAATTCACGAAGTCATGCTCAAGTTCGCGAAGCGAATGAAGATTGACCAGCCGACAGACCTCGCAAAGGCTACCACAGTCACCGAAGGCGATTATCAGCCCGCGCGGGTGGTCAAACTTGCTGACGTTCTGGCACACCCGGACGAGTATCACGGCAAGCGCATTTCGGTCGTCGGTTTTTACCACGGCGAGTTTGAAGGTAGCAGCCTTGCGATTGATCAGGCTGCGTCGCGCAGACGGGACGACAACCACAGCGTATGGCGGTCCGGCGCATCTACGTTCGCCGACAAGTCAGCCATTAATGATCGCAACGATTCATGGCTACGCATTGAGGGGATCTTTCTTCGGGGCCCCGCTGGCCACATGGGTCTCTGGCCTGGCGAGATAGTCCGCCTGACGCGTATCGAACCTGTGTCTGAACCAAAATGAATGCGCCGCCGCCTTTTGCCGGCGGATGATGCCCGCCGGCGCGCGGAGCGAATCGTTCACGGTTTTTGAATTGAGTCGCCGGCCAACTTCTGTTCCGCTGTCGCGCCAGACAGCCGGATGAAATTTGAACTGACAAAGCACGCGAAAAAGGCATTGGCCGAACGCGAAATTCCGATTGCATGGGTGGCGCGCGCGTTCAACCAGCCGGAGTTGCGTCTGCCAGACCCGGATGATGCGACGGTGGAGCGTCGTTACCGGAAAATCCCCAAATTCGGCGGGCGCGTGTTGCGCGTGGCGGTCAACACGACAGTTGAACCGAATCGGGTGGTGAGTGTATTCTTTGACCGTAAGATGAAAGGCAAGCTATGAGATTGCACATGGACAAAGAAGCGGACGCGCTTTATCTGCGGCTCGACGATTCCAAGATCATCGAGTCGGAAGAGATTGTCCCGGGTGTGATTGTGGATTACGACCGGAAGAATGCCGTCGTGGGCGTGGAAGTGCTTTATCTCTCGAAACGCACGCGAAAGTCCAAAGTGCGAAAGTATCCTTCCTCCCGCACCAGTGCCGCGCTGGCATTGCATGACAAGCCCGCGAAGAAATACGGCTCTTAAGTTTTATGGTTTGCGGTCACGGCTTGTCTGAAGCCTGCGAGTTGGCATTTCGCTCGGTTCGGCGCTTCTATTTTATTTTTTATCACTCACGTAGATGATCTTCCAATCGTCCTTCATGCTCACAACCGTCCAGCCTTTGGCCAAGACTTCGTCGAGACCTTTGTCGAGGCGGCCGTTGACCGACTTGCGGTCATAAGCCCACTCACGTTCGGCATCGGTATGGTGTACAAAAAGACAAAAACGCGGGCCGCTGCCAGCAGCAGTCCATTGCATCATTTGCAGGTCGCCATCGGAATTGTCGAACGAGGCAATCGGGCGGCGGCCGTTGCGGCACCAGAACACGATAAACAGTCAACGGAGTAACGAATGCGATTTTTCTGATTGCTGCGTTGGAATTTTAGTTGGAGAATCGCGTTGCATTGCGTGAAGACATGAATCTTTCTTCCAGAGCCACGACCATGAACGAAATCAAATTCAGTAAGAATTTTGCGGATCACTCGGTTCAATCGGGCGCCAACGCCGGGTTTCAATTCGAGTTTTATTGCGAGCGCTGCAGTGATGCTTGGCGCGCGGAGTTTGTTCCGTATCGCGGCGGACAGGCTTCGAGCTGGCTTGACAAGGCGGCGGGGATGTTCGGCGGCGTGCTGGGCAACGTCGGCTCGGCTACCGACAGCCTCGCCCTGGCCGGCTACGGCAGGGCCCACGACGCGGCCTTTGCCGCTGCCATCGAACAGGCCAAGCACCATTTCCATCGCTGCGCCCGGTGCATGAAATTTGCCTGCGACACTTGTTGGAACAACAGCAAGGGTCTCTGCCGCGATTGCGCGCCGGACGCCGAAGTGGAGATTGATGCCGCCCGCGCCGAAGGCGAAGTGCAAACCGCCCGTGAAGCGGCGCTGGCCGAAGGGCAACAACGCGGACAGAAGATAGATGTGAAGCGCGACCGGCAACTCGTCTGTCCGCAGTGCAGCGCGGAGACTCACGGCGCGAAATTCTGTCCCCAATGTGGCGTCAAACTCGCGGTCCTGTCCCAGTGCCCGAAATGCGCCGCCGAGGTTGCGCCGGGCGCCAAGTTCTGTCCCGAGTGTGGAGAAAAACTGAGTTGACCCGCCCGCGTCGGCGGAAATGGCCGGGCGGCGTCCCGGTAGAGCGCCGCATTCTTCCCCTTCATTTTATTTTTCAGATGGCGGCTTTCTGTCGAAAGCCGCTACGCTTTGACCCGCGTTCCGTCCGCAACGCCTTCGTCTGGTAGGGCGGGCAGTCCTCTGCCCGCCGCCGAACGTGGTGATGCGTTCCTCACCTTCACCGGCAATGCCCCAACCGTTCTGCGACAAATTGAAGCTACCACCCATTGGAAGACTCCCCTGGACAAACTGCCCATCATCACCAATCAGGTTATCTCACTGCTGACTCGCCGCTGCCCGTCTGGCAGCTTCGTTTTTGAGCGGACCAAAATTTCCCTGCTCGCAACACGCCACAAAACCTTCCGTCACCGTTTTCAATTCCTCCCAGCGGGCGCGGATTTGTTTGGACTCCGCCGAAGTGATCTGGCTGTCGGCGGCGGTGGTGGCGATGACGGCGAGGAGGTCGGCGAATTCCTGGACGATCTGGTTGGTGGCCGGGATGAGGAAATGCGGATGCGGCGTGTTCTTGGGGTTGACGATGAAAAAGCCGCCGGCGCGCTGGCAAATCCATTGGACGTGCCGGTGGTCGCCGGTGCTGGTCAGCAGCGCCTCGATGCGGTCGAACGGGTTGCTGGTGCCGCTGCCCGCGGCGTGGTCCGGCGGTTCGGCCCATTTGTAAACCATGGAAAGCGACAGGCCGAGGTCGGCGGCGACCTGTTTGGGGGCCTTTTTGTCGAAAACCTCGCGCAACAATTCGTAGGAGTGCATGACGAAACGATGGAAAAGCAGGGCGGAATTGGCAAGCGCGAAGCGGTGCGACAAAAGAAGCCATTCAATAACAATCGTAGCCGCGGATGTTAATCCGCGCCAATTAGAAAGAAGTTTGCGCCGACTGACGTCGGCGGCTACTTCGCTTCGGGCTTACAAATCCAATGCGAAATTATAGATGCGTCGAAGGCTAGGGTGTTGTTTGATAAGCGCGGCGTATGAAACACAACGACAAAACCCAGCATTCCTTTCCGGCTTGCTTTGGCGGCGGGTTGGGTTTCTACTCGCTCCCACAACAATTCAGCGAGGATTTATGATTATCTACACGATCTGCTTGGTGGTGGGTTTGGCGTTCGCCTTCATCAGCGCGATCGCCGGTCACTTCTTTGGCGGACACGATGGCGGCGGGGGCGTCGGGACGGGCGGCCACGCGGAGGCCGGTTATGACCACAGCGGCGTGCCGGGGATTTCGTTCTTCAGCCCCACAGTGCTGGCGTGCTTTGTGACAGCTTTCGGTGCTTGCGGACTCATTCTGACCAAAGTTGAGGCGACGCGAAGTGTGTGGGTCAGCGCCCCGATTTCGGCAGTTGCCGGACTGGCAATGGCGTTCGTCACCTTTCTGCTTTTCAATTGGATGTTCAAGCAGACCGAAAGTTCGAGCGAATGCCGCGTCGCCTCCCTGGTTGGCCAGGAAGCCTCGATTGTGACGCCCATCCCGGAAAACGGCGTCGGTGAAATCGCCTACATCCAAGGCGGAACCCGCTATACCGCTCCGGCGCGGACTGAAAGCGGCTCTCCGATTCCCGCCGGCAAGCCCGTTCGCATTACCCGCATCGCCGGCACACAGTATTACGTTGATGTCAAAAACTGAACCACCCAATAGCCGCTCCAACTTACAATTAAAGGAACACTATGTTTACCCCAATCCTCCTGGCCGACATTACCTTCACCGCCTATGTCATCGGTGGAGTCATCGCGGTCGTCATTGTCCTTTTCATGTTGCTCGGCCTCTGGGCCAGCCGCTACACCAAGGTCGGTCCCAACCAAGTGCTGGTCATTTCCGGCCGCAAACGACGGATCATCGATCCCGATGGCACCGCGCGTGATGTCGGGTTCCGCATCGTCAAAGGCGGCGGCCGGTTCGTTTGGCCGGTGTACGAAAAGGTGGATATCCTCTCGCTCGAGTTGCTGACCATTGATGTGCAGACACCGGAGGTTTACACCAGCAAAGGCGTGCCGGTGAAGGTGGACGGCGTGGCGCAAATCAAGGTCAAAGGCGACGACGTTTCCATCGCCACGGCGTCGGAACAATTCCTGAGCAAAGGTGTTGACGACATCAAAAACATTGCCACGCAGACGCTCGAAGGTCATTTGCGCGCGATTCTCGGCACGATGACCGTCGAGGAAATTTATCAGAACCGCGACGCCTTTGCCCAGAAGGTCCAGGAAGTGGCCGCCGGCGACATGGGCAACATGGGCCTCGGCATTGTCAGCTTTACCATCCGCGACATCCGCGACAGCCAGGGCTATCTCGATGCCCTCGGCAAACCGCGCATCGCCCAGGTCAAACGGGACGCCATCATCGCCCAGGCCGAAGCCGACCGCGATTCGCAGATCCGTTCCGCGCAGGCGAAGCAGGCCGGGCAGGAGGCGCAGTTCGCCGCCGACACAAAAATCGCCGAGGCGCAACGCGATTACCAATCGAACGTCGCGCAATACCAGGCCACGGTGAACCAGCAGAAGGCCCAGGCCGATCTGGCGTATGATTTGCAGAAATTCAAGACCGGCCAGCTCGTGAAGGCCGAGGAAGTTCAGGTGCAAATCATCGAGAAGCAAAAGCAAATCGAGTTGCAACAGCAGGAAATCCAGCGCAAACAGCGCGAACTCGAAGCGACTGTGCAAAAGCCCGCCGATGCCGAACGTTATCGCGTCGAGACGCTGGCCAACGCGCGGAAATTCCAGCTCGAAACCGAGGCGGCCGGTGCGGCGTCCGCGACGAAAGCGACCGGTTTTGCCGGCGCCGATGTCGTGAAAGCCACGGGTCTGGCCGAAGCCGATGCGAACAAGGCGCGCGGTCTGGCCGAAGCCGCAGTCATCGAGGCGCAAGGCAAGGCGACCGCCGAGGCGATGCGCGTGAAAGCCGAGAGCTTCAAGCAATACAACCAGGCAGCGGTCATCGAAATGATTGCGCGCGTGCTGCCGGAAATCGCGGGCAAGATCAGCGAACCGCTAAGCAAGACGGAGAAGATAGTCATCATCAACAGCGGCAACGGTCCCGGCGGCGGCGCGAGCAAGCTGACCAGCGACGTGACGACGATCATCAGCCAGTTGCCGCCGGTGCTGGAGAGCCTGACCGGCGTGAAGTTTGAAAAATTGCTGGAACAGGTCCCGGCGCTCAAAAAGGCGATGGGCAAGGACGACGATAAGGGCAAATAGAAAGTTTGGGCTGCGCGGCAGCGCAGCCCTACCAAATTCGGCGTCGGTAGGGCGGAGTTGCCGCTCCGCCGATTTTGAAAAATATGAAAGTCTGCCGTTCACACGATGACTGTGGAGTTGCCGGGATCGGTGGCAGAAAGCGGTGGAGGACCACCGCAGTCCAAGACCTGGCGGTTACTCCGGGCTTTCAAAGCGCGCGTCAGCGTCTTGGAGTGCGCCAGCCCTCTGGCGCTTTCGGTTCGCAAGCAGGTGTCGGTGAAATAATTGGATAACGAATATGAAACTTTGCCGTTCACACGACGACCACCAGATTGCCGGAGTTTGCGGCGGGTTGGCGAAGCATTTTGATCTGCCATCATCGAAGCTGCGCGTGGTCTGGGTTTTGGGAACACTTTTCAGCGCGGCATTTCCAGGCATCTTTCTGTATCTGGCGCTTTGGTATTTGCTGCCGAAAGAACCGCCGCCCGCGCCCAGCTTTGAACCCGCCGTGTTGCAGCCGTGGAAAAAGGCGACGTGAGGACGAGGACGGTTATGGCCGAAAACGAACAAACCAAAGTCTGCCCGCTTTGTGCTGAAACAATCAAAGCAGCGGCAAAAGTTTGCCCGCATTGTCACAAAATCCAAAAGCGTTGGCTCTTTATTACAGGATATGATTTGCTTGTGCTTGCAATGGGGTTGCTTTTTATTGGAACGGTTTTCTGGTTCATTAAAATGTCTTCAAATGGGAGAAGTTTTTCTTCAAGCAGAGAAAAAATTGAAGTGTTGAACTCGCAACTAGCCATTGACGATTCCCACGACCACACAAATGTTATCGTATCCGGGGTCTTAACAAACAGTAGTGACTATGAATGGGAAATGCGGAGCTTTGAAGTGCGCTACTTGAACAGTTCCGGAAAAATTGTTGATGTGGATTTGGCTTCTGACTGGTTTACGGTTTTGCCTCATAGCGACCACTCATTTCATTTGACTTTGTGGTCAAGAAAATCAATTCCAGAGCACGCCAGTTACAAAGTTTTTGTTCGTTCAGCAAAAGATTCAAATGCATGGTTCCCTGGAGATTGAGCAATACAACGACAGTTATATGAGCGAAGAAAATTCCAAAGTGTGTCCATACTGCGCCGAGCAAATCAAGGTCACCGCAAAGATTTGTCCTTGGTGCAGGCAATGGCTTTCCATGTATTCATTGAGAAATCCCGCCGTCTCTGCAATGGTCTTTTTTTTGTGCTTGTTGATTTTTATTGTCAGCTTCCTGGCTTTTTTCCAGCGGTTGCTTAAACCGGGGGTTGATTTCTCACCTTATCGAGACAGCATTTCCGTTGTCGAATCGCGGATGAATCTTCAAGACGATGACAAGAAGCCTATGGTTAATGTCGTCGTTATTGTTACAAACAAAAGCGAAGTGGCTTGGAAAAATATTCAGACGGATGTGAGATTTTATGATAAGTCTGGGACTTTAATTGACGCCGGGGCTGATTGGGGAGGTGGGGTAATTTCCCCACACGGAGAATTGGCGTTCCGAATCAGAACACAGCCGGGTCGCTCTCTGTCAGAATATGATTCCTACAAGATTTATGTTCGAGCAGCCCGTGATGCCCGCAGCGTGTTGAATCACTGATTTTATGCACCTGTTTGAAGCCATCATTGACGCGAACCACCGGGCGGTGGCGGGTGACACGAGCGCCGGTCTGCATCCGGCGGATTTCGAGGATGAGTTGCCGGTCATCGCACTGACGTGTGTTGATCCGCGGTTGAATGCGTTTTTTCCGAACGCTCTGGCGTTGCCGGCGGAGCAGTTCATCTGGCTGCGGAACGCGGGCAACATCATCACCGGGCCCCTGAGCAGCACCATGCGGTCGCTGGCTCTGGCGTGCGCGGTCAAAGGCGGCAAGGAAATCGCCATCATCGGCCACACGGACTGCCAGATTTGCACGACGACAGCGATGCAGTTGCTCGATAAATTGAAGGCCCTGGGCGTGGAGAGGCATTTGTTGCCGGAAAACCTCAACGAATTTTTCGGCATGTCCGGCAGCGAACG
>OCZT010000375.1_pt1 | contig 43784 bp, 70 predicted proteins | sample 1539031 | NCBI WGS metagenome assembly OCZT01 (sample SAMEA3539308, study PRJEB22396) | soil metagenome | biome: tundra; feature: field; material: soil | place: USA | collected 2010-05 | depth 0.15 m
GGGCCGTAGAGGTTGAGGGGGAATTGGCCTACCTCGATAAGCTCTTTCGGCAACTTCTTGAACTTATCCCCAGGAGGTAAATGCGTGTACGAAATTGATTTTCTCGATATTGATTTAGAAACGGAAAAGGCTAGGGCACAGCTTAAAGCTCGCTGTGTTGATGGCTGGAAATTAGTCTTGGTTGAAAAGAGCTTGCACAGTACTGCTGAAGGTAGGGACTTTAGTCGTCATCTAGTAATCATCGAACGGGATACCAAAGTTATTAAATGAGCAGTAAACCTGCCGAAGCTACACCGGTTGATCATCCGGTTGTACATGCTGGTCAGTTGTTAGACGAATGAACATAAAGGAAGATCGAACTTGCGGGATCTACGCAATTACAAATGTGGTTTCTGATACGGTTTATTTTGGACAATCAGTATGTATGCTATATCGGCTGTCCAGACATAAGCAGGCGCTAGTTTTAGGTAATCACGAGAACCCGCGTCTTCAAAATTCTTGGAATAAACACGGGGAGTCCGCTTTTGTTTTTGCCCCTTACTTCTTGTGTTCAGAAAAAGATTTAGATCGACATGAAACTTGGTGTATAGGTGCTGCTTATAGCCTTGGGTTAAGAAGTTTCAATATGGCTGAGGGCGGAAGACGCCCTCCTTCCAGACGTGGGGCTAAACTTTCTGTGTGGCATCGGGAACAAATATCTAGGGCTAACAAAGGAAAGCCAAAATCTAAAGAGCATGTTTTAGCGGTATCTTTGGCTTTGAAAGGTAGAAAGCAATCAGATGAAGCGCGCCAGAAAAATTCTGAGAGCCATAAAAATCCTTCTGAATTAACTCGTAAAAAAATGAGTGATAGCGCTTCAGGAAAGGTTCTTTCTGAGTTAACTCGTAAAAAGATAAGCGAGGGTGGTTTAAGAAGCTGGGTACGACGTAAGAGTAGGAACAGCTATGAAGTTTGAAAGAAAAATTATGAAAGTAACAAAGGATGAGGCATTAGAAGAAAAACAAACCGAGAGGCCGTTTCCACAGTGTAATCAAATCTGGTCAGCCCCTTCCCTCAACAATGAACGTCGGTACATACGTATTCTTAGGGTGCGGCGTAAGGGTACTGGTTACAACTATGCTAAAGCAAAAGAAGTAACTGTTGCCGGAGTTGCTCTACCCAGTCCTATTGATTCTATTACAGTCAGTCTTGCTTCCGGTGAAATGGCCACTGCGTATAAGTTTGAATCCGATGGGAAAGATATATCTTGACACTTCAAACTTGACGTGCTAATATCCTATTATGGTCACAAACCAGAAAGGAAACCAGTAATGAAATTCAGCGAGGACACCCTAAAGTTCCTTCAAATGAACTCCGCAAGCACACTCACTCATGGCAATTGGGTCACGGTGGGTAACCCACTCCGAAAGAAACCCGAAGAGGTGGAATCGACTGGACCGGAACTCACGAAACGGGAACTTAAGAAGGAACTCGAAAAGGAACAGGTCCGTAACAACGCCGAACTTCACAAGTGGGCCAAACAGCTCGTCAACAAAACGCTTCCGAACTACGACGACATGCCTTTTGGAGCCGGTCGATGATAACACCCGAAGAACGCGAGGAAATGGACTCAGCGGCGACTTCTGATGTGGAATATGACGAAAAGATGCGGTGCGCATCGTGTGGTGCAAGCAAAGATAACGACGTCCATAGTCCCCGCTACAAGACGGGTCATGAATTCGAAACACAGATCAAAGTTGTACTTTGTGGCTGTTGCTCGAACGGTTGTACCTGCTTTGAGCACAGCAGTCTTTTCGTGCCTTCAAACAAGTGTGCTATTCATAGCGGGAGTAGTCGATGACCTTCCTCATTTGGGTCGGGGATCATCCAGTTCTTGTGGTGATTCTTCTGCTCGTTCTTTTTAGCGGAATCAAGAATATTGTGGCTGTTGCGGTTAGCAACAAGAAAGGGTGACACGCGTTTGTTGTATTATTGAAAAGGAAGAAAAATCCCTCACTTCCTTTCCTTCGATGTAGTCTCGAAGGGTTCTTTTACAATAGAATCGACCGTATACAGAGTAACAATCTGTAACACCTGAGCGGTGAGGGGAGTATTCCTTTACGGCTTTGAGTTGAGTCATTCTGCGTGGAGCCAAATTGTGCGTGGTAGAGCTGTTGAAGACCTTTGGTTCTTAGGCTAGGGCTACTAAAAATTTGACATAGAAGCGTAGAAAATACAGTATTTGTTGACCTAACTTAGGGGGAGCGAATACCAACTTTTTTTAAGTTCTTGCTGCCTCGGCTTATACCGACAACGGCAAGAATGTAGACATCCATTAATTATGGCTAGTGGTTGGGACAAGCAGTTTTGTTACCGCTTAAGCTAAGATCCGCTGAGTCAGTGAGATTATTGCGTGACGTAGATTCTCAAGGTTGGTTTTGTTATTGTACTAGGCTAGCTGATACATATTCGGTGATGCCCAGTCTCAGGGAGGAGGTCATTCCTCCACGGTCGAATTTCTTTTGTTACTAGGGAGCTTAGTTAACCTGGTATAACTTCTGACTCCAGATCAGACGTAGGGGGTTCGAGTCCTCCAGCTCCCGCCATTAGATATATCTTGACACGTTAAGCTTGACGTGTTAATATCCTATTATGGTCAAAACACTAAGCACAGCATTACCAAATCTGTACACTCTTACTCGTACTGGTGCGATGCAGCAGTGGCGGGTCTGGTCTGAAGCGGGCCGGGTCTGGACTGAGTGGGGTCTCCTGCTTGGGAAGAAACAGCAGACTTCGAAAGCCTGCATTCCTACCAACGTCGGAAGATCCAATGCACGGGACGCAGATGAGCAGGCTGCCTTTGAAGCCGGTGCTTACTGGCGGTCGAAGTTCGATGAAGGCTATTCTGTGACACAGGAACTGGCAAAGGTCACAATCTCCCGTCTACCAATGCTGGCCGACAAACTCAAGGACCCAACAAAGATTCATCAGCCTGTTGACGTTCAAACTAAACTCGACGGCGTCCGTGCTCTTGCTTATTGGGACGAAGGCGAAATCAAATTGATGAGCAGGGGTGGAAAGACTTACTTGGTCCCGCACATTCAGAAAGCGCTCGAAAGTTTCCTTCCACTTGGGGTCATTCTCGACGGCGAACTTTATTGCCACGGACTCAAGTGCCAGAAGATCACGTCACTCGTGAAGAAAAACAAGCCTGGTAGTGAAAATCTGGTCTACATGGTTTTCGATGTTCCGCATGATGGGCACACAGACAAAGACCACTGGACGGAACGCCGCAAGTACATGGAAGAGCTTTTTACTCCGCGTCCAGAACGTCCGGACCCCCCGTGCATCAAGATGGTGGCAACCGTAACGGTTCCCAATGGGAGCAGGATCGAAGAGATTCATAACCTTTTCGTATTCGAAGGTTATGAAGGGGCCATGATTCGTTACCACGATGGCCTGTACCAGTGGGGCGAGCGCTCTAAGGATCTCCTGAAATACAAACATTTTGTTACATCCGAATTTAAGGTTGTTGGAATAGTCGCCGGAGAAGGCAAACTGGAAAAAGCGGGTGTGTTTGTCTGCAAGAACGATCTGACAGAAGCGACCTTCAACGTTATCTTCGCTGGAACCTATGAAGAGCGCTGCGGGTTTCTGACGAATGCTAAAAAGTACATTGGGCAGGACCTGACAGTCCGCTATTTTGATAGGACTCAGGATCAGTTACCCCGCTTCCCGGTAGGCGTTGTATTCAGATGTGAAGAGGACATGCCATGAGTCCTGGCCGTGGATTTGGTTGGAATCATTCTGAAGAAACGAAGAGAAGGATTGGAAAGGGGAATACCGGAAAGGTCCGTGACAAACTCCTGCGCAGCATTATGGCTACTAATACTACGTTAAATTGGCAGGACCCTGAATACCGACAGAAGGTACTTGAGGGGCAGGCTAGGTATCTCAGTTCAGAAGCCGGGAGGATGAGAAAGCCTACACGAGGGATGCTGGGGCATAGGCATTCAGAAGAGACTAAGGCTTTAATGGCACTTCGTCGTTCAAAAGGTGGTTTGGATCGGTATGTGATCGGACCTATTCCTGAAGGTTTTGATACTCCTTGCTGGATTTGGCAGGGGCAGGTTCGAAGGACCCAGATGGATACGGTTTTGTTCAGACAGTTGTTGATGGAAAAAAGATCGTTATGACTGCTCATAGGGCTATGTACCTTCGAGAAAAAGGTTCAATTCCCCACAAGCATGATATTGATCATCTTTGCCGAGTGAAGCTTTGTGTCAACCCCGCGCATTTGGAAGCGGTAACTCGTGGAGAAAATCTTAGAAGAATGTGGCCTTATAGAAAGAGGAAATGATATGAAAATAACTAAAGAAATGAAAAAATCCGACGCTGAAAGCGAACGAGAGTTCAAAAAATTTGGGCATCGGGACCATGACATGGGTGACGGAACGCATGTCCTGTATTCCTGTGATCATTGGGAAAAGCACAACGGCTGTTGTGACAGCCCCAAATCTATCTGCAAGATTTGTAGCGCTGCGGCTATTACCGGAAAAACTGTGCCTGGATTGTTTAACATCTTGTCTACGTAATGAAAGCCGCCGTGTATTGGAATTGGCAGACAAACAGGACTCAAAATCCTGTGTCCGAAAGGGCGTCCCGGTTCGAATCCGGGCGGCGGCACCAATGAAAATCATTCACCATCAACAAACTACTAACAAAAGGAAGTAAAATGCGAAAATATATTGGTCTGGCGGTTATGGCATTGTCTCTTGTAGGTTGCGCGACGGAAGCACAGTTGCGGGGGATCGCTTCCAGAGCCAAGATTCCTCAAGAATGTAGCTTCGTTGGCACGACACCAGAAATTTCCGACCTTGGAACCAAAAAAAATCTGTCAAACATCACGTCTGCCATGGGGGGCGGAAACATTATTATCGTAACGGGGCGGCGTGTCTATGGTGGCCTCGCTGCACTCGCAAATACATGGTGGGGTGATCTGTATGCTTGTGATATTCCAACACAATATCAGGGCACAGGGATTGTTGCGGTACAGGAAAAGCGTTCGTATGAGGACCAACCGGGGTTTGTAGGCCCAAAGCAGATAAAGTAACTAACCCTTTCTATGAGAAAGTCTGATACTCAGTTTGCTGCGCTGGCTCACGACCAGACGTTCAAGAGCAAGATGCACCATAAGATCGGGTCTGTCCTGGTTTGTGGAAAGCAGGTTATTGGAACGGGATTTAATAAGCTTACAGGCTACGGGTCTGGAATTCGGTACAGTAATAAATGGTCCCTCCATGCAGAAATGAAAATTCTGCATTTTGTATTTGATGCCCCTAAGGCAAAGGGGTTGACCCTTTATGTGGTGCGAAGGGGTTATAAGCTAGCCCGCCCGTGTCCTCATTGCCAGCAATTACTTTCAAAATCGTCAATTTCTCGCATCGTTTATTCTATAGATGGAACGCTAGAGGAATTGTTTCTATGAAATTTCTAATAGATTTCCGAGATGAGTGTCTAAATCATCCAGTTCTGTGCGGGGGCATAGCTGGGGTGACTGTTCTTTATATACTTTCGGCCCTCCTGTAATTTTTTCAATTAGACCCTTAGCTTAGCGGCCTAAAGCCTCCGGCCCATAACCGGGTGATCCTCGGTTCGAATCCGAGAGGGTCTACCATTCCATATTATAATAAGCGCTATGAAGCTCCTAGAGAATGAAATTAGGGCTGCGCCGGGAATGGAAAAGCTACTTCCGTCCCAGACGGGAAGATTTACACTTTTATCAGAAAATCTAGAGTTGCGGGCGCAGTATACGTTTCGGAAGCGCCTAGAACATCGCCTTCGCGGAAGAGTTTATGGGGCCATTAAAAGCAAAAAAGCTGGTTCTGCGGTTAGAGACCTGGGCTGCTCTCTTGAGGAATTACGGCGTTATTTGGAGTTAAAGTTTCAGCCAGGAATGACGTGGTGGAATTGGGGCATGGACGGGTGGCATATTGATCACATCGAGCCCCTGTGTAATTTTGACTTGACGGATAGAAACCAGTTTTTAGAGGCGTGTCATTACACAAATCTACAGCCCCTGTGGGCTCAGGATAACCTTAAAAAGGGCCGTGCGGAGCTAAAACAGCTTCGGCTAAAAAGAAGTTCTGTTAAGAAGTAGGTTTCTGTAGAGGCGTTAAGTGTCTCCGGAGCCTAAAGTAAGCGGATCTTAACAGTTAAGCCTGAACTTTCAGGTGTTTTTCGTTGGGCAAGATCCTCTTTTTACTATATCCATGGAAAGGTCGGAATGTGTCCGACCCAAAGTTTTTTGATCGAATTAGGGAGGATTAAAGCATGGGCGCTTCCGTTGCCTTCGATATTCAGAACCTTACGAAAAGGCTCGATACCCTTGACGCTAAGGGTCCGACGAGTCGAAATATTCAGTCGGCGTTTGCGCTAGCGCAAACAATTAACTCCCTCCTTTATGAGATTGCTCAAGGCGGGGCGGGTGATTACACACTCTCAGAAGACTTCCTGGAGGATGCTGCTCTAGTTGCTTGGAATGCGGGTCCCGGTCAGGCGTTGAATCCGGCGGTAGTCCGCATTGATAATCGCACGAATTATGAGGCTGCGGTTGATGCGGCTCGGGCGGCGATTACTACGGTATTTGCAGAGCTTAAGTTCCTTTGTGAAGCGTAAGAACTTTTTGTGCAATTAGCCCCCTCTATTTTTTCGCCTTTTGGTTCCGGTGGATTTCTCCGTCGTATGGCGGCAGCTTCTCAAAAGGCAATTCATGACCTTGATGCTTTTATAGCCAACGAACCGAAAACACCTCCTACATTCAATCTAGAGGAGCTTGGAGAACAGCTTTTGTTCCATGTTCCTGGTGATGGGATGTTCTATTGTTATTCGGTTGCAAAGCGTGGTTATAAATGGGCGGGGCCAGCGACGGGCTATGCACCTATTTTCTCGCGTCTACCCCAGTTTCAGACCAAACTCGAAAGAGAGCTTTTTCTCGATTACGTCTACAACTTTCAGTATGTAGTCTACGACCCCAATAAAAAGACGCTTGAAGTGATGGACCCAGATACGGCTGCGGACATTATTCTAGGCGTTCCTCAGCTCACGCTGCCTGGGGTTTACAAAGCTGCTTTTACAGGATATTAAGACGTGAAAATACCTCTAATTGAATCTAGTCCGTTTTCTAATTACTCGCTTGTTGAAGGGTACGACGGTTCTATTACTGGTCGTCCTCTTCTAGTTCGGGGAGTTTTTGGTCGTAAGGATTCAAAGAACGAGAATGGAAGGCTCTATCCGACGAAGGTTTGGACGGGAGTGCTTAGGGAAGGTGGAGAAGTTCAGACGCGTGTTCATTCACGCAACTTCTTCGGTGAACTTGACCACCCCGATGACGGGCGGACACTTCTTCAGCGTACTTCTCACATCGTTACCGAACTCGGTTTTGGGCAAGGTACTGAAGTGTTGGGGACTGCTGAGGTTTTACCGACGCCCGCAGGTCAAACTCTCAAAGGTTTGTTTGAAGCTAGGGTGCTTGTTGGCATTTCTTCTCGGGGAGAGGGAGATGTTGAGGAGACTGCTGAAGCAGCTATTGTCAAAGAGAATTTTCAACTCCAGGCTTTTGATTTCGTTCACAACCCTTCGACCCAAGGCGCATATCCGCGTCCGTTAATGGCCGAACACGTGAGGAATTCGAATGGAGAAACGCTTATGGACCTGATGGAAGAGTATAGGGAACTGGAAGAATCGGTTCTCGAACTCGCTAGTCTGAAGCCGTCTGAGGTGCCACCCTCTATTCGGCCTCTCGTGGAGAAACAGGCTAACGAGACGATGTACCGGTTGTCTAAGATCATTGAGAGTGCGGGTGAACACCGTCCTCTCTTTACAGGGCTTCTTGCTGAGGCTCAGGCTGCACGGCGTGGGATTGTTTACCCGAGCAAGACAACTGTTGATCTCGGAAATGCTTCCCTAACAGAAGATGAGTTGGCTGCTGGTCCGAGCGTTGGTCCCGGTGGACCTCCAGGCCCTCTTCAAAACGTCGGTGCTGATGCTATGTCTAAGGAAATGGCAAGAAAGATGTTTGCAGCTAACAAGTCCGCGAAGGCTGGTCCTTCCGGTAAAGTTGAAGCTGAACCTGAAAAAGTTAGTCCGGATTCTATCCCGCTGGTGCCGGGTGCATCAAAGCAGGAAAGCAAGGAAAAGGAGGAAGGTAAGATGGCTGAAACACAGGGCGTCTCCACTGCTTTCCGCAACCTGGTGAAGGAAGCGGAGGCTGAGGTGGACAAAATTGATAAGGAAAAGGCAGAGGGTGACGAGGACAAGTTTGCCTCCGAAACTGCTGGCAAGGTTGAGTCTCGCCTCTTGGCGAAAACTCGTGGGTTCATGGAGGATGGTACTGGTCTAGCTCCTAAGCCCTACGAGAAGGAAGACTCAAAGGGAATGATCACTCTTCCAGAAGAGGGCGAAGAGGACTTCCCGCCTAGCGTCCCTAAGGATGACGAGGCCCCCCCTCCGGCTGAAGATGAGTGGGTGGCAGTTAAGAAGGATGACACGGTTGAAATTCCGCCTCCTCCTGCTGCGGCTGACGAGGGTGAACCTTCGGATGCTGAGGGCAAGCCACTTCCTCCGATGGAAGCTAAGCTCTCCAAGGCGTTCCGGCGCATTGTTCATGAAGCCAAGATTGCTCGCTATGAGTGCAAGGTTACTGAAATTATTGCATCCAAGGCAATCTCCAAGCTTTCCAAGCGAGTTCGTGCGGCTGAAGCGCGCAAGACTGCTCCCGCGACTTTCATTGAAGCCAACGGCAAGAAGATTCCCGTGGCTCAGGCTGGTGCGGTTATCGAGTCTCTAGTTGCTAAGTTCAAGGGTCTGAAGGGTTCCGATAAGAAGGTCAACGAGTCGGTTGACGAGTCGGTTGACTCTGACGGTCCGTTTGCTCATGCGAAGGTTAAGGATGTTTCGAAACTCAACGAAGACACTTTCCGTGAAACGGGGCGCCGTGCTTCGTCTGGTTCCAAGGTCTCTACGCTTGATCATCAAGCAGAACTTGGCGCTAGGGTAGCTTCACGAATCGGTCGTTATTAACTGAGAGTATAGGAAGGAGATACAAAGATGGAAGCTATCAACGAAGCCGCCTCTAACCTGGGCTCTCAGGCGCGAGTCAACACCGCCCTGGCCCAGACTAAATGGAGGAAGTTCCTCGATAAGTCGAAGGTAGAAGAGGACAAGCGCCCCATTACCGCTCGACTCCTAGAAAACCAGCTCAATTGGATGCAGAGCCTCGACGAAGAGACTCATGTAGCGTCGATCGGATCATTCGAGAAGTTTGTCTTCCCGATTATCCGAGCGGTCTATCCAAACCTCGTAGCTGCGGACCTTGTTTCGGTTCAGCCAATGGAGGCTCCGACCTCCCTTGTGTTCTACCGTGACACGCGTTTCGGTACGAGCAAGGGTGCTGTCAAGGCTGGCGATTCGATGTTCTCAGCACGTACTGGTTGGAATGACAATGCTGGGTTCAATTACACGTCGGAAGTTGTTGAGAATGAAGCTCTTGGTGCTGCTAACAATGCTACAGCGCAATTCGGTGGAGCTGGGGCCAAGTTTGCTTGGGCTCCTGTTCGTCCCGGTTCTGTAGTAATCAGTTATCACCTCCACGGTGCGGTCACTGCTGCGACTCTTACTGACGACGGTGCTGGTGGTTTTGTCGGCGCTGCTGGCGAACTTACCCCTCCGGCCACGATCAACTACGCTACGGGCGAGTACGAGATCAACTATGTAGCTGGTCACGAACCCAACACCGGTACGATTACTGTTACCTATGACTTCAATTCTGAGGGTCACCTTGATATTCCGCAGATTGACTTGGTGCTCACGAGCACTCCGGTCATTGCTCGGCCCCGCAAGCTGCGCGCTCGCTGGTCGATTGAGGCTGCTGCTCAGTTGAAGTCGGTTCACGGCGAAGAGGCCGAAGTTGAACTGATGACTGACATGGCGAACGAAGTTCGGATTGAGGTTGATCGTGAGATCATAGCCGACCTTCTTGCCCTTGCTAACGCGAACAACATCTCTGGTACGATTCCGGAGACTACGTTCCCGAAGACAGCACCAGCCAATATCTCGACTTACCTCCATCGTCAAGCGTTCATCTATTCTATGATCGAAGCGTCTAACAAGATCTTCCGTGCTACGCGTCGGCACGGTGCGACTTGGCTCCTCGGTGGCGTCAATGTCGTATCGATCATTCAGGGCCAAGAGGGCGAGCAGTTCGTTCCTGTTGGTGGCGATTATCAGGGTTCCGGCGTCCAGTTCGTTGGTACGCTTAAGGGCCAGTGGAAGATCTACCTTGACCCTTACATGGACCCGGATACGGCGCTCATGGGTTACAAGGGCGTTAGCTTCCTTGATTCGGGGTATGTCTATGCCCCCTGGATACCGTTTTACGCTACGCCTACGATCTACCTTGACGACTTTGTTGGTCGTAAGGGACTATTCACTAGCTACGCGAAAAAACCCATTAATGGGCTATTTTTTGCCAAGTTAAGACTAACCTAATAGCTTATCAATAGGAAGTTTTTAAGCCCCTTGAGAAATCGAGGGGCTATTTTTTTGTTCAGAACCTACGCCAAAAAGCCCATTGATAGGTCTTAAATTATTTTTCAAGTTTGACAAAATAAGGTTCCTCCATTATAATTTTAACTGGAGGGGAAATGGTAAAGATTTACGTTCTTTTCAACAAATCTGGCAGGCCTTGTTTATGTAACACTCCGACGGACCACCCAACAGAAACCAACACAACAAACCATTACATTGGGAAGACTAAAAATCATGAAGAGCACAGACGGGCGCAACACATCTTAGCTCGTGGGGGTGTAAACAATAATACAGGAAAACTTGTCGCTTCTTGGATATCCGAAACTGAGATGAGCGATATCGGTATTAAGGTGCTACAAGAGCTACCGGATATTGATAATGTGCGGAGCCCTGAAGCTAGCGCCGCCGAAGAAAAATGGATTCATTACGGCAAGTACGAGCAGAATCCCCCCTGGCCTCTTCTGAATAGGACAGATGGGGGTGAGGGCGGTAAGGGGCGGATTGACTCTCCGGCAGTTCGGGCTAAGCGCACAGCCTCTAGACTTAAAGCTATGGCCAAGAAGACGCCAGAAGAGATAGCAGCAATTAACGCTAAGATTAAGGCTACTTCGCTCAAGCGTGGACCTCTTCCAAAAGATTCACCTACTCGCAAACTGATGTCTGAAATACGTAGAGGTAGAGCTATTCATTCTGACGAGTTCAAAGCGGATCTTGCTAAACGAAATAAGGAGAAGATTTGGGTTAAAAAAGTAACTGTTTGTCATCCTGATAGACCACATAAGGCTAACGGGCTCTGCGCTCAGTGTTACCGAGCTGCTTACAAACTAGCACAGGAAGCCGATGCACTCCCAAGTGTTGCTGCTCTCGTACTTCAAGATGAAGGAATGATCCCTAAACCCACTGCTACTGAAGGAGAAACCAAATGAAATCCTCTAAGTCTTCAATGAAAAAGATCGTTCTTCCGCCAGATGTGAAATTAACTGAAGAAATGAAAGAGTCAGACGCTGAAAGCGCAAGAGAATTCAAAAAATTTGGGCATCGGGACCATGATATGGGGGATGGGTGCCACGTCTTGCATTCCTGTGACCATTGGGAGGAGCATACCGGCTGTTGCGACAGCCCTGATTCTATTTGCAAGATTTGTAGCGCTGCGGCTCGTAAAGGTCAGACCGTATCTGAGTGGGATGCGGCGCACGGGAAGAAGTCATGGCTTCTTAACACAGTAATACCCTGACATTATGGTCAAGGCACGAGTCATGCACTATCTATCTGGGAGAGGTGATAATTCATGAAGAACAAACAGAAAGATGCCCCTAAGAAGCTAAATGACCTCCCAGTTGACCTCCCTCCCGATAAGAAGGGAAATATCGGTTCGCGTGATATTCATGGGAAGGATGATGTAAAAGGGGAGCGGGGTTCTATGACTATCCCGAACAAGAAGCCCGGAGAGTCGCGGTAGTACTTATTTTTTACTTTTCTGAAAGGAGTAATCATGGCTGAATTCATTGATAAGAAAATAGTGGTTCCTGCTACGGATGTTAACGGTAATCCTGTTACTGACCGTGGAGATGGTCTTCCTAATACGGGGAATACGCGGCGCGCTGCCGCTATTGCCGATAGAGATGCCCTCATCGCCGAGAGAGGTGCCAACACTGGGAGAGATGGTACTGCGCCATTTGCTTCTGTAGGGCAAGTTGTTGATGTCTCCCCGGTGTTTCCAGATGTTAGCGAACAGTTTGCTTCTGGTTCTTTGGGGAAAGTCCTTGGAGTAGCCCCCGCGTTCCCGTTCCCTGGAGCGTATGGTATTCCTGCTATTAGTTCAAACTCCCCTGATGCGGGGCATGTTCATGCTGTCACGGGTGAAGTTCTTGCGCCCGGACCAAAGAGCTTATCTGTTCGCGGGCCTGTTGGTGCGAGGGTGAACGAGTTTCCTGGCCGTAGGAGTGCTGACGGATCTTTTGCTCCAAGCGAAGTCCGAAGCATCAGAAATGCTAGGGCTAATGCTCGCGCTGGTGCCCATGATGACTTTTCCGAAGCTGGAAGAGAAGCCAGGCTTGTTGCTGGTAATTCCTCTTCTGAAGTTGGCCGAGCAGTCCCGCTCGGTGATGGAACAAAGGGTTTAGAGCCTATTCTTGCGGGTGATGGTAGAGCCGTCATTCGGAATCCTAATGGAGCAGCGGTTCCTTTTGTTCCAGGTCCTGATAAGTCCCCAATTCTAGTGGAAAAGAGTTTTGTTCCGGGGTCTGGGCAAGGTCTAACTCCCGCAGAGGTGGAAGCGGCCAAGACTAAGAAGAACTTTTAAGATCTGACACTATCTAGTGCCTACCTCCTTGTGGGGTAGAGCGGTTTATAAAATGTGGCTCCTCGGTCTTTGACCCTGGAGCCACTCATTTTTTCTAGGTACTTTTACCTACTGATTTCAGTATTTCTCCCCATTGAAGTGGTCGCATTTTGCGACTACCTTAATGAGTGGGGGTGCAACATGAAAACAGTCAAAGGTGGTTTCTACTTTGATCCAAAATCTTGGGATTTTGTAACCGTAAACGGTAAGACCGGTCTCCTACCTTCTAAGGGTAGCTACGTGAAGGTTCCTGCGTCTCTGATGCTCTTGGCTGCTCCCGCTCTTGGCGCTGCCCTCGTCATTTTCTTGCCTTTCATAGGGATTGCTTTGTTCTTAAAGGCTGCGCTTCAAGAGGCGGTTTTTCGGTCGGAACACCTTTACAGGATTGGCTCAGTCAAATGATCTAGACTAGATTGGTAGGTTACTATCCCTCTTTTTTGCGCCTGTCCTGGCGGTTCTGTAATCTGGACATGAAAAAGGGGCCCAATTTGGGCCCCGGTTAAATTCTGGTTGAAAAGAGCTATTGAGGTTTAGTGAGAGACGGAAGAAGCGCAGAGGACGGTGTGGTACACGGGGTAGAGTCGCCCGTAGTCCATACCGAGAGCCTCGGTGATGGTTTCGCGGTGGCACGTTGGGCACATGTAAGTTGCGAAGTTCCCAGCGGTAAGGCGACGGAGGTGGAGAATGTTTTCGCTGTGCATTTCGGTGTTGCACAGGGCGACTGGTAGGAGGCTGACGGCGGGTGTTTCGTTGTCTTTTACCATAATTAGAATATTAGCACGTCAAGTTTGAAGTGTCAAGATATTCCTTTAGACCCTACAGAACCACGTAGTAGGGGACTCCTCCGGGTAGCATCGACCACATCTCCCTAGGCATCTGGCATTTGACCTTGCCGAGGGCAAGCCCAAGCAGGAAAAGCTGTTCCATGTTCCTGTGTTCGCCCCAGTGACGCCCTTTCCGGTCAACGCAGGCGTTGAGGAAGGACCAACCTCCCCCTTCGGCTTTTTGGAATTCGACAGGAAGCTCAAAGAGAAGATCTGAAACTTCATTTCGGTAGTTTTCCAGACGTACTGGGTGGAATCCGGCATCGATGACGATTCCTTTGGCCAGAATTGCGGTTGTGGTGTCCTCTCCTTCTTTGAAGAGACAGTCACGAAAGATTACTTCGATGCGCTCGGCGTTTAGCATTTCTTCTCCTTGTGTTGATAGATTGTAACCTTAATAGAAGACCACTGGAATGTCCAAAACATTGACACCAGCATGAATCTGAGTCGGTTGGCCTGTCCAACAGCATTTGTTTTTTGCTACGCCCAAAATAGAAGCTGGGCCAATTTTGAGGGGTGCGATGCTATAAAATCCAGTTACGTCTGTCGTAGTGGTTGCGGATGTATGAGATCCGGTGATGTCTTGCGTCACCGTAACGACGATACCATCTATGCCACTTCCGACAAAGTGCCCTTGAAGTACGTTTGTTGCGGTTGGTGTTGGCGTGGGCATGAGGGCTGGAGTGGGTGTGGGAATAGCGGTAGGCACGATAGTTGGAGCGGGGGTGGGTGAAGGTGTCGTTGGCTCTGTTGGTGAAGCCGTACATCCCGACAGTAAGAAAATGGAGAGCACTGTGAGAAGACTTTTCATGACGGGTTTCCTTTCCTTTTTTGTGTTCGGCAGTAGATACAACTGGTTTTGTTCATAATAGAATATTAGCACGTCAAGTTTGAAGTGTCAAGATATTACTATTTTGGGGCTTGAAAAAAGTTCTGAACTATACTAAGGGTGAAGGAGCACTAAAAATGATTCAGCCCTTGTGCGCAAATTTGAACAATTACACTGTCCTAATTCGTACTCCTGAAAAGAGTTACGTCCATGTTAAAGCCGGAGCTGCTGTTGCTGGTCCCGGGTTTGACATATATGTAGAAAATAGAACGCTCACCCACGTAGCTCCGGATTACGCTGGGGCGGTTGTTTATCAGACTCCGGATACATACCGACCTGAAGTTATTATCAAGGAAGAACCTGTAAAAACAGCCGAAGTTATTGAAAAGGAGTCCAACGAGGCTTCCTACACCGCAGTTTTGGCGGCCTTAAACGAAGGGGAAACTGTTGCAGTAGTTGAGCCTACACCTGAACCCCCTAAGAAGAATTTGGAGCTTAAGTATGGTGGTAGGCACCTCACTATCCCCGGGGGCTATGGGATTCGTAAAATGGGAAAAGAAGAGCTGGTGTTTGTTCTTGGGAAAATGGGCCTGAACGTTGAAGGCACTCGTCCGCAGCTTGTTTCTCGTCTGTCCCCGTTGGCGGGGAAAACAGTGGAGATACGTGTTAAATGAGAATTCATGAAATTCTGAGTAGGGAACTTTTAGAAGACTGTAAGCATTTCACGAAAGAGCAGCTTCTAAAGCCGCATGACCTGGGCTCTTACGGAAAATTCAACCACGAAGACTTCCAGAAGATGCTAGCCGCTGAGCGTGCAAAGTACACCCCAGAACAGAAAAAGAAGTATGGGAACAAGCCCCCCAACCCCGAGTCCAACTGCAATATCTGCCAGCGGGCAAAAGAGCACTTAACTGGTGACTGCTCTGATTGGTGAAGCATGAGTGACATTGTTGAACCTGCTTCGTTAGCAACTTATCCAAGTTCTCAGACTAGTAAGTTTGATGAGCAGGAGTATGTAGACTGGGTTAGGCGGCAGCTTGGCGCTCCGGATATTGAAGTCGAACTAACTTCGGAGAACATCAAAGATTCTATGAAAGAGGCTCTGGCGGTCTATTCAAAGTTTAAGCCTCGACATATTACTGAGTCTTGGGTTGCAGCCGATGGCCTATCTCAGAGGGGACTTACTTCTGTGAGTGCACTTGGTGCACGTGGAGTCTACAACCTGGAGCTTCAGGGTGTTACTGATGGTTTGAACTCCCCCAACATTGAAGCCCAAATGATGTCCGGGTCTTTTGCTTACTACGGTGTAGCGGCTCCTAAGTTTGACCTTCGGTACTATGAGTACGCCCGTCAATGGGTGAAGATGGCTAGCCGGATTCTTTCCTCTGAGGGTGACTACCACATGTCTGATGATGGTAGGTCGATCTACATTTACTCTCCGGGCAGGATGACAAAGGTTACGGCTACTCTGGTTCTCGATCACGTGAGCCCAGATACGATTCCGTCTCACGACCAGTACTGGGTTCGTAAGTATGTCCTTGCTCAGGCTAAAATAATTCTTGGTAGAAAACGCAGCAAGTTTACAAGTATTCCCGGTGCTAACAAAGATATCTCCCTTGACGGAGCTGCACTGATCACAGAAGGCAGAGAAGATATCAAGGAACTAGAAACTAAGCTAGAGAAAATGCGGACACACTTAACACCGAGTTGGGGGTAAGAAAGTGAACTACAAACGTGTTGGGGATCAGATAAACGAAGAGCTTCTCAAAGAAGGGCAAAGCTCTTTTCAGACCTCTTTTCAGAGTTGCATTAGGTTTTTTCAAGTTCTTCAGAAATATTATGGCGAGTGTTACGACTTGTTTGCTAAGCACGATGAATGGGAAGATGGGCAGGAACTTTCTCCTGATACTAATCGCGCTATGATTGATTTTGAACAGAGTCTACAACGTACCGTAGGACTTGCAGCTAAACTGAAAGACGCTTTGAAGCGTAACGAATAGGAGTTAACATGCTTTGGACAATCATCCTAATTCTTCTCGTTCTTTGGCTCATTGGCGCAATTGGTAGCATTGGCGGTGGCGCTATTCATCTCCTGTTGGTTGTTATCATCATCATATTCCTTATTCAGGTGATTCAGGGAAGGCGTATATGATTCGTGACGAGTTAGCTACGGAGCTACAGGAAGCTAAAACTTCTGCGGTAAATGATGTTGCTTCCATGGTTCCAGAACTGACTAATTACCTTCGAGTGGCGGATCGTTGGCTTGATGCTAAAAGTTCTCGTAACGAACCAGAAGAAGACATGCTTATTCGAGCGCTGGCTGATGTATCGAGAGCAATAAAAGCATTCGCTAAAATCGTATATCAGTTACCCGGGGCTTAAGAATGCTTTTTCAGGGTGCCAATGATCTAGCGTACATGAAGCGCATCAATCGTGAGCTTTACAAGAAGTTCATGATGCCGACGGATGTGTACCTGTATGACCACAATCAGAAGGACCCTCTCTATGGCGAGAGTACCGACAAGACGTGGAATCAAGCTACATCAAAGCCTTCGTACACGGTTGAAGCCTACTTCCCAGAACTTACTGACTGGAAGGCAAAACTAACGAAGCATGGTCTTGATGAAAAGCGTCCGCTAAAAGGCTACTTCTTTGTTGATTCGTTTCCTGAGCTTGGAGTTGAACCACCTAGGGTTGGTGATCGTATTTCTATAGAGGGTGAACTTTACAAGGTCATGCAGGACAATCCGAAGGACTATTTTTTCAATACACAGATTCCGTTAACCCATTCTGTAGACCTTCAACGTGTTCGCCCCGAGTCGATCACGGTTCGTCCTCGACAAGCTTTGGAATCAGACCTTTATCCTGAATCAACTCTGAAGGGAGACTTTCAAAAATGAGCGACAATACAGCGCAAGCACGCCGAACCGATGATGTGCCTCGTCCCAAGTGGCGGTTACTAGTTCCTATTTTTGTGCTTCTTATTACCGCCGGGGCGTTAGCTCTGCTCCCACGGTTTAAGGCGTCAAGTACAGGTACAACTCAAGTTACAGCAAGTGTGACTGAGACCGATGCAGGTGCGCGGACAACTGACAAGTCTTTGCCTCCTGCTCCTTCTTATGGGACCCATAAGGAGCAGCGCACAACCACGCTTACTCTGGATATGATGAAAGAAAGGGAGCAGTACCACACGCAGCGGCAACAGTGGATGGTTCAGGCGGGGATCTCTCTCATCATGGCGTTGGCCGCAGTCTTCATTATCCTTTCGAAGAAGTACCCTGAGGACGCAAATAAGTGGGCGTACTCAACCATCGCTTTTATTTCAGGATATTGGTTAAAATAGAGGGTATGAGGATAAGAACCGAAAAACAGAAACGCGCTCACGCAGAAGAAATGCGCGTATGGCGGGCTACGAATTTAGAGACAGCCCGTGTTCGCAGTAAGGTTGCGAGCGCTAAGTGGAGGGCGACCCATCCTGGTAAAGTAAGATATTGGCTTGACCTTTGGGCAAAGGCGCATCCCGGAAGACGGGCACAATGGTGCGCTAATCGCCGCGCTCGTGTTCTTGGTGCTGAGGGCTCCCATACCTTTGGAGAGTGGCGGGCACTTCTTGAAGACAGTGGGTACGCTTGCTCCTATTGCGGGTGTACTGATAAACCTCTCGCTAGGGATCACGTTATTCCTATCAGTCGTGGGGGATCAAATTACATCAGTAACATCGTTCCGGCTTGTAAGCCTTGCAATAGTAGTAAGGGTACTGGCTGAAGTCGTGAAGCATGTTAGGAGGCCTCCTCTAGCTAAGCGGTTAACCTACATCCTGGTTAACTCCTTCGGGGATGCAAAGAGACCGGGGTCTCTGATGTTGTCCGCTCAGAAAGCTTCTAAAGAGCTTGCCGAAGAGATGGCTCAGGAAATGCGGGATGTTCTTTACCACCAGAGGTTCAAAATGGCCCCGTTGAGCCCGGACTATTTCGATTTCAAGTCTAAGCAGGGGTTGGACACACGGACCCTCATTGCCACGAAAAAGTATGTTCAAAACATCGGGGTAATCAAGACTCACGCTGGGTACACCATTGGAATGGTTCACAAGACTCGAAATGACGGTGGAAGGAATCTTTCCTATGCTGTTCTTCAGCGGTGGTTAGAGTACGGAACGCGTCGAAGGCTTCCTGGTGGGGGTAAGGGGAAAATCGGTAGCCAGATGCCTGCTAGGCCTCATTGGAGGCCCTTTATGCGGTACTGGAAGGCAAATAGGGCCCAGCATGCCCTTAAAATCAAGAAGGCCATTGGGGTAGACCTTCAGAAACTGCTTAACCGGGGACGTGTTTAAGCACTATCGTTAGGGAGAAGTTCATGAAAGAAGACACACCGGAAGCAATTGTTGAATCTCTTTTGTCTGAAGGTGACGTTCGTTCCTTAACTATGTCTATGAGTCAATTTGACGATGTTTTTGACGACTTCAACGATGTCTGGGAAAGTCTTCAAGAGGTCAAAAGTGAAATCTGGGGCCATTTGGCTCCGGAGTTTGTAAATAAACTGAAGTCTTCTATTGATGGAACTCGGAGTTCTCTCTATAACTTAGGGCGGGTTGGAAAAGAGATCGTATCTCGGGCCCGAGCTTATAAGCCTCAGAAGGACTTTCAAGATTATGATAATGCCGCACATTCAGGAGATGCGGGCACCATTCATGGACATGAAACACCCGACCGGAGACTTTGAGGCAAATTTCAAACGCTGACACGATGAAAAGCAATATTCTTCCCTTCGTGAAACCGATGAAGCTCTTTTGCTTGATTTGTGGCCGCGAAGTCCCCTACATGTATCTCCTTGTTCTGCTTCTTGCAAATGAAATAACTTGCGACGAATGCTTTGCTTGGAGCGGCAGAGAAATGCTAAATAGGTTGCCTCCTCTTAGGGTTGTTAAATGATAAGAAAGTATGACCTTGCGGTACAGGATTTCCTTCGGATAGATCTGAATGGGTCAAAAATTCCGATGGGCTTTGCTACGCCAAGAAGGGAATTCGGAACGCAGTCAGAATTAAATCCAGAAGATGCCGTAAGCCTTCCACCTCACGGAGCTAAAACTGTCAAGCTTCCGTCAATGGTAATTCAGCGCACCGATTGGACTGAATCTGCGGAAAGACAGAGATGGACTAAAGTCCGGAAAATTAAATGGAACGATGACTTGAATATGGTCACGCAGGCCCAATTCCCTCGGGCCTACGATTTATCGTATCAACTCGATATTTGGACTAAGTTCCGTGATGACGCTAACATATTGACTGCGATGACTTTAACAAAGTTTAATCGAAAATATAAGGGACTGACTGTTGACTTAGGACACCCGTGGGGAGAAAAGAAAGTCTATTTACGGGTGGACGGAGTTCACGATTTAACCGAATTAGAGTCAGATGAAGAGGACCGCGAGGTCCGGATGACTATAGATATGCTACTGGAGGCATGGCTCCCGCTGCCGCCGGTGGATGTGCGGACGGTTCGTAAGGTCATAGAAGATGTCCAGATTCGCTGGTTGATCGATCCGCTATGAGGAACGAAATGAAGACAGAAAAGCTTGTTGAAGATCTTTTGGAATACAGCGCCACGCCACCCTCAGCCCGGATGACGAAGTCTGCGATAGCTAAGAAGTTAGAAGACGATTACGCTAAGCTTTCTCAATTAAAGGGGAAGTTCGATGATCAGATAAAGGCTTCTGCCGGTGGACGTGATCCCTATCTTCTTCGAGAATTTTGGGCAGGTTTAGACATCGGATTAGAGCGTGCGGCTGATTATGTGCGGGATCACGGTGGAGATCTTTGATGCCTAGCACGTCTGCAAAACAAGCCCGCATGATGGCTGCTGTTGCTCATGACCCCAAATTCGCTAAGAAAGTGGGAATTTCGCAGTCTGTCGGGAAAGATTTCAATCAAGCTGATAAGGGTACGGATATCCGAAAAGAGGCCGAAGTCTCTGAGGATGAAGCCTTTTATCCTAAGGACTGGCTCGGCGCAGCCCACTATACTCCGAGTAAGGCCGAAAGTGAGGAACCTGCGGTGAAGAAGAAACAAAGTTTTGAAGAATACGTAGACGGCCTTCTTGGGGAAGATACCTCTGGAATGACAACTACTGGAAATATAGCTACGATCCCGATGGGGTTCAAAATCAAGAAAAAGCCTTCTCCAGAAGAGACCGCTAAGACAGGAATTGGTCTTACGGGGGCTCCAAACAGGCGGGCTGAATCCAAATACAAGCGAACAGCCACGCGGAAAATTCTGATGTCAGAAAGCGTTGACAGCCTTGTTGCAAATCTAACTGAGGACGATGACTCAGATTCCGCTACGGATACCTCTTCAGATACCGCTTCGGATACGTCTACGGAAACATCTACAAAAACGTCTACAGACGCTTACACTCAAGGTAACATTACGGTAACTGGTGGAGCAGGGGCGGGAGCTACTAGTGTTACTGTTTCAATCCCAAGAGGAGATGGTGGTGACCCTGCACGAACAGCAGGTGATGCAAAAACTACCAAGAAACCAAACGAAAGCATTGACAGTCTTGTTGCAAATTTGACTGAAGATCTCCATCCGTGTAAGGATTGTGGGCAGCCGCTTAACGATGACGGTGAGTGTACCAATCCTAGGTGCTATCAGAGTCAAGACCATAATCGAAAGAGTGAAAATAAAGAGAGTCCTATTGATCGCCTTGTTGCAAATTTGACCGAAGATTCTGACGCTGCTGGAAATACTATTTGTCCTAAGTGTGGCTCAGATCTTAATCAAGATGGTGAGTGTCCAGGTTGCGGTAGGGTGAAGGAGACTGTGGAGCCTTCTTACGGCGACTGGAAAAAGCACCAGGACAAGTCGGATAAAGAAAAGGGCTTAGACGGTGGGAAGAAGGAATGCACTGAATGCGGTATGAGTATGGGCTATGGTGCTCAAACTGAAGGCACTGTTTGCAGCGGCTGCAAGCAGAAGCTTCTAGATGAAGGCGATCAATGCTCCCGTTGCGGGATGGATCTTACGCCCGAAGTAAAAAATGGTATGTGCCCCGAATGTCAGGCAGTTGAGTCTGTAACTGAATCACTCATTGAAGGTGAGACTCCAATGAGTTTTTCGAACCGTCTGGAGAGGGTTCGATCTGAAGCAAATCTCTTTGTTTCTAACACTGATGCTCTTGTAAAGAAGCTTCGTGGTGAAGCCCGCGTCACGATGCCCGCTACGCTCATGCAGGAAATCGATGCGGTCTGGACTTCGATGGTGAAGGTTCTGAATACCCTCTCTGATGTCAAGGTCTCTGAAGAGCCCAAGGAAGAGGGTCATCGATGAAGACCGAGAAGCTTGTAGAAGAACTTCTAGAATACGGCCCGGCTAGGATTGGAGATGTTGCGGCTGTTGATCGTGCTCGGTCGGCAGCTAGTCCTAATTGGGGTCAGTACACTCAGCTTTTGAAAAGTTTGAATGGAACAATTCATGACTTAGACGATTTCTATAAGGCGAACGGCTACTTCGGTAAAGGCCAGCAAGATGAAATAGAAGTTGCCCTTGAAAAGCTTTCGAAGGTCTACAAAGCCCTAGGGCCGGTTCAATCTCTGGTGAATTCACTATGAAAACTGAGAAGCTGGTAGAAGTTCTCCTAGAGCAGGAAGACGCTGACGCAATCCATAAGGCTGCAATGCTGAAGGGTACAATCTACGAGCTTTACAAGGCACTCGATACAGCTAGTGATTCTGCCGAAGATTGCTATGAGACAGCCAAAGACTTTCCAGAGGCGGCGTCGAAGCACCCAGATAAGATTTCGGCCTCAGAAATGGGCTCAATGCTTCGGGATATCAATGCGGCGCATCACAGTGTTTCCGAGGTTATAGCTACATTGGAAGATATTCGTAGAAGGATGAAATAGGGGGAACAAATGGCTAAGATCAAGATCACTAACAAACTCCGTCAGGGCCTCAATATTCTACTCAAGGGCGGGGATGGAAAACTTCACAGCTGGATTATCCCTTCTAAGGGGGTCCGAATTGTGGAAGACCTTGAAATGTCTCAGGACATCCTTGATAAGGAAGTTCGCGGTTACGTATATACGGAGCCTGTTAAGGGTTAATTCGATGCTAGTTGAAGCGTTGGTTGAATTTTTACTCCGGGAGCAACAGCCAAACGAATTAGCTGCTCCTGTGGTTGGGTGCGCCCGTTGTGGGGGTAACCACCCCGAATTGACTTTTAAGAAGTTAGAAAATTCGTTGGTGAAGCTTACTCATTGGAGTATGTGCCCAACGAATAACGAACCAATTTTACTGCGCGTAGAAGGGGCTAAGGGGTTTGGGGCTTAAATGTCTGAACCTAAGGGAGTTACAGTGTCGATCACTAAGCTAACCGCTTATCTCGACAAGATTGTGGCTACGGCTAAAGCAGCCCAGGCGGACCTGGAAGCTGCTAAAAAGGCGAAAGAACATGAAGGTGGCTTTATCCAGAAGGTCTGGAAGTCACTATCCCCTGATAGGTCGTAATGGCGCAACACTATAGGAATGTAGGAGTTAAAAAATGAGTGTTTTCATCTCCCCGGGCGTTTATACAACAATCCTTGATCTGAGCCTGTATATCCCGAACCTATCTACAACGATCGTGGGTGTGGTTGGAATGGCGTCCAAGGGGCCGGTGAATACCCCTACGTACATTTCTAACATTCTCGCCTTCGTGATGTCGTTCGGGCAACCCAATCCGAACTACATGGGACCCTATGCGGCGCTCCAGTTCCTTCGGTACGGAAGGCAACTTTACTATGTCCGTGTCGCTGGCTCTTCGGCTTCCCGAGCTACTGTGGATATGGATGAAGCAACAACGGCTGCAACACTCACTTCAGGTATTGCAGGTCCCTACACCGTTGTCAGCGCTGACAACAACGTCCTGAAGATTAAGTTCAACGACGATGGTGGGTATCAAACGTTTACTCTTACGAAGGGCGTTCGGACTGCTGCTCAGGTAGCTGCCGAAATTGCGGCTTCTATTGCTGGTGGCGCTGGTAACAAGGACGTTACGGTTTCCGGAGCTTCCGGTTATCTGAGCTTTGTTTCGACAACTTTGGGCGGGGATTCTCATATCATTGTGGATACGGTTGCTGACGGCTCAACAGGTAACCTTCTCTTTGGTTTCCCGTCAGGTGGCTTTACGGTTAATGGCGTAGCTGCAACCTCGGGCACCATCACGGGTCAGGGCGTTAATGCTCCCTACAATATCGGGGGCGGTAACAACACTTTGATCGTGTCTATTGATGGGAATCTGTATACCATTACCTTGTCTGAAGGCGCTACTCAGACTTCGCAGAATGTTGTTGACGACATCAATAACTTCTCGGATTTGGCTACGTATGGCTTGGCTACGGTTCAAACAATTGCTGGTAACAGCGTTGTTCGCATTGCCTCACTTACGACTGGTCCAACGAGTTCAGTCTTGGTGTCCGGTACGGCTGGCGCGACTGCCCTCGGCTTTGATACGTCGCTTCATATCGGTGTGGCGGAGACGGCTGCATCTCGGGCAGGAACGGTTGCAGGTCCTTGGGCTCTCGGTGCTAACAACGTGTTCCATCTTACCGTTAACGGAACCCTCCGCAACATCGGGCTTACTCCTGGCCTCAATACAGCTACGGACATAGCCACTACGATCAATGCGGTTATTGGGCCGACGGGCTATAACGAAGGTCTTGCTATTGTCATGGTTGACGGCAAGGTGAAAATCTCCACCCTGACAACCGGGGCTGGCGCTACCCTTCAGGCCAATACGGGCTATCAGTACGCGATGAACTTCTCTACAACTGGTGTAACCGGTACTGGAGCGGCGGACACGCGTTCGGTTAAGGTGGATGCACTTACGTTTGGTACTCATGGAAATACCGTCACTGTTCGGGCCGCAAGGGGCCAGAATGCCGGTACTTTCAAGCTTTTCGTTTATGACGGTGACGCTACGGTTGAAGTTTGGGATAACTTGACGAAGGCCGATCCAAATGCGGCGTCTTTCGTGGAAACGGTTATCAACGACAATTCAACTTGGATCACTGTTACGAACGATGCAGGTACGGCAAACTTCCCTGACCCAGGTGTTTCCTTCGCACTGTCTGGTGGTACGGACGGTATCGATGACATTACTGACGGTGATTACATTGGTCAGGTTAATCCTGGTTCCAAGACCGGTATGCAGATCTTCGCTAACCAAGAAGACTACGACTTGAACCTCCTTATGGTTCCTGGCATCAGTTCTCCTGACGTTATTAATGAGATGCTTCTTCTCTGCGCCACTCGTGGAGACTGCATGGCTCTTGTTGACCCTCCGTTCGGTCTTTCGGTTCAACAGGTAACTGACTGGCACAACGGTTACGGCAGCTATTCGGACCACCAGTCGTTCAATAGCCTTTATGGTGCTCTCTACTGGCCGTGGCTTCAGATCTATGACGCCGTGAACAAGCAGAACGTATGGGTTCCGCCTTCCGGCCTCATTGCTGGCGTCTACGCTTATACCGACTACACGACTGAGACTTGGTTCGCTCCTGCGGGCCTCAACCGTGGGCACCTTCTCCAGCCCCTCAGGGTTGAGCACTCTGCCGACCTTGGCGAGCGGGACCTTCTCTACGGTAACCAGAACGCCGTCAATCCGATTGTCAACTTCCAGAAGGATGGCATCACGGTTTGGGGCCAGCGGTCGCTTCAGCGTAAGCCATCGGCGCTTGACCGGGTTAACGTCGTTCGGTTAGTTCTCTACCTCCGTAAGGTTATTGCTACGGCGGTTAAGTACCTCGTCTTCGAGCCGAACGATCCAGTTACGTGGGCTACGTTCACCAACCTAGTCGCTCCTTACCTTGAGTCAGTCAAGCAGCGTCGGGGCCTCATTGCCTACAAGGTTATCTGTGACGCTTCCACGAACCCGCCCGATGCAATGGACCGGAACGAGATGCACGCGGTTTGTGCCCTCAAACCGACGAAGTCTGCTGAGTTCATCGAGATCAAGTTCGCGGTTGTTAACCAGGGCGCTCGCTTCGAGGATCTGACCTACTAAGTCGATAGAAGGCCCCTGAGCAATCGGGGGCCTCTTTCGGAGCTACCATGAAGACAGAATAACTGGTTGAAGGACTTTTGGAATACGTCCCGAATACTTTGGAGAACGCTAGAGAAGAGCTTGGTGATTCTATTACCCAGTTAAGTCATTTTCTTCATGAATTTCGTCCCCCAACCAGTAAGCTAGATAGGTTAGACATTACGACATGCGATAAACTGATCAAACTGACCTTCCAGTTTTACACTCAATTCTCTCAGGCAGTGAAGTAATGAAGACAGATAAGCTAGTTGAAGACCTTTTAGAAGGTTTTAATCCGGTTGAAGAGCCCCTGTCATCCGTAATCACTCGCGTGTCGGGTATCTATTCTGTAGCTGGTCAACTTAAGAAAACGCTTGAAAAGATTAGGTCTGACATGAAGGGGAAGTACGAAGAGGATTTTGGATACGACGTTAAGGAATTGGATAGAGCTGTAAGAGAATGGCTTACCGATACAGCAAAGACACGGGATGTTCTAATAGAGATCATCACTAAAGCTGAGGAGTTCGTTTGAACCATACGGAATCCGGTTCGGTGGTACTATCCAGGTGGAGGACTTGATGGTAATAAGCGTAGGCATCATTTGCCTTGTGCTGGGCTTTGTGTTTGGCGTCATTCTTGAACGTCAAAAGCATAAGAGGAAATGCGATGACCCGGAGGCCATCGCAGATCTGGTTGAACGTCTGAAACAGTCTGATGACAAATTGAAAGCCGCTGTAGATGCGGCACCAACCGTTTCCAAAAGGAGAAAAAATAATGGCTACCCCCGAATTTGATGCTCTCGTTGCTGCTGTCACACAGGTTGAAGGTACGGAAGCTTCTGCTGCTGCCGCCATTGTTGGTCTTGCTAATCTCTATGCGGCCGCCAAGAACGATCCTGTTGCAATTCAAGCGCTTTCTGATCGTCTTCTTGCCTCCGACAATCCCCTTCAAACTGCTGTCGCTGCTAATCCTCTTCCGGCCTAAACTCACTTAGATCCAACAGGATTAGTCTAGATTAGTTTCGGGCCGTTGGGGGTGACTTCGACGGCCCATTTTCTTTTGGAGGGTAAATGCTTACTCGTAATCTTACCGATGCGGTGCAACCCCTTCAAGATGCTGCTCCTAAAATCGCAGCAGATTACGAGGCAGTATATCCTTCTAGAAAGGCTAAAGTTATTGGTGTTTTACGGACTGCCGAAGAGCAATGGGAGATTTTCAAGGTAGGCCGTAAAATTCAAGAGAACGCTGATGGGACGTATAGAGTTCTATCTATAGATGAACATAAAATAAAAACTAAACTGGATGGCAGAACTAAGTTTTCCAAGCATCTACCAGACCCGATAGAACCGAGATCAAAAGCAATTGATTTCGGTGTATTTATTGGCGGGAAATACATGACAGATGACTCATATTATCATCCGTTTCAGTTTCTGGCACATAAATATGGGTTGGTTTCTGGCGGGGACTACAAGGGAGTTTTTAAGGACTGGCCTCATATTGAAACTCCTGGCCCTATATACGTCCCAAAAACTATCCCTGCGTAAGAGGTGATTAATGTCCATAGCCAAGCTTGCCGGATACCGCACGCTCATCAGCATCGCGGTAAGCTTCGTTCTAAAGATTCTAGTCTTAAAGGGTGTAATTGTTGCAAATCAAAGCGTTCTGAACGATCTAAGCACCCCAATAACAGACCTAATTCTTCTACTCTTCTCTGGAGTATTTGATCTGGCGGCGATGTACTTCCGTCTTAAATCTTCTAGCCCTGGACAATTAACTCCAGAATATAAAGCACAGCAGGAGTATTTGAAGCTCCATCCGGATCGGCGTTCACCAAGTTGATGCACTATCCCACGGACGGAATAACCGTTAGGGCTTTACTTAGAAGGAGTAACACATGGCAAGAATGGGAGCAGCTCATCTGGCACCTCAGGGTGGTGGGTACGAGCCTCAGCGGAAATTCGACTTCGAGCTTCAGCTTTACGGCGTTCCAGGACAGGAAGTTATCAAGCTGGCGGTAGAGAAGTTCACCCCTCCTGGGGCAACCAACGAGGTCATCGAACTACCTTACTTGAACGAAGTAGTTAAGGTAGCGGGTCAAGGCAAGTGGGACAACGCTGAAGTTGTCGTCCGCGACATGGTTGACCAACCGGTTTTCTCTTCCTTGATGGCTTGGAAGAAACTGGTTCAGGACCCCGAGACTGGTAACATTGGTTTGGCTTCGACTTACAAGAAGTCGGGCGATCTGGTTCTCATTGGCCCCGACGGAGCCGACGAGAAGCACTACCAGATGATTGGTTTGTGGCCTAGCGTGGTTAAGGGCGAACAGCTTGATGCCGCTGGTGGCACGACAGTCTTTACAATTGCAATGACCCTTTCCTGCGATAAGGCAATACCTCAATTCTAAAGGTTAAGAATGACCATAGAAAACGGAGAACAGAAAGTAGGCAATGGTGCTGATCGTTTAATTCGTGCTGTTATAGCCGAACAGGACAAACGCTATGAACAGCGTTTTGAAGCACAAGAAAGAGCTACAGCAACGGCATTAGCTTCAACCAAAGAAGCAACAGTAGCGGCACTAGCCGCCGCCAAAGAAGCTGTAATAAAAGCAGAGGCCGCTGCTGAAAAACGTTTTGAAGGTTTGAATGAAAAACTTAATGAAATTACTATCTCTTGGGATACCCGCCATCAAGAAATAGTTAATAGAGTTGTTGAGGCTTATTCTCGTAAAGAAGCCGAAGTTCATCAAACAAATGACAACGCTGCTCACGCAGAAGTAAATAGCAGACTTGCTGACCTGGATAAACGTATCAGTGTTAGTTCGGGTGAGAAAGGTGAACATAAGGATATACAAGCTAGCTTTCGTGCCAATGTATCAATGTTTGTAGGACTAGCTGCGCTGGTGATATCTCTCTTGTTATGGCTGTCACGACTACTTCCACAGGTACAGACAGTATTACCAATAGGAAAATAATATGGCTGCTTATTGTTAGAACAACACCTGTACGCCTAAGAAATAAAGGAAAATAAAATGGTTATACTAATTGTTTTTCTGGTTTTATTGGTCATCGCTACTGTTTGGCACTTTGTGGACAAACGAAATAAGAAACGGAGCAAAGCAGAAGCTGCGCTTGCGATTGAAGTTGAAGAAGCCGCTGCGCAAGAGAAAGAGAAACGGGAAAAGGCTGACGCGGCTGTAGCAGCGGTGCCTGCCCCGAAGCGGAAGTACACTAAAAAGTCAAAGGAAAATTGACTGGCAGCCTTTTTGCACTATCTTTTGTGGTGGCTACGAGATAGGAAGAAGGAGGGAATCTTTTTGTTTGATGAACGGCATAACCCGCTTATTCCATCTAATGTGACCCTAACTATTAACGTTGTTGTTAGTGGAGGAATCGTTGTAGAGGTTAAGAATACAACGACTGACGTATCTGCTTTGAATAAACTCACTGACAGTTTGAAGAAACCGACTGAGGACCTTCAAGCTGCCGAATCTGACAACCCCGTTCCAACTACCTAAGGAGATCATCACATGACTTTTACCGACACACCCGAATATCAGGCTCTTCTCGCCGCCGTAACCGCTGCGCAGGGCGCCGAAGCGTCCGGTACTGTTCTCATCAACGGTCTCGGTGCGTACATCGCGGCCAATAAGACGAATCCTGCTGCGTTGCAGGCGCTCGCCGACAGCCTCCAGAAGCCCAACGCGGACCTCGCCACGGCAGTTGCTGCCAATCCTGTTCCGGCCTAATACCCTCTAAAATTTCTTAGCCATCACTTTAATGACCCGCCTTAATCGGCGGGTCAACTTTTTAAGCACTATCTTTGGGTAGAGTAATTTTCTCTTGTAATTGCGTTGTTTTTCCTTCTGGTAAAGATCGAAAAGTTTAAATGAGATAGAATACGATCAGAAGGAGAAAACAAATGGGTAACCCCGCTAGCGTTCCAACCCCTTTCAATCCAGACAACGTCACCCCCATTCGATCCCCCGGGACTCCCCAGGAAAGGGCTTCAGCTACGCTGGAACTGCCCTCCAAGGGCAAGTTCTACGGTACGACCTGTCCTACGGGGGTCATTGAGATCTACCCCATGACGGGCCGTGACGAGGCTCTGACGGGTGGCATGGACCCCAACGACATCTCAGAGATCTTTGACATCCTGCTTACCAGGTGTCTAAAGACTCCTCTAGATGTAGATAACATGCTGTCTACCGATAAGTTCTTCATTATGTTGAACTTGCGTGCTAACAGCTACGGGTCTTTCTACGAGTTTCGGGTTAGGTGTCCAAATTGCAGCCTCTTCCAGACTCGAAACTGTGAGGTCCCCACTGACTTTGAAGTCATGGAATACAAGGGGGACGGAAACGAACCGTTTGAAACGACTTTACCGGTCTCCAAGACAAAGGTTGAATTTCGTCTTCTTCGTGGTAAGGATGACAAGGCTGTCATTCAATGGCGTAACAAGGAGCTAGAAAAAGGAGCCATTCAGTTTGGTGACCCCTCTTATTGCTATAGGATGGCAAAACACGTTGTTACGATTGATGGTAAGACTCCCGAGAATATCGGGGCTGCGGTTAAGTGGTTCGAAGGTCTTATCGCTCAGGATGCTTCCGAATTCTCGAATGCTATTGATGAGCAGGTTTCAGGAGTGAATACCGAGCTGGACATTACGTGCTCGAAGTGCAAAACGCATTTCAAGACCGATATGCCCTTCACGGCGTCCTTCTTTCGCACTCAGCATAAAAGGCCTAGCAAATCTTCGTGAAGAGTATTTCAACCTGAAGTATCACGGTAATGGGGCTTGGAACCACGAGGTGATCGATGCCATGCCCACCTACTGGAGAAAATGGGACCATGAACGCCTGTTGCAGCAGCTTGAGGAAGATCGAAAAGCTATCGCTGCGGGCCTAATGGCACCCAGGAGTAAGTAGGGAACTATCTTGGGAGGTGACTAAATGCCCCCTAAGGGCGGCGGAATAGAAGCTCAGGGTCTTGACTTCGTCCTTGGCGTTGTAGATGACGCTACGCCTGGACTTAAGAAGTTTGATGCAGCTGTTGATTCTTCTGCTGTTCATGCGGAGAGGGCCGGTGAGAGGGTAGCCTCTGCGCAAAAAGCCGCTGCCCGCGCTGCTCGCCGTTCTTACGACGACATGTCTGATGATATGGACGAGTGGACGGGAAAAGGCGGGAGAGCGGTTAGAAAAGTTATCGAGAGCTTCGATGATTTCGGTAAAACTACCGGTGTTACTCTTGGACGAATCGCCGCAAAGCTAAAAGAATTTGGTGGGAACACTAATAAGGCTATAGAAGTATTTCACAAGTTGGCGGGATTAACTCCATTTGACTCTAAGGGTCTTGAAAAACAAATAACGGCTCTTGATCAAGTTCTTGGGGGTTACTTCAAAAAAACAGGGAAAGAAAACGAAAAGTTTACGAATGCGTTTCTTAAGCAGAACGATCGTGTCATTCGAGAAGCTATTAAAGACTGGGAGCAATTTGGAAAGACTGCCCCGGCTGAATTAAAAAAAGCTGAAGCGGCTTTAGATTCTTTTGAAAAGAAAAACAAGTTCATGAGAATTGAGGACCTTGCTGGTAGGATCAAGGGTCTTTCCGTTAAAAACACTGTTCTTGGTGCTGCGGCTGTTGGCCTGATTTCCAAGGGCCAGGAATACGCCGAGGAGGGTTTTACAGCCGCCAATCCTGCTGCTAAGACTGAAATGGGCGGCGAGAAGATGGTACAGGGGCGTCGTAAAGACATTACGACTCTCGCTCAGACAACTGGGGCCAGTTTCGATGAACTGAAGGACATCAATAAAGAATTCAGTCAGATGGCATACTTAGGTCCGAAATCTTTCAAAGATACTGCTGAAGCGGCTTTGCAACTTTCTCGTACTACTACGATGAGCGTTGGTGACGCGGCTAAACTGACGGATACTCTTCAGCAGCGGTTTGGAATGACTAAGGATCAAATCAAGGAGACTGAAGAGTCTATCGCGCTCCTTTCAAAGACCTCTGGTGCATCCGCTGATGCCATTGGGGAGATTTACGACGAACTGAAATTCCTCAAATTCGGTATGGAAGGTAACGCTGAGGCCGCCGGGCGTCTCGCTAAGAACACCGCTACCGCTGCCGCCGAGATGTCGAAGTATGGGCTGGATTCGAAGACTGCTATCCAAGACGTGAAGAGCGTCATGCATGGCGGCATGAGCGAGTACCAGCAGAACATGAAGACAATGATTCTGGGCGGTATGACGTCGGAAGAAGCCACAAAAACTCTTGATGACGTAGCTAACGGTGTTGCTGGCGCTGCCGAGAAGATGGAGAAGACAAAAGGCAAAGCGGCGGGTTGGGCGCGTAATCTCGGCGGCAAGGGTGCGCTTGGTCGTGCTATGGGGAACGAGGTTGGTAGCAAGGCGCTCAAGATGGACTCCGAGGAGATGGATAAGCGGGCTGCGTATGCTCGCGGGGACATCAAGACCCCAGAGTTGACGGCAGAGCAGAAGAAGACTGCGAATGAAGAGGTTCTTTCTGGTGGTCAACGAAGAGAGCGCACCGAGAACCGTGGTAAGGGGCTCGGAGCCCAGCTGTCGGGACAGACGTATGATGTCGCTAGATCCCTAGCTGAGGTTGTTGACAAGCAGGCAGAGGGCTTGGCTAAGTTTAGTGAAGCTTCTCCCTTGTTTAGCGCAGCAGTTAGTATTTTCGGTACAGCGGCTAATGTTTTTGCGGCTGCGGTAGCTGTTAGGTCTGGTATTGAAACAGCCCAAGCTTTAGGCGTTCCCGGGGCTGGAAAACTTGCGAGCGGTGTCGGAAAAGTTGGCGGACTTGTTGGAAAGGCTGCACCTGCGGTTCTTGCGGGGGGTAAGGCTGTTACTGCGGGGGCTGTTGGTGCTGCTGCCGTAGTTTATGGTGGTGCTGCTGCCTTGGGTGTAATTGCTAACCGACGGATCAAAACTAAAGCTGATGACCTAGACGCACAGGCCTCCTTAGACTCTAGTAAAAAGAGCGCTACTGATCTCAACGTAATGAAGAAGAAGATCGAGGAAGCGCACAACGCTGGCGATTGGGACAAGGAGTACCGTGCCCGCGCTGCTTTCCAAAAGTTGTTCGGTGGGCAGGGTGCAGCTGTAATGCCCCCGAAGCCTGAGCCTGGCACTGCTACTCCGATGACTGTGACCCCTCTTCGTAGCTCAGCTTCTGCGGAGTCCTCGGCATCCCCCACTGCTGCTACCGCTGCTGGTGCTGCGCCTGCTGGTGCTCCTCAGAATGGTCCTGCGGAACAAGAGAAGCCAACTGGTGGGGCGTACTCGAAGGATCTCGGCGGACTTGTTTCATTGGCGGAAGCACAGAAGTTCCGCGTTACTTCGACTACAGGGGATGCTCATAACAAAGGTAGTTTGCACTATCAAGGCAAAGCTGTTGATGTCAGTGTCAAGGGGAAGAGTTCGTCTGACATTGGCGCTTTCAAGATGGCTGCTAGTGCATCAGGCTTCAAGGTTCGTGATGAACAAACCAAACCTGCTGGGCAAGCGGTTTGGTCAGCGCCACATCTTCACATGGAAATTCCTGGCGGTGCTACGGCTACAGCCTCAATGGCAAAGAAGCCGAGTGCTTCACCTGCTGGGCCGTCTTCTACGGCGGTTGCATCCCCGACGGGCCCTTCGGCTACGGCGGATACTAGCGGAGCTTCTGCCTCAGTCCAAGGTAAGGGCATGACAGAGGCTGCGAGTGCCCCAGCTGTTGCTGCTGCTTCTCAAGAGCCTTTCACGGGTTCCACGGATGGAGACAAGAGTGTTATTTCAGAACTTAGGAAGACTAATTCGATATTGGCTAGAATCGCTGCAACTTCGTCGCGTCCTGGAGATATTCGTAGGCCACCTAACCCGGCGATGACAGAAATGAACCAGGGAGGCATGGGTTAAGCCGTGGCTTATTCTACGTTAGACAATGCCTTCATCCTTGATATAGAAGGCGGCGGGAAGTACACATTTCAGTTTCTTCCAGAGAGTATTACTGACTCAAAGTCATCTAACTGGAATGAGTACGTTATACTTGGTCGATCCTCACCTCTTCGTGGGTATAGTTATGGACCGTCACGAACAGTTGGATTTACGGTTGTTATGTTTGCAGATCCTACAATGGATGGGCCTGGACTGTCACCGGGTGAGATTAAACAAAAAACTGACTGGTTACTTTCTCTCCCATATCCAGACTACAACGGCGGTATCAAGCCTCCACATCGCTGCTTCATAAACATTGGAAGTAACATCCAGATGACTGGTGTGTGCCTTAGCGCTTCAGCTGAGTACAAAAGGGGTAAACCTTGGGAGCTTGGCCCTGGATTAACTCATGGAGTTGAAGTTTCATTGCAGTTTGCTGAATGTGTAGATATTCCTCTTGGCGTGGCTGAACGGAGAGGCGGAGCTTCTGGTAGTGGTAGCGGCGGTCCAAACGCTTCTGGGTTGGGGGTAGACTGATGAAACGAGCTACTGCTGAAATTACTCCTCTTCCTCCTGGGAGTGAGTCTGTCCATAACTTCTCGCGGTTCTTTGGGCAGAGAATGTACTTAGTTGACAACACAAAGTTTTGGGAAACGTGGGAGCCAATCAATATCCCGCCGTCCCCTACGGATTTTTATGTTACAGTCAATCAGGCGGTGGAAGGTCGCTTAGATTTGCTTTCATACAGGTACTACAATACGCCGGAATTGTGGTGGGTTCTAGCCGAAGTAAACGGGATTTTCTTTCCTCCTGACGACTTAAAGATTGGAATGGTTTTGCGGATTCCTAGCTTCACTTCAATAGCTTCCTTAGGACTAGTTAGATGAAGTATCGTTCTCGCCTTTTGGAAAGTTTACGCATGAGCCTTGGACCTGGAACTGCCGGGTCTGGGCGTGTACTTGTGCAGGTATCTACGCCGAAGTTTGATCAATCCTGGTCGAATGATCCTGACTACATCCCTGAAGGTGGAGAAGAGATAACAGATGGGCGTTATGCCAAGCTTCAAAAACTAGCGGCTGACGGGTCTTTAGCACCTGTTTCTTGCGAAGCGCCTGTAGTAGACTTGAACGGGGCTACAGGAGAAGTTAACGTTCTTGACGGACGGCATCGGATTGCAGTATTTAGAGATCAGGGGTTTCAAACTCTCGGCATCGCTGTTCCAAGAGAACAGGCAGAAGAAGTAACAAGGAGATTTTCATGAGCATTTTCAAAGGCACAAAGAGAACGTATAACTGGATTCCCTCGCCACCGGACGAACGAGACTTACTCTATCGTCCCCCACTTACTTTTTTCGCTAAGGCTCTTCCTACGTCTGTGGACCTTCGTTCGAAGTGCTCTCCGGTAGTTGACCAAGGAGATCTTGGAAGCTGCACAGGTAATGCTATTGGTTCTGGTCTTCGTGAATTTATGCTTTTGAAGGCAGGTAAGTCTTTTGTTCCCCTTTCGAGGCTCTTCATTTATTACCAAGAACGAGTTGCTGAGGGCACCACCATGCAGGATGCCGGTGCTGACCTGCGCGATGGAATGGATTGCTTGATGCATCTTGGTGTCTGCCGTGAAGTTTTAGACCCATACAACATCGCAAATTTTACCGTGGCTCCCACTTCAGTTGCTGTGGCTGACGCTGCGAATTACAAGATTTCCAAGTATTTGAGAGTCAACGGAATCAATGCTGTAAAGCAGATTTTGGCTAGTGGAATGCCCGTTGTAGCTGGAATGGATGTATTCAAGCAGATCGAATCTAGCGCAGCAGCTACTACGGGGATCGTTTCTATCCCTAAAACTGGTGAGCAGGCTATTGGCGGACACGCCGTAACAGTTGTCGGGTATCAAGACACGCCACGATATACACCAGGATATTGGAAGGGCGGCGGCTATTGGTGGATGCGAAATAGCTGGGGTAAAGACTGGGGCGTCGAAGGCTATTTTAGGTTGGCATACGATTATACAAACCTTGGTTTCATGTCAGAATTCTGGGCGGGAGTTCTCTAAATAAAATGCTTGAACCTGGTGTCTATGCACCAAATCCTCACATCGCTTTTGCATGGCTGTGGATTAATGGGACTCCGGTTACTGTGGATGATTTTGCATCCCGTCCTCGCCACCTTGAAAGCTTTTCGTGTACTTTTGAGGTAGAGACACTAGGTGATTTTGAGTTCGTTCTCTTCGATCCAGAGTATGATTTCATTGAAGAGCTAGTAACAAAGTCCGAGGGGAAGTGTACTTTCCAGTTTGGCTATACAACTGGCGGTCTAAAGTCTCCGGTGTATTCAGGAACGATCATGGAGTACACGCCGGAGTTCTTGTATGATGGAATCAGGATTCATCTTCGTGGGTTCTTTACGGCTCTGACTCTTCACAAGTTTACGAAGACCCGGGCTTGGACAGGCAAACGGGTTTCAGACATCGTTCGGGAGATTGCGGTAAATAACGGTTTCACTCCTATTGTAGATGACACTAAAAAGGTTGAATACCACGAAGACCTTCAGACAACGGATCAGAAGGATAAGACGTTTCAGCAGCATAACACTGACTGGTCCTTCATGGTGAACACGCTTCAGAAACAGGCTGTTAGAGAAAAAGACGACGTTGGTGGCTACATCATGTATGTGGATGAAGAGAAGAAAGAACTTCACTTTCATCCGCCCAAGATGGAAGAGGGCCCTGTTAAGACTTTCGTCTGGCGCGATAAAATGACAGAAGTGATCGAGTTCAGCCCCTGCTATGAAGGTGGGCTACTTGCTCGGCTTCTAGCTGGCGGTTCTACTCAAGCTGCGGCTAGGGATGCTGTGACCGGTGTTACAACAGACAATCTTGTTCATGATAAGTCACTGACAGTTGGAAAAGGTGCAGCAACAGACCCGCAGCGGGTTCAAGGTGAAAATCCTGCGAGCAAAACTGCCGGTCAACCTACAGCACGAATAGTTAAGGACTTTCACGATAGCGCTATGGCTGAGAATGAAGCGAAATTCTGGTGGTGGCGGGAAGCTTGGAAGTCAGCTCTTACAGGCCAACTTGTCATTGTTGGTGACCCTCGTGTTATGCCTTACAAGAAGTATGAGATTCAAGTAGCTAAAAAGTCTGGTGGCCTTCATTGGACTTCTGGCCTTTATTATTCACATGGAATTCATCACGAAATTCGGGGTGGCGGGTACACTTCGACTCTTGAACTCTGGCGCACTGGCGGTAAGACAGGTGAAACATCTGAGGCTTCGAGAACCTAATGGCTCGTACTACAGGACAGATTTCAACCCGAGGACCAAGATCAGCTAGGCCTGAACTTCAGTCTGAACACATCAGTACTGCATTCCGAGCCGTTGTTGAATTCAATGCCGACCCTGAACAGAGGGGACGTGTAAAAATTCGTATCTATGCTCTTCATGGTCCACAAGGAACCGACCCGAAGACACGGTTGAAGGTGGAGGATCTTCCTTGGGCCATGCCAGCGTTTCCGCTTGCTGGTGGTCAGGATTACGGATCTTTTGTTGTCCCTCCAGTTGGAAGTTCTGTCTGGATTATGGCTGCGGGGAACGAAGCAGACCAGTACGTTTACTTCGGAGGCTATTACACTATTCCTCTAAAGGGTGAAGAGTATCTTCGTGCAATGGGGCAGCCTAAGCATGAAGTTTCAATGGCTGGTGGCGCGGATGTTTGGACTGGAGATCCTGGTCCTAACGCTCCTCTAGACGCGTTAGAGATGCTCCATGCAACACCAGAAGTCTATGTTCCTGCTAAGTCAGTAAAGGGTGCGGCGCTCGTCATGAACGATAAGGACGAGCGAGAGTCAACGGCTCTAATCGACCGTGCTGGACAGGGGTTGTTTCTTGAAGCGGAAGTTCAAAAGGGACCAAACAAAAATAACGCGATGGCGCGTGGAACTCGAAACGCCTCCAGAGGGACCTCTCCCATCAGCGTTGGGGGAGACACCGTCGCTGGAGAAACTCGTGTCCTACTTATCGACGCCGGTGGACAGTCCGTCACACTTCATCCTCATACTGGAGCAGAACGGATCAGAATTGTTTCCCGTCCTGTCGAAGGTGACAGCGCTAACTACGCAGGCCACAAAGACGAAATGGCTGTCGAAATTGATGCCGGTGCGCGGCGGGTCGCAATCACTTCGTCGTCGGGCGGAGATTCTGGGGCCCGTGTTGTCGTTGATGCAGCCGCAAAATACGTTGAAATCTCGGGGGATGTCATCATTCGACTCTTGGCCCGTTCGGTCGAAGTCTCGGGGCGTCTAGCTGTTCGCGGTGATCTCTTGGTGCAGGGGGATATAGTTGCTACTGGCGATATCATTTCTCCTGGGCGGGGGGAATCATGAGCATTCAATCCGCCATTGACTACAACGTGACTACTAAGGCTGGGCGGTATCTGCACTCCTTCGTTATCTCTGGGGAGTCTGGAGATGCCAACGTTCCAGCGAATGTGCACATCCGTTTCTACGGTTGCAGCATCGGGACCCTTACTCTTCCTGGTAGGAACGGAATTTTCATAGAGGGCGGCACCTGTGCATCTGTTAACTCTGTTGCCTCTCGTGTGGCGGGCAGAGGGGTAACTTTTTCAGGCGATGCCTTATTGAGTGCAATGTCTGACGCTGATCTCTACGCTTGTATCCTCTCCGGGTCCTGGAAGCTTTCGACTAAGTCTTTTTTACGGGCTGATGCCGGAAAGTTTTCAGGTTCAGACATTGGTATAGACCTTAAGACGGGTTCATCAACGCGTGCGACTAGATGTACCTTTGCGGGGCATGGCACCGCAGCTGTTAAAGCGGATAGCGGGTCGTATGCCTTGTTATCGAAGTGTCCCAGTGTCCAGGCATCCACCGCAGCTCTATGGGCTGGAGATCGAGCGGTAATTGAAGCAATAGAGTGCGCTCTTGTAGAGGGCACCGGTACAGATGGATTACTAGCTGAGCTTTCAGGTCGGATCGAACTTCAAAACTGTAAGACGGTAAAGGGAGCAACCCGGGCTGGAAACGCTAGAACTAAGGGTTTCATCGCTCTTCATAAATGTGACACTATTGAGGGTTCTGGCGGCCCTGCTGTTCTTTTGGATTCTAGTGCTCGGGCGGATATTCGAAGCTTTAAGAGCCTCAAGGGTTTGGGCGATTCTGCCATTAAATGCCTAGCTGATAACTACGTCTATGTAGGGGACGGTTTATTGCTTCAGTCTGCTGCCAAAGATGCCGTAGAGGCCCTTGGGGCTTCTACAGTAGAGGTGGCTTCAGTTTTAGCTGTTAAGGGGCAGGGAAGGCACGGAGCATCAGCCGCAGGGGCCTCTAAGGTAACGTTTCTTGCTGTCCAGAGCCTTGTAGGAGCCGCAGGTGATGGGGTATCTCTAGACGGAGCTTCGGAAGCTTCCTTAGGCGACGTAGACACATTGACAGGCCAGGCAGGTAATGGAATTACAGCTGTGGGCGGATCAAAAGTTGATGCTCATTCGGTCAAGGCAATTCTTGGTCAGGCTGGTCATGGTTTGGTTCTAGCGGGGGGCTCTAAGGCTGTTGTAAAGAATTCTGATTCTCTTGTCGGTCAGGCTGGTCATGGCGCTTCCTTAGCGGGGGCTTCCGAACTAGTCATCCATGGAACTCCGTCTATTGAGGGTACTGCGGGAGACGGAGTACACCTGGAGGGAGGAAGCGTTGTCAGAGCAGGAAGATGTGACTCGATTCTTGGCGCGTCTGGAGACGGAATTAGCATGGTTGGAGGGGGAAAAATCCACGTCTCCGACTGCCAAAATATCAGTGGGGCTTCTGGAGCTGGAATCAGGGCGGTGGGCACTAGCCCAGGTCAAGACAGAGTCTTCGTCGATAATTGTATCGTTGTTGGCGCAGCAGTCGGTCTTGATGTAACTCAGGTAAAAGTTAAGAGTCACGGTTCGACTTATACTGGGCCGCAGTCTCTTGTAGCTGATCAGGCGCACATTGTAACTTCTGAAGATCTATTCAGCGGGGATGCTTCTCTATCACAAACCGTTTACGAAGAGTCCAATACAACCATTGATGGTGACCTAGCCGTTGATGATGTCACGATTTTCACGGTTAAAGGAAATGTTACAGGAACTGTATCTGGGACTAGCGCTGGTGTTCTTTCGGTTAAATCTGTGGCCCATGCAATGAGTTTAACGGATAGCGGTCTTGTGGGAGCGAAAGCTGAGCCGGGGACTGTTACTCTTGCCGGAGGTGGCGTTGTACTAGCTGGGGGTAGCGCGGAGGTTCAAGGTGTAGGTGCCGCTCTTATGGCTAACGCAGGCATCCCGGAACTCACCGTTAACTATGTCTCGGCTAGTGATGCAGCAGTTGATGTCAATTCACCTGCTCAGGTTCTAGTAACTGCACCCAATTTCAGAGTTAATGGAGAATAGATAATGGCAACAAGAGTGCGTCCTACTCAAACATGTGAAGCCCTTAACACACAGATAAAGGTTCTTTCTGCACGAGTCAAGTCAATGGAGCAACAGGTATCCAATTTGAAGGCATTGACCCAGCTTATGAATATTAAAAATGTCCTCATGATGATTACCTCCGCTGCTCCTAATGCGACGGCGGCAGCGGCTATTCTTTCGGCTGATCCTACTCTTTTACTTTCTATTGCTGGAGTAGCAGCGGAAAGTGCTCTTCTTGCTGCAATTCCCGGTGTACCCTTTCAAGTTTTCAATGCAAATTTAACACTTGGTTCTAATTTGAGTCTTCCGGCTTTTGATATCCCCGGTTTCCCTGCTGGACTAACCGGTGGTCCGCAAGATCTGCAGAATCTTATAGCATCCTGTAAGTCCCTATCCTTGAACCTTTCCTGACGGGTGGCACTATCCTAGTTGAGACTGAGGCTATTTTATACCTTTATGTTTCCTGAAACCTCCATTATAATATCCAAGGAGACGCTAATAGGATAATGAAACTATCAAGTTGTCATCCGGAAAGTAAGCACCACGCTAAAGGTTTATGTTATCTTTGTTACGTCCAGATTTACATGAAAGCTCGTAATGTTGCTTATGCCGCCGAGAGGTCCCTGTATTACAAAGACAGAAGACTAACTGATCTTAACTTTCGTCTTGAGTGCGCCTTACGGGGTAGGTTTGCAGGTCATATTATTGCTGGTTCTCCTGTGTGCGATTTAGGATGTTCAATTGAACATTTGAGATTGCATCTCGAACTTTTTTGGGGTGATGGAATGTCTTGGGAGAACTGGGGTTATGGCAAGAGTAAGTGGAACATTGATCATATAAAGCCTGTTTCTAAATTTGACGTTTCTGACAGAAATCAATTTTTAGAAGTAGTGCATTACAGCAATCTTCAACCGCTCTGGTATGAAGATAACATGAGAAAAAGTACAGGTAATGGAGGAATCTAACATGTTAGACTTCATTCTAAGAATACAGTGGCCTAATGCCCGCCGAACCTAAGCTACGAGGTTACTGCCAAGCAATTGATCCAAGAACGGGTAAGGTATGCGGTAAAGAAGTAAGATCGAGAGCAAATACTACAAAGACGTGTTCAATTCCTTGTGGCTATGCTTTACGCTCACAGACTCTTCTTTCTGGACGGCCTGAAGTAAACTTCCCTTCAGTTACTCAATCAAACGTTGTGGTTGACCCTGGTAAAGAGCAGTGGCAGAAGCCAGCCGAGATTCCAGAACTTGGGGCAGCAATTGAGGCCGAACATGGTGATGCGGGGCTTCACATTCCTCGCGCTCTACGGTCTAAAGATCGCCCTACCGAGAGTCAAAGCACAATTCCGATTTGGCCCGCACGCGGGATTTTTGTTGACGGGGACAACCACTTTCCAGTAGCTGACCCGGTTGTTCATGCAGCAAAAGTAGCTTTTGTTCGGGACATGAAACCGGACTTGTGGATAAATCTAGGGGATCTTCTAGATTTCTGGTTAGCTTCGAGTTTTCCAAAAGAAGCCAGTCGCTTGTTCGGCCCCTATGGGGCACAACTACAGGAAGAAATAGACTCCGCACGGCCTTACGTTAAAGAGATCTGTTCTATCGTTAAGCAGGCACACTTCATTCCTGGAAATCATGAAAAGCGACACGAACGATTGATTGACGCTAATCCATCGCTCTTTGGCCTTCGGGCTCTTGGATGGAAAGCTATCCTTGAGTTTCCAGAAAATTTCTACGTACACCCCTACGGTACTAGGCTTCGAGTTAACAAGCTTCCGCTTTACGTAGTACACGGGGATCAAATCGTTCCGGAACGCGTTGTTAATCCAGCTCAGTACATGTTGGACAAACGCATCAATCAAACCACTCTGTTCGGACATACTCACAAAGCTGCCGAAGCTTATCGTACTGGGTACGATGAGAACCGGGACCCAATTATCTACGGAGCAATCAATACTGGACATGGTACTATTCCGACTGAGCAGCATTATGCGGGGCCTGAACCAAACTGGCAACCCGCTTTCGCTTTTGTAGAATGCTATGAGTCTGGTGGTAAGGCACGGTTTTCAGTTCATCTTATCAAGATAATTGATGGTAGATTTATGTTTGCTGGAAAGCTCTACGATGGTCACCGGCAATGAATTCTAAAGAATACATGCAAAAATGGTGGCACGATTACATACGTGACCATCCAGAATGGAAAGAACGAAAACGCGTGTATGACAAAGAGTACCGTAGAACACACCCTAAAAAGCAAACTGCTGCCGACGGAAAGCAGCACACGCTCTATGTGACACGCAGGCGAAAAGAGGATTTAGGGTTTCGTCTCTCTACTAACTTACGCGCTAGGCTTGGGCTTGCTATTAGAAAAGGACAAAAAAGTGGCTCTGCCGTTCGTGACCTTGGCTGTTCTATAGAAGAACTCAAACGGTATTTGGAATCAAAATTTCAACCTGAAATGACGTGGGAAAATTGGGGCCTCAAAGGGTGGCACATTGATCATATCAAACCCTTGGTTTCATACGATCTAACGGATAGAAACCAGTTTTTAGAAGCAAATCACTTCAGTAATCTACAGCCGTTGTGGTGGTATGACAATCTGGGGAAAAGACGGCCAAGACCAGACGGAAACAAATCTCAGTAAGGGTAGGTAAAGTCAGTGAGCGAAGCCGAACGCCGCGAGCGCCTCCGAGTTGAACGGGCGGTGGAGTACATTCGGCGCAGGCTTCAACTGGATGCCCACTTTGTTTATGAGAAATCAAGCGATGGGGCTTTCATGGGGATTGACCGAGCTAATCGTGAAGACTCCCGTGCCTTTAAGGTAACTTTCGATCCTGCTGTTTTGGCTGATCAAAGTCACGGTCAGATCCGTTGTCATGCCTTTCATGAACTCATTCACGCCATGTCGATGCCATTATACAGTCTCATCGATGACAAAATTCTAATGGCGGTTCCTATCAAAAATGGTCGGGCTGGTTTACGGAAACAGTATTGGAAGGAGCGCGAAGATGTCGTTCGCCACATGGAGCGTCGATTTGGTCCCCTGTGTTTCCCTAATCTCCCTTGGTCGAAGGCTTAAATGAAGCCGCTGCTAACAGTTAAGAAGGAACGATTTGATCTTGTTCCATGGAATGCTGTCAGGCAGGTTGCTGAAGTTATGACAGAAGGTCTTAAGGATCACGATGAAGACGGTTGGCGAAAAGTACCACGTAAGACACACGTATCCCGGGCGTTACGGCACTTGGTGCTTTATATAACTGGGGATATAACAGAAGATCATTTACGGCATGCGGCTTGTCGGATCTTAATGTCTCTCGAAACTAAATAATTCGGTAGTCTGGCTTCTGGCACTATCTGTCGGGAGGGCTCTATGGCTCTCGATAGTGCTAAGAATTTCGCAAAGGCTGCTGTTTCAACAGGTTACGCCTCTGGTGTGACTTCTATTGTTTTGGTTTCCGGAGGCGGAGCTAAGTTTCCAACAGCGCCCTTTAATGCTACGTGGTGGAATAGTACGGATTATGCTGATCCAGCTGTAGACCCTTATGCAGAGATAATTCGAGTTACTGTAGTCAGTACGGATACCCTAACGATCACAAGGGCACAAGAAGGAACATCTGACGGCAACCATAATACTGCTGGTAAGACCTACATGCTTGTTGCTGGGCCGACAGCCAAACTCCTGACCGATATTCTAGGAATTAGCATTACGGGTTCAGCGGCTACGTTGACGACCCCCCGCGCCATCAACGGCGTCAACTTCGACGGCTCCGCGCCGATCACCGTCACCG
>OCZT010000376.1_pt1 | contig 43749 bp, 36 predicted proteins | sample 1539031 | NCBI WGS metagenome assembly OCZT01 (sample SAMEA3539308, study PRJEB22396) | soil metagenome | biome: tundra; feature: field; material: soil | place: USA | collected 2010-05 | depth 0.15 m
GGCGTTGGCCACCGCGGAGATCGCGCGCAGGTGGGTGTGCGTGGCGAAGGTCGGCTTAGAATCCCTTGATCCGGAACAGGCGCCCGCCTCACGCCCCGATCGGGTGCCAAGTCGTCTTGAACTCGAGGAAGTCGCGGATCGCGTAGAGACTCTGCGCGGAGTCGGCGAACCAGTCGGCCGGCGCCTCGCTCTTCAGCAGGCGCGCGCGCTTGACACTCTCGGCGGCACCGAGCGCGAGCGTCTTCCTCTCGTCGGCGTTGGCCACCGCGGAGATCGCGCGCAGGTGGGTGTGCGTGGCGAAGGTCGGCACCAGTTCCTTGCGGAAGCCCGTGAGCAGATTGACCACGCCGCCCGGCAGGTCGCTCGTCGCCAGCAATTCGCCCAGCACGATGGCCGGATACGGCTGCGTCGTGGAGGCCAGCGCGACGACGGTATTGCCGCTCGTGATCGCGGGGACGATCAGCGACAGCAGCGCGAGCAGCGGCGCCGCGTCGGGCGCGATCACGCCCACGATGCCCATCGGCTCGGTGACGGTGAAATTAAAATACGGCGCCGCGACGGGGTTCACGTTGCCGAGCACCTGCTCGTATTTGTCGGCCCAGCCCGCGTAGTAGATCAGCCGGTCCACGGTGGCGGCGACCTCCCTGGCCGCGGCGGCCTTCGACGCGCCGCCGAGCCGGATGGCGTCGGCCAGTTCGCTGGCGCGGGCCTCGAGCATCTCGCCCAACCGGTAAAGAATCTGCCCGCGGTTGTAGGCCGTGCGCTTCGCCCAGCCCGGGCCGGCCTTGGCCGCCGCCTCGACCGCATTGCGCAGGTCCTTACGCGTGCATTGCGGGATGTTGGCGTAGAAATTCCCGGCGGTATCCTTGAGCGGAAACACGCGCGAGCTCTCGGAGCGGATGAACGCCCCGCCGACGTAGACCTTGGGCGTTTTGGTGATCGGAAGGCGTGACATGGGAATGATGGAGAAACGAAGGGCTCAGGTTTCCGCCGCGGCCTCGGTCAGCGGGACCGCCTCTTCGCCCTGCACGTAACTCTGCCCGCGGTAGGCCTTGGCGACAAAGACATACACGGCGACACAACCAATCGAAAGCATGGCAAAGAAATTATAGTAGCTCGCGCCCTGCAATTTTACCGTGCCGTCGGGGTTGGCGATGAAGACGTGCACCAGCGCCGTGAACGCATTGCCGGCGGAAATGGAGAGGAGATAGAGCGACATGATGATCGATTTCATGGTCTTTGGCGCCTGGGTGTAGGCAAACTCCAGCGACGTGATCGATACCATGACCTCCCCAGCGGAGAGCAGGGCGTAAGCCGGCATCTGCCAGCCGATGCTCGGCTTCAAGCTGGCTCCAATCTGCGTCTCAATCCACGCGCTCACCAAAAAGGAAAGACCGGTGACGATGAGCCCGAGTCCAATCTTCCGCAGCGGTGTCAGCGGGAAGACTTTGCTGATCGCGGGGTAGATGACGTATTGAAAGAGGGGAATGAAGGCCAGGATCATGATCGCGTTCACCGCCTGGATTTGGGACGCGAGCCAAGTGATCCCGAGAAAATGCAGATCCATTTTCTGCGCCTGCAGCACCCATTCGCCGCCGCTCTGGTCCCACAATGACCAAAAAATGGCGACGAAGGCAAAGATGATGGCGATCCGGCCGATGGCAGCGAAGCCCTCGCGATTGAAGGTGTCCCGCAGGAAGGTCTTTCCCCCCGGCGGAATATGCGCGAATTTGTAGCGGCCCAGCCAGAACACCCAGGCCGCGACCAGCATCAACAGTGCCGGTACGCCGAACGCCGCCCGAGGACCATGATGCTCCAGCAGCCAGGGGATGAGCAGGATCGAAAAAAACGAGCCGAAATTGACCGAGAAGTAAAACCAGCCAAAGGCTCGCGACAGCAACGGCTGGTTGTCCGACCCGAACTGGTCGCCGACGTGGGAGGAGACACAGGGTTTGATGCCACCGGCGCCTAGCGCGATGAGTCCGAGTCCCAACCCAAGCCCAAGCCTCGTGTGGTCAAGCGCGAGCACCACACTGCCGGCGCAGTAGACCAGCGACACCCAGAAGATCGTGCGATATTTGCCCCAGAAGGCATCGGCGATGATTGCGCCCAACATGGGGAAGAAATAATTCGAGGCCACAAACCAGTGGTACCATTGGTTCGCCTCGTTCTCGCTCATGGGCGCCTTCGCTCCGGCGCGGTTGACCAGATATTGCGTCATGAACACGACCAGGACGGCGCGCATCCCGTAGAAATTGAAGCGCTCGGCCGCCTCGTTGCCGATGATGTAGGGGATGCCCGGCGGCATCTTGTCCGTCTTGACCGGGGCGGTGAGATAGGGGGTTTGGGGCATTTTAAAATCTTTTTTCTTCCTCTTAATCTTTTTCTTTCTCCCCTCCTTTTTCGATCTCCCAACCGGGAGAAAGATTAAGAGGAAGAGGAAAGAGAAAGATACGTTTCAGACGAGCTTGCAGTAATCGAGCAGTCCCTGCCGGCCGCCCTCGCGGCCGAAGCCGCTTTCCTTGTAGCCGCCGAACGGCGACGCCGGGTCGAATTTGTTGTAGGTGTTGGCCCAGACCACGCCGGCCTTGAGCTCCGTGGACATCTTCAGGATGCGCGAACCCTTGTCGGTCCACACGCCGGCGCTGAGGCCGTACGCGGTGTTGTTCGCCTTCTCGATCGCCTCGTCGACCGTGCGAAACGTGAGGATCGACAGCACCGGGCCGAAAATCTCCTCGCGCGCGATGCGGTGGCTCATCGCGACATTCGAGAAAATCGTCGGGCGGAAATACCAGCCCTTGGCCGGGAGCTTGCAGGGCGACTGGAAGATCTCCGCACCCTCCTTCACGCCGGACGCGACGAGCTCGGTGATCTTGCCGAGCTGCTCCCGCGAATTGATCGCGCCGACGTCCGTGTTCTTGTCGAGCGGGTCGCCCACGCGCAGCACCTTGATGCGCTGCTTGAGCTTGGCGATGACCTTCGCCGCGACGGGCTCGTGCACGAGCAGCCGCGAGCCCGCACAGCAAACGTGGCCCTGGTTGAAGAAAATGCCGTTGATGATGCCCTCGACCGCCTGGTCGATCGGCGCGTCGTCAAAGACGATGTTCGCCGCCTTGCCGCCGAGCTCCATCGTCATTTTTTTGCCCGTGCCCGCCAGCGAGCGCATGATGATCTTGCCCACCTCGGTCGAGCCGGTGAACGCGACCTTCGCGGGAATCGGATGCGCCATCAGCGCCGCGCCGGTCTCGCCCGCCCCGGTGACAAAATTGACCACGCCTGGCGGCAGGCCCGCGTCCTGGATGATCTCGGCGAGCTTGAGCGCGGTGATCGAGGTCGTCTCGGCGGGTTTGAGCACGACGCAATTTCCCATCGCCAGCGCGGGCGCCAACTTCCACGCGCACATCAGCAGCGGGAAATTCCACGGGATCACCTGCGCCACCACGCCCAGCGGCGCGACGCGGCGGCCGGGGGCGACATACTCAAGCTTGTCCGCCCAGCCGGCATGATAGAAAAAATGCGCGGCGGCCATCGGCACGTCGAAATCGCGCGATTCCTTGATCGGCTTGCCGCCGTCCATCGTCTCGGCTACGGCGAATTCCCGCGCGCGGTCCTGCAGCAGGCGCGCGATGCGGAAAAGATATTTCGCCCGTTCGCGGCCGGACAGTTTGCCCCAGACATTGTCGTAGGCGCGTTGCGCGGCCTGGCACGCCGCGTCCACGTCGGCGGCGCTCGCGAGCGCGATCTCGGCCAGCTTCTGCTCGGTGGCGGGGTTGAGGGAGTCGAAATACTTGCCCGACTTCGGCGCGACGAACTGGCCGTTGATGAAGAGGTCGTAGCGCGCCTTGAGCTTGGGGTCCGCGGTCTCGGGCGCCGGGTCGTATTCCCACAAGTCGCCGAAGATGAGCTCGGGCGCCGGCCGGCCATCGCGGGCGGCGGATTTGGAGAGGATTTTGAAGGAAGGCATTTAGGAGACCCGCGAATCACGCGAATTTACGCGAATTCAAGCGGAGAAATCGGATTTTAGTCAGGGAAGTTTCGCGTCCATTCGTGTGCTTCGCGGGCATCAATAGCTCTCCGCGGCCTCGCTGAAATAATACGGCGCCTGGTAGGCCCCGGTCCTTTCCTTCTCGATCTGCCGGAGCAGGTCGTTGAGCAGCGAACTCGCCCCAAACCGGTAGCGCTCGTTGGTCAGCCACGCGTCGCCGAGCGTTTCCTTCACCGCGACGAGGAACTGCAGTGCCTGCTTCGCGGTGCGGATGCCGCCGGCCGGCTTCATGCCGATCGCCGTGCCCGTATCGAGGTAGAAATCCCGGATGGCCTCCAGCATCACCTGGTTGTTGCCCAGCGTGGCGTTGAGCGAGGTCTTGCCCGTGCTCGTCTTGATGAAATCGCCCGCGCGGATCGTGCGCAGCGCGATGAACGACGCGGCGCGGATGTTGTCGTAGGTCTCGAGTTCGCTCACCTCGAGGATGACCTTGAGCGTCGCGTCGCCACAGGCCGTGACCACGGCGGCGATCTCGTCCCGCACCTCGCCAAACTCGCCCGCGAGAAACGCCCCGCGGTTGATGACCATGTCAATCTCGTCCGCCCCGTCAGCCACGGCCGCGTGGACCTCGGCGAGCCGCGTCTTCAGCGGCGCCTGGCCGGAGGGGAATGCCGTCGCGACCGACGCGATCCGCACCGCCGTGTCCGCGCCCAGGGCGCGGCGCGCATGCCGCACCATTGCCGGGTAGACGCAGACCGCCGCGACCTGCGGCACCGTCGGGTCGTCCGACGGATGCAGCGCCTTCTGGCAGAGTGAGGCGACTTTGCCGGGCGTGTCCTTGCCCTCGAGCGTGGTGAGATCGACCATCGAGACCGCCGTCCGCAGGCCCCAAAGCTTCGAGGCCTTCTTGATGCTGCGCGTGGTGTATTTCGCGACACGCTCCTCGATGCCGACGCAGTCGACCTTGCCGACTTCATCGAACAGCCGTCGAAACGACACTGACTGGCCCGCGTTCATGAGGTTGCGAACCATGCCTGCGCCCTCCCGTGAAAACAATGGAAAACTCGCCGGGAACGCGCGCTCGCGGCTTGCTCCCGGGGGTCGGTCTTTATTCTCTGGGGCCGCCATGTCCGCGCCTGCGTCATCCGATCCCGCCTCGCCCCGCGGCGACGTTGTCATCCGCACCATTGCGATGCCGGCCGTTGCCAATGCCAACGGCGACATCTTCGGCGGCTGGCTCGTCTCGCAGATGGACCTCGGCGGCGCCATTCTCGCGCGCAGCACCGCGCTCAGCCGCGTCACCACCGTGGCGATCGATGCGATGTCCTTCATCCATCCGGTGAGCGTGGGCGACACCGTCAGTTGCTACGCGCGGCTGGTCAGCATCGGCCGCACCTCGATGAAGATCTCGGTCGAGGCGTGGGTGCACCACTTCATCACCAGCACCGAACAGCGCGTCACCGCGGGCCTGTTCACCTACGTCGCCATTGATGCCGACGGCAAACCCCACCCCGTCAAACGCTGAACCGCCATGCGCCGACTCTGCTGCCTGCCTTTGCTCCTGCTGGTGCTGATCGCGGTCCCGCTGCGCGCCCAGTCGGTCGAGGCCGAAGTGCGCGCCGCCGACACCGCGCGCGTGTTGTCCACGCTCCGCAGCGACACCGACCGGCTCGCCCGGCTGCTCTCGGACAGCCTGATCTACTGCCATGCCGACGGCCGCGTGCAGACCAAGGAGGTCTTCCTCGCGGCGGTCCGCACCAACCGCATTAAATACGAGGCCTACGACTATCAGGAGACGAAGATCTCCCCGGTGTCCGACGATCTCGCCATCATGACCGGCCGCGCCCACCTCAAGGCCAGCGCCGGCCAGGAGCATGTCGAATTTGCGCTGCGCTTCCTCTCGGTCTGGCGGCGCGAGGACGGAGTCTGGCGCCTGTTCGCGTATCAGTCCACCAGACTGTCCGATCCCGTCGTCGTGCCGGCGACGAAATAGGCGCCCGCTGCCGGCCTCAGCTGGACAAAGGTGAGCCATCAACGCGCTTCAGGTTGTAGGGCGGGGTCGCTGATCCCGCCTGTTCCGAGGTGGGTGTCGTTGTCCCCACCGACGCTATCGCCGATGGGGAAATCGGCGACCACCCGCCGCTTCGCGGCCCAAACCAACGTGTTGAGGGCAACACATTCCACTCTCAAATGCCTGATGCCCCCCCTCAGCGCAGCGGGCCCACGTCGGCGAACACCGCCGGGTTGCCCAGCACGGCACGCACGAGGATCGCCGGGTATTCGCCGTAGCCGCGCGGACCGGTCCAGTCCACCCGCGCCACCTGCAGCGGATGATACCGCTCGTGCCAGAAGCCGCCGTCCTTCAATCCCATTTGGCAGACTTTCACGACGGATTCGCGCAGCCGCTTCGTCTCGCCGCGTTTCGCGCAGGCCTGCCATTCGAGAAACCACACGCGGCCCATCGCCGCGACGTCATAGAGCTGGCCGACGGGAATCTCGAAACCGACGTCCTCGTGCGCGGAGAAAAATTCCCACTCCTGGTAGGTGAACGGCTTTGACACGGTCTGCGTCGGCATGTCGCCGTGCCAGAACGCCGGCTCATTCATCATCCGCGGCCACAACGCGTCCGCGTGGGCCGGCGTCGCCACGTCATACGCGACGGCCGCCCAGTTCACGTCCGACAGCCCGTGCAGATCCACCACCCCGCGCTCCGGATGCACATACTCCGCGTAGTGGTCGCCCCGCCAGAACACCTCGCGAAACCGCGCCGCGAGCGTGTCGGCCTGCGCCGTCCATTGCGCGGCCGCCGCGGTATGGCCGAGCGCGGCGTGCAGCCGGGCGCACTGGTGGAAAACGTGCACCACATAGCATTGCGCGACGCCATCCCACTGGTGCCGCGGCGGCATCTCGGTGTAGAAACCGGCGCCCGCGATCAGGCCGTTGTCACTCTTGCGGGAGAGAAGATAATTCGCCGCGCGTTCCAACGAGGGCAGCTTCGCCTCCAGCCAGGCTTTGTCGCCCGTCGCCGTGAAAAATTCATCGCCCAGCAACACGTAGCTCACCGCCGCGAGGGTGCCGAGCGGGTTGATCTTCGCGATCCAGTGGCTGCAGGACCCGATCCATTTGCGCGCCGTGTAGCCCGCGCGCTTGGGATCGTACGTGAACACGTCCTCCGGATAGCGCATGCCCTTGTGATAGGTCGTCAGGTGATCCGGCGGAGTGTCCGCGGAGACAATCGCGTAGGGAATGTTCCCATCTGCGCGCTGCGAGGCCTGCACATAGTCGAAATAATCCCGCACGAGCTGCGTGCGCCCCAGCAGCAGGTAGGCCCCCGCCATTTGCCAGGAGTCGAGCCCGGGCCAGGTGTTTTCCTGCCCGAACCAGTGGCCGTCGGCCACGATCGTGAAATGTCCCGGATATGCGCGCTCCGTCGCCGCGGGCTCGAGCGTCTGCTTGATGGCCGCCGTGACGCTCTGACGGATGATCGTCGCGTCGTCGGCCGGCGGAGTCGCGGGGGTGGCTTCGGCCATGAATCAGGCGGGCGCGCCCTCGGCAAACCGCCGGATGGAATCGTCGGGCGATTCGCGGATCGGCTCCGGTTTGCCGTGGCCCTTGCCGCTGTACGGGACGTTGGAGAGCGCGTTGTAGCAGCAGATATAGGCGCGGCGGTGCTGGTCCGAGAGATTCGCCTCCGACGCGTGAAACAGGTTGCCGTGGAAAAACAGCGCGCTGCCCGCCGGCGCCTCGCAGTAGTGCACGCCCAACCGCTCGATGACCGCCGCGACGCGCGTCTGGTCGGCCCCCGCCTGTTGCCCCATCTGGCCGTGATCGAAACGCCCAAGCAGATGCGAACCCGGAATGACCTTCAGGCAGCCGTTGGCCTTCGTCGCTGGATCGAGCGCGATCATGCAGGAAACCAGCCGCGGGTAGAGGCAACCGTCGCCATACCAGTAGCCGTAGTCCTGGTGCCACTCCCACGCACCGCCGACGCGCGCCTCCTTCAGCATCACCTTGCTGTGCCAGTGATACACGTCCTCACGCAACAGCATCCGCACATTGTTCACGATCCGCGGGCTCGTCGTCACCGCCCCGAAGATGTCGTCGCTTACGTCCATCCACAGCGCCAGCTTGCTCGAGCGGCCGGCGACGTCGGGCATGTTGCCCTGATGCTTCGTCACCTTGCCCTCCTTGGTGACATGGGAGAGCAGGATCTCGATTTCCTGCGGCGTGAAAACATCCGGCACGAGCACAAAGCCGCCGCGGTCGAAAGCCTGGACCTGATCAAAGGAGAGCATGATAATTTTTGGGTCGGGAAAAATTAAACAAGACCGGGGTTGCGGAAGCGCCGGCATCTTGCCGCGCTGCGCTGCCTCTGCAAGGCGCTTTAGCCCGGCCGGCCCGGGCCGGTCGCCTCGTGTGCGACCGCGACCAACGCGTCGAAATTGGCGAACGGCGTTTCCACCGCGAGCGTGCAGCCCGAGCTGAGCACAAAACGCCGGTGCCCGGCCGCGGCCATTGTGACCAGCGCCTGCCGCGCCGCCTGCCGCACCCGGGCCGGGTCGTCGCGGGCCAGCACCCCAACCGGGTCGAGATTGCCCCACAGCGCCATGTCCAGACCAACGGTGCGACACGCCCGTGCCAGGTCCGTGCGGTGATCGATCTCGAGCCCATCGGCCCCGCTGCGCGCCATGTCGGCCAGGATCGCCTCGGCGTCGCCACAGATGTGCAGCGAGACGGGTTTTCCGGTCGCGGCTTTCAATCCGGCAATCAGCCGCTGCTCGAACGGCAGCGCGACTTCGCGGTAGCGCCGCGGCCCGATCAGCCCCGCCGGCGAGTCGCCGCCGGTCAGCACGTCGGCGCCGGCCGCCGCCAGCGCCCGGCCGTAGGCCAGGCCATATTCGGCGCAGCGTTCCATCAACGCCCGCACGAGCGGCGGGTCGTCGTCGAGCGCCAGCATGATCTGGTTGATGCCCATCAGCGCGGCCGCGAGGGAGAACGGAAATTGATCAAAACAGGCGACGACCGCAACGTCTCGGCCCAGCGCCGCGACCACGCGCTGCAACGCCTCCAGCATCAGCGGATACCGGCCCTGCGCACCCGGATCGGGCGGCGGGATGCGCCGGATATCCGCCGCGGTCCGCACGAGCGGCTCCCCCAGCCCGCCCCACGGCTGGTCCTCACTCAGCGCGCCCACCCGTGCGCCCATCGCCTGCGCGCTGACCCACGTGTCCGCCGAAACGAAAACCGCATCCGGTCGAAACCGTTCCCAAGTGCGGATCACGCAATCCGCCAGCGTCCGGGCCTCGCTGGTGTAGCGGTGCAGGGAAACTCCGCCGACGCGGGCGCAAAAATGCACCGTGAGCGGCGCGACCGGCACCCGCGAGACCGGCTGGCCCTGCAGGGCCGCAAGGACGAGTTGCTTGGAGTTCAGCTACGCCATGCGAGTCAACTGCCCCCGGGACCGCAAGGCGCATCCGGCCGGGGATTGACCGAATCTTCCCGCCCGCGCCGTCCTCGCCGTGCCCCAAGCCGACCCGCACACCCTGTGGCTCACGGAACAACTGGTGACTCCCGAAGCGTTCTGCGCGTTCGACGTGCGCACCGGCGCCCGGTTGGGAAAGCAAAGCGAGCCTTGAGCCGCCGCTTTCGCCTATTCGCTGCGAATCACCACCAGTGGATCGATCTTCGTCGCGCGTCGAGCCGGCCACCAGCAAGCTAGGAGCACAACCGTTGCCAGCAGCCCGGGTACCACGATGAACGTTAACAGATCCGTTGGATCGACCTCGAACAAAAGGCTGCGCAATACCCGGGTGAGCGCAATGGAGCTGGCCAGCCCAAGTGCGATTCCCGATACGGCCAAAATCATGCCGTGTCCAAGAATCAGGCGCAGGATGTGATGGCTCTGCGCTCCGATAGCCATGCGGACGCCGATTTCGCGCGTCCTATGGGCGACGGAATGCGAGATGACTCCATACATTCCCACGGCGGCGAGGATGAGCGCCAGGCCCGAGAATAAAGATATGACGGTCATCGTAAATCGCTGGGCTGAAATCGAATCATCCCGGATTCGGTCCATCGTTTTGACTTTCTCGATGATGACGCCGGAATCGATTTGGAGCAGCGCGCGCCGGACGGCCGCGGCAATTTCCACCGGATCCATTTTTGACCGCAGCACGAGATGCTTCGAGAATGCCGGCGCCTGAAAAAATGGCAGGTAAACTTCGGGCTCGACCGGGGCATTCAGTCCCTTGGTGCGCAAATCGCCGACTATTCCCACGATCTCCATCGGTTTGCCTCGAGGCATGCGCAGGTGCTGGCCAATGGGATTTTCACCGGGGAAATACCGCCTCGCCATTTCCTGATTGATGACCGCAATCGGCGCCGAACTCGCCTGGTCATGATCGTCGAAAAGCCGGCCTTCGCGCTGGGCAATTCCCATCAACTTGAAATAATTAGGCGTGACCTGTCGGATCGGCAGCACGATCCGATCCTGCGGGTTGTCGGACGGCGGGTGTCCATCGATCAAAATCGGCGCTCTCGACTGATTGCCCGTCAATGGCAGGCCCCAAACGAAAGCCGCCGACGTTACGCCGGGAAGCGCTGAAACCTTTTCGAGCGCCTCCGCGTGAAATGCGTACACGTTGGGCTTTAGCGACGTGACCACCATCGATACAATCTCATGCGTCTCGTAGCCGGGGTTCACGCGCATGAGCCGGGTGATCGTTTGCACCATCAAGCCGGCGCCAATCAGGAGCGTGAGGGTCAATGCGAGTTCGCCCACGATCATGCTGCCCAGAAATCGCCGCCCACCCCGCCCCTGCACCGCGCCACCGCCGCCGGCCTTGAGCGCCTGATTGACGTTGGGACGGATTACCTGCCATGCCGCCATTGCGCCACTCGTCAAGCCAGTCAGCAGGGAAACCCCCACCGCAAATGCGAGCGTTCTTGGGTCAAGGCCCACTTCGTCGAGACGAGGAATGGCGTTCGGCGCCGCGACGAGCAGGAGCTTGGTGGCGCCAAACGCCAGCAACGTCCCCACCACTCCCCCGGCGATGGCCAGGACAAAACTTTCGGTCAGCGCCAACCGCAGCAATCGCGGCCACGTCGCCCCCAGCGCAGCGCGGACGGCGAGTTCCTTTTGCCGGCCCAGGCCACGGACGACGAGCAGGCTGGTGACGTTGGCGCAGGCGATGAACAACACCAGGCAAACCGCGCCAAATAATGGCCGCGTCACCCGGCGAATATCCCCATTTAATATTTCATCAGCGGGGGTGACGGCCGCGGTCAGGCCGGTGAGACCGGGATCCACCCGCGCCTGGTTGCCCGCCAGGCTCGTCATTTCTGCGCGGGCCTGGGACAGGTTCACGTCCGGTTTCAGCCGGGCCACCACGTTCCAGTTTCTCGCCGGCAAGGTGGGGCGCGGCGCCCCCGGGATCCAAAAGTCAACGTGCGCATGCACATTGTAGTTCGGTGCCTGCGCGCCGCTGCGAGAGGGGAGAAACCGAATCCCTGGGGGCATGATGCCCACCACCGTCAATGTCGGAAAACGGGCAAGCTGAACCGTCTTTCCGATCATACCCGGATCGCCGCCGAAGCGGCGCTGCCATAGCTCGTAACCAAGCAAGACGACCGGGTGGTCGTCGGTGGAAGTTTCCTGGGGCGTGAAGGTGCGCCCCATAAACGCTTGCACCCCGAGGGTGTTGAAAAGGCTCGCCGACCCCAGCATGCCCTCGAGGGACTCGTTACCGTCCGGATGAACCAGGAAGGTGAACAGCCAGTCGTACGCCGCCATCCCGCCGAAGGACCGCGTTTGTTTCTCCCATTCATCAAACTGCTTCCCGGTGACGCCGACATTAGTGACGCCCCCCACGAGTTTTTCCGGTGTGATGAACACCAGCTGCTCGGGTCGCCGGTATGGCCCGCTGCGAAGCAGGATGCCATTGATGACGCTGAAGACCGCCGTGGTTGCACCGATGCCCAGGGCGAAGGAGAAAATCGCAATCAGGGAAAAACCCGGCGTTTTCAACAGCTGCCGGCAGGCAAAACGAAGGTCCCTGAGCATGGTTTTCGGGGATTATGGCGGCACTCGTCCGAGGTACGATGAATTCGCGTCCGTCTTGGTGGACAACAAAGTGGGTCACGGCGCCTTGGCATTCGCCGTCTTCTGGGCCTCGACGAACTCCGCAAAATCGGCGGCCTCCTCGGGTGTGGCAAAATAGGCCAGCAGCGCGTCGGAATTCGGCGGCGCGCTGCCATTGTGGGCGGCCTGGTAGGCGGCCGCCGCCTTCCTGATCGTCGGCTGGACCTTCTGGCCGAGCTGTTCCGCATGCGCCACTTCCGGCGGCACGTCGGGCTGGGTCGTGGTGGCGCCGGTGGGGTCAAACGTTACGGTGACACCGTCAGGCGTCGTGACGGTCATGACTGTGCCCTCCTCCATTGAAAGTCCGGAGTAATCTTCCCCACCGACCGTCCGCACGGCCTTGATGTAATTGCGCCGGCCCACGAGGGGGTCGATGGAACCGGGCGCCTGGCCGTGCTCGAGTTTGTATTGCTTCCGCGCTGCATCGATCTGCCGAAGATTGGTGAGGATCGTCCGCTCGACCTCCCACCGTGCAAGTCCCAATGTCGGATTTCTCGGCGGGGCCGCCGGCCGCAACAGGGTCTTCAACTGGGCGTTGGTCTCGTTGAGTTCCGCCACATCTGCATTCAGGCGGTCAGCCTCCGCCTTCAGCGCCAGATTGTCTTGGCGCAGCGATGCGACCAGCCGCGACTGGTCCGGTTGGTTGAGTGCGGGCGATGGCGGGGTGGCCGCCTCAAACTGGCGGCCGACGTAGGTTCCAGTGCCGAAGGCCAGCAGCAGGCCAACAACGGCGGCGGCAATTATTTTCGTGGTCATAAAAGTGGCGAGAGTTCCGGCGCCAGTCACGGCCAGCGCCTGGGTGGCAAACTGGGCGGCGAGTCCGGCCGGCGCGGCGGCCAGGGGCTGGCCCAGCATGATCGCGCCCAAGGCCGAGCCCGTGGACGTGATGCCGCGGCGGGCGAGCGCCGGGCGCAGCTTGTCGAGCGCACGATCGGTTCGCATCCGCGCCGCGTCTTCCGACACCTGGAGCGCGGCGGCGATCTCGGCAAACGGCCGGCGCTCGAGGAAGCGCAGGATCACGGCGGTGCGGTCGGCCTCAGGTAGTTCATCAATCGCGGCGTCCAGCAGCGGCCGCAACCGGTCCCAGTCGGGGTTCGCCCCGCCGCCGGCGGTGGCGGCATCGAGCGTCAGCGCCTCGGTCTCGCGGGTCTGGCGGCGTTTTTCGGAGATCATGAGGTTGAGCGCCGCGTTGCGCGTGGCGGTATGGAGCCACGCCGGCAACAGGGCGTGATGGGAAAGTTTCCGCGCGTCGCGGGCCAGCGTGGTGAAGACCTGCTGGGCCACATCGGCCGCGCGGTGCGGGTCGCCCCCCGTGCGACGCAGCGCCGCCCCATAAACGAGATCGACATGCCGGCGCACCAGCTCGGCAAAGGCGGATTCGGAGCCCTCGTTGGCGTAGCGGCAGAGCAGTTCGGCATCATCGTTCATGCGGTTCACTTAGTAAACAGCATCCGAACCGGAACCGAACAAAGAATCGCGCGGCCGCCTGCGCGCGATCCGATTTCCCGCCCACGGCCCGCTTTTTTCCTTCGCCGCCGCCGCCTCGCCGCCCAGCATCGGTCGGCTGACCGCCCTTCCCTCCCGCGATGAATCCTCTCCGCCCCGCACCCGCCACCTGGTTTTTCCGCCTCAGCGTTATGCTGGTGCTCCTTGCCCGGCCGCCGGCACGAGCCGAGAGCCCGGGCGATGCCGCCTATCGCGCCCAGTTCCGGGAACGCTGCGCGACGGCCCAGGCGTTCATGGCCCGCGAGACATGGGATCCGGGCACCGACTCCCGCAAGCGCATCTATCTCGGCGTCGTCAAGGTCGCCACCGGCACCGATGCCGCCACCGGCCTCCAGTATCTTGAGGACGCGGTGGCCGACCCCGCGCCGTGGAGCTGTTTCGAAACCTATGCGTTCATGGACGCCGTGCTGCGTCTCGGGCTGAAGCTGCCGCCTGCGTTGGTGGAGAAGGTTCAGGCACGCCTCGGCGCGAGCTTCACCAAGGATTTTGGTTTCACGGACAATCACATGCTGCAGTACCGCACCGCGCGCTACCTCTTCGGCCAGACTTGGCCCGGCGGACCCGCGTTGGCCGACGGCTCCACGCCCGTCCAGTCACAGCGCGAAGCGGCCGCGTGGATCGAGCGATGGATCGACTCGACCGTCTCGCGGGGCATGTACGAATACGACTCCCCAAACTACCACCACCTCTACCTGCTCTGCTTCTCCAGTCTCTACCAGTATGCCCACGACGAACGCCTCCGGCAGAAATCGTGGATGATGCTCCAGGTGCTGCTCGCCGACTGGGCGACCGGCTACCTGCAGGGCAACTGGGTCGGGGCCCACAGCCGCGAGAAATACAACCAGGTCACCCACACCCGCGAACACACGGGCGCCGCGACGCAGTTCGGCCGGCTTTACTTCGGCGACGCTCCGCTCCGGCTCGACCTGGCTGAAACATACTTCATTTCCCTCGGCGCCCTCCAGGCCTGCGAATGCCTGCCCATGATCGGCCGCATCGCCACGGACCGCCGTCAGCCCTACGTGCTCCGCGCCCTCAAGGCGCCCCGGCGCGGCCCACGCATCCACGACGGCGAGCCCACCTGGATGTACACCTACGTCACGCCGGATTTCGCCGTTGGGTCATCGTGGGGCGATCTCACCGACGTGGAGAACCACCGCTGGGACCTGACCTGGGTATCACCGCATGACGGCACCAGGTGCTTTTTCATCAACCCCTCCTATTCCGCGGAGCAACTCAGCCGCTACTTTGACACCCCGGTGGACAAGGTCCTGGCCGACATCGTGCGGCAGAGACCCTACTACGCCAACCCCAACAAGTGGATCGAGGGTTCACCCTACGAGGATGTGTTCCAGCATGAGAACACCGTCGTCGCCCTCTACGACATCCCGCCGGACGCGGCGCGCCAGCACATCAACGGATTCTTTCCCCACGCCATCGTGGAACGCCGCGAACAGGACGGCTGGATCCTCGCCCGGGCCGACGGGGTGTTCTTCGCCGTCTGGACCAGCGCACCGGGCACCTGGTTCGCGGAGCCGGACTACGACCGGCTGACGATCGTGCATCCCAAAACCGCGGTCATCCTCGAAGCCGTCGCGGCCCGCGACGAAAGGAACTTCGATGCCTTCTGCGCCCGGATGGTCCGGAACCGGCCGGTCTTTGACGAAAAAACCCTCACGGCGTCGTACACCTCAACGCGCGGACACCGCATCCAGTTCACGCACCACGGGGCCAGGCTCGTGGATGGCGTCACGTCCAATCTCGACACCTGGCCGTTGTTTGAAGGTCCCTGGCTGAACGCCCAGCGCGGCACCGGCACGATCACGCTGCAATACGGTCGGGAGCGAGTGACGCTCGATTTCAACTCTGCCACCGTGGTGGACCATTAGTTCGCGCTAGCTCCGCGACCCGACGAATTTGACGCGGCAGCCCAGCCGCGTGGGATCCACGCGGCCCGTCAGCGCAACCGGCGACCCGCGCCCATCGATCTCGACCAGGTTCGCGCCCCGCCGGACCGCCGCCGTTACGTCCACCTCGTCCGGCGTCCAGCGCACCGAGCCGCAGGGCACGCCATTGATTCTCACCGCCGCGCCATTGCCGGAGATCCCGTCGCAGCGGAGGGAAATCTTCTTCCCCGCGACTTTGCTCAAGTTAAACCGCTGCCAGTAGCGCAACGGGCCGGAATAAAACGGCACGCCCAGCGCCGACCGCGTGGTGTGGGACGTCGCCACGACGTCACTGGCGGGCGCGGTACCGAGCGTCCCATCCGGCCGCACGATGACATTTCCCTCCAGCCGGCAGGCACCGATCATGCCGTCGGTCGAACGTCGCAGCGTGAAATGAAATTCCAACTGATTAGCGCCCGACCGCAGAAACCCCGCCAGCGGATGCCGCAGCAGGAAATCCCCTTCCCGGCTCCATTTGGCCAAGGCGCGGCCATTGAGCCGCGCGGCCCAGTCGCCGCGCATGTGCCCCGCCTCGCACACCAGCTTCAGGGACGCGCGACCCCGCACGGAAAAACGCGCGCGGTAAGTCCACGCGCGTGGCTGGCTGAGTTCGGGATTCAATGGCACCGGCCCGAAGAGCGTCTGCCCCACGACCGGCGACCAACCGGACTGCAGATCGAAGGCTGGAAGCAGCTCCACCTTCCGGCCGTTCAGCGTCCACTCATTGAGAAACACGGTGTTCATCTTCGGCCGGACGACGTTCCAGCGGTCGGGCAACGCGAGCAAAGTCCGGCCCGCTTTGGCCGGCGCTGGCGTAGAGACGCGCCCGTCAACGATCCGGCTCTCTCCTCCCTCCAAACGACCGCGCGCCTTGCCGAGCGAAAACGTCGCCGGCGTTTTCCCGATGTTCGCCACGAACCACCGCCCGTCCCGCCGGCGGGCCGCGTGGACGTCGCCGTTGCTCGCGAGCGGGCCGCGCAGTGACGCGAGCGCCGACCGCTCGTCTCGCACCACACCCTTTTTTCCGAGCGCCGCCAGCCGTGCCGCAGTGCTCCGGTCCGTGAAATCCCGGAAGAACACCAGGTGCCGGTAACGGCAGGCGCCGAAAATGAAACGCCCGCCCGCCGCTTCGAGGCCGCCCAGTTCGTCATCGTCGATCCAGTGCACGCGCAATCCGCGCCGGGCCATCTCCGTGGCAAAGTTCGCGGCGCGCGTGAGCAGGCGGTCGCCTTTCGGCCGGTCCGCGTCGGGCAGCCCGCGCAGAAAATCAATCGGCCGGATCGCGAGCACATCCGGATCGGTGCCGGGCCCGAGCGGCTCCGCTGCGCACCGGAATTCATCCGCCCACGCGGCAAAATCCGCCCCCTCGAACGCCGGTGGCGCAAAACTCGGCGGCGCATCCAGTTTCCGGTAGCCATCGAGCGAGTAGAGAAAACCGTGCGGCACGATCACGTTGATTCCGGAGACGGCGAGCCAGTCGGCCATCCGCTTCATCGTGCGCAGGTCGAGCGTGAAGTCGCAGGCGCCAAACACCTCGCACAGCGCCTGCGGCCGGCCCGCCTGCGCCGCCGCCGAGACCGCAAGGCTCGCCGTCAGGTTGAGGATCGCGTTTTTCCGATCGCCCGCCGCCGGGATGATCACGTCGCAACCCGGCACCTGGAACTTGCGCAGATTCGCCAGCACGCTGCCCACATGGCGCGACTCATACCACCACTCCTCCTCGGGACTGATGTGGCCGGTGAGGGAAATCCTGTGCCGTCCGCACCACCGGCTGATCGGCGTGGTCCAGTGCTCAAGAAACGCCTGCGCCGCCACCCGCCGGTAGCTCCGCCGCTCTTCGTTCGCCGCCGCGCCTGATTCCCCCGCGAGGGCAAACGCCAGTGCAGGCGTGATCTTCCCAATCGCTTGCGCCACGCCCGCCCCCCACGGCAGCGGGTTGCGGAATTTCGGCTCGTCGCAAAAAATCCCGGGCACCGTCCGCCCAAAATGCCGCGCGAACCGGCTCCAGTAGGCCTCGTGCGTCAGCTCGAGGAACAACCGCGTGGCCGCCGGATTCGAAACATCGACGTAGTTGCCAAACGGCTCGAGCAAATCGCCCCCAGTCTGCATCGCGACGGCCACGACCTCCCACGACCCGCGGGGCAGCGTCACCGCGAGGACATTCTCCGGCAGCACGCAAATGGCCCGCGGGCAGTCAAAAATCTCCGCCGGCCCGGTGGGATAGTAGAGCTTGCTGTCCACCGCGTAGGTTTTCCGCCAGGTGTCCGCCACCGGCCCGACATCGCCGCGCAACGCAATGATCTCCCGCCGCCCATTCCGCCGTCGCGCGTAACACGCCAGGACTTCGCCGCCGCCCAGTTTCCATGCGATCCGCCGGCCGCCTGAAAAATTCTTCCGCTCCACGCCCAATGATTGCTCGATGAACTCGGGCCGCCGCCGCACCACCTCCCCGCCCGCCACCCCGCTGGGATAGGGCATCTCGTCATAAAGCCACGCGCGCAGCCCCAGCTCGCGCGCCACGGCGATGCAGGTCCGCACCGCGGCGAACCACTCCGTCGAGAGATAGGGCGTCGCGAGCCCCTCGCGCGCGTGGATGAAAAACCCGTCGCAGCCCGCCGCCTTCATTTCCAAGATCCGCGCGCGCAGCCGCGCCTGTTCCAGCCGGTGATTCAGGAAAAAGAAGGGTAGCACCTCCGCCGAGGCCCGCCCGCGCCGGTTCCGCTTCATGCTAGGTCACCTCGTCCTCGGGCGCGCCCTGGCCCGCCACCCGAATTGCCGGACGAGCCCGCGCTTCCAAAGCCGCCCGCACCACCTCAGCCTTGCGTCCATAGTAGCGCGCCATGCCGCCTTGGTAAACGATCGTCACCAACCCGACCGCGATATACGTGGCGGAAAAGGCCGAACGAAAAGCCGGTTCGAGTTCGGGCATGTCCAAACCAGCGATCGCCTCCCGCAATTCCGGGCCCATCCCCTGGCTAAGTTTCGCCAGACAATAGATCTCAATCGCCGCCAGCACCAATAGCTCAGCCTTCACCATCCGGCGCACCCCGGTCGCGTCGCCGCCTAATAGCTGCTTGCGGCCCGACAATTCCAGTGATCCCCCGCAAACCACCGCCGCACATACCGCCATCCCGAACCAGTCGCCCAGCGAAATCAGCAGGCTCAGGCCGCCGATGATGACGAAACTCAACCCATTGAACCTCGCAACGCGCAGCATGCGCTGCAGCTGTTCCTCGGGCGACGGCGGCGGTTTTTTCATGCGACAATCCAGCCTGTGACCTGCCCTTTTGGCCCGCGAGCCCTTTCCTGTGCTCCGGTACCATCGCCCGCGTCAGGGCAGGTAACGCGCCGGCTGCTCGCGCGCATGGCGCTCAATGCCGTTTATGATCGCCCGGCAACTGTGAGCCCAGCGCTCCGGCGGCATGTCCTCGGTGATGCCGACGAGAAAGCCGTCCATCCGTCCGGCCTGATCCAGCAGATCGAGCGTCACCTGTTCGACCGCCGCATCGGGGCGGATGTGCACCGACGAGGGAAAATTGATCCACAGGACTTTGCCGGGCCAGGCGGCGCGTGCCTCGGCCAGCGTCAGGTCGGTGTCGGGCGCGGGCGTGAAGGCCTCGATGTAATCGAGCGCCGTGCCGGCGATGGCCGGGGCCAGGAGCCGCGTGTTGGCATCGAAGTGGCAGCCAATGAGCTTGCCGTGCCGGTGCATGATCTCCGCCGCCTCGTTGTAGTGCGGCACGAAATACGTCTCGAAGTTTTCCCGGCCAATGATCTCGGGGGTGACATTGCCGCCGTAGTTGGCGTGTGACGCGGGCGACTGCGCCACCAGCGGGTAAATTTTGCGCCGGTTTTCCACGAGAATCTCGTAAAGGCTCAGCACTTCGTCGCGCCGCTCCATCCATTCCTCGCAAAATGTCTGCATACCCATCACGCCGCCTGAGATGAGCTCCTGCAATGGCTCGAGCCCGAAGTTGGCGCGGAAAATCGTGGCCCCGTTGTCGGTGGCCTGCAGGCGCGCAAAATCGGCGTAGTCCGCCTCATAGACTTCGTCGCGCAGCAGGCTGCGGATCGCGGCATAGTCCTCCGGCCGCTTGAGCAGGAGCTCGTGCCGCCAGGAGGTGAAGCCGCCGTCCTCCACCAGCGTCGACAGCGGTCCGTCCGGCGTGTCGTAACGGGTCCGCGTGAACTTCCGCTCCCCTTCCCGGTAAACCTGCTGCGTCATCCTCACGTTGGGGCGGTGCGTCCGAAAAACGGGCAGGCGGTTGACGACGCAGATGCCGCGCTGGCGCAACGCGCGCTCTGCCGCGCACGGGGGCAGCATGCATTCGTAAATCGTGAACGGCACCCGGTCGCTGTGCCCGCCGCGCAGCGCCCGCTCCACTCGCTCCCGGGGTGTCATCATCGGTAACGGGTCAGGGTGGGTGCGACCGCGCGTAGTCGCAGAGGGCGCGCAGATTTTCCTCCGGCGCATCCCTTGGGACCTCGCAACCCGCGCCGACCATGAAGCGCGGGCCGGCCTCGCGGTGGCACGCCGCGATGGCGGCGGTGACCGCGGCGGACGTCGAGTTGCGCAGGGCTGCCACCGGATTGAGGTTGCCCAACAAAATCTGCTCCGGCCCCATCCGCGCGCGCGCCTCGGCCAGGGGCACCATCGAATCCAGGTCCACGATGGCGCAGCCCAGGCGGCCCATGCGCTCCAGGTGCGCCCGCGTGTTGCCGCAGATGTGCAGCCGGACCGGCACGCCCAGCGCCTGGACGCCCGCCACGAGCCGCTGTTCGTGCGGCCAAACAAATTCCCGGTATAACTCCGGCCCGACCAGCGACGCGGCCGCGTCACCCAGGCCAATGAGGTCTGCGCCCGCCGCCACCTGCTCGCGGGCAAAGCGCAACTCCATCTCGACCACGAACGCGAAGAGCTCATGCACGAACGCCGGGTCGTCGTAGAAATCCATCATGATGGTGTTGATGCCGCGCAGGTCCGCCGCCTCGGCGATGGGCCCCTCGATCCAACCCTCAACGAGCAGGTCGCGACCCACGCGCTCCCGCAGCAGGGCCACGGCCTGGATGCGATTGTGCATGCGACCCCCGCCCTGCGGATCGGGCTGCCGCAGGCCAGCGAGCTGGATCTTGTCGGCCAGGCGCGCGTCCTCCTCGACAATCGCCACCGGCTGCTCATCGAAATACTGGACGTGCGCCCCGCAGTCCGCCGCCTCGACCGCTGGGTCGGAGATGACGCTGACGTGGTCGAAGCCGAACATCTCGGCCGTCCGCAGCTGGGCGGCGGCCAGGACGCGATGGTCCGTGCAATAATCGAGATAGCGCGCCCCCGCCAGCCGGGCGGCGAACATCATGGTGATGGGCATCAGCGGCAGCCGGTCCACGGGCCGGCCCGCGAGGTGGGCGAGGATGCGTTCGCGGCCGTTCACGGTGCGCCGGGGCCGGTCAGTAATTTCCCTCGCGCCGCCAGACGTCGAGCATCACCTCGTAGCTGGCGAGCGGCATGCCGGTATAGATGCAGTTGCTCGTCGAGAAAATGTAGCCGCCGCCCGGCATGCCGTGCCGCAGCGCATAGCGCGCGGCCGCCTCGATCTGCGCGGGCGTGCCCGTGTCCAGCATGCCGCAGTGCACGTTGCCGATCAGGCAAACCTGCGAGCCGTAGCGCCGCTTGACCTCGGCGATATCCACCGCGCCCTGTGGATCGAGCGAATGCAGCGCATGCGGGCCGGTCTGCACCAGCTGGTCAATGATCGGCATGATGTTGCCGTCGGTGTGCTTGATGACGTAATAGCCGAGGTCCCGGTAGCCGCGGGTGAGCTCGGCGAGATACGGGGTGACGAACTCAGAAAACTGGGCCGGGCTCATGAAGGGGCCGGTGTTGAAACAGTAGTCGGCGCAGAGCGCGTAGCCGTCGAGCCCGCCCGGCCGGCGCCAGCGCGCCGCGCGTTCCAGCGCTCCCCGCACCCACCCCGCGGTCTGCGCCTTGAGCTTCTCCGGCTCCTCCAGCATCTGGCACGAAAACGCCTCCATCTCGGTCCCGCTCGGGATCGCGAAGGTCGCGTCGCCATGGGCCATCAGGAAGTAACGGTCGCCGGTGCGCTCGCGAATCAAGTCCACCATGCGCTGCAATTCCTCGTCGGTGCTTGGGTTCGCATGGATGAAGATCGCGCAGTGTTCGTAGCGCTCGGCCGTCGCGATGTAGAGATCCGCCATGTCGCGCCGGTGCAGGTCGCGCTCCTTCTCCTCCATCTGCAGCCACTGGTCGTAGTTGCGATGCGAGGGATGCACGCGCCCAAAGGCTTCCATCGTGAGATAAAACACGAGTTCGAGATGCGGCACCCGCCCGGTCAGCGGCCGGCGTTCGAGGGCGGCGATGCAACGCTCGCGGGGCGTCATGACGCCTTGCTTGGGCCGGCCGGTGGCCGCCCGCGAGCGGGGAACGCCGCGCGAAGATTTCACGCTCATGACGCCGTTGCTACTTCTCCCGCCCCGCGCGCTCAATTAGCAAACGCCAAAGGACAAGATATGCGCAGAGATTGACAAGGTTCACCGCGTCGCCGCGGCCCGGGAGGAGTTAAATAGAGCCAATCCGTCCCTCATGTCCTTCCTGTCGCTAATCGACTCATTCCTGCTGCGCGCGTTCCGCTTCCGGACGCGGGGGTTTCTCCGCATGGAGGAGGCCCCGGGCACGCCGCCGCCCGCGCCGGTCGACGGCAACGGTTATCTCTACCTGCACATCCCGTTCTGCGAGGTGCTATGCCCCTTCTGCTCATTCCACCGCGTCCAGCATCACCACGCCCAGGCGCAACGCTACTTCCACTGGCTCCGGGAGGAAATCCGGCTGTATCACCGCGCCGGCTTTCGCTTCACCGGCGCCTATTTTGGCGGCGGCACGCCCACGACCGAACCAGCGGAACTCGTCGCCACCGTTGCCCTCGTGCGCGAGCTGTTTGGCGTGCGGGAAATTTCGGTGGAGACCAACCCGAAGGACCTGCGCCCCGAGATTCTCGACCCGCTCCGCGCTGCCGGCGTCACACGGCTGTCGGTCGGCGTGCAGAGCTTTGACGACGCCTTGCTCAAGCAGATGGAGCGCTTCGAAAAATACGGCGGCAGCGACGAAATCCAGGAACGCATTCGCGCCGCAGCCGGGCTCTTCCCCACGCTGAACGTCGATCTCATCTTCAACCAGCCGCACCAGACCCTGGCCTCGCTGGAGCGCGATCTCACCATCCTCTCCGGGCTCGGCGCCAATCAGGTGTCGTTCTATCCGCTGATGACCTCGCCGACTGCGACGCGGCGGATGGCCGGCAGCATGGGCGTGCCGGACAACCGGCGCCTGCGGGAGTTTTTCTCGACCATCGTCCGGCGGCTGCAGCCCGAGTTCACACCGACGTCCGCCTGGTGTTTCACCCGGCGCGGCCACGGCAGCGACGAGTATATCGTGGACGCCGACTATTACGTCGGCGTGGGCAGCGGGGCCTTCAGCTTTCTCGACGGCACGCTCTACACGACGACGTTTTCGCTCGAAACCTATGCCCAACGCATCGCGCAGGGGCTCACGGGTATTACCACGCGACACCGCCTGAGCGATGGCGAGCTGATGCGCTACACCCTGCTCATGCGCATGTTTGGCCTGCAGCTCGATCGCGAGTGGGTGTTGCGCCGGCACGGACCGCGCTTCTTCTGGAAACTCTGGGGCGAGCTGCGCACGCTGGAGTGGCTGGGCGCCGTGAACCGCGACGACCGCGGCTGGCGACTCACGGAACGCGGCATGTATTGGCTGATGCTCATGATGTCGGCGTTCTTCGAGTCGGTGAACGGCTACCGCGACGCCATGCGCGCGCACATCCGGGACGAACAGCCTGCGTGCGATCCCTTGTGCCTGTCCGTCGCCAGCCGGCTGAGCGCCGCCCGCCAGTAAGTGTTCGACGCGCGGGATCAGGCCGGCGGAGCGATGCCTAAAGCCGCCGGCGGGCAGCTTGCGCCAGTCCCGGGTCGCGGCATTTCCCGGCGACCGTTTCGAGCTCCTGCAGAAACCGGCGGTCCAGATTCTTCGAGCCGCTCCCGCTGACCCAGAGGAAATGTCGCAGCGCCTCGCGGGGTTCACCTTGCTCGAGCAGTAGCAGGGCCAGCCGGATGTGAGGTTCACGCGCCCTGGGGGCGAGTTGGACCGCGCGTTGGAGATGGGCCTCCGCCGCCCAGAAATCGCCCTCGTCCAAGGCATAGCGCGTGAGCTCCAGCTGTGTGCCGACGGCGCGCGGCATCGGCGGTGCTGGGTCGTCCAACCGTCGTGCGAGGGCGCGCAGGTTGCGCTGGTTCGGTGCACTCGCCAGACCCAGATCGCATTCCCGTCTCGCCTCCGCGTGGCGTCCCGCGGCTTCCGCCACCAGACCGCGGCGCAAATGACATTCCGCCTGGACCATCGGGTCCGGCGTGATGCTCGCCACGTAGCCGAACAAGCGCGTCGTGTCATGCCACCGCGGGACTTGCTGCGCCGAAATCGTCATCCAGCCCACGATGACCGCAGCGCCCGCTCCCGCGATGAACCAACGGCCGATCGGGCGTCGGAGTTGGACCCAGGCGAACGCCAGCATAACGGACAGCACGATCCCGGGCAGTCCGGTGAAGCGGTCCGACGTAAAGAAGGGATGCTCAGTCAGACCCATGACCGGCAACGATACGGCGGCGATCGCCCACCACCCGGCACTAAAGCCCGGCCATCTTCCTCGGCCCATCCAAGCCGCCACGGAGCCCGCCGCCACCACAAGCCCGCTCAGCAGGAACCGCCCCGCCAGCGGGTCGATTCGGAGCAGCGAACCGTAGATCGGCGCGACATCCACGGGATACCACGGCCGCCACAGATAATAGGCCCAGCTGTAGGCCGCCTGCGCCAGCCGCTCGCCGAGTCCAAATTGCTCCAGATTTGTCGGCGGCTGCCAGGGTCCTGTCACATGCCAGCGGATCCAGAGCAGAAGACTTCCGGCCAACACACTCGGAATGGCGAGCGCCAGCAGGAATGTCCGCCACCGTTGAACCGCTGCTCCACGCGCGAGCCATGCGCCCAAAAGCAAAAATGCCAGCCACGCCGTGAGGCCCACCGGATAGGTGAGCAGCGAAATCGCGTAGCTCACCGCGGTCGCCACCATCCAGTGGGTCCGCCGCGTCTCCCACCATATTAAAAACGCGCCGAATGCGATCAGGAGCGCGCACCACGCCAGCTCGTAGGCGAGAGTCAGCGCCCACGCCACCACCTCGACGCGAAGCGGATGCAACGCCCAGAAAGCCGCCGCGAACAGCGCGCCCAAGTCGCGCCAGCGCGGGTTTCCGTCCGGCGCGGCGAGCTGCAGCAATTTCCGCAGCGCGGCGAACAAGAGCAGCGCATTCGCCGCGTGGACCAGCAGCGCCGTCGCGTGATAGGTGGTCGGGACGAGTCCCCCAACCGAAAAAACCAGGCTGTAGCCGAGCCAGCCCAGCGGCATGTAGCGCAGAGTCTGGCTCGAATCACCAAACGCCCAGACGGCCCGCGCCCAACTCAATCCGCCCAGGTGCGGATTCTCAAAAATGGCGTTGTTGTCGTCCCAGATCAGAAATTCGCCCCGCAACGCCGGCCCAAATACCGTCACCACCGCGACGGCCAGCAGCCCGGCGCCGGACCAGACCAGCCAGTCGCGCGACCGTCCGGCCGGGACCGGAGCCGGGGCGACCGCCAGAGTCGACGGCGCGAAAACATTTCCCTTCACCGCCACCCACCAGACCCACGCGATCAAGACCGCCTGAAACGGCAGTCGCAGCCAAAGCGTGAGCGGCAGAAAATCAAATCCTGGCATCCTGCCCTGCAGCGCCACGTGCACGTTGGCAGGAAAAATAGCCACGAGCAGCGCGATGAGACCCCAGCCCGCCGCCCACCGGGTCGGCGCGAAGACCAGGCCGAGCCCGCCGAGCATCTCCGCCACGCCCACGAGTGCGTTCACCGCCGCCGGCCAGGGCACCCACGGCGGCATCATGCCGAGATAAATCCCCGGCGTGCGAAAATGGTTCACCCCGGCGACGACGAAAAATACCGCCAGCACCCAGCGCAGGGTCTGGCGGAGAGTCTTCACAGCCGTTCGCGCTCGAGATTGAGCCAGGCGGTTTCCTTCGGCGTCAGCGTCACGCCGAGGCAGACGAGTGAGCTCACCGTCTCGCTGATGATGCGGGGGCCGATGAGCGCAAACGTCGGAAACGGCTGCGTCAGCACGTAGGCCGCGGCGATGGCGATCGGCGAAACGTTTTTCTTTTTCGCCAGCGTGATGGCGCGCTCGCGGCGCGCGAAGTTGTCGTCGGAATACCAGCAGCGCACGAGCTGCTCGTCCTCGCGCTTGTCCTTCCCCGCACGGTCGGTGAAGAACCCGCGCGCCTGGCTCGACCACGCGAGCAGCGGCAGCTGGTGCTTCTTCAGCCAGCGGCGCGACTCCTTGTCGGAGGCGGAGATGCAGCCGTCCCACACCGGGTCCACCATCCGCGCGAGGCTGAAATTATTGCTCACGACGCTGAAGCCCTGCAGGCCCTTCCGCGCGGCGTAACGGTTGGCCGCGGCTACGCGCGCCAGCGTCCAGTTGGAGCCGCCGAACGTGCGGATCCGGGCCGCCTTCACGTGCTCGTTCAGCACCTCGACGAATTCGCCGATCGGCACCTCGAGGTTGTCGCGGTGCAGCATGTAGATGTCCGCATATGGCGTCTGCAGCCGGCCGAGCGACTCGACCAGTTGCGACGTCAGCCACTCCGGCGTGCAAAACGGCGTGTGGGCACCCTTGACGATCACGCTGACATCCTCGCGGATGCCGCGGTTCTTGATCCACTGGCCAAGCAGTTTCTCTTGCAGGCCGCCGCCGTAGACATAGGCGGTGTCAAAGGTGTTGCCGCCGCGCGAAAAATAATCGTCCCACACCGCCGCGCCATGCGGCATCGTGACCTGGTTGTCGCAACCCATGATCAGCCGCGAGACGGGCTTCGCCAGATGCGGAATCGTGCCCGACGGGATCGCCGCGTCCGCGCGCCGAAGGAGGGGCCGGCGCGAGTGCGTGTGGAGGAAATTCTCGGGCTGCTCCGCCTCATAGGTGAGCCCGATGGCGGCGCGCCAGGCGTCGAGCACGGCCATGTTGCCCAGCGTGTCCGCCACGCTCATCGCGGGCACTTCGCGCTCGCCGCGCGCAAGGGCGGCCGCCACGGCGTCGGCCTCAAGGCCGTAAAGATTCGCCGGCGTGGCGATGACGATCTCCTCCACCTTGCCATCCTTGTGCAGGAAAAACTTCGCCTCGGCGCCCTCGCTCGGCGGGATCCACGGCGACGGCACGTGCAGCATTCCGGCCGTGCCGTAGATGCGCGCGGAGTTGTCCTGGCCCAGCCCGACGCTCGTCGCCACCTGCGCGACCAGGCCGTTGGCGAACTTCAGCGTCGCCGCGGCCACCACGTCCACGCCGGTCTGCGGATGCAGCTGACCCGCGCCGGTGACGGCAACGGGGTTGAGAAACGGCGCCCCCGACATCGCCCCGGCGATGAGCCGCGAGAATGACACCGCATAGCAGCCCACATCGAGGATGCCGCCGCCGCCGAGAGCATTGGCCCAGATGCGGGACTCGGCGTTGAAGCCGGCGTTGAAGCCAAACGTCGCCTGCACGAGTTTCACTTCACCGATCGCGCCGCTGCGCACCAGCTCGACGATCTTCGCCGTCTGCGGATGGCAGCGATACATGAACGCCTCCATCAGCAGCACGTGGTTCGCCCGCGCGGCCTCGGCCATGACCATGGCCTCGGCGTAATTGAGCCCGATGGGCTTTTCACACAGGATGTGTTTGCCCGCCTCGGCGGCGCGCACGGCCCACTCGACGTGCTGCGGGTGCGGCACCGCGATGTAGACGGCCTCGACCTCGGGATCGGCCAGCAGCGCCTCGTAGCTGCCGTGGGCGCGCGGCCCGCCGTTCGCGGCCGCGAATTTTTCGGCATTGGCCGGCGTGCGGCTCCCCACCGCCACCAGGCGGCTGTTTTCGGCGCGGGCCAGGCCCTGCGCGAAAATTCCCGCAATGCGGCCCGTGCTCAAGATTCCCCAGCCAAGCTTTTTGGTCATGTCCGGCCAAACTAGCTGAGTCGACGGTGCCAATGCAATCACGGCGATGGTTGCATCCGCGATGCGCACGGCCTCGGCCACGTCGGCCGCCGGCTCGCCGGCGCTTTGTTGGGCGCACCGCGCCCCGAGGCAAAGTAACCTATTAGGTTACACTGGCTCGCCCGGTTTGGAGCGCCGGCCCCAGACCAAAGTAACCTAATAGGTTACTTTGGTCCGTGCCTGTTCCGCAAGTTTCTGGAGTGAGGGTTGCATCGGCGGCCCGGACCGGTTGAGGCTTCCGGCATGCCGCTCTCCAAGGCCGGGTTCCAGCGCCTGCGCTCCTTGCACGATAAAAAGCACCGCGAGGCGCTCGGGCTCTTCGTCGTCGAGGGCGCAAAGGTCGTGGCCGAGCTGCTCGCGGCCGGTTTTCCGTTCGAGGAGGTCTATGTCACCCGTGATGGAGACGCGGCGCCCTCGCCGCGTTTTGAGAACCACGCGGCGGGGGCGCCGCGTCTCCAGATGCTCGAAATCACCGCCGCGGAAATGGCCCGGGCCAGCCATTTCCCGACCCCGTCGAGCGTGCTGGCGGTCGGGAAAATCTCGCGCCTCCCCCTCGCGCCCGGCGCGCTCGACCACGGGCTGACCCTCGCGCTCGACGGCGTGCAGGACGCCGGCAACGTCGGCACCCTCCTGCGCATCGCTGACTGGTTCGGGCTTGACCGTGTCGTGCTCTCACCCGACTGCGCCGACCTGTTTCACCAGAAGGTTATCAACGCCAGCATGGGCTCGTTCGCCCGCGTTCGCGCGCATACCGCCGACCTCGCGGCCACTCTCGCCACGGCTAAGGTTCCGGTGCTCGGCTGCGACCTGACGGGCGACGATGTGCATGGCCTCCCCGGCTTGCGCAATGCCGTCATCGTCGTGGGCAGCGAAGGTCACGGCCTTTCAGCCGCCGTAAAAAAGTTTGTAACGCATTATATTACAATCCCGCGGTTCGGCGGGGCGGAATCGCTCAACGCCGCCGTTGCCGCGGCCATCGTTTGCGACAATCTGCGACGCATAACGGGCCGGTAAGGACACGTCTCCCGTGCCCCGGCTTCATTGTCCCCGCCCGGCACTAACCGCATCCGCCCGTGTCGCACCGTCGTTGCGCCCCGCATGAAACCCCTTTCGGAAAAGTCTTCCGCCCGGCCCGGCCCGCGCCCCGCAGTTCTTTTCCTGCTGCTCACCGCCGGGATCATTCCGGCCTGCACCTCCGGGCCCCGCCAGCTGGAGGAGCACCAGGCGGCTGCGGCGCAACGCTGGCACGAACTCGCGGCGCAGCCCGACCGGCCGCTCGCGACCATGGGCTGGGTGGAGGCGGTGCAGAAAATGGAGGCGGGCAATTCCAAGCTCCAGCAGGCGCGGGAAGCCGTGCGCGCCGGCGAGGAGGCCGTCCGCCAGGTCCCGCACAACTACATCCCCGAGCTCTCGCTCAACCTCTTCGCCTATCCGACCCTCTCCACGATTGGCGAAGGCCGTCTCGGCGACACGTTCTTTTTCCTCGGCAGCATGATCAGCCTGCCTGACCCGGTGCGTTACCGAGCGGAGGCCCTGCAGGCGCGCCTGCAGTTCATGACCGCGCAGGTGGATTGCGAGCTCCTGCGGCGTGACCTGCAGGTTCGGCTCTTCCACGTTTTCCGCAAATCCGCCCGGGTCGCCCGTGACGAAGCCGGACAGAACGCCCTCGCCCGGCTGGCCGCCACCAGTCCCGACAGCCCCGCCGCCGCGCAGGCCCGCGAACTCGCCGACCAAAACCGCGCGACGTGGCGCACGATCGAGCCGGAACTGGCGGAGCTACTCGGCGACTACTCCAAGCACTGGCGGCCCGCGCCCGGTTCCGGCCTGCCCGACCTCAACTACGCTGCCCACCCGCCCCCTCTCGACGGACGAGACCGCTTCGCCGCGCTGCAACTCACCCGGGCCGCCCTGCAACTCCTCGTGCTCGATGCCCAGCGCCAAGGCCTGCTCGTCGCCGAATGGCCCCAGGTCTCGGTCCTGCTTTTCGCGCCGCCCATTTACCAGCGGTCCGCGGGACGCGAATCGTACCTCTCGCTCGGCGATCTGCGCGTGTCCGGCTTTCTCTCCTACTCCACGGATTTTCGCGGCAACCGCGCGCTCGTCCGCCGGCAGTCGACGCGGCGCGGCAAACTCGCGCGTCACGAGCTCGATCTCGCCCTCCAGGCGGCCATGGCGCGCCTGCAGGACGGCCTCACGCTGCTCACCGAGCTCGATTCCCGGCTGGTCCGCCTGCGGGTCGCCGAGGCGACCCTGCAGCAGGCCGGCGCCGTCGTTGAGGCCGCAAACCTCGCCCAGCAAGCCACCGAGATCGCGGATCAGGTTGATGAGTTGAATTTCTCCTTCTGGGTGCTCGACGATCCCCGCTGGCAACACCTACCCTGAATCTTTCATCATCCACCCGGACATGATCACACCGCTGCGCCGCTGGCTGCCCCAGCTTCTCCTGACCGGTCTCGCCTTGGGCTGGATTCCCGCTCCATCGTCCGCGGCGGAGGAGCGCGCACCCGGCCCGATGGAAAATGAATTCCCGGTGGCAACCGTGTCCGCCCTCCTGCGGCCCGCGGCCGCACAGCGCCTGGCCGCGCCTGTGAGCGGCCGATTCCACCTCGCCGCCAAACCCGGCACCGTCGCCGTCAACGACGTCATTGGTCGCTTCGAGGATGCCGAGCTGCGCGCGGCCGTCGAAATCGCCCGCCTGCGCCTGCGCGCGGCCCGCCAGCAGGAAACCGACTTCATCGCCGAGGCCCCCGCACGGCGGCAAGAGGCGATGGCCCGCATCAGCGACCTGGAAGGCCGCCTCGCGATGGCGGAAGCCGTGGCTAAAAATCCGGGGCTGCTCCATGAGCTGCCGGCGGCCGCGCAGACTCCCCTGCTTCACGCCGATCCCGCCGGCCTGCGCGCCCAGCTCGAGGCGGAGCGGGCCCGGCTCACGCGGCTCGACACGCCCGGCTACGCCGAATCCTCGTCCGCCCGGCTGCAGGTGCTAGAGGCGGAACGCACCGTCCGCGAGGTCGAGACGCAGCTGCGCGAGTCAGCGGTCGTCGCACCCATCGCCGGCGTTTTTCAACCTGCTCCCTCTCTCACCGGCGTTACGGAGGGAGCGCTGCTCGGCGCGGGCCAGGAAATTGGCACCCTGCGTGACCTCACCCGGTTGGTCGCTGCGGTGCCGGCGCTTTCCCCGTATCTCGTGCGAGTTGACCTGACCCGCACGCTCCTGCGGCTCCAGGGCCCGGGCGGAAAATCCTTCAATGCGCAGTTCCGCGGGGCGGTCACTGAGGTCACGCCGGTCATGGGTGAAACTCGTGTGTTTCTCTACGAATTTTCCGCGGCCGACTCCCGCAAACTCGCGGACATGGTCCAGACCAACGTCACCGCCCGCATCCTGCTGACTCCCGCGCAGCCCGTCGCGTTGGCCGACAAACTCCAGGCCGCGCTCGACCATCCAGATGCGTTTCGCGACGGCTGGGTCGTCGGGGTGGCGAAGGTCTGGCCGGGCTGGACTCTCCTCTGTGAGGGCGAGACCGCGCTGGGGTTGGTCCGCTCAAAGCCCTGATTTTTTCCGCCGTGTCAGCCATCACCCTAGAGGATATCGCGTTCACCTACCCCGGCCGCGGTGGCCGCATGGTTTTCCGCCGCTACTCCGGCCGTTTCGTCCCGGGCGTCCACCTGCTGCGCGGCTATTCCGGGTGCGGCAAATCCACGCTGCTCCGCCTGATCGCCGGCTACCTCACGCCCGATGCCGGGCGCATCGTCGTGCCGGGCAACCGCACCCCGGGCGATCGCGACTTCCAGGTCCGCTCCCTCGGCTTCGTCTTCCAGTCGATCAACCTGCTCGATCTCGTGACTGTGCGCCAGAACATCGAGATGGCCGGCATGCTCGCCGGCCTGCCCGGACCGGAACTCGCCGGCGCGGCGCAACGCTGGCTCGACGTTCTTGGCATCGGCGAGCTCGCCGACGAGAAGCCCGACCGGCTCTCCGGCGGACAACGCCAGCGCGCCGCGTTCGCCCGGGCGATGGTCAAGCGGCCGCAGGTCCTGCTCCTCGACGAACCGACGTCCGGCCTCGACGAGGCCAGCACCGCGGCGCTCGCCACGGCAGCGCGGGCCTTTCAACGCGAGGCCGCGGGGCAGCGCATCGTCATCATCGCCGCCCACGACGACCGGCTGGTGCCGTTCGCCGACCACGTGCAGCACTTCGCGCCGCCCGGAGACGCCACGGCATGAGCACGCGTCCTTCGCTCTTCAGGTACCTGGTCCGCGACAGCCTGATGCGCTGGCGCGGGAGAATCTCGGTGCCCCTCGCGCGTCTGGCCGCGGCCGGCAGCCTCTCGACCGCCGCGCTCCTCGTGCTCGCGTCGTTCGCGCTGGGGGCGGCGACCCTGCAAACCCGCATCGCCCAATTCGGACTGGATTCCCTCGTCTTGCGCACTCCCCTGCGCCGGGTGTCCGACCCGGCGCCCGCCTTTCCGACTCTGGCGGATCACGGCCGGATGCTCACGCTCAAGCTGCCCTACGCGACCGCGGAACTCGACACCGGCGGGCACGCCGCGCTGGCCGTGGCGGAGGAGGACCCCCTCCGGGAACTCGCCGCCATGGAGGTCCGGACCGACCGCCTGCCCGTGCTCATCACCGCTTCGCTCCCACCCGGCATGCCGCTGCGCGCGAGCCTCGGTCCGTGGTGGATCGAGGCGCGGACGGCCGCGCCCCCGGCCACGCTGCGCCCGCTGACGTTGAACGAGGTGTTGGTCGCCCGGCCGGGGGATTTCCCCATGCAGGCGATGCTGCCGGGCACAGCCCTGACCCTTTTCGTCCGCTCACCCGCGGCTCCGCCGCTGGAAAAAATTGCGGCCGCGCTGGAAACGGTGATCGCCGCCAACGCTGCGGGACGCGAGGCGGCCCCCGTGATCCAAAGCGCCCTGCCGCTCCTGCGCGAAATGACCGCCCTGCAGGCGACGTGGCTCGGCTATGCCACGCTGCTCGCCGCAGTGCTGGCTGCAACGATTGCCGTAATGTTTGGCTCCGGCGCCATCCTCGAGTACGAGGCCACCGCCTATACGACCGCGCTGCTGCGCAGCTTCGGCGTCTCCCGCTTCACGCTCTGGCTCCAGCGCTATGCCGAGGCCGCCCTGCTCGCCAACGCCGGGGGCACCCTCGCTCTCGCGGCCGGCACCGCCGCCGCCCGGCTGGCGCTCCCCCAGCTTGAGTCTCACGTGCTCGCGTTTCCCGTGCTGCTCCCGGTGCTGGCCGCCCTCAACGCCGGGGCGCTGGCCGCCGCCCTGCCCGTCGCGGCCGCCCTGCGCCGCCCGGTGGGCATGATTCTCCAATAACCCAGGGTTCCCAAGTGGGCGGGCACCGGCTCCTTTGAATAGCTCAGGATAGGCTGTGCCCAGCCTCCCAGCTGAATGATCCCGGCCCGCCGGATGCCTCGCTTCCTTGACATCCTACAAAACACGGAACTCTCTGCTATGGCTGGCAGTCAATCCGGACACGGAGCCACCCCGCACCCTTCCCGCCAGTAAGACATGTTCCTACCTTAACCTGTCAAAATCCGGAGCCTGACACATGCACGACCATCTGAAATCGCTCACGCGTTTCCCCCGCCTCGCCTTCATGCTTCTCATCGGGCCCCTGCTGTTGACCGGTGGCTGCGGCGGCGGTGGCTCCAGTCCAAGCTCGACCACGACCAGTGCCACCGTGGTCGCGCCCAAGAACCTTAACGGGGCCGTGATCGTGATGAACTATGCCGACGGCCGCTCCTTCACGTTCACCTTCAACAGCGCGAACGCCAACGGCGTCAGCCGCAGCGATGGCAGGGTCACGACGAACTGGATCGGCGATGGCTATATCACCCCGGTGCTGACCATCAACCTGGCCTACGGCGCCTTCATCCCGGGCAGCCTGGACAATGTCTTCGACGCCTACGCCCTGACCTTCAGCACCGCGACCACCGGCGTTTTCGCCCTGCGGGAGAACACCAGTTCCAACACGTTCGCCTCGACGGCTGTCATCTTCGGCACGTTTACCATCACGACTTATCCGCCGAACGGCTGAACCGCTTCAACGTCGATTCCCCGCCGGCAGGGTCATTGCTTGCCGGCCTTTTTTTTGCCCCCGCCGCCCGTGTGCAGCAGCGTGCCGGCGAGCACGCCCACGGCGAACACGCCGAAATAAATCAGGGCGGCCGAGGCGTGGATCGGGTTCTTCACCGTGGTGCCCGCGACCGGGAAGTTGAAGTCGATCTCCTTGGTGTTGTTCATGCCCATGTAGAGCATGGCAAAGAGAATCACGAGGAAACAGAGGGTCTTGAGGATGGCCTTGAAGCTCATGGCCCGGCACACTGACTTGTCCCGGCCCGTTTGGCGAGTGTTTGCGCGGACTACCGGTCCCAGGCCCGGGCGCGCAGCGCGCGCGGCGAGACGCCGAACAGCTCGCGCACCCAGCGCGAGAAATGAAACGGAGTCTGGAACCCGCAGCGAAACGCCACCTCCCCCACCGTGAGCCCCGTCTCGCGCAGCAGCTGCGCCCCGCGCCGCGTGCGGACCTCCCACACGTGGCGGATCGGCGTCGTGCCGAGGTGACGGCGAAACAGTTTCACCAGCTGCGCCGGCGACACGCCCGCCTCGCGCGCCAGCGCCGGCAAATCGGTGGCCTGCTCGCCCTCCTGTCCGATCCACTCGAGCGCCCGGCGCAGCGCGTCCGGCTCGTCGGGTTCGGGCACCGCCGACCGCTCGCCGGCAAACAGGTATTCCTGCAGCGCGGCGAGGCCGAGCGTCTCCACCAATCCCGGTGCCCGCTCCCCCACGGCGCGCGGCAGCGACAGCCCCAGCTCCATGAGCTGCTCGAAGCGCCGCGTCACCGGCAGCACGTCCGCCGCCCGGGTGCAGATGGCCGCGAGCTCCGCTGACACCAGCGACGGATGCACCGCGCACCACGTATGGTGGGTCTTGCGCCGCTCCGAGAGCCGGAAGAATTCCCGCCGTCCCGGCCGGAACAGGCCGACCTGCCCGGCCCCGATTTTCAGCTCGCGCCCGTCGACGGCCACGTGCGCATCGCCCTCGACCAGGATCACCAGCTGGAAATCCTGTTGCACGCGCGGACCGCAGGTTCCGCCCGGTTCATACACCACGTCGCCAAACTGCACCCGGGCCGAGGCGGCGGAGCGTAGTCTTTTGGGTATGTTTTTAAGTGGCTGATGGCTGGCGGCAGGCATGTTTATATGTTAATAGATATGTCTTCCATGAGTTCCGCAACCCTCGAGACCCCGTCCGCCACCCGCCCGTCGCTCGTCATTGACACCGGCGGCTTTGCCGGCACGCGCCGCAGCACGTTCCCGAAGATCCGGCCGCCCGGCTATTTTTCCCCGGACGCCGACCCGGCCGCCGTCAAGGCGTTCTACGCGGCCAATGGCTACCTCGTGCTTGAGGGCGGCTTCACGCCGGCGGAGGTCGAGGAACTCAAGCGCGAGACCACGCTCATCTGCCGGGGCGAGCGCGGCGAGTTGCCCGGTCACCCGAAGGCCGCCGGCAGCGAGTCCGACGACTCGGTGTTGCAGCGTTTTCTCTGCGTCCATTTTCCGCACAAGTGCTCCGACGTGATGCTCCGCACCGTCCACAGCGCGCCGTCGGTCAAGACGCTGACCACCATCATCGGCCCGAACGTGAAGTGCATGCAGTCGATGCTCTTCATCAAGTCCTCCGGCAAACCCGGCCAGGCGTGGCACCAGGATGAGGATTACATCCCGACGCGCGACCGTTCGCTCACCGGGTCCTGGATTGCGCTCGACCGCGCCACCCAGGAAAACGGCTGCCTCTGGGTCATCCCCGGCTCGCACCGGCCCGGCATCCTGTGGGAGCAGCACTGGCACGGCGACCGCCGCTTCGACTGTGCGGAGGAGTCGATCAATTTCCCCTTCACCGACGACCAGGCCATCCCGGTCGAGGTCGAGGCCGGCTCGGTGGTGTTCTTTAACGGCTACCTGCTGCACCGCTCGCTGCCCAACCGCGCGCCCATGGGCACCTACCGGCGCTCGCTGGTGAACCATTTCATGAGCTGTGAATCGCGCATGCCGTGGGGCAAAACCCCCGAGGGCGAGCACAACGCGCATTACGATTACCGCGACATCATCATCGTTGCCGGCCAGGACCCCTACGCTTACCGCGGCTATACCAACATCCAGACGCCCAGCGTGCGGCCCAGCGGCCAGGGCGGCTGCGACAAGTGGGGCGGCGCGGGCAGGAAGTATTCGGACGAGCCCGCGGCCAAACCCGGCGCCGGCGGGGCGATGTGATTGTCATCGGACATGGGCGTGGACGCCCATGCCACGTTTGAGTGGCACGGGCATTCCTGCCCGTGAGCTCAGCTCCGCTTCGTAGATCGCGAGCTGGTTTGAATTTTATCCGGATCGAATCCGTGCCATCCGTGATTAAAAAGTATGGATTGCGGTCGCGCCTCACTTCCCCGGAGCATGCCGCCTCTTTCCCCTCCATGCCCACGCCCACTCCCGCCCAGCAGCGCGCCTTCTTCGAAACCTACGGCATCCTCAAACTCCCCGATCTCCTGAAAAACGAGATCGCCGGCATCATCGCCGAGTTCGAGACTGTGTTCGCCGAATTTGGGAAAAACCCCGATGGCACGCGGCGTCGCTCGATCGTGCCGTTCGTGGACCAGCGCGCGGGACTCTGCGCGCTGCTCGACCATCCCGGCATCCTCGCAGTCGTGGGTAATCTCCTCGGGCCCGACTTCAACTACGTCAGCAGCGACGGCAACTATTACACCGGCGACACCGGCTGGCACCGCGACAGCCTCTACCAGAGCAACAGCTACATCAAACTCGCCCTCTATCTCGACCGCGTGACGAAGGACACCGGCTGCCTGCGCGTCATTCCCGGCTCGCATCACGAAGCCGCCCTCAAGATCTGGGACGGCACCGTGACGGCGGAATCGGAAGCCAACTTTGGCGTCCACGGTCGCGACATCCCCGCCGTGCCGCTCGAGAACGAACCCGGCGACGTGCTGCTCTTCAATCACCGCGTGCTGCATTCCTCGTGGGGCGGCAGCAGCTCGCGCCGGATGTTCACAATGAACCTCGGCCGTCGCGCAAAGGATCCCAAGGAGATGGACGACTTGATTTCCTACATTTCGTATCACATCCGCGGCCACGGCGCGCCCGCGCCCTACGGCAAGGCCATGCTCGAAACCGCCAGCCCCGCCCGCCTGACCCACCTCACGCAGGTGCAGCAATACTGGACCGCCGGCTGCGAACACCACAAACTGCGCACGGCGAAGCCGTAGATTTCAGCCATTGCCGGCTGTGGACTTACAGCACTATTGTCCAATGAACCTCGGGCCGCCGGGCTGGAACAACAGCACTCTTGGCTATATAAAATGAAACAGCCTGATCATGTCTTAGCTTTTGTTCGTGGAAAAGAAGGCGAGCTTTTCATGCATGCTGATCCGAAGGGATTGGTGATACTCATTAGCGCACTCGAACGCCTAAAGAAGAAAACCGAAGAAGGCGTGTCTGATCACGATCACCTCATGACTCCAGCGTGGGCCGGAAGTGAATTGACAGAGAAGAAGGGGTCAGAAACGGGAGAGTTGATTCACCACCTAAAGCTTTACGGATGGACTGAAGAATGGGCCAGAAAGCATGGGTTTCTCCCATAAGACAGCCCAACCAGGGACTTCAGCCGGCGTTCTGGTCACCTGGCTCGTTTCTACCGTTGCTTCTCAAGGCAGCACCAGCACACGCCCCTGCGCCGTGCCGAGGATCAAGCTGCGGTCCGGGCCGCGGTGATTGCCGGGGCGCGGCAGTGCGGTTATGGCTTCGCCAAGTTCCATCTTTCCGACCACTTCGCCGTCGACGGAGAGCACCGTTGCGCGGCCTCCCGGTGTCAACGCCACCACGCGGCTATCCGGCAGTGACCACACGAGATTCGCCGCTTCTCCGATCCAGGTGCCCACCTTCGTTGACCGGTCGGTCCATTCACGCTGACCACATAGCCGGCGGATGAGGCACAGAGGATGCGGCGGCGTTTCGCGTCGAAGGCCAGCGCGTTCGCCGATCCCGCCACGTCGAGATCCCATTTCACGGTGCCGTCCGGTTTGTACGCGACCAGCTGACGGCAATTCGTGTCGGGGGCGCTCACGATCTCGGGAGATCCGTCGCCGTCGAGGTCGGCGAACTGCTGGTCGAGCGTGCAGGAAGGCAGTGACTAGCACGTGATATCCGGACGCTGCCGGTGTAAATGGATACCGTTTCGAGCCGATTTTTCCGGGGCCGACTTTCCTTCCGCCGCGATCCCACTCCTTTCTGCTTTGCGCCGCGGCGGCTTTTCGCGAGTTTTCGCCTCATGCCAAAATTCGCCGCGCAGGTCCCAGATCCGGCGCAAGCGATGGACACCGCCGATCCGCTCGCCGCGTTCCGCACCGAGTTTTTTATCCCGCCCGGCCGGATCTACCTCGATGGCAATTCGCTCGGCCTGCTTTCGCGCCGCGCGGAGGCGAGCCTGATTCGCGCCATCGAGCAATGGCGCTCCCTGGGCATCAACGGCTGGACCGAAGGAAATCCTCCGTGACTCACGCTGGCCGAGACGGCTGCGCGCCAGCTCGCGCCGCTCGTGGGCGCGGCGCCGGATGAGATCTGCCTCACCGGCCAGACCACCGCCAACCTTCACTAGTTGCTCGCCACGCTGTTCGACGCGGGCCATCCCACGCGCCGCGTCATCGTGGGCGACACGCTGAACTTTGCCTCCGACTCCTATGCGTTGCAAAGCCACCTGCGCCTGCGCGGACTCAACCCCTCCGCGCATCTGCGCCTGGTCGCCTCGCGCGACGGCCATTGCCTGCTGCACGAAGATATCCTCGCGGCCTTCACGGCCGATGTGCAGCTCGTCGTGCTCCCGGCCGTGCTCTTCACTTCCGGCCAATTGCTGGATGTGGCCGCCCTCACGCAGGCCGCCCATGCGCGCGGGATTCTCATCGGCTTTGATTGTTCCCACAGCATCGGCGCCGTGCCCCACGCCTTCGATCGCGACGGCGTGGATTTTGCCTTCTGGTGCAATTACAAGTACCTCAATGCCGGTCCCGGCGCGATCGGTGGACTCTATCTGCACCGCCGTCACTTCGGGCGCGCGCCCGGCCTCGCGGGTTGGTGGGGCATGCGCGCCGACCGCCGGTTCGCGATGCCGCCGACGCATGAGCCCGCAGACGGCGCGGCGGCGCTGCACGTCGGCACGCCGCCCATTTTCAGCCTCGCCCCGTTGCTCGGCTCGCTGGAGCTGATCGCGGAGGCGGGCGGCATCGGCGCGCTGCGGGCGAAGTCGCTGCAGCAGACGCAGCTGCTCATGGAGCTCACCGACCGCCAGCTGGTCCCGCATGGTTTTGCCGTGGCAAACCCGCGGGGCGCCGCCCAGCGCGGCGGACATGTGGCGCTCGCCCACGCCGACGCCTGGCGCATTTGCCAGGCGCTGAAAGTTGCGGGCGTCATTCCGGATTTCCGGGCTCCCGACCTCATCCGGCTCGCCCCGTCACCGCTCTACACGAGTTACGCCGACTGCGCCGGGGCCATCGCGCGGCTTGAACAGATCATGACCCGCCGGGTCTACAAGGAATTCCCGGTCACTCCCGCGCTTGTGCCCTGACATGCAATTCATCGATATCACGCATCCGCACTCGAACGAACTCGCGCCTTGGCCCGGCGACACGCCGTTCAATTTCCGGCTCACCGCCACGATGCGCGCCGGCTCTTCCTGCAACATTGGCGCCCTCACCACCAGCATCCACAGCGGCACCCATCTCGACGCCCCGTTTCATTTCGATGATGCCGGCGTGGCCATCGATGCCATCCCCACCGAGCGTTTTGTCGGGCCAGCGCGGGTGTTTGCCGCTCCGGGGCACGACGAGATCCCGCGCGAGGTGTTTGCCGGGCTCGATGGCCGCGCCACGCCGCGCGTGCTGGTTGCGACCGGCTCCTGCGACGACAAGACCGTTTTCCCGCGGCACGTTCCGACGCTCGCGCCCGGCGTAGCGGCGTGGCTGGGCGAGCAGGGAGTGACGCTCATCGGGCTCGATGTGCCCTCGGTGGATAAATTGGACAGCAAGACATTGCCCATTCACCACGCGCTCGACGCCGCCGGCATCCTCATCCTCGAGAATCTCGATCTGCGGGGCGTCGCGCCGGGTACCTACGAACTCATCGCCCTGCCGCTGCGCATCGTCGGCGCCGACGGCTCGCCGGTCCGGGCCGTGCTGGTGAAGGGTTGACGCCGCCGCCGACCCGGAACCGAGCCTCGTCAGGATTTCATCTCCGTCAGCTCGTCGTACGCCACACTGAGGTTGCCCTGCAGCCGGTTGGGCAGCGGGGCGTGCAGGTCGTCGAAGCCGGGGAAGTTCTCCAGTGCCACGATCTCCGCCTTCGCCTTGCCGGCAGTGATGCCTTTTTCCACGTGGGCGAGCAGCGCGGTGAAAAAATCGCGCTGCAGCAGCAGGTCAGCGTGGCCGCCGGTGACACCGAACTTCGGGTTGCCGTGGCCAAAAATGTAGATCGCGTCCGCGGGATAAGTTTTCACCGCCTCCTCCAGCCGCGCGATCCAGCCGTGGATGTTGGCGCCGCCGGGCCGGTCGATCACTGGGTAGATGCGATTGAACACCAGGTCGCCCAGGTGCACGACATTGGCCTTCTCAAAGTGCACGATGACGTCGCCGCCCGTGTGGGCCGGTCCGAAATACATCGCGCTCACGATCTCACTGCCAAAATTTCGCCGCCACGCGGCGGTGAAGGTCGTGTCGGGGTAAGTCTGCTTGTCCACCGTGCCGGCCTTCTGGGCGGCCGCCAGCATGAGCTGCGGGACATTGGCCTGGGCCACGATCGTGCGCGTGGCCGGCTTGAAGATGCCGTTGCCGCCGGTGTGGTCGGCGTGGTGATGGGTATTGAGCACCACGTCGAGCGTGCGGTCGCCGCGGCCTGGCAGCCCCGCGAGACAAACCGCGGCCGTGTCAGGATACTGCGTGTCCACCACCGCCAGTGCATCCTGGTCCGAGAGCCAGCCGATGGTGCCGCCGTGGCCGGCGAAGAGCCCGACTCCGCGCCGCAGCGGACGGAATTTTGTCACGACGGGTTGCATCGGACCCGCCGGCGTCTTCACGGGCACGGTGGATGACGCGGCGGGCGACTGGGCGAGCAGGGACGAGCGGGCGAGCACGCCCGCGGAGGCCAGCAAGGACGAACGCAGGAGAAATTCGCGGCGGTTCATGCCAGGATTTATTAACCATTAATGGACACTAATGAACGCTAATTTTTACCACGGATTGCACGGATGGACACGGATTCAATCGGCAGACCTCTCGGAAACTGAATTTGAACAAAAGGTCGCAAAGGAAGCGAAGCGACGCTGGTTGGTTCCGTCCTGCGTGATCTTTGCGATCTTCTGTAAAATGGTTCGGGGAACAGGATTCCGTATCCGTGATCGTCCGCGCGATCCGTGATAAAATTGTCCGGATTCCGGTTCGCCGGGCATCAGCGGTTAAAAAAACCTGTAACCTATCGCGGCCGGGCGGGTTTCCCGCTGCATCCAGCCATGCCTCTTTCCGACCGTTGCTCCAACCGTGATCGCCGATCTTACAGAAATCCGTGTTCAAGCGTGTTCGCCCGTGGTTAGTTCCTTCGCGCCTGATGCCGTGGACCCCGCGACCGACACTCTTTCCGACCATGAGCTGATGCTCGCCGTGCGCGACGGCGAGCTCGATGCGCTCGGCGAGCTCTTCGAGCGCCATCACCGGCCGCTACATGGCTTCCTCGTAAAATTCACCGGCCAGCGTACGGCCGCGAAGGATATCGCCCAGACCGTCTTCCAGCGGATGCTCAAATACCGCCACACCTACCGTGACGACGGGAGTTTCACGGCCTGGATGTATCACCTCGCGCGCCGCTGCGCCGCCGATCACTTCCGCAAGAGCAACGCCGCGCCCACCGCCGCCGATCCCGCGCACCTGCGCCATCACGCCGACGAAACCCCGCATGCCGGCGACCGCGCCGCTTCCCGCGATGATCACGCCTTCCTGCACGCGGCGCTCAGCCGGCTCGACCGCGACGACCGCGAGGTGCTGCTCCTCAGCCGTTTTCAGGAACTCTCCTTCGCCGAGATCGCGACGATGCTCGAATGCTCCGTCGGCGCCGCCAAGGTTCGCGCCCACCGCGCGCTCCGCGAGCTGCGCGACATCTATTTCCAACTCCAAAAGGAGAAACTTCCATGAACTTCCGTCTTCGCTGCGCTACGACGCGACAAGCCGCCGGTTCCATCCAATCCGCCTCAATCACCCTTTCCCTTTCCCTCCCATGAACTGCACCCAAGCCCAGGAACGTTTTGCGGATCTGCTCGACGCGCGCGTCGTGGACGCGGCCACCGCGGACGTTCGCGCCCACCTTGCCTCCTGCCCGGACTGCCAGCGCGAGTATTCCGCGCTCGCCCAGACCCTCACCGCGCTCGACGCCCTGCCCGGCGCCAAGCCCGGCCCGGGTCTCCGCAAAAATTTCTACGCCCTGCTGGAGGAGGAGAAGAATTCCGCCGCCAGCATCTCCGCCGCCGCCGAGCGCCAGCGCCGCGCCCATCGCGTCTCGCTCTGGCGCTGGATCCTCGCCCCGGTCGCCACGGGCGGCGTGGCCATCGTGGCGTTCATGGCGGGCATGCGCTTTGCCCCTCCCGCCGCCGCTCCCGGCCTCGATCCCGCCACCAAACGGGAGCTCGCCGAACTCCACCAGCAGGTCGATTCCGTCAACCAGCTCGTCAGCTACTCGCTCCTCCAGCAGCGTTCCACCAGCGAACGGCTGCAGGGCGTGCTCGCCACCCTGAACAAGAAAAACCCCGGCCAGAAGGTCATCTCCGATCTCATCAGCCTGCTCGCGCTCGATCCGAGCACCAACGTCCGCCTCTCCGCCCTCGACGCGCTCTACCCGCACGCCGACCAGCAGGCCGTGCGCTCCAGCGTGCTCGCCACGCTGCCGCGCGAGCAGAACCCGCTCGTCCAGGTCGCGATGATCGACTTCCTCGTCGCCGCCCGCGATCACGAGGCCACGCCCGAGCTCGAGCGGATGGCCCGCAGCGAAACTGTCGATCGCGCCGTGCGCGATGCCGCCAAGCGCGGCCTCGCCCAACTCTGATTTTCCATCACCCATGGCTGGCCGCTGCGAACGAGCGTCCGCCCCTCCCTAAAATAAACCTCACCTCCGTCCCCTTATGAAAACCGCCCGACTGTTCCCCTCCTTTCTCGTCGCCGCCGCGCTGACCGTGATCCTCCTCACGGCCGCCCGGGCCGATGAGAACGAAACCGCCACCGTCAAGTTCTCCGATCCGGCCAAGCCCGGCATTCTCAAAGTCTCCGTCGCCAATGGCGACATCCACCTGAAGGGTGCCGAGACCGACGAGGTCCGCGTGACCACGGACCTCAAGCCGGAGACGCCGGAGCTCCGCAAGGACGGCCTCCGCGTGCTGACGTCCTCGTCGAGCTATTCGCTCACGGAAAAAAACAACACCGTCACCCTCACCTATGGCACCGAGGGCTGGCCGACCAGCGGCGGCGAGTTCACCATCGTCGTCCCGCGCAACACCGCGATCATCATCAACAGCAATTTCGGCGGCGACGTCGAAATCGGCAACGTCACCGGGAACATCGAGGTCAAGAGCCTCAACGGCGAGGTGCACCTCGATGACATCGACGGCGCCGCGCTCGTCGAGACCATGAACGGCGAAATCCACGCCTCCGTCCAGCAGCTGCACGAGGGCAAGCCGCTCTCCTTCACCTCGATGAACGGCGAGGTCAGCCTGCACCTGCCGGCCGACGCCAAGGCCAACGTGCGCCTCCGCACGCACAACGGCTCCATCCTCACCGACTTTGACGACAAGGCGCTCGTCACGAAGACCGAGTCCCTCCGCGTCAGCGGCCACAGCCACGCACCGCGCGCCGCCGTCGCGGGCGAAGACAATACCGAGATGCGCGCCGCCGTGCATGAGGCCGTGCGGGCGGGCGCCCAGGC
>OCZT010000377.1_pt1 | contig 43726 bp, 45 predicted proteins | sample 1539031 | NCBI WGS metagenome assembly OCZT01 (sample SAMEA3539308, study PRJEB22396) | soil metagenome | biome: tundra; feature: field; material: soil | place: USA | collected 2010-05 | depth 0.15 m
CCATGAACGGCCGCACCGGACGCTGGCCCTCGAGACGCCGGTCCCGCGGCCCGTCATGACAGCGGGAAGAACGCGGAGGTTCGCGGATGTAACCATCCGTCGCTGTCACGGACAGGTCACATCAATGCGCCGTCTGTTCTACTTTGGGAAATGGCGCATGACGAATACCGACCTGGGGTGGCGGCGGACTTTGAACGGCTGTACCGGGAGAGCTACCCGCGGGTCGTATTCACACTTCTTGGGATACTGGGGGACCACGCAGCTGCAGAGGACTGCGCCCAGGAGGCTTACACGCAGGCATTTGCTGCTTGGCGGCGCTGGAAACCTGACGCGCCGGCGGAGGCCTGGATCCACCGGATCGCGATCAACGTAGCTGTGTCCCACCGGAGGCGCCAGCGATTGCGCGAAGTGGGGGAGATCGTCAAGAGAATCGGACGGCCAGTTCCCCCGGATGACCCCGCCGAGGTGGCCAGTCGGGGCGACTTACTGTCGGCACTGAGGCGCCTGCCGCCTAAGCAGGCAGCGGTGGTCATCCTTCGCCACAACCACGGTTACTCGAACCGCGAGATCGCGGCCTCGCTGGGCATTCCCGAGGCTACGGTGGCGTCGAGACTGGTCGCCGCCAAGACGCGTCTCCAGCAGGAACTGGGGGACGCATGGAGAACCTCAGTCGTGCCGGAAGCTGCCTCGACTGGGTCGCCGGCTGATGCGGAAATGGTTACTCCGCCGGACCAGGGCGTTTCTTTTGTATCCGAGGAGCCGGGAACCAGGATGCCGGCGGGGAGTGAAGACGAGTGACGCAACACGATTTTGATAGCTGGCTCGAGGCGGAGCTCCATGGGCGCTTTGCATGGAGCCGCGATCGGTCGCAGGTCGCGATGAATGCCTCGGCATCCGACCTGGCGAGCCGCAAGATCAGGATGAGATCACGGTTATCGGCGCTGCCACTCGCCGGTAGGGTGGCCGTAGCGCTGGCTGCTGCGACCATCAGCCTCGGGGCCGTCGGCGCGGCTGCCGCAACGGCCGCTACCCACAGCGTCAACCCGGACGCTTGGGGCCAGCAGGTGAGGCAGGCGGTCCAGGATTGCAAGCAGAACCTGAGTGTCACGCAGCATGGGATTGGCGATTGTGTGAGCGCGTTTGCCAAGCAGCATGGGGCCGCGAACAAATCGGACAAGGCTTCGCCGTCCCCTGGGAAGTCCGATGGTGCGAATGCGGGCGCAGCCGGCAATGCCAGCGGGCACGGATCGAATGCACCCTCGCCGAGCGGCAAGGCCAACGGTAAGCCGGACCAGGCACCGGGTCACGCCACGAGCCCCAGTCCCGGCAACCCTCCTAGTCCTGGCACCAATGGCAAACCTGACCAGCCGCACCCGGGCCCGTCGCCAAGATCACACCCGTAGCCTTATGAACAAACTCGACCCGCGTCGCAACTTCAACCCAGCCCGGCGGTATAGGCTGCGCGGGAAGCGCGCTGTCGCCGCCGTGGTCTCCATGTGCGGTCTACTCGTGGTTGGCCTGCCGGCCGTGGCCTCGTTGAGCGCTACCGGCGCATCAGCCAGCGGCGCTCCATCCGCCAACGGAGAAAACAACAAAGGCGGCGTCTGAGTCGACAATGTCCGAGCGAATTGCACTGGAAGCGCAGCCAGCCAAGATCTGGAGGCTTGCGAGTCGCCAAATCGCGCGGTGGAACAGCCGCATGCGGGAGATGCTCGGCGTGGTTGCCGACCCCGACGACTCGTCTTGGACTTCCACGGTCACCGGAGACGAAGAGAAGGATGTCGAGAAGGAGTACAGCCGTCTCCTCTCTGGCGAGATCACCCAGCTGAGTGAGCGTCGTATGCTGACCCGCCCCGACGGGAAAAAGATCTGGGCAGACCTGTCAACCGCCCTCGTGCGCGATCGCGACGAGCAGCCGCTCGCCCCTTTTGACTACCATAGAGGGGCCTCAAAAACGTGACGGGTGCTAAACGCAGAGCCCGCGGTCCTGTGAGGGAGGGGCGGCGCCCAGGTCACGCGCCCACAAGCGATGGCGGCGGCGACCAGACCCTCGGCGATCTTGACCTGTCCGAGTTTGTCGAATCTCTCCCGGACGCTCTGTTCGTGGTCGACCGGGAAGGCCTGATCCGGCTGGTCAACTCCCAGGCTGAGAGCATGTTCGGCTACCAGAAGCATCAGCTTCTCGGAGAGCCCATCGAGATCCTGGTTCCCGAGGCTGTGCGGAGCTTGCACCCGACTCACCGATCCGACTATCTTGTGGACCCCTCCAAGCGGCCGATGGGGGCCGGGCTAGACCTCAGCGCGCGGCGCCAGGATGGGAGCCTGTTCCCGGTCGACATATCCCTTTGGTCGATACACACCAAGCACGGGATCATGGTCTCCGCGGCGGTCCGGGACATCACGGAACGCAAGAAGCTCGAGGCCAAGTTCCAAGAGCTGCTGGAACTGCTGGAGTCCGCTCCTGACGCGGTCGTGGGGGTCGACCGGGAAGGAGTGATTCGCCTCGTGAACCGGCAGGCCGAGGCTCTGTTCGGCTACGGGCGGGAAGAGCTGCTGGGCCATCCGATCGAGATCCTGGTGCCAGACCCAGTCAAGGGCATCCACCCGGGGCACCGGTCCGCCTATTTCGCGGACCCCCGCACACGTCCGATGGGGGCTGGCCCTGAGCTCTCGGCGCGGCGCAAGAACGGAACCCAGTTCCCGGTCTACGTCTCGCTCTCTTCGATCGGCACGGAGGCGGGGATTCTGGTATTGGCCGCAATGCGCGATATCACCGACCGTCTGCGGGTCCAGGAAGAGAAGGCGGCGGTCGAAAAGCGGCTGCATCAGGCAGCAAATCGCGAGCTCGAAGCGTTTTCGTACACCGTTTCCCACGACCTCCATGCCCCCATTCGCGCCATCGATGGCTTTGCGCGGGTCCTGACCGACGAGCACGGAGCTGAGCTTTCCCAAGAGGGCAAGCGACTTCTGCAACTGGTGATCGGCAACGCCTCGGAGATGGGGCGTCTGATCGACGGGCTGCTCAAGTTCTTCCGCCCCAGCCGCCAACCAATCAACAAACAACGGGTCGACCCCCGGAGTGTTGCTTTGAGTGTGATCGCCAAGATCAAAGGTGACCTCGAGGGGCCTCAGTTCGAAGTCGTCATGGGGAATCTGCCCGGCTGCTGGTCCGACCCGGTCCTGCTCGAGAGCGTCTTCTGGAACCTGATCGGCAACGCCTTCAAGTTCACGCGTGCGCAGGAGAACCCGCGCGTCGAGGTTGGCGCCATCGTTGCCGACTCGCCCGACGACGAGACCGTTTATTACGTGGGCGACAACGGGATTGGTTTCGACATGAAGCACGCTGACCAGATTTTCGGCGACTTCCGGCGGCTGCGTCCAGGCAGCCGGTACGAGGGGGCTGGCGCGGGACTGGCGGTTGTCCAGGGAATCATCCAGAGGCACGGGGGCCGAGTCTGGGCGGAGGCGGAACTGGAACGTGGTGCCACTTTCTATTTCACCCTGGGTCCCTCGGACGAAGGTGATTCGGCCCCGGAAGGCCACCCCGCGGCCGTAGACGTCGGCGAAGCTGCCCTTCGCAGGGCGCTGGAGAACGGGGAGTTCCGGGTGGTCTACCAGCCCAAGATTTTGCTCAGCACCGACCGCGTGCTGGGCGTGGAGGCGCTGCTGCGATGGGAGCATCCCGAGCAGGGAGTGTTGGCTCCGCTCGAGTTCATCCCCCTGGCCGAGGAGACAGGACTCATCGTGCCCATCGGCGCCTGGGTCCTCCAGCAGGCCTGCGAGGAAGCGCGGAGGTGGCATGCCCTCGCTCCGTACCGCCCACCGCTGATCGTCTGCGTCAACGTATCTGGCCGTCAATTCGAGTCGGGCCTGCCTGAGCTGGTCGCGGGAGTGCTGGCGGACACAGGAGTCGATCCTTCAGCCGTGTGCCTTGAGGTCACAGAGAGCGTCGTGATGGAGAATGTGGAGTTTGCGATCACCCTCCTGCGTCAGCTTAAGGCGCTCGGGGTGCGGATCTCAATCGACGACTTCGGCACCGGCTTCTCCTCGCTCGCGTACCTGAGGCGGTTCCCGCTCGACGAGCTCAAGGTTGACAAGTCATTCGTGGATGGGCTGGGTCGCGATCCTGAGGCGACCGCCATCGTCGCAGCCGTCATGGGAATGGCCCACGCCCTGGACCTCACCGTCGTCGCGGAGGGGGTCGAGACCGAGGCGCAGGCGGCCGCCCTCCGAAACCTTGGTTGTGACCAAGCACAGGGCTACCTCTACTCGCGTCCCCGACCCGCCCGCGACCTTGACCCACTGCTGAAGGAGGAGCTGGCGGCGAGGTGGGCTCACGCCGGCGCCCTCGGCAGCTCCACAGTGGTTGTGGTAGACGATGCTGCGGACGTCAGGCAGCTGGCACGCGTCAGCCTTGCGGCCGCGGGGTTCGTGGTGCACGAGGCTGACCGCGGAGACGAGGGACTCGAGCTGACCCGCCGGGTGATGCCGGATTGCGTCATCCTCGACGTCCACATGCCGGGCACCAGCGGCCTTGATGTCTGCCGGGCCCTGCGCGCCGATCCCCTGACGAGTGGAATGACGATTGTGATGCTGACTGCGGATGCCCTCGCATCGGACAAGGTGGAGGCCTTCGCGCTGGACGTGGACGACTACATCGTGAAGCCGTTCGCCCCGCGCGACCTCGTCAGCCGGGTGACCTCGGCGATGCGGCGACGCCGCGACACTGGGGAGCACTAGGTCCATGAGGGTCCCCCTGCGCACACTCGAGGCTCGGACGCTGACCATCCTCGGGGTTCTCCTGGCGACGACGGTCGCCGGGGGTGGGTTCGTCGTCTACGAGCAGCGATCGGCGACCCAGTCGAGTGCTGCGGTCGATGCCGAGCGCCGGGTGCAGTTGGACAGCCAGCTGCTGCTGACCGGGATGCTGGACCAGGAGACGGGGATCCGAGGTTACCGCGTGACCGCCAACTCTAATTTCCTCCAGCCGCACACAACGGGGAGCCAACAGGTAGCAGACGCCCGGGGCCGGCTTGACAGAGAGATCGGGCCTGACTTGAGGGTGAGCCTGCTCCGCACCGAGCGGGCCTCGGCAAGCTGGCAGACCTGGGCCGAGGAGCAAGTGGGCGCCATAAGAGCCGGCGGGGGTCCGCAGCTGGACTCGGCAGCCTCACTCCAGGGCAAGAACCTATTTGACGCCTTCAGGTCGGCCTACGCAGAGCTTGACGGGCAACTCGCCTTGGACCTGGAACATGACCAGGCCGCAGCCACGACGAGCTCGAACAACCTGGTGAGGATCAGCGGACTGGTCATTACCTTCACGGCGGTGGTGCTGGTGGTGCTCGGCCTAGTGCTCTTACGCTCCACGCTGCGTCCGATGCGCCGCCTGTTTGACACCGCACGAACTCTTGCGGCTGGCGAGCAAGTCGAGATACCGGACCTTCAGCGCCGCGACGAGGTGGGTGAGCTGGCGCAGTCCCTGGCGGCCTGGCAGGGAGTCATGGCCGAGCGGCTCACGATTGCGCGCGCCATGTCAGATGTGAGCGGGCGGGTCGAGATGTCTGAAGTCCTGGATCCGGGATTGTTGGCTCGCCTCCGCGAGCTCCTGGGTGGGGACCAGGTCGTCTTGAGCCTCAACGAGGCCGCCGGTCTCACAGTGATAGCCGGTGATCCCGCCGTGAATGAGGGAGAGGTGAGCGAGGCCTCACCAGGGGTGGTTGCGGTTCGTACCGGCGAGCTCTTCATGGGAGACCTGAACGCACAGGACTGGGGCGAGACGATCCATGGATGGGCGGAGCGGGACGGGCTTGGTCAGGTGATGGCGATCCCGATGATCAGTGGCGGCGAGACCATCGGAGCCATCACCGTTGCTCGCACTGTCGGCCGGGCCGGATTCGCGATGGCCGAGGTAGACCGAGCCCGCGTCCTGGTGCCGCCTCTGGCAGGGGCGGTTAGGATCAGCCGATTGTTCGCCCAGTTGACGGCTTCGAACGAAGAGCTCGAACGTGCCGAAGCGCAGACGCGTCTGCTGCTCGAGTCCGCAGGAGAGGGAATCTACGGCATCGACTCTGACTACTGCTTCACCTTCATCAACTCGGCGGCGACCAGGATGTTGGGCTTCGAACCAGCGCAGCTGCTGGGTGAGAACGCACACCAACTAGTCCATCACACTCGCGACGGGTCTCCCTACCCGCTGGCTGACTGTCCTATCTACGGTGGACTTAGGAGCGGCGCTGGCTGCCGGGTGGACAGTGAGGTCATGTGGCGAGGCGATGGCTCATCCTTCCCTGCCGAGTACTCCGCCTTCCCAATCGTCCACGACGGGGCGGTCACCGGCATGGTTGTCACCTTCAACGACATCACCGAGCGCAAGCGCACGGAGGCCGAGCTCAACGCTGCTCACGCCCAGGCCATGGAGGCGTCGCGCCTGAAGTCCGAGTTCCTGGCCAACATGAGCCACGAGATTCGCACCCCGATGAACGGCGTAATAGGGATGACGGGACTGCTGCTGGACACCCCACTCAGCCCCGAACAGCGCGAGTACGCGGAGGCCATCAATCGCTCCGCTGAGTCCCTGCTCACGGTCATCAACGACATCCTCGATTTCTCCAAGATCGAGGCTGGCAAGTTGGACATCGAGGTCATCGACTTCGACCTGCGGACGCTCGTCGAGGACGCCGCGGAGTTGATCGCCCCGAGCGCCGACGAGAAGGGTTTGGAGCTGGCGGTGATGGTCCACCCAGACGCACCCATAGCGGTGCGGGGCGATCCGGTCAGGGTCCGCCAGGTGCTGGTCAACCTCCTGAGCAACGCTGTCAAGTTCACCGAGGCCGGCGAGGTCGTCCTCCGAGTCAGGTTAGCCGAATCAAGCGAAGATACCGAGGTCGTCCGCTTCGTGGTGACGGACACCGGTATTGGCATCCCGGTCGATCAGCAGCAGCGACTCTTTGAGAGCTTCACTCAGGCCGACGCGTCGACCACCCGCACCTTCGGTGGCACCGGGCTTGGGCTCGCGATCTGCAGGCAACTAACTGAGCGCATGGGGGGCGAAATCGGGGTCGAGAGCGAAGTTGGCAAGGGGAGCAGCTTCTGGTTCACCTGCCCTCTCGAGAAGGCGGAGCAGGTCCCAGCCGTGCCCGGGAAGGGCAAGGCGGCTCTTCGCGGCCTGAGGGTGCTCCTGGTGGATGACAACGAGACCAACCGAGTGATCCTGGAGCAGAACCTCAAGGCGTGGGCAATGCTCCCATGGGCCAGCGCGCGAGCCAGCGAAGGTCTCACCGAACTCGCTCGAGCGGCGGCTGCTGGAAAGCCTCACGAGTTGGCGATTCTCGATTACCACCTGCCGGAGATGAACGGGATCGAACTTGCTCGGGCGATCCGGGCCGACCCGGCGATCGCCGGGACCAGGTTGGTCCTCCTGACCTCCTCGGCGCGCGGTGGCGATGCGAGGATTGCCCGAGAGGCGGGCATCGAAGCCTTCCTTACGAAGCCGGTCAGAGTCTCCGCCCTCTACGACTGCCTCGCCACGATTATGGGGCGACCCGCATCCGACGCCCGGGTCGCTCCGCTTGTCACCCAGTACACGCTGAGGGCGGCGTCGGGGGCATCGCGAGCCCACCTCCTGGTGGTTGATGACAACCCTGTCAACCAGCGTGTCGCCGTGAAGATGCTGGAGAACATGGGTCACCGCGTGGACGTCGCGGGAAACGGAATCGAGGCCGTGGAAGCCGTGTCCCGTGTTGCCTACGCTGCGGTCCTGATGGACTGCCAGATGCCGCAGATGGACGGCTTTGAGGCCACGATGGAGATACGCCGGCTCGAGCCTGCGGGTAGGCACATCCCGATCATCGCCATGACCGCGGGGGCGATGGCTGGCGATAAGGAGAAGTGCCTCGCCGCCGGCATGGACGCCTACCTCAGCAAGCCGGTGAAAGCGGAAGCGCTGGCGGACCTGTTGGCCCTCTGGATCCCTTCGCCGGGCTCCGCCGATCAGGTGGATACGGAGGGCGACCCGCAACTTGCCATCCTCGATGAACGAACTCTGGAGCAGCTCCGAGAACTGGGAACAGCCGAGTTTGAGGACCTGGTCAGGCTCTTCCTCAAAGACGGGGCGGCACGGGTCGCGGCGATGTACGAGGCCGCGAGCAAAGCTGATACTCACGCCATCGCGGAGTTGGCGCACAGCCTCAAAGGCAGCGGGGCCACCCTCGGGGCTGTGGCGCTAGCCGAAGGCTGTGCTCAGCTACAGGCGGTGGCATCCTCCGAAGACCTGGCCGCAGCGAACCGGCTGGTTGATGCAGTGGGGGCTGAGTTCGAGCGGGTGGGCACGTCCCTGCGCAGGGAGATCGAGGTCGGGCACGCGGGACCATCGCTGGACGCGGGGGTCGCCGGTTCAAATCCGGCCTCCCCGACCAATTTGGTCGCCGTCGGCGGGGGCTAGCCTCTCCGCGAGACACCTTGGACAAATACGTCGGGGAGTAGCGCAGCCCGGTAGCGCACCGCGTTTGAAGGGTGAGCTTGCTGCGCTATGATGGTTGTCAACCGTTATTACATGAGGGATTCGCCGTGGCTAGGAAGGCCATCACCAAGACGCTCTCGCTGACTCCGGAGGAAGCTCCGCGGTTCGATCGTCTGGTCCAGCGTTTTGGCCACGGGAGCCCGACGGAGTGGGTACGGGTTGCAATGGATCGGATGGAGACCGCGGAGATTGCCGAGGAGTTGTCCGAGCTGCGGGCCTATGGTCAGCAGCGGGCTCGGTCGAAGGGCGTCGCAGACTCAGATGTTCGTGAAGCCGTCCGCAGGACCCTGAACCGATAAGTCAGCCAAGCTCGTCTCGGCCGGCCGTCGCTGTGGTCATGGACATTAACGTCCTGGTCGATGCGCTGACAAGCCAGGAGCCGGTGGCGGATTTCGAGAGTTGGCCGAGCCCACCGCCGGTGCGGGGTGATCCGGCCGCGAACGCCCTGGGCGTGCTCAACGACGCCAAGGAGTTTGCTCTTTGGCTTTCACCGCACATCCTCGATGGCACGGGGCGCGTACTCCGTGAGTACTACGGTTGGAGCCTGGCACGAGCAACCCAGTACCTGGAGGTGTTGGAGCGGATCGCCTCCAGGTCAGGAGGTGCCAACATCACGCCCCAGTTGGTGGTTACGGACTGCGAGGACTGGGAGGACAACCGCATTCTTGAGCTCGCAGCAGAGTCAGGGGCGGTCCTGATCGTCAGTAATGACGATCACCTCCTCGGAATGAGCCCATGGCGCGGAACAGCCGTTGTCGATCCGAGGGCGTTCGTCGCCAAGGTCGATGCGATGCGTCGGGCGCAGCTCCGGGTCGCGCGAAAATCCCAGAGCTGACCAAGCAGTGACCGAGACGACTGAAGACGAGGCAGATCGAGACGGCTTGCTTATGGAGCTGGCCGGCCTTCGCGAGGAGAACACACGCCTGACACAGCTCCTCAGAGAGAGCGGAATTCGCTACGACGCGAATCCGGCCAATTTAGCTGAACAAGGTGCAAGTGGCACCACCTCGCACTCCGACAAGATCCGGCTCTACAGATCGCTCTTCCGTGGACGAGAGGACGTGTTCGCGGTGCGTTGGGAGGGTCGGGATGGCAAGAGCGGGTTCGCGCCGGCCAACCGCTACGATCCAGGGCGCGGCGCCTGGAGGATACGCGTGGCAGACAATGGCATAGACAAGCACGTCTTCGTCAGCGACACCGTTATCCGTGATCACCTGACTGGTCGGCACGTCATGGGCATCTACCCACTGCTGATCGACGAGTCCTGCTGGTTCCTCGCGGCGGATTTTGACAAGGCTGGGTGGAGGGACGACGTTGCCGCCGTACTGGAGGTTTGCGACCAGATGTCCATCCCCGCGGCGCTGGAGAGGCCACGCTCGGGACGAGGCGGCCACGTTTGGATCTTCTTCGAGGAACCGGTCCCGGCGATGCAAGCGAGGAAATTGGGATGTGCCCTGATCACGCGAGCGATGGAGCGGCGCCATCAACTCGGACTCGATTCATATGACCGGCTCTTTCCAAACCAGGACACAATGCCCCGGGGCGGATTCGGCAATCTGATCGCGCTCCCGCTCCAGAAGGTCTGCCGACTCCAGCACAATACGGAGTTTCTCGATAACAGGTTCGAGCCGTACGCGGATCAGTGGGCTTTCCTGGCGTCGGTTCGGCGGGTCACCAGAGCGCAGCTTGATATAGCGGTACGGGCCGCAGGCCGAGCCGACGGGATCGTCGGGGTCAGATTGAGTCTGACCGATGACTCCGAGGACGACCCCTGGACCCGCCCGCCGTCCCGCCGAGCCCCGGATGCACCGATCACTGATCCACTTCCGGCAACCGTCAAGGTGGTCGTGGCGAATCAGGTCTTCATCGAAAAGGACGGTCTTCCGCGTGTCTTGCTCAACCGTCTGGCGCGCCTTGCCGCCTTCCAGAACCCCGAGTTCTACAAGGCGCAGGCGATGCGACTCTCGACGTTTCAGAAGCCACGCGTGATCAGCTGTGGCGAGGACCTCCCGCGCCACCTGGCTCTGCCTAGGGGTTGCCTCGCAGACGTTCTCGAGCTGTTCGAGAGACATGCCATCTGGACCCAGGTGATCGATGAGCGGCAACTCGGGACTCCACTGGAAGTCGAATTCGTGGGAGAGCTCAGTCCTGTCCAGGCCGCTGCGGCCACAGCGATCCTCCAGCACAATACCGGGGTCCTGTCGGCTCCGACCGCGTTTGGGAAGACGGTGATTGCGGCCCAGTTGATTGCCTGGCGCCAGGTGAACACTCTGGTGGTCGTGCATAGGCAGCACCTCCTTGACCAGTGGCGTGAGCGCCTCTCAGTCTTCCTGGACGTGCCGGTCAAGCAGATCGGGCAGATCGGGGCGGGCAAGAAGCGGCCGTCGGGCACCCTTGACGTGGCTCTCATCCAGAGTCTGCAGCGAGCTGGTGATGTAGACGACGTGGGAGCAGGGGGTCGCCGGTTCAAATCCGGCCTCCCCGACCATTATCAAGATTTGAGACGAGATCGTGGGTTCCACGAGTACCCCTAGTGTCCTGAGTCACTGGAAACTTTCGGTTTGGCCTTGGCCGTGATGTCATCTGCGGTTTTGACCCATTTGAATGGATGGCAGTTTTCGTTCCAGGCGTCGAGGAAGCTCTGGATTGCATCGCGCAGCGCATGCATGCTCTTGAACGCTCCGCGACGAACGGCCCGTGCGGTGAGCAGGGAGAACCATGTCTCGACCTGGTTCATCCAGCTGCCGCCGTGGGCGTGAAGTCGCCTCCTGTGATGCCTATCAATGACAATGGTGTCCGATGCGACGAGTGTGGCGTGAGTTCTGAGCCGGGCGCGGGTCCCGAGAAGGTCATCGAGACCCGCCGGTTGACCCGGCGGTACGAAAACGGCGTGGTCGCGGTGGAGGACCTCAACCTCAACGTCTACCGGGGCGAGGTCTACGGCTTCCTCGGTCCCAACGGCGCTGGCAAGACCACCACCTTGCGCATCCTCCTGGGGTTGATCCGGCCCAGCGAGGGGACGGCTACGGTCGCGGGCGCGGCCCCGGGGTCTCCGGAGTCCCTGGTCAAGATCGGCGCCATCGTCGAGACCCCCGCCTTCTGGCCGTATCTCTCCGGCTACGACAACCTTGGTCTCCTGGCGCGGTACTGCGACGCCCCCGTCTCACGCATCGAGACCGTTCTGGACGAGGTGGAGCTGACGCCGCGAGCCCGCCACAAGTTCAAGACCTACTCACTGGGCATGAAGCAACGGCTTGGCGTTGCGGCGGCGCTGTTGAAGGACCCCGAGGTGCTGATCCTCGATGAGCCTACCAATGGGCTGGACCCGCAGGGCATGGCAGACTTCCGCAAGCTCATCGTGCAGCTCGGCCGGGGGAACCGAACCGTACTGGTCTCCAGCCACCTGCTCGGTGAGGTGGAGCAGATGTGCACCAGGGTCGGCGTCATCCGTAAGGGCCGGCTGGTCGCCGAGGGAACCATCGAGGAGCTGCGTGGTGCCGCGAAGCTGACGGTGCGGGCGTCGCCGGGCGACCAGGCGAGGAACCTGCTGGCAGCGCGGCTGGGGGCGGACAACGTCGCCGAGGGGCCTGACGGCACCTTCGCCCTGCGAGTCGACCTCGACCAGGCCGCGGCCATCAACTCCGAACTGGTGCAGGCCGGGGTCTCGGTGAGTGAGCTGCGCAGCAGCGAGCGGTCTCTGGAAGACGTCTTCATGGAGCTGACGGGCACGGAGGGTGGGCTGTGATCGTTTCCGCCTTCCGTGGCGAGGTGTTCAAGCAGGTCCGGCGGCCAGCCATCCGGGTGACCATCATCATCCTGCTGGTGCTCGCCGTCGGCCTTGGGTACGTGCTGACGTGGGTGATCGCTAACCATCCCCCGGCCGCGACGGGGCGTCGAGGTGGTGGCCTCACCGCCAGCGATATCGCGGCCCTCAAGCACGGCCTCTATCCTGCCAGCCTGGTCAGGCAGACGCTGGGCGGATGGGCGAGCCTGGGCGGCGTGTTCGCCCTCATCCTCGGGGTCCTGTTTCAGGGCAGCGAATACGGCTGGGAGACGGTCAAGACCATGTATATCCAGCGGCCTGGCCGCCTCACGATGCTGTCGGGCAAGCTTGGCGCCCTGACCCTGACCGTCATGGCCATGGCCCTCAGCCTGTTCGCCGTGAACGCCATCGCCAGCTACGCGATAGCCTCCGTCGACGGCGGGGCGACGACTTTCCCGTCGGTCCTCGACCTCCTCAAAGGCCTCAGCGCGATCTGGCTGATCTTCGAGTTCTGGGCTTTGCTCGGGGTGGGGCTCGCCACGCTCTTCCGCCAGTCCGCGATGGCCATCGGGCTGGGCCTAGCTTACGGCCTGATCATCGAGGACCTGGTGTTCGGGTTGCTCGGCCGGCTGAACAGCGACACCATCAAGTCGATCCAGGAGTGGTTCCCGATCTCCAACGCGGGTTACCTGGTCGCTTCGTTCGGGGCCACCGCCCCCACCGGCGGCCCGCCCGCAGCCGCACCGCTGGCCGACGGGCCGCACGCGGTGCTGGTCCTGCTGGTCTGGGCGGCGGGCCTAGGCGCCCTAACGGCTGTGGTGGTGCGGCGCCGTGACGTGACCTGACCGGCGAGCTAGCCTCTAGCCGAACTCAGCCGCCGAGTGTGTAGCGAGGGGTTCGAATCTCTCCGAACCCTCGAACATGCGACTGTGCGACTCAGGGAATGTCTCCCGACGAAGTGCTTCTCAGCCAGGATGCGGATGACCCTCATGCCCCGGTATCAAGCACCGGCGTCGTGGCTGCCTCCTCGCGTGTAGTGGGCAACTGCCGTTGTGCAAGAATCTGCCGGCTATGAGCCGGCTTCGATCCACCGCGCCCATGACCGCGGCGCTCTGCGCTGCCCTGGCGGTGGCGGCCTCGGTCGGCTTCGGCGCTTGCACCGTAGCATCCGTGACCGCGACATCCTTGGTAACCCCGGCCACGGCCCGAGCCGCGGTCACGCACCACTGGGACGTCAACCGTCAGGCGCTCCGAGCAACCTCGGGCGCGCAGGCCAAGCGGCTCATCGAACAGGTGGAGAGCGGCGACGCGCTGAAGATGGACGAGGCAATCATCATGCAGCAGGCGGACGCCCGCGCCGCCAGCGGGGGCACCCAAACGGCCATCGCGGACTCGACCGACATCCGGGTGTTCGTGCCACGCCAGACGAGCTACCCAGCAGTCTTCCTCTCGATCCGCACGGAGGCGCAGACGGACCCGTCTGGCGTGCCCACCGGCAAGAGCAACCAGGTGCTGGAGCTCTTCCGGCGCACATCAGCGGCCGACGCCTGGCGGAACGCGGGCTACGCCGACATCGCCGTGGGGCTGGCGAACAAGCTGGACATCGCGCTCGACAAGGACGGCTACGCCGCCTTCGCGGACGGCGCACCCGGCGGGAGTGAGCTATCGACCCTCTACACCGGTTACGTCGGTGCCCTGCTCGGCGGCCACCCAGACCAGGCGGGTAAGCGCGTGCTGGCGGGGCCACTGACCGACCAGTTCGTGACCCAGCTGGAGCAGGCCCTGGCGCAGACCCCAACTGTGAAAGGGGTGGCCACGTTCTCGGCGTCGACCCGGCAGGACGGAATCAAGCTGAAGACAAACGCAGGTGGCAGGTTCGTGCTCTTCGAAAACCTCTACGACGTGGTCACGACCCCGTCGGGTGGCGGCTGTGTCACCGCGGGGCCGGGTTCAAGCGTGCCCGGGAGTTACTCGTCGGTTACCGACCACCTCCTGCAAAATATCGGCGCGGTGGTCGCCCCGGGGTCCGATGGCTCGGTGTCGGTGATCGCGGAGTCCGATAGCCCGGTTGGCGTGGATACCAAACCGTGTCCCGGGGGCGCGACTGTCTGAGCGCGGGCTGACGGCCTCGCCCTCCGCGGCACAGTGTGCGTGAGCCAACCCGCCGGACCTCCGTAGAGTGACACTCACAGCCTGCAGGAATGTCACCAGAGTTGGGGGCACCCTGTCTGAGGATCGACGGCAGACCCGCTGGACTCAGACTGTGAGCGTGCGGTCCTATCTGTGCCGCGAACAGTCGGCGACCCGCGCGTCTCTGGGTCTCGCAGTGGCGTCGCTCTTAATGCTCTTCCTGGTCGCGCAGGTCATACAACTGAACATTTCGGTGACCTTAGCCCTTGCCTTGTTCGCTCTCGTCGCGGCGATCATTTCGGTGAGCCTTGGAATGTATGGAGTTCTCCGAACAAAGAGATGGCCCTTCCGGTTGGTCAACGCTGTGGCTGTGGCGGCCTCTCTGTTCGCAATCCTTGCCTGGGGGAGCCTGATCCTTACGCTCGCGTCGGGCTGCCTCGGGGTCATGTGCCGAGAAGCTCAGCCATGCCACCGTGACCTCTCCGGAAGTCAGTGCCATCCCCGACCCTTGAACCGATCAGCAACCTGATTTCGCGCTTCTGAAACAATTTGAAGCAGGCGCTGCTCAGAAGCGGTATCGCTGAATTAGGTGCTGCTATTGAGATCCGAGCGGCCCAATTCGGTAGCGCGCCTCATTTGGGAGCGGGGGGTCGCCGGTTCAAATCCGGCCTCCCCGACCAAAACCGCGATTCGAGTTTATTTACACCACCTGCGGTTGGCCTCGGTTCCGGCGATACCGCCAGCCTGCGCGCCGCCCTCGGCTAGCGAACTCGAACATGCAGCCGGGCGATCGCAACGGCAGCGCGCTGGGGCTACCCGATCATCGACCCCGAGCCGATCGGCCCAGAGCTGCTGGCCCACGCCCGGCGTGCCGTGTCGGCCTGCCCAATGATCGCGCTCCGCCTGGAGCGCGAGGCGTCGGAGGAGCGGCGCCGCTCGGCTTGACCAACCGCGAAGGGGGGCCGACAAGCAGGTCAGGCTTACTCTTTACGGTCCTCTAAGGGAAGGCTGCAAGGATCTAGGGGTGAGCGTCATCCCACGGATCGCCGTACCCGGGGCCAACCCCCAAGATGACAGGGAGGCAGTTGCGTGTGCACGCGCCCCGAGTCTGGCGCGGCAAGTCCGGGGACGGCCTCTGAAACAGGGCCCCGTCCACAGCAGACCGCGTTCGGCTGCTGGGATGCGGAAACGCCGCGCCGCGATAAGTGCCGCGGCGTCTGCGATCTCCTCCATGCTCCTGGCCGCCTGCGGGGGGTTCGGGGGAACGGGCACACTCCAGATCCCCGCGCCGCTGAAGAACGGGCAGTACACCGGACAGGGCATCACCACCCCTTACGGGGACGTCCAAGTTCAAATCACCATCTCGAATGGGCACATCACCGACGTGCAGGCGCCGCTGCTTCCCAGTGATCGAACACGCTCCGTCGAAATCAACCAAGCGGCAGGTCCCATCCTGCATGACGAGGCCCTCCGGGCTGCCTCAGCCCAGCCCGCACAGATCGACACCGTCTCGGGAGCAACTTACACCAGCGATGCCTACGTTCAATCGCTGCAGTCGGCGATTGATCAGGCGCACGCTTGACGGCCTGTGGGGTTCAGAAAGTCCATCGAGTGTGAGCGCGAAGCTGATCGACTGTTATTCAGCAGCCCGCGTGAGCGCCCAGGCTGGCCTGTTCGGCGCTCGGGCGAGTGGGACGCCTCCTAAGAAAACACTAGGTCTATCGTCCGCGCTGGGCCGTTGCCGCCGCAGAAGATCGACCATCCTGGAAGGTGACCACGACGATGCGGTCCTCGGCTTCGAGGAACACCCACACGATGATCAGCCAGCGCCATGGGCCCAGAACGAAATGGAAACCCTGCCAGCGGCCAGGCAGCTCGGGTCCGAGTCGCGGGAACTGCTCCAAGGGCTTCAGCGACCGCCTGACACGTTGCCTCGTGTCAGGGGGGAGGGAGTGGGTCAGGATGAGTCTGTCGAGATCCTCAACCGCCGCAGCGGCCAGCTCGACATTAGCCATCGGCTATAACTCGTCGAGAGCTACCGTACCCCCGGCCGTAGCCTGTTTCAGTCCAAGCTGCGCTCGGTCGTATGCGCCCGGAATACCGTCTAAGAGCGCGCCGACATCGCGCGCGTTTGCATCAGCGTCGTCCAGCGCGTGCGACAGGAGTGATCGCGCCAAGGTGCCTTCTTGGACATCCGTCCGCTGGGCGAGCAGCGCAAGCTTCGCCGCGCGCTCCCCGTCCAGGGTCACGTTGAACCGATGAGCGCCACGGTCTGCCATCTAACCGATGGTACACGATTAGGCACGCGATGTGTAGAGCAGGAGCGGGAGGGGGGTTTCAGAAATGACGTCACGCCGCGATCTGGTCGGAATAGTAGGCGCTGAGTAGACGTCCCAGGCAGGTCCGGCGACCAACGGCACCATTGAATAGCGAGGGCGGGTCGCCTCGGGCCGCTGGCGTCTGTAGGTCACGGGCGCGGTGGGGTGTGGGGTTTCAAAATGACCCGCGCGCGAGCCAGGCGCGGAGCCGGACCGCGTCGGCATAGGTCGCCTTGCCCCACCGGGAACTCCGCGGCGGAGGCGTTGCCCTGCGACAGCGCGTCCGCGACGAGCTCGAGCGAGCTTTGCATGACCCGGCGGCTCCCGGGGACCAGCTGCTGGAGATAGGCGTCGACCGCGCTGGGCGGGCCGGGGGATGCGAACGAATGTCCGCTTGCCATACCCCGACCATAGGGGGATGAGGGGCCTTGGGGAAACCACCTCCTTGTTTTCCCCAGCAATTTCCGCGCCAGGGCTGGGACTATTGAAAACGGTGATTCTCGTCAGGTCCTTCAACGTCCTCGTGGTGCGCGCAGCTGGTGGCCCACTGCGTCGTTAGGCTCTTGTCGCGGGTTCCGTCAAGGATGATTGAGCCGTGAGCCTACTGATGTACGTGAACTCGCCTGACTCGGTCTTCGGTCACGCCTAGGCGCGGCGGAGATGATGGTGGGTGTCCCCAGCCGCATCGCCGCCGCGCCTAGGCCGTCTTCGGCGTGACGGTATACGGCCTCGCCGCCCCAGGCCTCGAGGAGGGGTGCGGCGGCGTCAGGATCCTCGCGAAAGACAGCCGCCCCAGCGATCAGGCACGCCTGGTCCCGTCTCCCAGTGGAGGTGCCGGCGGCGAAGACATTCTCTCTGAGCAGCGCCGCTTGACGGACCGGAGTAATCAGCTCTCGCTCCCTGGCGCCGTCGATGCGGCGGCGTTCTAGCAGCTAGGTCCCGAACACGGGCGGCCGAAAGGCCCTACCGGGATCGCCCGCCTCTGCTCGACACTGAGGACAGGAGCCACGCACGCCAGACCGGCGGGCGGGACACCGGAGGCAAATCAGAATGACTGTCACCGCCAGCGAGACCGCCACCACTCCCAGCCGGAACCAAGTTGCTCCAGCCTCGAGCGGGCCCATCCTGCTGGTCGTCGACGGCTCGCCGGATTCCGACCTCGCGACCGAGGGAGCCATCGACCCCGCCATAAACCTGAAGCGGGCACTCCACGTCGTGCAACCCACCAGACCCAACCGGCCGTTGCTTCGATTGTTACGGCGCAGGCTGGCATGGAAAGCGGTGTCGAAGCAGGCCACCAGGGGCAGGTCGGGCCGCGTACGGAAAAGATGACGGGGATACATGGGATGATGGGAATGGAGAACACGGAAAGCGTGCGGGCGCCACGCGTTGCAATCATCGCCCACGACGGCAAGAAGGCGGACCTGGTCGCCTTCGCGAGCTTCAACCGAAAGCAGCTTGAGAAGTGCCGCCTGGTCGCCACGGGCACCACAGGGAGCCTGCTTGCCGATAAGGTTGGGTTGACAGTCGAAAGAGTGGAGTCGGGTCCCATCGGCGGAGACGCACAGATCGCGAGCCGAATCGTCGAAGGAGGACTGGACGCAGTGCTCTTCATAATGGATCCGCTCGACAAACATCCCCACGACCCGGACATCCAGACTCTCCTGCGAATCTGCAACGTCTGGAACATACCGCTGGCGACGAACATCGCCAGCGCCGACATGCTGATCAGCTCGTCACTGCTCTGGGAGAAATCTTTCACGCCTGCAGTCCTTGGTCAGCAACTGAGGGTGGGCGGCCCAGGTCGGTGATGTTTGTAGTTCGGCGAGAGCGACCCGCGGGAAGTAGCTCAAGGCTGGCGCGCCCCAACCCACTCATCGATGCAAGGATTTGAAATGACGACTCCACTCCCTACCGCACGCACGGTACCGGCGAAGGCTAAAGCGGTCAGATTTGACCAATATGGCGGGACGGACGTTCTGTATCTCGCCGACGTCGATATCCCGCAGCCCGTCTCTGGTGAAGTCCTCGTTGCGGTGCGGGCTGCCGGCACCAACCCTGGTGAGGCATCGATCCGCCAGGGTTACCTGGATAAGGCGTTCCCGGCGACGTTCCCCTCCGGCCAAGGCAGCGACCTCGCCGGCGTAGTGGTTCAGGTCGGCGACGGCGTCGATTCCTTCACCGTCGGCGACGACGTGCTGGGCTGGACCGACCGCCGGGCGAGCCAGGCCGAATACGTCAGTGTCCCGGCCGATCAGCTCATTCGTAAACCGGCCGCCCTCTGCTGGGAAGTCGCCGGCTCCCTCTACGTCGTCGGGGCAACGGCATATGCGGCCGTCCGCGCCGTTAACGCCGGCCCAGGCGATACCGTCGTCGTTTCAGCTGCGGCTGGCGGCGTCGGCTCCGTCACCGTTCAGCTGTTGAAAGCCAGGGGCGCAAACGTCATCGGCATCGCCTCGGAGAACAACCACACCTGGCTCACCTCAGTAGGCGTCACCCCGATCGCTTACGGAGACGGCCTAGCTGATCGCATCCGCGCCGCGGCACCCTCCGGGGCAGACGCGTTCATCGACACGTTCGGCGACGACTACGTCCACCTCGCGATCGAGCTGGGAATCAAGCCGGACCGGATCGACACCATCATCGCATTCGACGCCGCAAAAGAAACCGGCGCCAAAAAGGAAGGGAGCTCCGCCGCCACCAGCACCGACGTGCTCACTGAAATGGCCGATCTGGTCACCTCCGGCCAGATCACGGTCCCGATCGCAGCAACGTATTCGCTTGATCAAGTCCGAGCGGCATACATCGAACTGGAGAAACGGCATACACAGGGCAAGATCGTTCTCATTCCCTAGAGGACCGCGGTACCGCCCGACATGTCGAGAATGATGGGCGAGTGCAGGGAGGCAAGGGGTCCCGAATGTGCGATTCTGCCGGTACCAAGCACTCGACGAAGACTCATCCTGCAGATCACAGGGGCCAGCTCGACCGCGAGCACTTCTGGGAACGCGAGGGTCGAGGCCATCCGTTCACGTACACCGAGGACGACGTCGCTCGCGTCATCACAATCACGCTCAAGGGCCCGCCGGCGGGCAGCACTCATTGGAGCACCCGGACCATGGCCGCCCACCTTGGGATGAGCGCGAGCACGGTGCAGCGGATCTGGCGAGAGCACCGACTCCAGCCCCACCTCGTGAGCACCTTCAAGTACAGCAATGACCCCCACCTCGAGGCCAAGGTCACCGACATCGTCGGTCTCTACCTCAATCCGCCCGAGCGAGCGATCGTGTTGTGCATCGACGAAAAGACCATGATCCAGGCTCTGGATCGCACCCAGCCGCTGCTGCCCATGAAGCCGGGCCAGGTTGCTCGCCACACCCACGACTACGCCAGGAACGGAACCACCGACTTGTACGCCGCCCTCGACGTGGCCACCGGCAACGTCACCCATCAGTTCACCGAGCGCCACCGAGCGATCGAGTTCTTGGACTTTCTCAAGCTCGTGGCCAGGACGTATCCCCGCAAAGAACTCCACCTGGTCGTCGACAACTCCTCTTCGCATGAGACCAAAGAGGTGTACGGGTGGCTCGAAAAGCACCCCCGTATTCACCTTCATTTCACGCCCACCAGCAGCAGCAGCTGGATGAACCAGGTCGAGACGTGGTTCTCCCTGCTCAACTCGCGCGCCATTCGTCGCGGTGCCTTCAAGAATGTGCATTCCCTCCGCGACGCCATTCAGCGTTTCCTCGACGCCTGGAACGATGCCGCTCATCCCTTCAAATGGGTCAAAACCGCGGACGACATCATGGCCAAGGCCAAACGGAAAGATTCCAGTGACTCAGGACACTAGCGTGTCGGAGGGTAAGGCAAGTGGGGGCGGCGGGGGCAGGGTGGATCCGGAGAGGGTAGCCCTGGGCCTGGCGCTTGGCGCACAGGCGGTCGAGGCTGTTCATGCGTCGTTGGCGACGGTTGAGCAATACCGAACCGCCCGCACGAACGTCGAACGAAAGTTCGACAGCATCGTCTTTGCCTCCCTGGTCATAGCCCGCTGGCTGGTAACGGGCGAATCGCCTCGATCGACGAAATGGAGTGGCTAGGGCACGTTGGCGAAGCCTCGGTGGCCGACGGCACCTCCCTGGCGGTGACCGCCAAGGGGGCGATGGCCTGGCGCAACTTCGAAGGAAAGCGGCTGGGGAGTCCACTCGCGCTGGTCGCCGAGGCCCTCCAAGCGGTGCGGGCAAGCTGCCACACCAACCTGGTGCGCGCGTATCCCGCGTATACGACGAGATCGTTAGCGACTGCGCGGTCGGTTGCCTGTGAGGCCGAAGCGTGTGTTGCTGGAGCCGACGTTGATCGGCGACTGCCAGGCCCGGCTCGCCCCCCTGGTGGGTGAGAAGAGGTCCCTTCGCCCGCGGGCCCTTTGACTCTACCGGGCCGGTCCCAGCAAGCCCACATTGCGGCTATGAGCGCACGAGAGAGGTTGCTGTTGCCGCAGCCCTCGAGGAGGGCGCCACTCCGGGCGACGCGGTGTAGGACATCGGATTCATCGGCGCCAACGGAATCTCGCTCGAGCACGGTTACCATGCCTGAAACTGCGGGCGCCGCGATCAAGTCCGCGGCGGTCCAGTCCTCGCGTCGGCGAATCTTCGTCGGCGCACACACCAAGTTTGGCGTGTCGAGCTTCGCCCGCTTCGCCGGCATCGCCGACTTCGATCTTCTCATCACCGGTCGGGGACTCTCCCAGACGCAGGCCAACTGACATGCCCAGCGTTGAATGGAAGGACGCGGCGGCCGATCCCGTCGTGTTGGTCCTGATGGGTGTGTCCAGCTGCGGGAAGTCGACGATCGCCACACTGCTGTCCGGCCGGCTCGGCTGGCCGTTCGAAGAAGGCGATGCGCTGCATCCGCAAGCGGATGTCGACAAGATGGCCGCGGGGCATCCGCTCACGGACGAGGATCGCTGGCCATGGCTGGAGAAGGTCGCCGAGTGGATAGAGGAGCGGCTCGATGTCGGCGAAAACGGCATCGTCACTTGCTCTGCCCTCAAACGCAGCTACCGAGACCTCCTCAACCGACGAGCTTCCGGCATCGTCTTCGTGTATCTGGCGGGCGACGAGCAGACCATCGCAGCGCGCCTGGCCGGTCGCCACGGCCACTTCATGCCGGCCAGTCTGTTGCCCAGCCAGTTCGCCGACCTGGAAGAGCCCGGATCCGACGAACCGGCGATCCGGGTCGACATCCGCCCGGCGCCAGACGTGATTGCCCAACAAATCGTCGATGAGCTCGGCCTAAAAGACTGAGCGGAAAGGGGGAGGTCCGTGAGAATAATCGAGGGACTCAATGCGGCAGTTGTGTCGGTAGCCGCGGTCACCAACCCCACGGACGCGATGCACCAACCGTGGAGCGGGCACGACACTCAGGTTCTGATCGTCGCGATCGTCGGCATCGGCATCGTCGTGGCGCTGATCGTCTGGCTGAAGATGCACGCCTTCCTCTCGTTGACCATCGGCGCACTGTTCGTGGGCATCTTATCCGGCATCGCCCTGGCCGCTGTGACCAAGTCCTATGAGACGGGCGTCGGCGGTGTCCTGGGCTATGTCGGCGTGCTCATCGCCCTCGGGGCCATGCTCGGCAAGCTGCTGGCGGACTCCGGCGGCGCAGACAAGGTGGTGGATACTCTGCTTCGCGGCCGACCCGCAACGCTGCCATGGAAGATGGCGCTGATCGCCGGCATCATTGGCATCCCGATGTTCTTCGAGATCGGACTCGTGCTTTTGATTCCCGTCGTCATGCTCGCCGTTCGCCGTTCCAAGGGGCCTGCCCTGCGTCTGGGAATCCCGGCGCTCGCGGGCCTCTCCGTCCTGCACGGCTTCATCCCGCCACACCCCGGGCCCCTGGCAGCGATCGGGATCCTGCACGCGAATGTGGGCATCACACTCGCCTTAGGCCTTCTCATCGCCATCCCGACGGTCGCCGTCTGCGGACCGCTGTTCGGTTGGCTCGCGGCCAGGTGGGTGCCGATTGGAGCCGCCGGCGCTGGGCTGGCGGTCTCAGGCGGCTCGGCAGGCGACTCTGAGAGCACGAAGGCGGGAGTTCCAGAAGGCAAGGCGCAGGACCCGGACGCTACCCAGAGTCCATCGTTCACCTGGACGCTGATCACCATCCTGTCGCCCGTCGTCCTGATGCTGCTGCGCGCTGCGGCGGAGATCTGGATGGATCCAAAGGCCGTGATCTTCCCCGCCCTGCAGTTCATCGGTGACCCCGTGGTCGCGCTTCTCATCGCGGTGCTGCTGGCCATGGTGACGTTCGGAACGACGGTGGGCTTCTCGGCCTCCACGCTGACGAAAAAGATCGGCGCGAGCCTGATGCCGATCGTGGGCGTCATGCTCATCGTCGGCGCCGGCGGCGGCTTCAAGCAGGTGCTTGTCGACGGGGGCACCGGCACTGCGATCGCCAAAGTGGCGGTCGCGGCGAGCCTCTCCGCGCTGCTGCTCGGCTGGATCGTCGCCGTGCTGATCCGCCTGGCGACGGGCTCTGCGACCGTCGCGACCGTGACAGCCGCAGGCATCGTTGCGCCCCTCGCTTCGAATCTGCGCCCCACACAGCTGGCACTGGTCGTTCTCGCTATCGGTGCGGGCTCCCTCTTCTTCTCTCACGTCAACGATGCAGGCTTCTGGCTGGTCAAGGAGTACTTCGGCCTGACCGTGGGTCAGACGATCAAGACCTGGTCGGTCATGGAGACGCTGATTTCGGTCATGGGTCTCGTCCTGACCCTGCTGCTCTCGGTATTCGTCTAGTGTCTTGCGCCTGAAGCTCACTGCCGAATTGTGGAATGGGGAGTATGGCTGGTGTTGGGCGCCGAAGGCGCTGTTGGTGTTGTCGGATGATGAGCGTGAGTAGCTGACGCGGTTGGCGCGTCGGGCGAAAACGTCGCAGGCGTTGGCGTTGTGGTAGAAGATCGTGCTGGCCAGCGCGCAGGGGGTGAACAACACCGACGTCGCCGCGCGTGTGGGGGTGGTGGCGAAGTGGCGGCCCCGGTTTGTGGCTGACCGCCTCGACGGGCTCGTGGATGAAACCCCGACCGGGCCGTCCGGTGAGCATCACCGTCGGCCAGGTCGAAGATGTCATCGTGGCCACCTTGGAGTCGACTGAAGGGGGGCAAAACACGATCCGAGTTCATGCGGCGCGCGCATACACGTGATGCAGGCCTCCAAGCACAGCTCGTCTGGTGACGCGTCCGGCGCGGGCCAAGCACCGGGGCAATGGGGCATTGGAGCGCGAGGCTCCGATGGGGGCGGTCGAGGTTGTAGTAGTCCGCGAACTCCACCAGGACAGCGCGCAGGTGCCGCTCGTTGATGACGAACAAGTGATCACGGCACTCTCGTCGGAGCGAGCGAACGAGCCGCTCGGGTCGCAGATCCTGTCCGGGCTCAAGACGGTGCTCGAAATCGGCAAGCCGCTGGTTGTCGGCGAGCCCTCCGAGGCCGCCGCCGGCTGACTTCCGACTCCCGGCGGCTAAGCCGATTGCAGTAGTGGCAGGACGGAAACACGCGGCGGGCGCAAGTAGGTATCGACAAATAGACAGCCGTGCATTGTACCGGTGCGGCCGGTGAGCAGCGTCGAGAACTGAGTTGCTCAAGCTCGGCTGCCGTCGGGCGGCCCCCATTCGTTTCTGGAAATGTCGTGGGCTGTCGCTCCAGGGCCAGCTGCATCAGCGGCCCGACCACGAGCCCGACGATGGTCAGGACCACGCCGGCGAGGAGGAAGACGAGCAGCACCTGGCGGTTGACGCGGCGGAGCCGGAACATGCCGCGCCAGATCACGCTGGCAGTGAATGCGGCGAGGCCGACCATCGTCGAGACGATCAGCACCAGCAAGGCGTTGGGCGTGGAGTCGTCGATCACAAAGACCTGGGGTTTGGGCAGGCCCGCGCCCAGGGCCATGGATCTGGACGATGTTGTGCAGCTGCGGGTACTGGTTGGGGTTCGCGGGCTGGGCGCCCGAGATGGCGAGGACGGTGGCCTTCCCGAAGAGCAGGCTGTAGGCCATCACCAGCAGCGCGATGAGCCCGATCGCGGCTCTGCCCACGCCGTCGCCGGTCCCGCCGCGGGCAACCCCCCGGGGTAGCCCAGCCCGAGCCAGACCAGGATGAACGCGCCAGCGATCAGGGCGCTCTTGCGTCGGTTGAGCGCGATCTGGTGATACATGCTCGCTATGCCGCCGCCCTGTGCGAGACCTCGCTGACCAGGTCCGCCACCACCGCCCGCGCGTCGCCGAACAGCATCATCGTCTTCTCGTTGTAGTAGAGGTCATTGTCGATCCCGGCGAAGCCGGGCGCCATGCTCCGCTTGATGACCATGATGGCGCGCGCCTGGTCCACGTCGAGGATGGGCATCCCGTAGATGGGGCTGCCCTGATCGGTGCGCGCCGCGGGGTTGGTGATGTCGTTGGCGCCGATGACGAGAGCCACGTCGGCCTGGGGGAACTCGGGGTTGATCGTCTCCATCTCGTAGAGCGCCTCGTAGGGGATGTTGGCCTCCGCGAGGAGCACGTTCATGTGGCCGGGCATGCGCCCCGCGACCGGGTGGATCGCGAACTTCACCTCGGTGCCGCCGCGGCGCAGCGCGTCGTAGAGTTCGCGAACCTTGTGCTGGGCCTGCGCCACGGCCATGCCGTAGCCGGGCACGATGATCACCATGCGCGCGGCGCTGAGGACCATCGCCGCCTCCTCGGGCATCCCCTGCCGCACCGGGCGCTCCTCGATGCTCGCCGCACTCGTCTGCACCTGCCCGAAGGCGCCGAAGAGCACGTTGAGGAAGCTCCGGTTCATCGCCTTCGACATCAGAATGGACAGCATGAAGCCGGACGCGCCATCGAGCGCGCCGGCGATGATCAGCACCTTGTTATCGAACACAAACCCCATCGCCGCCCCCGAGAGGCCGGCATAGGCGTTGAGCAGGGAGATCACGGTGGGCATGTCGGCGCCGCCGATGGGCACGATCAGGAGCACGCCGAAGAGCAGCGCCAGCCCCACCAGCACCGGGAAGGCGACCGTCGTCCCGGGCGCGTAGACCAGGTAGCCCCCGACCAGGAGCGCCAGCCCGAGGAGCGCCAGGTTGGTCAGGTTCTGGCCCGGGTATATCACCGGCCGCTGGGGCAAGAATCCCTGCAGCTTGCCGAAGGCCATCAAGCTGCCGGTGAAGGTGAGCGAGCCGAGCAGGACCTCGAAGCCGAGCGCGGTCATCGCGGCGCGGTCGATGCCAGGCCCGCGCAGGTAGTACTCGGCAATGCCGACCAGCGCCGCGGCCAGTGCCCCGAAGGCGTGCGACAGCGCCGTCCGCTGCGGCATCGCGGTCATCTTCATGAAGACCGCGATGGGTACCCCGATGGCGCTGCCGAGGAAGAGCCCGATCAGGATCCACTCGTAGCTGATGATCTCGGCCCGCACCAGCGTGCCGACGACAGCCAGGACCATCCCCACCTCGCCCGCGATGTTGCCGCGCCGCGCGGTCAGGGGGTTGCCGAGCCAGAGCAGGGCCAGGATGAAGAGCATGGCCGCGACGAGGTAGGTGCCGTCGGTGACCAGCTGTCTCACTTGCCGCCCCCCGGAGCCGGCGGACTGCGCCGGAACATGCGCAGCATGCGGTCGGTGATCATGAAGCCGCTGACCACGTTGGTGGTGGAGGCGATGACCGCGATCGTCCCGAGGACCGTGCTCAGCGTCGTGCGATGGGCGCCGGCGAGAGTGAGCGAGCCCACCAGCGCGATCCCGGAGAGCGCGTTGGTCAGCGACATCAGCGGCGTGTGCAGCAGCTGCGGCACCCGCCGCACCAGCTGGTAGCCGAGGAAGGCGGCGAGCAGAAAGATGTAGAGCCCGACCTCGATGTTGCTCACAACGCCGCCTCCGCCGCCGGCGGCAGCCGGAAGGCCTGGCGCACCCGGGGGTTGACGATCTCGCCACCGCGCGCGACCAGCGTCTCGCGCGTGATCTTGTCGTCCAGGTCGATGTGCAGCGCTCCGTCCTTCACAAGGTGGACCAGGAACGAGGAGATGTTGCGGGCGTAGAACTGGCTGGCATGGAAGGGCGCGGTCGCGGGCAGGTTGTCATGACCGATGACGGTCACGCCCTGGTGCACCACGGTCTCGCCCGGCCGGGTCAGCTCGCAGTTGCCGCCCTGGTCGGCGACGACGTCGACCACCACCGACCCCGGCTGCATCCCCTCGACCATCGCCGCGGTGACGAGCTTGGGCGCCGCCTGCCCGGGGACGGCCGCCGTGGTGACGACAACGTCGCTGGCCGCTACCACCCTGGCCATGAGCTCCTGCTGGCGGCGGTAGAAGGCCTCGTCCTGGGCCTGGGCGTAGCCGCCGGCGGCCTCGGACCCGGCGGTCTCGATCAGCAGCTCGACGAAGCGGGCGCCGAGGCTCTGGACCTGCTCCTTCACCGCCGGACGGACGTCGTAAGCGTCGACCAGGGCGCCCAGGCGGCGCGCGGTGGCTATCGCCTGCAGGCCGGCGACGCCGGCGCCGACCACCAGCACTCGCGCCGGGGCCACGGTGCCGGCGGCGGTGGTCAGCATGGGAAAGAGCTTGGGCAGCGCCGCCGCCGCCAGCAGGACCGCGCGGTAGCCGGCCACGGTCGCCTGGCTGGAAAGCACATCCATGCTCTGGGCCCGGGCGATGCGGGGGATCAGCTCGAGGGCGAACACGGTCGTGCCCTGGCGGGCGACATCGACCAGGGCGGGGGGGGCGAACAGCGCTCCGCACAGGCCGATGAGAGTCTGGCCCGCGCCGAGCTTGCCGCTGCCGCCGCCCAGCGCCCGGATCCGGAGCACCACATCGCACCTCCAAGCCTCGTCCTCGCTGCCCAGCGCCGCGCCCTTCTCCTCGTAGTGGCTGTCGGGATAGCCGGCAGCGGTCCCGGCGCCTTTTGCCAGCACCACGCGCAGGCCCGCGCCGGTCAGGGCTGGGAGGGCCAGGGGCACCATTGCCACCCGGGTCTCAGATTCGGCCTCAGTCGGGATCCCGACGCTCAGTTCCGCCATGGCTGCGGCTATTGTGCCGCCACGCCCCGGGGAGACGTGGGAAGATATACGGGCGGGAGCGGGCGATCTTAGAGGAACCGGATTTCGTAATTGGCGGGTGCGTTCGAATCCCTCCCGCTCCGATTGCCAACGCAAAACGACCCGCACGTAATACTTAGCGTGGACCCGACGACACCGCGAGTGCGCCGATGGCCGCGAGCGTTGCCCAGAGCAGAACGTCGGTCATCCTCATGGTTTGCTCGGAATCCTATAGGCCTAGGCCTAGCCCTAGCCCTAGTTTCCCCTGAGAAAACGGCTGCAACCAGGATTGTCTACATGGCTCTGTGATGGCAGGGCAATCCTGGATTGAATCCCCTGCCATGAAGTGACAAACGGCACATGCCCTTTTCGTCGGTCGCGACTTAGGATCGAAGGCGATGGGCACCCCCAACGCGATCGTCTGTGAGGCACTGACCAAGGACTACGGCCCGAAGCGGGCTCTCGACCGTCTCGACCTCGAGGTGCGGGCCGGCGAGATCTTCGGCTACCTGGGAAGCAATGGCGCGGGCAAGACGACCACCATCCGCTGCCTGCTGGATCTCATCCGGCCGACCGAGGGCCGCGCCACCGTCCTCGGACTCGACAGCCGCAAGGACAGCGTGGAGGTGCGCAGGCGAACCGGCTACCTGCCCGGCGACCTGCGCCTCTATCCGCAACTGACCGCGCGGCAGCTGCTCGCCTACCTCGGCTGGCTACGTGGCGGCATATCCGTGGAGCGTGTCGACGAGCTCGCCCGGCGAATGGAGTGCGATCTCGACCAGCGCTGCGGGGCGATGTCCCACGGACAGCGGCAGAAGGTCGGCGTGATCCAGGCGCTGATGCACGACCCGGAAGTGCTCATCCTCGACGAACCGACCGCCACGCTCGATCCGCTCATGCAGCGGATCGCGCACGATCTCATTCGCGAGTCGCGTGACCGTGGCGCGACCGTCTTCGTGTCGTCGCACGATCTCCCCGAGGTGGCCCACCTCTGCGACCGCGCCGGGATCCTGCGTCAGGGCAAGCTTGTCGCGGTACAGGACGTCAGTGAGCTGGCTGAGCAGGGCCGGCGCGTGATCTCGATCCACTTCCTCGAGCCGGTTGAGCCGAACATGTTTAAGCGCCTTCCCGGGGTCTCGCAGGTCACCGCGACCGATCACGCTATAACGCTCACGGTGAGCGGAGACCTCGACGCCGTCGTGAAAACCGCCGCGCGCTTCCGGGTGCACGACATCCAAAGCGTCGACGTCGACCTCGACGAGGTGTTCCGAGACTACTACCGTGCGGAGACGGACGATGCACGCTGACGTCTTCCGTCGAGAGCTCGCCGACCACTGGCGTGCGCTCTTTGCCTGGAGCGCCGGGGCGGTGCTGCTGTCGGCGGTGTACATCTTCTTCTATCCCTCCATCCACACCAGCGGCGCCGGCATACAGCAGCTCCTCGATTCCATGCCCGCGGCGTTGCGGAATGCGTTCCTCGGCAGTGGTGTTAGCTACCTGTCACCGTCGGGATATCTGGGCACCGAGCTCTTTGGCTTTCTCGTGCCCGTGCTGCTCTTGGTGATGGGCGTTCTCGCGGGCGGCCGTGCTCTGGCAGCGGAGGAGCGGAACGGCACCATCGATCTCCTTCTGTCGACACCCATCCGGCGCCGCAGGCTCGTCGTCGAGAAGGCTGTCGGCGCGCTGCTGCCTCTGTTCGTGATTGCGGCGGCCATCTGGTTGGCGGTCGCGGTCATCGGCCCGTCGCAGGGACTCACCGTGAGCCTGGGCGGCCTTGCTGTGGCGCTGCTGGCGGTTGCGCTCCTTGCAGCCGGCTTCGGCATGCTGGCGTTTCTCGTCGCATCCGCAACGGGGTCGTCCGGCATGGGCGGGGGCATCGCGGCCGCTCTTGGGGTGGCAATGTACGTGCTGAACGTCTTTGGGTCCCTGGTGCCTGCGCTGACGGGCTTCGCCAACGCGGTGTCGCCGTTCCACTGGGTCGGCGGCCCAGGCGTCCTCGCCAACGGTGTGACGTGGTCCGGGATGCTGCTTCTCATCGCGTGCCCGATCGTTCTCCTAGGCCTCTCGATCCTGGTGTACGAGCGACGTGATCTGACGGCGTAAGCCAATGGTGGTGGCGTCGGACGCCGCGACGATGGAAATCTGGACGGATCTGCTCCAAGGGCGGCGGATCACGCCTGGTCATCCTTGGCGTCGAAGTCGGAGTCTGTGCGCCGCTTCCAGTAGGCGCAGCGGTGGGGTTTGAGGGATGCCCGTTTGAGGACGCGCTGGACGCTGCGCTCACTGATCCGGGCAACCCGACCCGAGGCTGTGAGCACGCGGGCCAGTAAGGCTCCGCTCCATACGGAATAACCTTCCAGACCGTAGTTCTGAGGGGTGTCGCAGGCAGTCGCGATGACCGAGCATCGCTCCGTCGCGGTGATCTGGCGCGGTCGTCCCGGACGGCAGGCGTCGGCCAGCCCGGCAAGGCCGCTGGCGTGGAAGCGGCGACACCACTTGCGAACTGTAGCGGGGCGGCATTCGAGCATCCGGGCGGTGCTGCGGAGAGGGCTACCGGCGGCGACCAGGAGGACCGTACGGGCACGCATTACCATCCGTTGAGGGCTGGTGTGGCGAGCCACAATGGCCTGCAGTTCGGTGACCTGATCGTCGCTGAGTACGAGGCTGGCAGAGCGCATGCGAGGTACCTCGTGATGGGCGATGATTGGCTTCACACGCAGTTAAACGGAACGGGCGTTCGATTAAAAGGGGGTGCCGATGAAGATTCCCGACAGCACGCGCTCCTCCCTCACTTTGCGTCTGCTCCAGCATCAGAAAGAGCGCTGGCCGGCGCTCAAGAACCTCACCGTCCGCTTCAGGGGCGAGTTCGCCTACGTCGACGCTGAAACGCCGGACACCGACGGTCAGGTCGAGCCGCTGTTTCGCCTGCGCTACGGCGGCAGCGCGACCAACTGGGGCTTCGCCATCTTCACCTGGAGCGGTCAGCGTTACGAGGAGTCGATCCTTCCTAATGGCGCCTGGGTCGGCACTCCCCAAGAGGCCCTCGATTGCGCCTGCGGCCTCTACCTTCGCGACCCCTCCGCATGGGTCACGAATTAACGTCGCTCAACTAGTCCAGGGCAGCGAAGCCGTGGTCCCCACTCTCGGGGCTTTGAGGCGCGGGCCTTCACCGGCGGGGTGGGGGAGAACCAGGCTCCCCTCCGCGAGGAGACCTGCGCGGCGTTGGGGTTCCTCAGGGTGGCCCTGAGCCCAGGCGGGGGCGCGGTCGATGCGGGGGATCGGCGGCTGTCGGCGGCGGACAGCGCCGTCGATGTCCTGGTGATCCGCGCTCGCGAGGATGTCGAGACAGTCCCAATCAATTAGGGCCCCTTGCCCCTACGCGTCGCATTCCGGAACCACGACAGTGGACATATCAGGAACGGCCCGACTGCTGGGAACCGTCACACAACCGGAGGTTTGTCCCAGCGATGGGCGGTCAGATGGCGAGCGGCTGGTGAAGCCGAAGGAGCAAAGTCATGATGTATTACGGAGGAGCCGGATGGCTCGGCTGGATCGTGATGGGGTTCTCGATGATCGCCTTCTGGGCGGTTGTCATCACCCTGGTGGTGTGGGGCGTGAGGTCTTTCAGCCGGGACGCACAGGTCAAGCCGCGCCCATCGGCGGCGCTGGGCATCCTACAAGAGCGCTTTGCGAAGGGTGAGATCTCCAAGGAGGAGTACACCCAGAGGAGCCAAATGATCGGCGGCGCGCGATGACTCTTGCCGTGACGCCGCCTGCGCAGGCGGCCATCCATGATCCCATTTGCGGGATGGAGGTCGACCCGGCGCAGGCGGCCCGCGCCATCGAACGCGACGGCAAGACCGACTACTTCTGCTCAACCGAATGCGGGGACGTGTTCTCGGATAGGGGACCACAGCAGCCGGCGGTGGCCCACTTGGAGTTGCACGTTCCCGCCCTCGACTGCGCGTCCTGCGCTGGGACGGTCGAGACGGCTGTCGGCAAGCTGCCGGGAATCGGTGGGGTTACGGCTGACGCCGTGGCCGGGCGCGTCGCGGTCGACTGCGAACCGGCCTATATGAGCGAGGCCCAATTGCGCTCTACGATCACCGCCGCCGGCTACAACGTCGACGACGGGGGGCCGACCACCGAGTCTGCGGCCGAACCGGGGGATCGCGAGGAGGAGGCCCGGCACCGGGATGCTGCGCGGTCACCTCGTGGTCGAGGAATGAGATGAAGGTTGCCACCAGGAACCTGCTGAGGGATAAGACCCGCCTCGGCCTTCAGGCGCAAGACACCAGAAGCGGCCCGGTAATTCGAAGCGGCCGGGTAGGCCGTCGCCAACAAGCAGCCCAAAGAAACGTCTGTGGACCATGAAGCACGTAACGCTAGGCACGCAGCAGCTTGAAGTATCCCGCCTGGGCTTGGGATGCATGGGCATGTCGGCCTTCTACACGGGCAGCGGGCAGGACGACGCCGGGGCGATAAAGACTATCCACCGGGCCTTGGACCTCGGGGTCACCTTCTTTGATACGGCCGAGATGTACGGCCCGTACGCCAACGAAGAGCTTCTGGGGCGGGCCCTGGCCGGCCACCGTGAAGACGTGGTGATTGCCACCAAGTTCGGCACAATCCTGCACCGTACGGACAACAGCCGCGGCCTGGACGGCAGTGCGGAGAACGTGCGCCTGTCCGTCGAAGGGTCGCTGAAGCGTCTGAACACGGATTACATTGACCTCTACTACCAGCACCGGATGGATCCGGGAACGCCGATCGAAGAGACCGTGGGAGCCTTGAGTGAACTGGTCCAGGAGGGCAAGATCCGGCACGTAGGCCTCTCGGAAGCGGCTCCCGAAACCATCCGCCGGGCCAATGCAGTCCACGCCCTGACCGCGCTGCAGACAGAGTACTCCCTCTGGTCCCGGGACCCCGAGGCCGAGATTCTTCCCGTGGTCCGTGAGCTCGGCATCGGTTTCGTCCCCTATTCTCCGCTGGGGAGAGGCTTCCTGACCGGCACTATCCGGTCACTGGACCAGCTGGACGAGACGGATTTCCGGCGGAATAGCCCGCGGTTTGAGGGCGAAAATCTGCAGGCTAACATCCGTATCGTGGAGCAGGTGGACGCGGTGGCCGCTGAGCTGGGCGTGAAACCCGGCCAGGTTGCCCTGGCCTGGCTCCTCGCCCAGGGCGAGGACATCGCCCCGATCCCGGGGACCAAGCGGATCAGCTATCTCGAGGAAAACGTTGCCGCGGATGCCATTGAGCTGACCCAGGATCAGCTCAAGGCCCTCGACGTCGTGGCTGCTCCGGTCGGCGACCGATACGCAGACATGTCCCCGCTTAACCGCTAGCCACACCGGCCCGGCTCCGGCAACTCCTGGGTTAGGTCAGCCGGGTAATCTCGCTATTGGGAGTGCCCTGCCGCCAGGCACGCGAGTCAACATGGAAGGACCGACCCACCCGACACCGTAACGTGGGTTACCCGGGCGAGCTGAGCCCGTCCGCGCAGAGCCAACATGTGTGGAGGACCGGTCCCATGAACCAGCGTATTCGTTTTGTCGGGCTAATGTGCGGGAATGTCACTGTGAGCCCGGATCCTCGTCTACCTGGAGGCGGTGTCGAGTGCGGTGGGATGCACGTACAGTGTCGTTGATATCCAATACGGAACTGTGGAGGGCGCCCATGCCAATTCTGCGAATCGAACACTCCGTTCCTGACTATGGCGGTTGGAAGCGAGCATTCGACGGCGATCCGGCTGACCGAAAGGGACACGGCGTGCGCCGCTATCAGGTCTTGCGCTCGGTGGAAGACCCGAATTACGTGATGATCGACCTGGAGTTCGACACCCAACGCGAGGCCGAAGGGCTGCTCGAAACAATGCGTGCAGTCTGGGCTGGTCCGGGCAAGGAAGTGATGCGAAACCCACAGGCGCGAATCGTCGACAGCGTGGAGCTCACGGAACTCTGACAGGCTTTGCATCGGCGAGTGCCGCGGACCGAAGCGCCCCTAGACGGGTAATCTCGCTATTGGGAGTGCCCTGCCGCCAGGGCATGTCGTCTGGATGATGGCGTTCTCCTCCGCCGCGGGTAGCTCTCCCTCGACCGTGACCTGCCAGCCGACCTCCTCGCCCGAAGAGGAAATCTCGGCACCGCCGAGACGGATCCGATGATCGCCCCAGCCTGCGATCTCCTCTGACTCCCAGCCCTTGGGAGCCAAGACCGCGGCCAGAGCGTCCTTATGAACCGCGGGCCAGCCAGAGCCGTCGGCGTTCTTGATTAGGTACTCAGTCATGCGGTGCCTCACGTAGGCATCCCGACGGGTCCTTTGCCCAGGAGGGCATCGCGAAGTCAGCGTCCGCCAAACTACAAGCTAGTGTTAACTGCTAATTATCATTGGCAAAATCGCGGATAGCGGTAGGTCTTCACCTGCTCGGCCGAGGAGCCGGCTGCTTGCCTTGTCGCCACCCGGTAGGGACTTCCCGGCTTGGCAATCGACGGCTTGTCGCTACGTTTGTGCTACGCTCGTAGCAATGGAATATATTGCTTCTCGTGACCTTCGCAACCACACCGCTGGAGTAATCCGCCGCGTTCAAGAGGGGAGGACCCTGATCGTCACCGTGAACGGGCGCCCAATGGCCCAGTTGATGCCACTGACCGTCAGCCGGCGGCGTTGGATTTCCCGTGAGGACCTGATCGGGCGGCTTCGCCTGACGCAAGCAGACGCGGGCTTGCGCGACGACCTTACCCGCCTGGCTGGCGATACAACAGACGACCTGAACCGCCTCCAGTGACCGGTCTGGCACGCGGCGTCCTCGATACATCCATCTTCATTGCCAGTGAGTCTGGCCGTGCTCTCGATGAGGCTCGGTTGCCTGAGGAGGCGGCCATCTCGGTTATCACGCTCGCCGAGTTACATGTGGGCGTTTTGGCCGCCAAAGACACGGATACTCGGTCCCGCCGCCTGGCAACACTTAACGCGGTAGCTGACGTCGAGGTGCTTCACGTGGATGAACAGGTCGCTGTGGCGTGGGCGCGACTACGTGTTCAGCTCGCAGAGTCAGGACACCGCGTCAATGTGAACGACCTATGGATAGCCGCGACTGCAGTCTCGAACGATCTGCCCGTGATCACTCAAGACGGCGATTACGAGCCGCTACGGGCTCTTGGAGAAGTCTCGGTTATCAACGTGTAACTGCCCTCCAATAGGGGCCGCGTGTTGCCTCAATACCTGTGCCATGTCCGCAGCGGGTGATCATCTACTCGGAGCCGCACGCATTGGGCGAGAGCTCGCCGCACGCAGGCGATTGACCGGATCGCTCAATGCCGCGTTTGCTCTTCCTTGAAGACTCTATAAACCTGATTTCGACCTTCTGATACAAAACCAAGCAGGTGGTCCTCAGCAGCGGCTTCGCGGAATTAGGAGGTGCTATTGAGATCAGAATGGGCTAATTCTGTGGCGCACCTGCTTTGGGAGCAGGGGGTCGCGGGTTCAAATCCGGCGTCCCCGACCAAAACCCAGATTCGAGTTCATTTACACCACCTGCTTGGGAATTCGAGAGAGCTTGCGGGCTGGGCTTCATCACAGAGCCAGGCCCTTCTTACTCGGGTCTCATCTTGGGGCGCTACCGTAGCCCCGATGCTTCCCCCCGAGGCGCAGGCTGTGGCAGGAAAATCCTCGAACCCTCCGGAACTTCTGAACGGCGGTCGATCGACTCCACACCCACCGCTACTGGACGGCTTCCTGAGCCTGGTCGTGCCGGCGCACAACGAGGCCGAGAACATGCCACGCGTCATGTCCCAGGCAAGGATCGTGCTTGATGAACTGGCCCCCTCGTCTGAGGTCATCCTCGTCGATGATGGCAGCTCGGATGGGACTGCGGAAGTCGCGAGGGCTGCGCTGGCGGGGGATGCCGTCGGCCGGCTGAGGGTCGTCACCCACGAGCGGAAATCCGGCTATGGCGTCTCCGTCGCTGACGGGCTACGAGCCGCCGTCGGTGACTACATCGCGTTCGTCGACGGCGATGGTCAGTTCGACCTGAACGACCTCACACGACTCGCGGGTCGAATCCAAACTGCCGACCTTGTCGCTGGCATCCGCGCCAGTCGAGCCGATCCCTGGTTCAGGATGATCATCAGCGGTACCTTCAATGTCCTCGTGCGGCTCCTCTACGGCCTCCGTTACCGGGATGTCGACTGTGGGCTGAAGCTCATGCGGCGCTCGGTGCTGGACGCGGCCACACCCATCAGGGCGCGCTCGGCGCTGCTGAACACCGAGCTCTTCTTTCAAGCTCGGCGCAGCGGGCTGAGGATCGAGCAGGTGGAGGTGCCGCACTATCCGCGAACAGCAGGGGTTCGCTCGGGTGCAAGGCTGGGCCCGATCCTTCGGGCAGTTCGCGAACTTGTCGTGCTCAGGGTCCGGCTGGCGCGGCGCAATCCAGTCATCCTGCCGGGCCGTTCCGCCACCTGAGTCGAGGAGGGGAACCGCATTGGAGTCGAAGACCGTGATCGTCCTGGGAGCCGATGGCTACCTGGGATGGCCCACCAGCCTTCATTTGTCCGCGGCCGGCCACGAGGTGATCGCCGTCGACAGCTTGGTCCGTCGGCGCTGGGACCGACAGGGCGGGACATCGAGCCTGTTGCCCATCCGCAGCATGCCAGAGCGCATCCGCCGCTGGAGTGCTGTGAGCGGGCGGGCGATCACATGGCGGCGGCTCGACATGCTCAACGCCGACGGGGTGAGGGCCCTGCTGGAGGAGTTTCGGCCGGACGCAGTGGTCCATTTCGCCGAGCAGCGCAGCGCCCCCTTCTCGATGATTGACCGCGACCACGCGGTGATGACCCAGCACAATAACGTTGTCGGCACGCTCAACCTGCTCTTCGCGCTGCAGCAAAGCGCCCCTGACGCGCACCTGATCAAACTCGGAACGATGGGGGAATATGGCACTCCCGACATCCCGATCGAGGAAGGCTTCATCACCATCCAGCACGAGGGTCGTTCCGACCGGCTTCCCTTCCCCAAGCTGCCGGGAAGCATGTATCACCTCTCGAAGGTGCACGACAGTCACAACATTCACTTCGCCTGCCGGACCTGGGGCCTGCGCTCCACCGACCTCAACCAGGGCGTGGTGTACGGGTGCACCACCGACGAGATTGGTGACGACGCCTTGCTGGCAACCCGGTTTGACTACGACTCGATCTGGGGTACGGTGCTGAACCGGTTCTGCACGCAGGCGGCGGTCGGCCTCCCGCTGACCGTTTACGGCCGTGGGGGACAGACGCGGGGCTTCCTCGATATCCGGGACACGGTCGCCTGCATCAGGGTGAGCCTCGACAATCTACCCGACGCCGGTGAATACCGCGTCTTCAACCAGTTCACCGAGCAGTTCGCGGTACTCGAACTGGCCGAGCGCGTGCAGACGGCGCGTGCAGCCCACGGGTTGGCGACGGAAATCGACCACGTGTCCAATCCGCGGGTCGAGCGGGAGGAGCATTTCTACCAAGCCAAGCACCAGGGTCTGATCGACCTCGGTCTACAGCCCCATTACCTCGCGGACACTCTGATCGATTCGGTGACCGGCATGGTCGAACGGCATCGATTCCGCATCAACCCGGATCTTCTCGGCCTCCCGGACGTCGATTGGCGATTCGGCCGGCGCCACCCCGGGCATACTGACACCGCCGAGGCGCGCGCGGGGCAGGTCTCCGGCTAGCCAATTGTCGGCTCGCAACTGGGGGCGTCTGGCGCTCGGAGCGCTCTGCTCCGTGGTGTTGCTCTGGCTGATGATCAGACGGGTGCCGGTCCAGAGCATCGCCAGCGCCGTCGAGGCTGCACCCGTTGGCCTGCTGCTCATCGCCGGGGCGGCGGCGGTGACCTTCAACCTGATCCGGGCGTTGCGCTATCGCGTGCTGTTGGGATCAGCGCAACGGGTCCCCATCATCCAGCTAGCCGGGGTCAGCACGACGGCTTGGGCGGTCAGCCTGGCGCTGCCCAGCGTGTTCGGGGATGCGGCCTTCGTGTGGCTGCTGCGGCGGACGACCAGGGTGGGCGCGACAAAGGGGGCCGCCGCTGCGTTGGTCGCGCGAGTGGCAGATGTCGGCAGCTTCGTCGTGATCGTGCCCCTGGCTACCCTCGTGCTTGGCCTGCGGCTTCCCACGGCTGCGGTTGCGGCGGTGGCCGTGATTGCGGCGGGGGTGGTTGCCCTAGCGGTCGCGATGTTCAGAGGCGGGCCCCGGCGTGCTCTGCTGGACCTCGTTGCCAAGGTCCGTCCTCTGCGTCCCCTGACCGCACGCGGGGAGGAAGCCCTGGCTGGCATGAGCGACCGCGGCACCCTGCTCAACCTGGCAGGCACGACGCTCCTCGCCCGTCTCTGCTCGGCGATCGGATACATGGCGCTCTTCGCCGCGCTGAGTTCGCCGCTGGGCTTCTGGCAGACCACCTTTGCGGTCAGCATCCGGACCCTGTTCCTCGGACTCCCGATCCAGGGGTTGGCAGGACTGGGCACGACGCAGCTCTGGTGGACTGCAAGCCTTGTCATGCTGGGCCAGCCGCTCTCGTCGGCGCTGGTCACTGGCCTCGCCGTGCACGTCCTGGATCTCGCGGTGTCAATCCCGGTTGCGATTGGTGGCGTCTTGCTCTTCCTGCTCACATCCAAACCTTCGGGCTCAGGGCGGGGGGCTCTGCGGCGCTGGGCCGCTCCGGGCTGGCGCGTGGTTCCCCTCGGCGTCTTTGCGGTACTGCGTTTGCCGTCCTTCTTCGAACCTCACTGGTACACCGATGAGGCCGGGTACGCCGCGACCGCGCGCGCGATGATGGCGGGGTCGCGCCTTTACGCGGAGGCCTGGACCAACAAGCCGCCGCTGCACATACTCAGTGTCGCGCTGCCGTTGTGGCTCTTTGGCCCGAACGAGGCGGCGCTCCACACGCTGACGTTCCTGAGCGGCGGAGCCGCCTTGCTGGCGGTGATGTTCATTGGCCGGCGGATGCTGGGAACAGTGGGGACGCTGGTGATTAGTACCGCGTTCGCGATCGCGATAGGCCTGCCTTTTGTCGACGCGCAGCTGGCAGTGCCCGAGAGCTTGCTGATTGCTCCCACGACCTGGGCTGCAGCCATCCTCTTCGTTCGCCTTCAACGCACCGACCGTCCCTCCTCCTGGTGGGCAAGCTGGGGCTGCGCGGTCACGCTCGGAATCCTGACCGGCCTGGCTCTTGGCATCCAGCAGACGGTCCTGGCTGATGCCGTCGCCTTCTTCCTGGCGATCGCAGTCAGCAACCGTATGAGTCGACGGGAGCTCTTGCTGTTCGTCGTCTCGGCTGCGGTTGTGGTCGGCGCGTGGCTCAGCGTGATCCTTGCGGTCGCCGGTCCGTCAAAGGTCACGTTCTCGCTGGTCACTTTCTTCTTCGACTACGCTGCGCAGAGCGTCCCCGCGCCCGTTGGTGTCCTGGCAATAAAGGCTCTCGCGCTGTTGCTGGTCCTCGTCGGCGTGGGCTACGCCAGGCGCAATTCGGAACCGGTGTGGTTTTTCTGGTTGTGGGCCTGCCTGACTCTTGGGGTCAGCGCCGTCACCAACCGTGCTTACCCTCATTTCCTGACTCCCGCGGTAGCTCCGACGTTGCTTGCTCTCGCCACCGTTCCACAGATGCTCCCACGCCTGCGACTGCGTTTCGCACCACTGGGGTTCGCCGTCGGGATCGCCGCGACCTTCGCCAACGTGGCCACGCTCAACACCAAAGCGCTGGCGGCATACGTCCAATGGCCGGCCGCGATTTCCTCCGGCGCCTGGGGTGCCTGGACAGATCAGTTTGACGACCGCACCCACCCGGACGAGGACGTGGCGGGCTGGATCAATGGGCGCGGTCTCGCCGGCTCACGAGCCGTGGTTTGGTCCTCGGACGCATGGGTGTACCTGCTTGCCGACCTGCCGGTGCAATTACCTGCAGCCCCCATCTACAACGACGTCGTCCTTCTCGGCTCGGGGGACGCGGTGGCCCGGCGGGTCGCCATCATCGACCCCGACATCATCGTCACCTCCGATGATGCGCTCTACCAGTGGCCGGAGATCCGACCTCTGCTGGACTCCGACTACATGCTCGCTTACACGAGCGCTGTCAACCGGGTCTACATGCGCCGGAGCAACGCGTTGCGCTCGTGACCAGCCGCAACCGTCCGCGCATCCTGGTCACCGGGGGAGCGGGTTTTATCGGCATTCACACGGTTCGAGCCCTGGCAGCGGAGGGACACCAGGTGGCCGTCGTGGACGACTTCCGGCATGCCTGCGGCCAGGATCTGCCCCTGGAGACCTCGCTCATCCGCGGCGAACTCTCAAATGCCAAAACGCTGTCGGAGATTGGGCGCTTCCGTCCACAGCAGGTGGTGCACCTGGCTGCCCAGGGCGGGGTGGCGCGGTCGCTGGCGCACCCTGCCGCTGACGCGCAGAACAACGTTGTCGCGACCGTGGCGCTGCTGTCGGAATCCGCCAGATCCGGCGTCCAGAGAGTGGTGTTCGCATCGTCAGGCGGGGCGATCTACGGACACGCGTCGCGACTTCCGACCCCAGAAACCGCCTCACCGCGGCCCCTCAGCCCCTACGGAACGGCCAAGCTGGCTGGCGAGGAGTACCTCTCGATGTTCCAGCGTACCTTCGGTCTCGCTTCGCTGTCTTTGAGGTTCGGCAACGTCTACGGTCCGCACCAGGATGGCACTGGCGAGGCAGGACTGGTGGCGATCACCTGCCGGCGCCTGCTGGAGGGCAAACTACCGGTCGTGAGGGGCGATGGCCTCCAAAGCCGTGACTTCGTGTTCGTGGCGGACGTAGTCGAAGCCATCCTAAGATCCCTGGCCGCGGACGTCACTGGCCAGCTGAACATAGGGACCGGCGTTGCGACTACAGTCAACCGCGTAGTCAGCTTGCTGTCACGTGCGTCCGGGCGACCATCATCCCCGCTGACCGTGGAGCCGGTCGCCGGCGAGGTCCGGCATGGCTGCCTCGATATCCAGCGGGCGACGCGTGCGATCGGGTGGCGTCCGCGAACGAAACTTGCCGTCGGCTTGCGGCAGACGTGGGCCAGCTTCAGCGACTCGACACACGCATCAAGTTGACCTGAAAGCATGACGGTATCGTTCCGCCCACGCTGGGAGCGGGTTGCCCCGCTGCTGCTTGCCGCCGTCGCAGCGATGGCGTACTCCGCGATCAGTATTTTCCGGCACCAGCATTTCGGCAGCAGCGCCTTCGACCTTGGCAACCAGGACCAGGCCGTGTGGGGCTACAGCCACCTCCGGATCGTCCCGGACACCCTGCTGGGGTTGCCCAGCATCCTTGGTGACCACTTCAACCCGATCCTTGCGACCTTGGCGCCGGCCTACTGGATTTGGGACGATGTGCGCGTTCTGCTGGTCGCCCAGGCCGTCATCGTGGCGGCCGCCAGCCTCCCAGTGCAGGCCTGGGCGGCGGCACAACTCGGAACCATCGTGGGGGTGCTCCTGCAGGCGTCGTACCTGGTCTTCTGGGGGGTCCTGGCGGGAATCGTCTATGACTTCCACCATGTTGTCTTCGCCGTGCTGGCGGTGTCGGTTGCGATCTATGCCGTTCGCGCCAGGCGCGATCGATTACTCTGGGCCATGGTCGCGGTGGCGCTGCTCACGCGAGAGGATATTTCCCTGGTGGTCGCGGCCCTTGGACTCTATGTGGCCGCGAGCCAGCGCCGATGGAAGACTGGCGCGGCGCTCGTGGCGGTCTCCTCCGCCTGGCTGTTCGTGGTCGTGCGAGTGATTATCCCGTCCATCTCCGGAAGCACCTACAGACACTGGGACTATGCCGCCCTAGGCCCGGGGCCGGCGCAGGCCGCCGGTCACGTGTTGACCCATCCCCTGGACGCGCTGCACCTCTTCTTCTTCCCGCTGGAGAAAACTAGGACCTTCCTCGCCACGCTCGGCCCTTGGCTATTCACCGCGGTTGTCTCCCCGGTTTCACTCCTGCTTTTGCCGGTCCTCGCCGCCCGGTTCTGGGCTGCAGACCCGAGCCTGTGGAGTTCGCATTACCAGTACTCGTTAATGGCGGCGCCGGTGCTCGCGTTTGCCGCGGTGGACGCCCTGGTCTGGCTGCGCCGGCTGCAACCCCACCGCACCTGGATGGTGCCGGCCTTCGCGATGTGCATCCTGATTGCGAACGCGTTCTCCAGCTTTGCCCTGGTCAAACCGCTGAGCGAATTGACTTCGTACCTCTCGGATAGCCAGTCCGCGCGCATCGACGCTTGTCTCCAGCTAATCCCAGGGGATGCGACGGTTGCCGCAAGCAACTCCTTGGTCCCGCACCTGTCGCACCGCATGGGGATCTACCTGCTACCCGCGGGCAATGACAGCGACTACGTGGCGGTCGACCTCGACACCGAGGCGCACAGTCCGAGCAACGTCGTCGTCGCGCTGCGCGCGGCCATCGTTGGCGATCTGGCTGACGGATACGGCGTGGTGTGCTCACAAGGCGGAACGCTGGTCCTTCGACGCAACTTCCACGGGGGAACGCTGTCGTCTGAGATGACCCGCTTCTTGGGTGGTTCCAGCTAGCGGTTGGGGCGCCCCGCAACCAGCGACATGTGCGCCATAGGCGAGTCGAGAAGGTTCGCCCTGGAGTGTGGTCCGGGAGGCATCCTTGGCGCAGACATGCTCGGCCAGCCAGTCGTTTCGCCACGGACCGGAGCCGGGGGTCGATTTGGAACGCGGCAGTGGAAACGAGGACCTCCAGTCCCGCCACGACATCGCGCAGAACTGTTCGTCTGGGAAGGCAGGCAAATCTGATTTCGACCTTCTGAAACAATTTGAAGCAGGCGGTCCTGAGCAGCGGTTTAGCTGAATTAAAATAGGTGCTGCTATTGAGACTAGAAGGGCCCAAATCGGTCGCGCTCCTGCCTTGGGAGCAGGGGAATCGGTTTAGAGCCCTGCGTGCCCCACCAAGCGCCCAACCGCGGCGGTCACCGCCATCGCCAAGCCACCCCCCAGGCCAACTCGCACCGCGGCCCGAACCACAGGCGCGCCGCCAGCATGGGCTCCTGCAATGCCGAGGAGAACAAGCGCCAGGAGCGCGGTGACGATGACCGACGGTATAAGGAGGGTGCTGGGCGCGACCAGCATTGCCAGGACCGGAAGGATGGCCCCAACCGTGAAGCTCGCGGCGGAGGAGAGCGCGGCCTGAACCGGGCGCGCCAGCATGGTTTCGTCGAGGCCGAGCTCGTCGCGGGCGTGAGCTCCCAGCGCATCCCGTTTCGTCAGTTCCGTCGCCACCTCATCCGCGAGATCATCCGGCAGGCCGCGCGAGCGGTAGATGGCCGCCAACTCGCGCCTTTCTCCGGCCGGGTCAGATGCAAGCTCGCGCCTCTCTTGCCCGAGGTCTGCTCGCTCGGTGTCGCGCTGCGAGCTCACCGAGACATACTCGCCGGCCGCCATCGACATCGCACCGGCGACCAGGGCTGCCGCGGCCGCGGTGAGGATTGTGCCCCGTGACGCACCCGCCGCGATGACCCCGATCATGAGGCTGGCTACCGACACGATCCCATCGTCTGCCCCGAGCACCACCGCGCGCAGCCAGGCAGCGCGGTGGCCACGGTGCCGTTCCCTGGCAGCAGTTCCCATGGGGCCGAAGTGTATCCAAGCGAGTTAGCCGCGCCCTGAACCGAGTCTGGCCTTTGTTCAAGGGCACCCTGGGTTGCGGCTCCGTGGACCTGATTTCGACCTTCTGAAGCAGGCTGACCTCAGCAGCGGTTTAGCGAAATCAGATGGTACGCCGGAGATCAGAGGAGGCCAAATCGGTAGCGCTCCTCTTTTGGGAGCTGGGGGTCGCCGGTTCAAATCCGGCCTCCCCGACCAAAACCAAAATTCGAGTTCATTTACACCACCTCCCGCGGCCCACGGAAAACCTGGACACTCCATAGGGGCGTGATGCCCCGAGGA
>OCZT010000378.1_pt1 | contig 43706 bp, 36 predicted proteins | sample 1539031 | NCBI WGS metagenome assembly OCZT01 (sample SAMEA3539308, study PRJEB22396) | soil metagenome | biome: tundra; feature: field; material: soil | place: USA | collected 2010-05 | depth 0.15 m
TTCCCTACACGACGCTCTTCCGATCTGGGCGGAGGGCGAGGCCGCCGCGCGGCAGTCCGCCGAGGCGCCCGCCTTGAGCACCGCCGCGCACGCCGTGCCCTCCGGATATTTGAGCACGCCGTGCTCCTTCACGATCAGTGCGCGCCGCAGCGGGATCATCATCAGGATGCCGAGCAGCCCGCCCAGCATCGCGACCAGCATCACGCGCGTCAGCTCGAGATCGAAGCCCAGGATGAGGATGGCCGGCATGGTCACGCCGATGCCGAAGGCCAGCGATTCACCCGCCGAGCCCGCGGTTTGCGTGATGTTGTTCTCCAAGATCGTCGAGTCGCGCCCGCCGAGCTTCGACCACCCGCGAAACATCGCGAGGGAGATCACGGCCACCGGGATCGAAGCGCTGACGGTCAGGCCGACCTTGAGCACGAGATAGAGCGACGAAGCGCCAAAAATCAGGCCGAGCACGGCCCCGGTCAGCACGGCGCGCAGGGTGAACTCACGCATCACGGTTTCCGGCGCCACATAGGGGTCAACCGGCGGAACAGAGGGGGAAGCCATGGGCTCCGGTTTAGCGGGTGCACTCCCCAAGCCAACGGCGAAATTGGGCGGCAGCCTCGAACCCCAAGCCTTCAAACCAACCACGGATTTCACGGAGGAACGCGGATGATGAGATCTCAATAGCAAGCGGAGACAGCGAATCGTTGACCGAGGTAGGGCGGGTCTCAGACCCGCCATCTCACGCGCAAAAAGCGGGTCTCAGACCCGCCCTACCTCAATCCCCGAACCGTATTACACCAAGAGCGCAAAGCCTCGCAAAGAGACCAGGGACGACCGGAGCCGCTTCGCGTCCCTCTGCGACCTTCTGTTCAAATTCAGTTTCTGCACGTTCGGATATCCGAATCCATGCCCACTTGTCTAGCCATAGGCTTGGCGACGGCTGATCCGTGCAATCCGCCCATTCGACCCCGCTCAGGGCGGCCTGAGCCTGTCGAAGGCCGTGGTTAAATGGCTTGGCCGGTTCGCAACTTCCCGGCTAGCTGAGTGCCTTTCATGAAACACGCCACGCACATCGAAAACCCCGATGTCATCCTGATCGGCAGCGGCGTCATGTCCGCCAACCTGGCCGCCATGCTCAAGCGCCTGGAGCCCGGCCTCTCCCTCCAGGTTTACGAGGTCACGGAGGAGCTGGCGCAGGAAAGTTCGCACGGCTGGAACAACGCCGGCACCGGGCACGCGGGGATCTGCGAGCTGAGCTACACGCCCAATCGCGAGGCGGACGGCACGGTCAACGTCGCCAAGGCCATCGCGATTTTTGAGCAATTTGAACAGACCAAGCAGTTCTGGAGTTACGCCGTGGCGAGCGGCATGGCCGGGCCGCCCAAGGAGTTCATCAATCCCATCGCCCACCTCAGTTTTGTGCACGGCCCGGAGCAGGTTGATTTCCTGAAGGCGCGCCATGCCGGGATGTCGGCCCACCATTTCTTCCACGAGATGGAATATTCCACCGACCGTGCGACCATCGCCCGCTGGGCACCGTTGCTGCTCGAGGGCCGGAGCGAGGTCCCGATCGCCGCGACCAAGATGGAGGGCGGGACGGACGTTAATTTCGGCGTGATCTCCCGGCAGCTGCTCGACTGGCTCGCTCGGCAGGATGGCTGCGGCATCGCCAGTCATCACCGGGTCGTTGACCTCAAGAAGACGGACCTCGGCTGGGAAGCCACGATCAAAGATCTCGCCACCGGACAGCTTCGCCGCAACCGGGCGAAGTTCGTCTTCGTCGGCGCGGGCGGCGGCAGCCTGCATCTGCTGCAGAAATCTGGCATTGCGGAAAGCAAGGGCATCGGCGGTTTTCCCATCGGCGGGCAATGGCTGGTTTGCGATAACCCCGACATCGTCAAAAAACACCAGGCCAAGGTGTATGGCCAGGCGCTCGCCACCGCCCCCACCATGGCCGTGCCCCACCTCGACGCGCGCCTCCTCGATGGCCGGAAAACGCTCCTCTTTGGTCCGTTTGCGGCGTGGACGACGAAATTTCTTCATCGCGAGGGCAGCTGGACCGATCTACCCGGCTCCGTCCGACCCGACAATCTGATCACGCTGCTCAAGACCGGCGCCAGCAACCTGCCCCTCGTTCGCTACCTCATTCAACAGGGCACCCAGAGCATGGCCGACCGCATGGAGGTGCTGCACATCTTTTACCCGGCGGCCAGGGCGGAAGACTGGAAGTTGATCGATGCCGGCATTCGCGTGCAGGCCATCAAAAAGACCGATGGCGAGGCCGGCATCGTGCACTACGGCACCGAGGTCATCACCAACTCCGACCGCAGCATCTCCGCCCTGCTTGGCGCATCGCCGGGCGCCTCAGTCTGCGTTCCGATCGTGCTCGATGTGATTAAACTCTGCTTCCCGCAGCTGCTGGCCACCAGCGCCGGCCGGGCCCGCCTGAAGGAAATGATCCCCACCTGCGACGAGGACATCAAACTCCCCCAGAACGCCGCCCGTTTCCGCGAAGTCCAACACCAGACCAATGCTCTGCTTCAGTTAACCTAGGATTATTTTCGACACCGAGGTCACAGAGAAATACCGGAGTACCCAGAGTTTCGATCTCTGCGACCTCCGCGCCTTCTTCGTGAACTCCGTGTCGAAAAATCCGAACTCCAATCCAGCGCCTTAGGGACAAGTCGCTCCACCCCGGCACTTCATCCTTCTTCCCTCTTAATTCTTCCTTCTTATTTCTTACTTCCCCACCCATGCCCCCGATCTACTCCGCCGCCATCGATCTCGGTGCCACCAGCGGCCGCGTCATCCTCGGCGCGTGGGCCCAGAACCGGCTGACGCTCACGGAGGCGCACCGCTTCCCCAACACCTACCGCGAACTCGGCGCGCACACCTACTGGGAAATCGGCACGCTCTGGCACGAGGTGCAGATGGGGCTTCGCAAGGCGGTCGCGGCGCTGCCTCGCGGGGCGAAACTCGCCTCGGTCGGGGTCGATACCTGGGGCTGCGACCATGTGTTGCTCGATGCCGCCGGCCGCCTCGTCTTTCCCACGCACGCCTACCGCGACAACCGCACGCAGGCCGGGCTCGCGGCGCTCGCCGCGCACGGCGCCGCGCATATTTACGCCGCGACCGGCATTCCGAATGTTTTCTACAACACCAGCCTGCAATTGGCGGAGATCGTCGCACGCTACCCGGCGGTCAAGGATTTGGCGACCCGCTGCCTTTTCCTGCCGGACTATTTCAATTTTCTCCTGAGCGGCCGGATGGAAAACGAGCTCACTGTGGCCAGCACGTCGCAGCTGCTCGACGTGCAGGCCCGCGAATGGTCGCGCACGGCGCTGGATCATTTCCGCATTCCGCCGTCGTGGTTCACCACGCCGGTCCTGGCGGGCCGGAAACTGGGTCCGGTGACGGCGCTGCCCGACCTCTCCGGCACCCAGGTCATCGCCGTGCCCGGGCATGACACCGCGTGCGCCTACGATGCGATGCCGGCCTCCCCCGAGGGCGGCGATCTCTTCCTCAGCTCCGGCACGTGGTCGCTGGTCGGCTTTGAAAACGCCGCGCCCCTCCTCGGACCCGAGGCGCTCGCGGCGCGCGTCGCCAACGAACGCACCGGCCTCGGTGGCTATCGGCCGCTCACCAATGTCCCCGGACTCTTCTTGCTCGAGCAAACCCTGGCCGACTTCCATGCCCGCCCGGACAAGCCGCGCGAGTGGGACGCACTCATCACCGCCGCGGAAAAACTGCCGGCCCCGACCTTGCTGCTCGATCCCACGGACCCGGCCTTCATGGCGCCCAAGTCCATGCGCGCCGCGATCGACGCCCAGTTGAAACGGAAAAAAGCCGCGGCCCCGAAAAACCTCGCCGGCTATACGCGGCTCATCTGCGACTCCATCGCCCAGGGGCATGCGGCGGCGGCGACCAATTTCGAACGGATGACTGGGAAGAAATTCCGCCGGATCCTGATGGTCGGCGGTGGCTCGAAGAACCGCCTGCTCTGCCAGGGCACGGCCGACGCCACGGGGCTGCCCGTGCTGTCGTTCAACCTCGAGGGCACGGCCGTCGGCAATCTGGCGAGCCAGTTGATTTCGCTCGGCGCCGTGAAAGACCTGGCGACCTTCCGCCGCCACCTCGGCGCCGGCCTGGCGCAAAAAACCTACCGGCCGCGGCAACTCCCTTATTAGGCAAAGAAGCTCACCGTGATCGAATCCGTTTATTGGAAATCCGCACTGTTGGCCCAAGCACGCGCCATCAAGGCCCATCAGCGGTACAAGCGTTGGTCTGAGAAGCAGCTCGTGTTGCTCGAGCGAGAAATCATGATCGCTTTCTTCTGTATTCGGTCACTGATCGAAAGGAAGAAGATTACCGACAACCTCACGAAGAAGCGCATCCCGGTTGTCGCGTATCCTATTCGTCTAGGGAAGGGCGCGCACCTCCTGAACCGGTGCGATTTTGAAGAACTTTATCATATGGAGTCGCCGGTGGAGCGCGAGCTACACCTCGAATTCCTTAGCAATCAGATCATCCATAGCTACGTGATCTTCGCTCAGCGAGATCGGCAGAAGAAGAAATTTAGCGATTTGCTAGTCTGCTCTAATTATGAGAGGAATCGGCAACTATTTCAGGTAGCGATTAAAGAGCTCATCGCAGTCATGCGTGAGGTCGCGAAGAATTACCCCACACACGCTGAATATCTGTATGACGAGAGGATCCGTGATTATTGCGTCACAGCAACAAAGGCCTAACAAGCCGCTTGCATAAATGTTACTCGCACGGCATGCCTCGTGCTGTCGCACGAGGCGTGCTGTAGAGCGTCGTAGTTCATCGGTGACGTCGGCCGAAAATAAAGGCCTGCCTATGACCATGAGTGAAATCTGGAAGTTCATCAGCCAAAATGCCCTCGTGTCCACAATCGCAGGAGCCGCTGTCCTTGGCATCGTCGGTTGGCTGTGGAAGATTTATCGAGATCGTCGAGACAGTCGCACGATTTACGATTTTCTCCTCATGTCCGCTTCGAAGACCGATTGGGGTTTCCGGACGACTCATGCGATATCGTCCGCCACAAAGATCTCTGAAGAGCGCGTCGCCGAGCTCTGTAGCAAACACTCAAGGATTAGGCGCAATGAGCAGGAGCTTCAGAGTTGGCGGCTCGATGCCTGACTCACATCAGGAGAGGTCCAACGGCGAACGAGCCTCGACTACCTGAAAAGAGAAGAGCCCGGTTATTGGACGCAACCCGCATTCACCTTGATCATCGCTGAGACAGCCCATTGCATCCTGAGTCTATAGATTTGTTACTCATTCGAGTAGTGACCCGAAATGCAGAGATGAAACTTTGGCACGTGAATTTGTGAGCGAGATCGACAAGAGAGGCGGTTATGCGCTCGTGAAAAAACCGTCGAGTGCGGTCGAAAGGGCTGCGCCCCGGGTAAGAGGTATTCTGTCTGGAATGGTTGCGGAAACGCTGGCAATAGCAAAGAAAGAGCGATTAGCTAGGCCTCTCTTTACGGGGCTGATGAGTGACGGCCCGATCGAGGAAGCCGCAGCTTTCATAATAGAAACGGAGTTGAAAAACCGATGCGATGTTAAGTTTATCCGTTTCAAGTCAGCGACTGAACTAATGAAATTGGCTGCAGACACTCCTTTTGATCTGATCTTTGCATATCTGGGGAATGTAAAATGGGACATAGGAAAAGGTCATGCAAAAGATCATGCCTACAATGTTGCAGTCGAGCCAGCAGTCGATGTTTTGGGACAGCTAAAAGCGCGGTATGACAAAACCGTTGTCGCAGTGCAGGGAATACGTTTGGCAAAGCAGTTTGAAGGCACGGGGGTGACTTTTCTCTATTCCCTTTATACAGTCCAGGAATTGCTGGAAATGCTATCTCCTTGCCTGAGGAAATCATGAGCGCGAATCCGATTGTTTACGAAAATCCAGAATTGGACAAATTGCGGAAGCTTGTAGCTGGAGCGCGTTCGCGTCTGGCGAAACTGGAAGTTGAATATACCAAAGAACAATCACGCGTTGCTGTGGTGCAGGCGGCGCTGTTCCGCCTCTTGCGCAAGCATTATCAAAAGCGCGACCATTTGCGGCTCATGGTTGAATATCGTCGGAAGTTTTTGGATGCACTTACGCGTGGCAATTCGGAAGAAGCGAATCAGGCCGGCAAGAGTTTCGACCGGGCCAAAACGCAAACGGAAAAGGATTACGAAGAATTGGCGGCGGCAGCTGACAAAAGAAGGCAATTGACCGCCGAGGGAGAAGCCGAGTTATCGCGCCTCTGGAAAAAGCTGGTAAAACTATATCATCCCGACCGCTTCGCAAACGAGCCGGATAAGCTGGAAGCATATCAAAAGCTGACCGCTGCCATCAATCAGGCTAAGGACAACGGCGACATCGAATTGCTGCGAGAAATCGCGGAGGACCCTCACGGCTTCATCCTGCGGAAAGGTTGGGCGAATCTAGATTTCAGTGACAAAGACGAACTAATTCACTTGCGGCGCCTGCATGAAACGCTGCAAGCGGAAATCAAGGTAGTCGGCGAATCCCTGAGTCAATTGCGCGAAAGTCCCGACTATGAACTTTGGAAATTGAGCGAACAAAGTCCGGGTGTGTTAGACGAGCTTGCGGCAGAACGAGCCACGCAACTTGGAATAGAAAGTGCGGAATTGGAAAAACAGGCTGATCAACTCGCAAAAGAAATTAAGAAATTGTCCAGTAAGTCGGCGGAGGGAATTGTTTGATTTTTTCGGCTCGAGCCGCTGCTTGATAGGAAGTTGGATCTTCGCTCCACCCCAGCGCAGAGAATGCAGTGTCACGTATAGGATCTCGGCGCAAAAAAGGCGCGGACCGAAGTCCGCGCCTTTGATTCTGATAGTCTGGGCCGCGTTTACCAGATGGTCACGCGATCGGCGGCGGGACGGCGCATGGGCGCGCCCTCCGGGATGTTGAACGCCTGGAAGAACTCATCGAGATTCGAGAGCGGGCCGTTGACCCGCCACAGGCCCGGTGAGTGCGGATCGATATTGACGCGGCGGCGCTGCTCCTCGGGCCGCATGGCATCGCGCCAGACGGAGGCGTGGCTGAAGAAGAAGCGCTGCTCCGGCGTGAAGCCGTCGATCCTGTCGTGCGGTTTCCCGGCCAGCGCCTTTTGCAGGGCGGCATAGGAGATCTTCAGGCCGCCGAGATCGGCGATGTTTTCCCCCTGCGTGAGCTCGCCCTTGAGGTGCACGCCGTCGAGGACGGTGTAGCCGGAGAACTGCTTCACGACGCCGGCGGCCCGGGCCTTGAACTTCTCCGCGCTCGCGGGCGTCCACCAGTCGGTGAGGTTGCCCTGGGCATCGTATTGCCGGCCCCGGTCGTCGAAGCCGTGCGTCATCTCGTGGCCGATGACCACGCCGATGCCGCCGTAGTTGACCGCATCGTCGGCTTTCGGATCGAAGAACGGCGGCTGCAGGATGCCGGCGGGAAAGGCGATGCCGTTGACCGTCGGGTTGTAATAGGCGTTCACCGTCGGCGGCGTCATGCCCCACTCGGTCTTGTCCACGGGCTGGCCGATCTTGTTGTAATTGCGGCGCGTCTCGAAGGCCTCTGCCTGCTGGACGTTCGCGAGATACGATGTGCGGTCGATCTTGACCGAGCTGTAGTCCTTCCACTTGTCAGGATAACCCATCTTCACGCTGAAGGCGTCGAGCTTGGCGACGGCCTTAACGCGCGTGGCGTCGTCCATCCACTCCAGGGTCTGGAGGCGCTCGCGGAGCGCGGCCCGGAGGTCGGCGACGAGCTTGAGCACACGGGCCTTGGCCTCGGGCGGAAAATACTCGGCGACGTAGAGCTGGCCGAGGGCCTCGCCGATTTCGCCGTCGGTGACCGCCACCACGCGCCGCCAGCGGGGCTTCATCTCCTTCACGCCGGTGAGGATGGTGCCGTAATAGCTGAAATTCTCATTCACGAACGCCTCGCTCAGGTAGGGCGCGCAGTCATGCACCAGGTTCCAGCGCAGGTAGGCCTGCCAATCCGCGACGGGGGTCGAGGAGAGCTGGGCGGCCAAGGCTTTGAAGAAATCCGGGTGGGCGAGATTGATCTCGGTGAACGCCGGCGTGCCCAGCGCGGTGAAGAAACCGGCCCAGTTGACGTCGCCGGTGAATTTCGCGAGGTCGGCCACGGGCACCTTGTGATAGCTCGCGTAGGGATTGCGGAGCTTGATGCGGGCGAGCGAGGCCTGCGCCAGCATGGTCTCCAGCCGCATCACCGACTGCGCGCCCACCTGCGCCGCCTCGGGGCTGTCGCCGGCCAGTTGGAGCATCTTGGCAACGTGGGCGACGTATTGCTGGCGGAGCTTCTGGGATTTCTCGTCGTCGTTGAAATAATAGTCGCGGTCCGGCAGGCCGAGCCCGCCTTGGTAGAGCTGCGCGATGTCCATGTTGCTGTCCTTCGCATCCGCGCTGGCAAAAAAGGAGAAGCCCACACCCGAGCCCATGAGCTTCAGGTGGGCGATGGCGCCGAGCACGTCCGCCGGCGTCTTGACGGCGGCGATGCGGTCCAGCTCCGGCTGCAGCGGCTTGATGCCGGCGGCGTTGATCGCGGCCTCATCCATGCCGCTGGCGTAAAAGTCGCCCACCATTTTCTCGATCGGCGTGGCCCCGGTCGGAAGGGCGGACGCCCGCTCGCAGATGGTGCGAAGATTGGCCACGTTGCGCTCGCTCAGCTCGGTGAAGCTGCCCCAGCGCGACTGGTCGGCGGGGATGGTCACGTTCTTCAGCCAGGTGCCGTTGGCGTAGTGGAAGAAATCGTCCTGGGGCTTTACCGCCGGGTCGATGTTTTGGAGGTTAACCTCGGCGCGCGCGGCGCCGAGGGTGAGGACCAGCGCGGCTGCCGCCGCCAGCATGATTTTACGCATGGAGCCAGCCTCGGTCGCGGCCCCGGGCGCAGCAAGCCTGCATTGCCGGACGGCGTTCGACGCGGGATGAGAGGACGCTTTCCAGCCACCAGCGGGGGCAAGGCGGAAGCGCGCAGTGACACGTAGGGCGGGTCTCTGACCCGCCATCTCACACACAAAAGGCGGGTCAAAGACCCGCCCTACCTCAGATGCCGCCGCGTGAATGCCACGGCCGCGCGCACGAAGGCGTCACCGTCGGGGCACACGTTTTGGAACATGCCGCGCCGCCAGCCGAAGTCACCGATCCCGGTGTTGTAGCCTTCAAAACCGACGTAGTCCGCACGCGTGGTCGCCAGCGCCGCGAAGATTTCCGGCCAGGGCAGCAGCCCGCCACCCGGGATACCGCGGTCGTTCTCGCAGGCATGCAGGCCCCAGATGCGGTCACTCACCGAGCGAATCGCCGCCGCATAATCGCGTACTTCGGTCACCAGGTGGTAGGTGTCGAGCAGGATGTGGAGGTTCGCGTGGTCCGCGACGTTCACGAGGTTCAGCATCTGCCCCGGCGTGTTGATGACGTGGGAGCGGAATCGGCTCATGGGCTCGAGGATGATCTTCACGCCGGCTTTTTGCGCGTATTCGGCCAGCGTGTGCAGGCCCTCGGCGGTGCGGGGGGCCTCGTCGGCCGGCGGGCGGCGCTTCAGGACCTTGCCCGGGCGGCCGTAGAGGGCACCGGCATAGGCCACGCCGCCCAGCTCGGCGGTCTGGTCCACAATGGACTGGTGAAACTCAAGCGCAACGCGGCGATTGGCGGGGTCGTCGTCCGACATATCCGCCCCGTCGGGCCAGGCGCCGCCGGGACCGACGAGCAGCATGACGCCGTTCGCCTCGGCGGTGCGGCGCGTGAGCGCGGCGGAAAACTTCACGTCCAGCCCGACCGACAGCTCGATGGCCTCGAGGCCGAGGCCGCGCGCGCGCTCAAACAGCCCGACTTCCGCGTCGGACCAGCGTTCCATCCAGAGATAGATATGGGCGCCGAGTTTCATGAAGTTGGTTGGGGTATGAAGGTGGAGCGCATTGCCCTCAATGCGATTACTGGAGTTTTTTCCAAACCAACGCGTTGAGGGCAACGCGTTCCACCTCGATTAGCGCAAAAACGCCTCGACCAGGCCGCCGTCCACCGTGAGCACCTGGCCGGTGGTCTTGCTGAGGCGGTTGCTCACGAGGAGGAAATAGGCCTCGGCCTGGTCGGCGGGCGTGATCGGAGCCTTGGTGAGCGTCCGGTCGGCGTAATACTGCGCGAGTTTCGTCACGAGCGACTCAGTCGGCTCATCGTCGGTGAAGGCCACGTGGTACTTCGTCAGCGAGCTGACCACGCGCTCGCGCGGAAACATCGCCGAACCCTGCACGACGGTCGCGGGGGCGACGCCGTTGACGCGCACCAGCGGCGCCAGCTCCACGGCCAGTTCGCGCACGAGATGCGTGGCGGCGGCCTTCGATGTGTCGTAGGCCAGCGTGCCCTTCTTCGCCACCACGGCATTGGCCGAGGTGGTGAGCACGAGGTTGCCGCGCAGGCCCTGTTTTTTCCAGATCTTGGCGGCCTCGTCGCCGACGATGTAGCTGCCGGTGACATTGACGTTGAAGGTGAAGGCCCACTTTTCGTCGGGAATATGGCCGGTGGTGTCGCTCGGCCAGATGACGCCAGCGGTGACCACGATCGAGTCGAAGCCGCCGTAGGCGAGCGCGACCTGGTCGAGCATGGCGCGGACGCTGGCGCGGTCGGTGATGTTGCAGGCGAGCCCGATGGCCGGGCCGCAGCCCGAAATGCCGGAACCGGCGACGCCAATCCCCTGCCCCAGCTTGGCGGTGATTTCCTGCGCAGTGGCCGCGGCGGTCTCGAGCTTCATGTCCACGCACACGACATGGGCGCCCTCCCTCGCCAGGCGGTGGGCGGTTTCCTTGCCGATGCCGGAGCCGGCGCCGATTACGATCGCGACCTGGCGGGCCAGTTCCTTCTCGGCGGGCATGCGCTTGAGCTTCGCCTCTTCCAGCAGCCAGTATTCGATGTCGAACGCCTCCTGCTGCGGGAGGGCAATGTAGGTGTCGATCGCCTCGGCGCCGCGCATCACCTCGACGGCGCAGTTGTAGAATTCGGCGGTGACGCGGGACTCCGACTTGTCCTTGCCCCACGCGATCAGGCCCAGGCCCGGGATGAGCACGACCGTCGGGTTTGGGTCGCGCATGGCCGGCGAGTTCCGGTGTTTGCACTTCGCGTAATACGCGGCGTAGTCCTTGCGATATTCCTCGAGGCCGGTGGTGAGCTTGGCCTTGAGTTCGGCGAGATCCTCGGCCTGCGGGTTCCAGTTCACGTAGAGCGGCTTGATCTTCGTCCGCAGAAAATGGTCGGGGCACGACGTGCCGAGCGCGGCGAGGCGGGCGGCGTCCTTCGAGTTCACGAAGCGGAGAATTTTCTCGTCCTCCTGCACCGTACCGATGAGGCGTTTCTGCTGCGACACCTGGCCGCGCAGCCACGGCAGGATGCCGGCAAAGAGCGCGGCGCGCTTTTCCGGCGCGAGGGTCGTGTATTTCGCGCCGCCGAAGGCCGCGGCGTCGCCGCCTTTCGCGGCGTATTTCTGCTCGATGTAGGCGGCGGCGTGCTCGATGCAGTCGAGCGTGTAGGAGTAGCAGGCTTTTTCATCCCGGTCCCACGAGATGAACCCGTGCTGGCCCATCATGATGGACTTCACCTTCGGGTTCTTCCGGCAGATCTCCTGCATGGCGAGGCCCAGCTCGAAGCCGGGACGCATCCATTTCACGTAGGCCATCTCGCCACCGAAAATCTCCTTCGTGAGCTTCTCGCAGTGGGCCGAGGCGGCGACCGCGATGATCGCGTTCGGGTGCATGTGGTCCACGAACTTTGCCGGGATGAAGCTGTGCAGCGGCGTGTCGATCGACGCGGCGCGCGGGTTCAGGTTGAACGTCGCGTGGCTGGCCATCGCGACCATGTCGTCCTCGGCGGCCGACTTGAGGCCCCGCCCGGCGCGCGACAGGTAAAGCGCCTGCATCCCGACGAGCTTTGGCTGGTAGAGGGACGAAAAATTTTCGCGCGTGCTCGTGCGCAGGTCACCGCCGGAACCCTTGACCCAGAGCACCTCGACCGGCGAGCCCGTGAGCGGGTCCGGCTCGGTCAGCTTCGACGACGTGTTGCCGCCGCCGGTGTTGGTGATGCGCTGATCGGCGCCCAAGAGGTTGGAGCGGTAGACGAGACGGCCCACGGCGTCGAGCGCCGCGGCTTTCGCGTCATCCCAGAGATGGTTTACGTGATGGTAGGTTTTCATGAAAGACGAAATGAATGCTTCGCCACCGGGGGCACAGAGGACGCACCGAGCGCACAGAGTCTACACTCAAAAGATTCTGACTCTGTGCCCTCCACAACCCCTCTGTGTCCTCTGTGACACAAACCTCAGACGCCCTGCACTTTCGCGAATGTCTCCCGCAAGGCCCGGGCGGAGGCCTGCAACGCCTGCTGCTCCTTCGGCCAGAGTTCAACTTGCACGTGAGCAAGCGCCCCGGCGCGGCCGACGACGGTTGGCACACTGAGCGCCACGTTCCTCAGGCCGTAGGCGCCCTGCTGCACGGTCGAAACAGGCAGGACCTGGCGCCGGTCGAGGGCGATGGCGTGTACCACCTCGGCGATGGTGAGTCCAACCGCCCAGCCTGCCCCACCCTTGCGCCGGATGACCTCGGCACCGCTGCCCTTGGTCCGCTCAAAAATTTGCGACTGAAACGTCGGGGTGCAGCCGGGGAACTTCACCAGCGGCAGGCCCGCGCAGGTGGCGGACGACCAGACGGGGAACATGGAGTCGCCGTGCTCGCCGAGGATCAGCGCTTTCACCTGCGTGGGCGCGAGCTTGAGCTCCTGCGCGATGAGCGAGCGGAAGCGCGCGGTGTCGAGCATCGTGCCCAGGCCGAGCACCTGCGACCATAGCAGGTTGAGTCGCGCGATGGCGAGCTGCGTGAGGATGTCGACGGGGTTCGAAACAACGAAGACCAGCGCGTCGGAGCGGAAGCCGGCGGTCTTGATGCTGTCGAGAATGCCGGTGAAGAGCGCCACGTTGCGGTTGATCAGGGCGAGGCGAGATTCGTCGGGCTTGCGGCGCAGGCCGGCGGTGATGACGAAGATGTCGCTGTCCTTGGCGCGGGCGTAGTCGCCAGCGTAGATGCGCTGGTCGGCGATCGCGGACGAGCCGTGCAGCAGGTCGAGCGCCTCGCCCTCGGCCATGTCGTTGTTGGCATCGAGGATCTGGATCTCGGTGACAATGCCGGCGCACTGGAGGGCGAACGCTGCGTTGGAACCGACGCGGCCGCCGCCGCCGATGATGGAGACTTTCAACTGCGTGGGAAGTTGAGGGTTGAGGGCCGGGGGTTAGCGCAGCGCCCGCCTTACTTGGCGGCGATGGCCTTCAGGATCTGTTCGGTGATCTGCTGGACCAACGCCTCAACTTGCGGATCAGCCGGAGTGCTGTCCGGCGCCGGCGCCGCACTGACGGTGCCGGGGCGGAATTCGGCGCTGTCGCAGAGCTCGCATTCCTTGAGGCCGGAGCGCGGGTCGGGCATGCCGAGCTTCTGGCGGATGTTGATGAGCTCCTTCGCGTGGCCGCCGGTGAAGCGGTGAATGCCGCCCCCGAGGCCGGCCGCGATCCAGACGGTGCGGCAATAGGAATCGATGTTTTCCATCTTCCAATAGGCGTCCTCGACGTCCTTGCCCCACACGATGACGCCGTGGTTCTGCATGAGCACGGCCTGGTGGGTTTTGCCGACCTCGCCGACCTCGTCGGCGTTGGCCGGCGTGCCGGGTGTCTGGTACTTGGCGACACCGATCTTGCCGAGGAAAACCTCGGCCTCGGGAATCAGGCAGGAGGGAACGTCCACGTTGGCGATGGCGAACGCGGTGGCGTGCGGCGGATGTGCGTGCACGCAGGACTTGCACGCGGGCTGCCGCTTCATGATGCCAAAATGAGTCAGCGCCTCGCTGGTGCGCACACGGGTGCCGGCGAGCTGCTTCCCGTCGAGATCCACGAGGCACATGTCCTCGGGCTTCATCGCGCCCTTGCAGATGAGCGTGGGGGTGCAGAGCGCGAGATTGTCCCCGACGCGGATGGTGATGTTGCCGCCGTTGCCGTCGGTGTATTCGCGCACCCACAGACGGCGGCCAATTTCGCACATGCGCTCCTTGAGGACCTCCAGCGCGGGTGAGTGGAAGAACTTCGCAATCTCGGCGGAGGTCTTGGGATCAGTGCCGGGCGTCCATTTGTACTCGAGGTCGGGTGTGCTGGGCCCGGCGGACTTGCCGGCGGGGGCCGCGGCGGGCTTGAAGGCTCCCTTGGCGCGGCCGCCGAACACGTCGCGGGCGGACGGGGTCAGAATGGCGCCGGCCGGCGGCTGCTGGCCTTTGCGGAGGAGTTCCTCGGCTTCGCTGGCGGTGATGACGTTGGCCATGGGAAAAACGGATTAGCGGGTCGGAGGGTTGTAGAAAAGTTCGTCGATGATGGCCGCGTTGTAGGCGTCAACGGGCGTGGGTTGAGCGAAGGGAGCGGAGGCCTCGGCCCCCTCGGTGAAGCCGACGATGTGGCCGGCGCCGGCGCCGAGGTTGTCGTAAACGACGACGCTGCTGCCCGGCGCGAGCGGCGTCATCGGCGCGCCCGCGAACTGGGCCTGCGCGAACGGTTGCACGAGCAGGAACCGGGCGCCCCGGAAGGCGGGATCCTGTTTCGAGAGGGTGACTCGTCCAATGACATGGCCCAGGCGCATGGTCAGGCGGTCTCCTTTTCCGGCTCGTCAACGATCGCGAGGATGAGATTGCGCAGGGGGGATTTCGGATCCTTCACGTAGGCGCGCGTGGCGGATCCGTCGGTGGAAATGAGCACGCGTTGGTGCTGGCCGGCACTGAGCGGGTCCAGGGCGAGGATCGGCGCGCCCTCGGCGCGGCCCGACTCGTCGACCGGCTGGCAGATGATCGTGCGGCAGCCGGTCATACTCGGATGGCAGACTGTGGCGACGATCACACCGTCAACGCGCGCGAGAATCATGGGTCAGTAGATGCGGAGGTTGTCGACCATCACGCAGCGGCGGGTGCGCGTGAAGGTGCCGGGGTTGGTGATGCCCTCGCCGGTCGTGGTGGCGATGGAGTAGCTGAGATAGCCCTCGCCGCCGAGGCCGAGGCCGGCGGTGCACGGACCGTTCTTCACAAAGAGCGTGGTGTCGAGGGCCCGCGCCATCTGCGTCATGTGGTCGACATTGAGCGAGTGGATGATCGCGGAGTGCTTGTAGCCGTGCTCGGATTTCTTGGCGAACTCGATGGCCTGCTCGATGCTCTTCACCCGGACGACCGGGATCATTGGCATCATCTGCTCCTCCAGCACGAACGGATGGTCGACGTCGGTCTCCGCGAAGAGCAGCGGCGTGTTCGCGGGGACGCTGGCGCCGGCATGCCGGGCGAGCACCGCGGCATCGGCGCCGACGAGCTGGCGGTTGAGCACGGCATGCGAGCAGCCGCCGGCATCTTTCGACACGGTGAAGGCGGCCGCGGTGAGCTTCTCGAGCTGGTTCGCATTGAGCTGCACGGCGCCGCCTGCCTTGAGGCTCTCGATGAATTTGTCGGCGTGTGGTTCGAGGACGAACACCTGCTTTTCCCCGATGCAGAGGAGATTGTTGTCGTAGGCGCCGCCCGAGATGATGTCGCGCGCGGCTTTCCTCAGGTCGCCGGTGCCGTCGACGATCACGGGCGGGTTGCCGGGACCGGCGCAGATGGCGCGTTTGCCGGACTTCATCGCGGCGCTCACCACGGCCGGGCCGCCGGTGATGCAAAGCAGGTTGATGAATTCGCTCTTCGCCAGCGCATTGAATGATTCCAGCGTCGGCTTCAGCACGGTGCACACGAGATTCTCGATGCCGAGCGCGGCGTAAATGGCCTCGTTGTAGGCGCGGACGGCCAGCGCGGCGGAGCGGGCCCCGCCCGGATGGGGATTGAACACCACCGAGTTGCCGGCGGCGACGATGTTGATGATGTTGCCGCTGAGCGTGGGCACGGAATGCGTGACGGGCAGGATCGCGCCGACGACGCCAAACGGCGTGTGCTCCTCCATCGTGATGCCGTGATCGCCGCTGAGGCCGTAGGGCTTGATCCACTCGACCCCAGGGACGAGCTTCACAATCTGGAGCTTCTCGATCTTGTGCTCGAGCCGGCCGATTTTCGTCTCCTCAAATTCGAACTTCCCCCATTCGACCGCCTTGGCAGTGACCATCTCCTTGACGATCTCGACGACCTTGGCGCGGCCGGCGATGCCCTTCTCCTTCAGTTGCTCGAACGCGACCTGCGCGGCGGCACAGGCCTCGTTGACGTCCTCAAACACACCGAAACGCGAACCCCGCGACGAGGCAGCGCGGGGCGAGTGGTTGGAAGCGGGCGTCGTCGCCGCCGGGGCGGAGGGAGCGGGGGCCGGCGACAGGACCGGCGACCGGCCCAGGCTGCGCATCACGTCCTCGACCACGGCGCGCAGGGCCTGCTCATCAAGCTGCAAGGTGGAGCTCATTTTGTTTCAGCAGATCGAACGGTTGCCCTATTTCTTTGCGGGATAGATCTTCTGGTTCAACACATCGACAGTATCGACGATGCCGACCACCACTGCGTCCACCGGCAGCGATTTCATGCCGGTGGCCTGGCGGGCCGAGCTGCCCTGGCAGAACAGCACGACCTCGTCCAGGCCGGCCCCGAGGCTGTCCACCGCGACGACGGTGTTCGCGCCGGGGCGGAATTGCGTCGGGTTGGCCTCGTCCACGAGGAGCGGGCGCAGCACGACCAGCTTGCGGCCTTTCATCGCCTCATCCTTCTTGGTCGAGACGACTGAGCCGATAACGCGAGCGAGGAACATGGGAGTGGTGGGACGGACCCGGTGAAGGGTTATTTCTTGGCGGGGACGGCGGCAGTCTTGGGCAACACGACGACGACCTCGTCATGCGGGCGCGGAATGACCTGCACGCTGACGACTTCGCCGACGGTGCGGGCGGCCTGCGCGCCGGCGTCGGTGGCGGCTTTCACGGCGGCCACGTCGCCGATCACGACGGCGGTGACGAGCGCGTTGCCGACCTGTTTCATGGGGCCGGCGAGGGTGACGTTGGCGGACTTGAGCATGGCGTCGACGCCGGTGACGAGGGCGGTAAGACCCCGGGTTTCGAGGAGACCGATGGCTTTGGAGGACATAATTTTGGTGGGTTGGGAGGTTGCGGTTGAAATTCAGTTATGCGCGGCGATCCAGCGGAGCGTCTCGCGGGCCACGATCAGCTCCTCGTTGGCCGGGATGACGAAGACCTTCACCTTCGAGTGCGCGGCGGAAATTTCGCCCTCGGTGCGGAGCGCGGCGTTCCGGGCCGGGTCGAGGACCAGGCCGAGCTGGTCGAGGTCGGCGCAGATGGCGGCGCGCAGGTCCGGGTTGTTCTCGCCGATGCCGGCGGTGAACACGAGGGCGTCGCAGCTGTTGAGCGCGAAGAAGAGGGATCCGATCCAGTGGCGCGCCGAGTGCACGAGGACGTCGAGGGCGAGCTGGGCGCGGGCGTTGCCCTGCCCGGCGGCGGCGCGGATGTCGCGCAGGTCGTTGCTGATGCCGGAGAGCCCGAGCAGGCCGCTTTCCGTGGTCATCTGGCGCTCCACCTCGGCGAGCGGGAGGCCGAGCGTCTTCATGACGAACGGCACGGCGGCGGAATCGAGGTCGCCGACACGGTTGTTGTGCGGGAGCCCCGACTGCGGGCTGAGTCCCATGCTGGAGCCGATGGCCACGCCGTCGCTCATGCCGGCGACGGAACTGCTGCCACCCAGATGGCAGGAGATCACGCGGAGCGGCGGGCGCCCCGGGTCAACCGGGGTCGGACCCGCCGCGTAAAGACTGCGGATGCGGTTCGCGATATCAGGGCGGCCGAGGAGCTCGGCGGAGCGCTCGGCGACAAACTTGTGGCTCGCCCCGTGGAAACCGTAACGGCGGACCCCGGCCTGATACCACGAGTCCGGCACCGCGTAGCGCGTCGCCGCCGCGGGCAGCCACTGGTAGAACGCGGTTTCAAAGAGCGCGACGAGCGGGACGCCCGGAAGTTTTTCCCGGAAGCGCCGGATGCCCTCGGCGTAGGCCGGGTTGTGCGCCGGGGCGATCTCGCGCAGGCCCTCGAGCGCCGCGATGGCGCGGTCATCGGCCGGCACGCAGCCGGTGAGGTTTTTGCCGAGGACCGCCTTGAAGCCGACGCCATGGAGGTCGGCGGCCGTGCGCAAATGGCCGGCGGTCCGGAGTTCCGCGAGACAGTCGTCGATGGCCTTCCCCTGGTCGGCCACGCGCTCGTAGCCGCCCTTCGCGAGCAACGACGCCTCGCCCGCTCCGTCGAAGCGAAACAGACGGAACTTGAACGAGGTCGAGCCGAGATTGGCGACAAGGATGTTCATCGAGGACGGCGGGAACCGGCGGGGTCAGGCGCGTGGCGCGCAAGGCGCCCCACCCTCAGGCCGATGGGGCCGGGTTGAGCCATTTGCCAAGGCCGGCGAGCTCCTCGTGCGGGCGCGGGATCACCTGCACCGCGACGACTTCGCCGACCTTGGAGGCGGCTTCGGCGCCGGCATCGATGGCGGCCTTGACCGCCGCGACATCGCCGCGGAAAAACGCGCAGACATAGCCGCTGCCGACGGCCTCGTAACCGGTCATGGTGACACTGGCGGCTTTGAGAGCGGCGTCCGACGCTTCGAGAAGCGCACAGAAACCCTTGGTTTCAATTAGTCCGACTGCTTCCTGGATAGCCATAAAAAATGTGGGTTGGAGTTGTGGTTAGAGTCCGACGGCGCGGAGCAATTCGGGGTGGGGCCGGGCAATGACGTGCGAGCAGATGAGCTCGCCGACGCGCTTGGCGGCCTCCGCGCCGGCTTCGACGGCGGCTTTGACGCTGCCGACATCGCCTTTGACAACAACGGTGACAAAGCCACCGCCGATCTGGAACTGGCGAACGAGGGAAACGTTTGCCGCTTTGACCATGGCGTCGCTGGCTTCGACGCTGCCTACATAGCCTTTGGTTTCTATCATGCCGATGGAATCACTCATAATATTTGGGTGGCTGAGGGGTTGAGGGAGATCAGGAAAAAGGGCGGTTACTTGAGGAGGGCAACGGAGGTGTCGGGTTGCAGGGCGCAGGCGTTGCCCTCGTCGGTGTCGATGTGCACCTCGAGCTTGAACTCGGGATCCACGCGCACGAACACCCGGTCGAACGTGGTGGCGCAAGGCCCGCCCACCCGCAGCCGCATGAAGTCGCCGCCTTTCACGCCGTAAAACGCCGCGTCGGCGGGATGCATGTGCACGTGCGGGGCGGCGCGGATGACGCCCTCCTTCATTTCAAAAAATCCGTTGGGCCCCATCAGCATGCAACCCGGGGTGCTGGCAATGGTGCCGGAAAAGCGGATGGGCGCGTTGAAGCCCAGGGCGATGGAGTCGGTATACGCGAGCTCGACCTGGTTGAGACTCCGGCACGGGCCGAGAATGCGAAGATTGGAGATCACCCGGCTGCGCGGGCCGACCAGCGTGACGGTTTCCTGCGCGGCAAACTGGCCCTGTTGGTAGAGCCACTTCATGGGAGTGAGCTTGGCCCCTTTGCCAAACAGCGCCTCCACCGCTTCCGGGGTGAGATGGCAATGGCGGGCACTGATGTTCACCAGCAATGGATTCGGAGCGAGCGCCGTACGAGGGGGTTCCTTGCCCAAGCGCTGATAAATCGATCGCCGGACGAGGTGCTCGATCTCGGCTCGATGGGGCGCTGGAGGTGGTAAGGACATACGCAAAGATAGCGGTTTCGTCCAAATTCCACCCAAATTCTATCATTTAGTCAACGAAAACATTGCAATATCTTCCAAAACTTTCCAACATTCACCACATCGATGCAAGCTGAAGAGCGTCAATCCAAGATAGAGGCTTATCTGCAAAAGGCCGAATTTGCCTCACTTGAAGAGCTCGCCCAGCAGGTGGACGTGTCCGTTTCCACGGTCCGGCGTGATCTGACGGCGCTGGAGGGCCACAGTTCGGTGCGACGTACCCATGGCGGCGCCCGCACCCTGCAGCAGCCAAAGTCCGATGAATTCGTTTTCAATGTTCGCGACACCCATCAGGTGGCGGAAAAAGACGCGATCGGCGAGGCGTGCGCCGCGCTTATCACGCCTGGACAGAACGTCATCCTGGACAGCGGGACCACGTGCTTCCACGTCGCGAAGCGCCTCGGCGACAAGGTCGCGCAGATCATCACCAACTCACTGCCCGTCGCGAATCTGTTTTCCGCCTCAAACCGCCACGAGGTGCATCTCTCGGGCGGCGTCATCTATCCGCGGCTCGGTGTGCTCGTGGGGCCCCACGCGGTGGACACGTTTTCCCGCATGCACGCGGACGTGGCGATTCTCAGCGGCAGCGGCATCGCCGAGGATGGCATCTACAACTCGCACGCGCTGATCGTGGACATCCAGCGCGCCATGATCCATGGCGCGGCCAAGGTCATCTTCTGCTTTGACCACAGTAAATTCGGACGGCGCTCGACCTTCTTCCTGGCGGACTTTGCCGACGTTGACGTGATCGTCACCGACGCTGGCGCACCGGAGCCGCTGGTAGCGGCGCTGCGGGCCAAAGGCCTCGAGGTCGTCATCGCCCCGGTCGGAGCCCTGGCTGCCGCCGGAAATCCGCCCCATGAATCTCGTTGAACAAGTCAGGCTGGCCGGCGTGGTCGGGGCGGGCGGCGGAGGATTTCCGACGCACGTCAAGCTGGCGGCCAAGGCCGACACCGTCATCGCCAACGGCGCCGAGTGCGAGCCCCTGCTGCATAAGGACGCCGCGGTGATGGAGCATCAGGCCTCGGCGATGGTGCAGGGCATCTCGCTCGCGATGGCGGCGGTGGGCGCCGGCACTGGCGTGGTCGGCATCAAAGCCAAGAACCGGCACGCCGTCGCCGCGGTCGAGGCCGCCTGCAAGGGCACGGCAATGCGCGTGCAGCTGCTCGGCGACTATTATCCGGCCGGGGACGAATATGACCTGGTCCACGAAGTGACCGGCCGGCTTATTCCGCCCGGCGGCATCCCGCTCAATGTCGGCGTCGTCGTTTGCAACGTGGAGACCTTCGTCAACATCGCCGCGGCCGCCGAGGGCCGTCCCGTCACCCACAAGACCCTCACCATCGCCGGCGCCGTGCGCGAGCCCAGGACGATCACCGTGCCGCTCGGCACCAGCCTGCGTGATTGCATCGCGGCGGCGGGCGGGGCGACGGTACTCGATCCGGTGCTGGCGATCGGCGGCATGATGATGGGCGAAACCACGGACGACCTCGACCGGCCGGTCACGAAGACGACCGGCGGGGCGATCGTGCTGGCCCGCGACCACCACGTGATCGAGCGCAAGCTCAAGCCGGCCGCCGTGCAGAATGCCATCGGAAAATCCGCCTGCGACCAGTGCCGCTACTGCACCGAACTCTGCCCGCGCTACCTGCTGGGCTACGCGGTCGAGCCGCATCAGGTGATGCGCAGCCTGGCCTTCACCGCGACCGGCGCCGCCCACTGGAACGAATGGGCGGCGATGTGCTGCGCGTGCGGGCTTTGCACCCTTTACGCGTGCCCGGAGGAACTTTTCCCCAAGGAGGCGTGCGATCAGTCCAAGGCAGAAATGAAGCTGGCCAAGCTGAAATGGTCCGGTCCCACCACCGTCAAGCCGCACCCGATGCGCGAGGGCCGCCGCCTGCCGATCAAGTCGCTGATGAAAAAGCTGAACATCGACCACTACGATCACCCGGCTCCCTGGCAGAGCACCTCGCTGACCCCGCGCCGGGTGGTACTGTCCTTGAAGCAGGGAGCCGGCGTCGCCTGCCAGCCGCTGGTGCGCGCGGGCGAAACGGTCGGTGCCGGCCAGGCCCTCGGCGCGATTCCGGACAAGGCCCTGGGCGCCATGATCCATGCCCCGTTTGCCGGGACCGTCGGGGAAGTCACGTCCGGCCATATCACCCTCAACCGTTCCTGAACATTGCCATGACTGAAAAATCCATAGGTTTGGTTGAACTCTCCAGTGTGGTGGCGGGATTCCTGGTGGCCGACGCGGCGCTGAAGGCGGGCACGGTGCGGCTGGTGCTGTCGCGTTCGATCTGCTCGGGCAAATACATGGTGCTGATCGCCGGCGATCCGTCGGCCGTGCAGAGCGCGATCGCGGCCGGCTGCGACGCGGCGACCGGCTGCCTGATCGACAGTTTCGTGATCACCAATATCCATCCCGACGTGATCACGGCCCTGGCCCGCACGTCGGTCGCGCCGCCGGACGGTGCGCTGGGCATCCTCGAATCTTTCAATGTCGCCACGCTGATCCGAGCGGCGGATGCCTGCGCCAAGAGCGCGCCGGTCCAGCTGTTCGAGGTCCGGGTGGCGATGGCGCTCGGCGGCAAGGCGTTTGTCACCATGACGGGCGACATCTCCGCCGTGCAAACCGCCGTGGAAGCCGGCCGGAAGATCATCGCCGACGCCGGCATGTTGGTGAATGCCGCCGTGATCACCCGGCCGCACCCGGACGTCTACCGCGAGGTGGTCTGAGCGGTGCGACCGCTCCGGCCCGCTCCGCGCTACAGCAGGATGTTGTCGATCAGCCGCACCTCGTCGATCCAGGCGGCGATGGCCAGCATGGTGTGGCCCGCCGTGGCCTCGCGCACAGGCTCCAACGTCACGGTGTCGACAATCGAAATGTAGATGACCCGCACGCGCCGGTGCTGGCTGAGGATGTGGGTGGCCTCGGCGATCAGCCGGTCGGGATTGCGCACGCCGGTGTCGGCCATCTCCTTCACCTTCCTGAGCGCCTGGCTGAGCGCCAGAGCCTCCGACCGCTGGCTGGCCGTGAAGCTGCGGTTGTGCACGCCCGACGCGAGTCCGTCCGTCTCGCGCACCGTCGGCACAACGACAATCTCCACCCCAAAATGCAGGTCCGCCGCCATTTTTCGCACGATCGCCGCGCGCTGGGCGGTCTTCTGCCCGTAGCAGGCAAAGTCCGGGTGGATCAGGTTGAAAAAATTCGCCATCATGGTTGTCACGCCGCGGAAATGGGCGGGCCGGGACAGTCCGCAGAGCGACCGGGCGATGTGTTCCTCGCTGACATAGGTCGAGTAGCCCCGCGGATACATCTCCGCCACCGACGGCGCGAAGACGATGTGCGCGCCGGCTGCCTCGCACAGCTGCAGGTCCTCCGCCATGCTCCGCGGGTAATTCGCCATCGCCTCGTTGGGGCCGAATTGCAGCGGATTCACGAACAGGGACACCACCACGACGTCGGCCTTCTTCGTCGCGGCGCGGATCAGCGCCTCCTGACCGGCATGCAGCGCCCCCATCGTGGGCACCAGCGCGATGGTCTTGCCCGCGGATTTCAGTTGCGCGGCCACCGACCGCATTTCGGACACCGACTCGATTTTTTTCATGGGCAGACCTTCCTTCGCGAAACGTCAGGCTTGAACTAACCCCGCCCGCCGCCTTTGTTCAAGTTTTTCGCCCCAACGCGGGGCCACTTCACGATCCCTTTGCCCAGCCGTCATGATCCGCATCAACGAAAACTACACCAAGCTCAAGGCCTCGTATCTCTTCACCGACATCGCGAAGCGCGTGGCCGCCTTCGTCGCCGCCAATCCGTCGAAGCCCATCATCCGCCTCGGCATCGGCGATGTGACCGAACCGCTGCCCCCCGTGTGCATCGCGGCGCTGCATGCCGCGACCGACGAGATGGCCAAGCGCGAGACCTTCAAGGGCTACGGCCCGGGACAGGGCTATGCGTTCCTGCGCGACGCCATCGCGCAGCACGACTATGCCGCGCGCGGCTGCCTGATCGAGGCCGACGAGATTTTTATTTCCGACGGCGCCAAGTGCGACTGCGCCAACATCCAGGAAATCTTCGGCCCCGACATCCGCCTTGCGATTCCCGATCCGGTTTATCCCGTTTACATCGATACCAATGTCATGGCGGGCCGTACCGGTGCGAACGTCGACGGCCGCTACACCGGCGTCACCTATCTCGACAGCACGCCGGCCAACGGCTACGTGCCCGCGATTCCCGCCGGCGCGGCCGACCTCATCTACCTCTGTTTCCCGAATAACCCCACCGGCGCCGTCGCCACCAAGGCCCAGCTCGCCGCGTGGGTCGCCTACGCGAAAAAGAACCAGGCGATCATCCTCTTCGACTCGGCCTACGAAGCCTACATCCGCGACCCGGCCATCCCCCACTCCATCTACGAAATCCCCGGTGCGCGCGAGGTCGCCATCGAGTTCCGCAGCTTTTCGAAGACCGCGGGTTTTACCGGCATGCGCTGCGCCTACATCGTCGTGCCGAAGTCGCTTCAGGCCTTTGACGCCGCCGGCCGCGAACATTCCGTGCACGCGCTCTGGAATCGCCGCCACACGACCAAGTTCAACGACGTCGCCTACCCGATCCAAAAGGCCGCCGCCGCCATCTTCACCGAGGCCGGCCAGCAGCAGACGCGCGCGCTCACGGATTTCTATCTCGGCAACGCGAAACTCATCCGTGACGCGATGGCGAAGCTCGGCCTCAAGTGCGTCGGTGGCGACAACGCGCCCTACATCTGGGTCAACACCGGGCGCGACTCCTGGGAATTTTTCGACCTGTTGTTGAACCAGGCGCAGGTCGTCTGCACGCCCGGCGCCGGCTTTGGCAAGTGCGGCGAGGGCCACGTGCGCATCAGCGCCTTCAACTCGCGCGCGAACGTCGAGGCCGCTCTCGCCCGCATTGCCGCCGCGTTGAAATAAACGGGTTGTCGTAGGGGCGCAGACTTGCTGCGCCCTTCCGTTGTAGGGTGGGGTCGCTGACCCCGCCTGTTCGAGGTGGAGCGCGTTGCCCCAACGCGCTGGATTGGTCCGGAGTTTCAAACCAGCGTCTTGAGGGCAAGCCGCTCCACCTTTCAGCCGGGAAAAGGCGGGGTCAGCGACCCCGCCCTACAATTCAATCCCACGCACCAACCGCCAGCGCTCAGTGTTTTTCCGCGGTCCCGAGCAAGGTGACGATGCGGTCGGCGAGCCCGTCCACGGCTTCACTCAGCTTCAACGCCAGCTGGCCGTAGCTGCCATCCCAGCCGGGAACTTCCATCGTGAACGTGTCCCGGGCGCGCCGCTCCGAGCCCGCGCCTGGCAGATAGATTTCCACCACGGCGGTGAAGCGCGCCACCTTGGCCTCGCGGTCGCCTTCGCAGCGCAGCAACCGCACCGCGATTTCGAAATCGTGTTCCTCCCCCGCCGTCGACACCACGTGCGCCACCTCGCCGCGCCCCTCGAGGCTCTCGCGCAGCACGCGGCTCAACCCGGCCTCGAGCGCCTCGGCCCAGCGCGCCTCCTCGGCATAATGAATTTCGTTGCCCGCCTGCCGCACCTGCATCGCCTTGCCCCGGAGAAAACTGGGGACCTCGACCGGCCGCAGCGCGACCCGCCAGTGCGGTCCCGCCAGTGAAACCATCGCGGGTTTGGTCGCGGCGGTCGTGAGCACGTAGTAGCGGGTCACATCCGGCTGAGAGGCGGGAATGACGTTGCAGCCGGTGCCGGCCAGGAGCCAGCCGGCGGCGAGCAGAAGACCGAGGAGGGAAATTGGGCGCGGCTTCATCGGATTGCTGAGCGTGGGTTTCGTGGTGCCAGAATCATTTCCGCGGCCCCTTGCCGCTGATCAGTGCCTGCGGGTTGCGCTCGAGAAACTCGGCCAGCCGCTGCACCGCCTCGGCGGCGTCCGCCAGCTGCGACAGGGCGTGGCTCGCATCCGCGCCAAGCCCGCTTTGCGCGGAGATGAACCGCCGCGCGCTTTCGGCGGCGGCATTGAATGACGCCAGGGTTTCCTTCGTCTGCACCAGCGTCGCCTTGAGCTCCGTGCCATTCGAGGCGACCTGCGTGTCGAGTTTCGCGAGCACGGCGCGCAGGTCGATGAGCGTCGCGTTGAGGTTGGCGAGGGTTTGCTTCGTTTCCGGCGAGCTGACCAGCGCGTCAACGGACGCCCCTGCCTTCTGCCATTGCGCGACCAGCGCTTTGATGTCGAGCCCGTCGAGCTGCTTGTGCGCGTCGGCCAGCAGCTGCTTCACTTCCTGGCCGATCCCGGCAAAGTCGATCTTTTTGATGTCGTTCAGGATTTCCAGAAGGTTGGTTTGAAATTGCGCGATGGAGGAGGGCACGTAAGGCACCACGACATACTTCAGCTCAGTGATGTTGTTGCTCGCCGGGCGCTCCTTCGGGCTGAGAAATTCGAGCTCTACAAACAGCAGGCCCGTGGCCAGGCCCTGCACATCAAGCCGCGCGCACAGGCCGTTGTCGACCAGCGCCTGCAGCTCGGCGCGGTCCGCGACATTGATCGGGGCGCCCTTGGAATCGGTGACCTTGTTCTTGCTGAGCTCGCACACGACGGCGACGACCGAGTGGTGCGTCTTGCCATCGTAATGGACGTTGAGATCAACCACGCGGCCCACGGGCACGCCGTTCAGCTGCACCGACGAGCCGAGGTTGAGGCCGTGGACCGACTCGTCGAAATACACCACGAAGCGCTGCGGTTTTGCGAAAAAATTCACCCCGCCAAACGTCAGCAGCGCGATAATGCCCAGCGCAAATGCCCCGATCACAAACATGCCGACGATGGCCGGGCTGACTTTGGTTTTCACGTGGAGTGGAGCGTAACGATTGGGGAAATGAGGGGAAGTCTATTGCGGCAGCAAATCGCCGCGCCGGAGAAACTCCGTCACCCGCGGGTCGCGGCTGCCCGCCGCCAGCTCGCGTGGCCGGCCCTCGGCGATGATGCCCTGTTCCCCGCGGTCGAGCATGATCACGCGGTCCGCGATCGCAAAGATGGAGGCCAGCTCGTGCGACACGACGACGATCGTGGTGCCGAACGTCTCCCGGACCTGGAGAATGAGCTCGTCGAGTTTGCGCGAGGTCACCGGATCGAGTCCGGCGGACGGCTCGTCGAAAAACACGATGGCCGGGTCGAGTGCGAGCGCGCGGGCCAGGCCGGCGCGCTTCCGCATGCCGCCGCTGATCTCCGCCGGATAGTAGTCCTCGAAGCCGCTGAGCCCCACTTGGGCGAGCTTCAGCGTCGCCAGTTCCTCCAGCTCGCGCGGCGCCAGGGTGGTGTATTCCTCCAGTGGCAGCGCCACGTTTTGCCGCAGGGTCAGCGAGCTCCACAGCGCGCCGCTCTGGAAGAGCATGCCAAAGGTCCGCAGCAGCGCCCGCCGCCCCGCGGTGTCCGTCTCGGTAAAGGGCTGGCCCAGGAATTTCACCGCGCCGGCCGTCGGCGTGTTCAGGCCCACCATGTGACGCAACAGCGTGCTCTTGCCGCAACCCGAGCCGCCGATGATGAAAAAAATCTCCCCACGCGTAACGGTGAAGGAAATGTTCTTCAGGATCACCTTGGCGTCGTAGCCGCATTCCAGGTTCGTCACCTCGATGGCGGGCCCGTCCGCGGCCGGCGTGGTTTTCATGGCGTCGGGCATGGCGTCAGATTCCCAGCGCGTTGAACACGACCGCGAAAATCGCGTCCGCGATGATGATGAGCAGGATGGACGTCACCACCGCCGAGGTCGCCGCCCGGCCCACGCCCGCGGCGCTGCGTTCCGCCTGCAGGCCGCGCAGGCAGCCCGACAGCCCGACGATCAGCCCGAACGCGACCGCCTTGATCACACCCGTCGTGATGTCCGACAAATCCACGATCGTGAGCATCTCGATCCAGAAGGCCGCCGGCGGGATGCCGAGCAGGCCAAACGCCACGATCAGGCCGCCGAAAATGCCGAGGGCATTGGCATACAGTGCCAGCAGCGGCATCATCACACCGAGCGCAATCAGCCGCGGCAGCACCAGGAACTGCACCGCCGGGATGCCGAGGGTCTCGAGCGCGTCGATTTCCTCGTTGGCCTTCATGTTGCCCAGCGTGGCCGCAAACGCCGCGCCCGTGCGGCCCGCCAGCACCACCGCCGTCATCATCGCGCCCATTTCCCGCACCATCGACAGCCCGATGAGGTCCGCGATGTAGATGTCGCCGCCGTATTGCCGCAGCACGACCGCGCCGGTGTAGGCGAGCGTGACGCCGACCAGCAGGCTGACCAGGCTCACGATGGGCAGCGCCATGGCGCCGCATTGCTGCATTTCCTCCACGCAGTCCCGCCAGCGGAATTTCTTCGGATGCCGCGCCAGCTGCTGCGCGCCGAGCACGCATTCGCCCACGAAGTGGAAAATCGCGCGCGCCTTCGCCACGACGTCCTGCGCCGCCATCCCGACCGCGGTGAGGAAATTCTCCGAGCGGTCAAACGGCACGCTTGTCTCGTGCGAGGCCGCCAGCTGCCCCAACAGCGCGAGGATCTTCTCCGGCAGCGCGTCCGTCTCACAATAGGCACCGGTCATGCGACACCACTGCTGCACCTCGAACAAAAACAGCAGCAGCGAGCTGTCCCACTTCTCGACTTCATCCATGCGCGGCCGGACGCGCGCGGGATTTTGCCCGGCCAGCAGGCCGTCCCACGACGGTCGCGGCTCCGTGATCTGCCACGTGCCCGCGAGCGCCACCACCAGCACATCGCCCTCGGTGGTCAGCGCCACGCGCGCATTCAAGGGTCCGGGACTGGCGGGCATGGCACCACTTCACCCGTGACATGGCCCGCCGCCAAACCAAATCTCCATGACTCAATGCCTCCGTTTCAAACCATCCTCTTCGATCTCGACGGCACGCTGGTGGATGCATTTACGACGATTCATCGCAGCTACCAGCACACCCTGCCGCGATTCGGCCGGCCGGTTCCGACCCTGGCCGAGGTGCGGCGCGCCGTCGGTGGCGGCCTGGCCAACGCGATGGGCCACTTTCTTCCGCCCCAGCTCATTCCCGAGGCAATGGCCATCCACCTCGCCTACTCGGAGCAAATCCTGCTGGAGGACGTCACGCTTCTGCCCGGTGCCCCGGATCTCCTCCGCCGCCTGCAGGCCCGCGGCGTCAAGTCCGCCGTGCTGACCAACAAACTGGGCGACGCCGCCCGGCGCATCTGCGCCCACCTCGGCGTGGCGCCTTTGTTGCAGGGCATTTACGGCGCCGGCGACACCCCGTGGCTCAAGCCCCAGCGCGAGTTCACGGATTACGTTTTGCGCCAGCTGGGCGCGAGCACCGCGACCGCGCTGCTCATCGGCGATTCGCCGTTTGACGTGGAAACCGCCCGCGCCGCCGGCTTCCCCTGCTGGTGCGTCACCACCGGCACGCACACCGCAGATGAGCTCGCATTTGCGCATGCCGACCGGGTGTTCCCCGATCTTTCGGCCCTTGCGGCAGCGCTGCTACACTGACCGCAGCATCTCCGCAATCGCGGTGAGAATGCGCTCCTCGGTCCCCGATTCCAGCGGGCCGGATTTGCCCATGAATCGCATGCTGCCAATCACCTCGTAGCCACTTTCGGGAATCTGCCGCTCACTCGGCACGTAGCCGAGGATATCGTTGGCGTAGCCGACGGGCCAGACATGGTCGAAACGGTGCCCCAGCTCCTTCACGAGCCGGAATCCGTATTCGGCGCTCATCTCGCCAGCCATCGCCACCACCAGCAGCGCACGGCCAAACCCGACTGTCTGCAGCTCGAACCCCATGTCGAGCGGCGGTGTTTCGCCACGATCGAGGTAAGCGAGGTTGATCTGCGCCCAGCGCCGGAAGAAGGAGAGCTCGGAGCCAAGCATCGCCGCATAATCGGCGCGCGGCAGCACCATCGTTCGCAGCACCATCTTGCGGCTCCGTACCTGCAGCGGCCCGGTGACCGGCTTGAGCCGGCCAAAGCGAATTTCCCGGGCCACCGCTTCCGCCAGCTGCCGCCCGAACCGATGCAAGTCCTCAACCGGATAGGCCGGAAACGTAGCGCACGCCGGATCCGGCCGGTAGGGTTTCTGGTCACCGGCGCAACCGAGCAGAAAAGCCGCAGTGCACCCGAGGATCTTCTCGGCCTCGACGAGTGCAAACCCCGCATAGTCGCCGCCAATTTGGAGCATCGGCCCGCCGCCGGTGGGATGACATGCGTAACTGAACATCACGTGCTTGAGTCGACCGGCCGCATCCTCGCAGAGCAGCATCGGCACGGTATGATCGTGCGGAGCTTCCAGCGTGGGCATCCACTCCACCCCGCCCTTCCCGTCCGGCTGGCGACGGGAGTGGGCGAATCCGCACCACCCTGTCGTGCTGCGTAGCGTGACGGGTTCTTGATCCGCCAGCGAGGCCTTGGCGGCAGCGGCGAGCTTCGCGAACGTGTTTTCCAGAAAGCCATCATCCGTTTCCTCCCAGCAGTCGCCCTCCACCTGCCGGCGCACCGCCGGTCCACAGTGCGTGTGCGTCCCGCAGAGCAGAATGTGGTCGGGCGGCACTCCGGTCGCGGCCGTGATGAGCGCCCGCACCCGGTCCGTCTTGTCATAAAACCCGAGCCATTCGATGCTGACGATAATCAGCCGGGTCTGGGACGCGCGATCGGTGAAGGCCGTGACGACACCACGCAGCGGAAGATAAACGCCGGTGGAAGGTTTCGTCCGGGCCGCGAATCCCGTGAGCTTTGAACCGACCGGAGGCGTTGCATCGATGATAGTGACGCCGGCGAGATAGGGACAAGCGGACTGGGGCATGCCTTTGGGCGGACAAACCTAGCCTTTGCCCGCCCTCAGGCGAGCCTTGGTTCAACGGCGAAAATTCTGCGGCGCACAGCAAAAAAACGCCCGTCCGCCTCAGCTCAGGCCGCCGCGACGAGCACCTTGCGCGCCGGGAAATCGAGGTCGAAGGGCTCGTCCGACCCGGGCGAGTGGTACGTGCTGATGATGGCGTAGCGATCCTTGCCCGTGGTGTTGCGGGTGGAGCCGTGCACCAGCCGGTCGGAAAACACGATCACCGAGCCGCGCTTGATTCCGCAGGTGACGATGTCGCCATCGCGCCAGGTGCCGTTGTTGATCTCATACTGAAAATCGCCGCTCGGCAGGCCGATCTTCACCATGTTCCAGTCCTTCTTGTGGCTGCCGGGCACGACCGTGAGCGTGCCGTTCTCGGCCGTCGCGTCGTCGAGCGGAATCCACACCGAGAGCTTCGGCCGGGTGTTGCGCCAGTAGAAAAAGTCGATGTGCCACGGCGTCGCGAAGGTCTTGCTCGCCGACTTGTAGACGATCTTGTCGCTCAGGAACGCCACGCCCTGCGGCATGAGCGCTTTCAACACGTCCACGACCCGCGGATCCTCCGCCAGCGTGCGGAACAGCGGGCTCACCACGGCCACGTGGACATACACCGACGCACCCGGCTTGGCCCGCGTATCGAGCACGGAGCGCGCCTCGATCTTCAGCCGGTCGCACTCCTCCGCGCTGAACAGGTCCGGCACGATGACAAAGCCATCGCGGTCGTAGCGCGCAGCGAGGCTGGGGGGGGCGGAGGCTTTTTTCATGGCGGGCATTCCCAACGTAGCCGCGGGCCCGGGCGTGTGGAGCTTTTTCTGAGATCGTGGCGTCGTCCAAACATACTGCATCACTGCCGGCTGCCAGCGCTCTGGCGGCGCCTGCGCCGCGGCAAAGTAACCTAATAGGTTACTTTGTGAGGCGGGAAGTTTCGGGTTGGGCGGGCCGATTACAGGCAAGCTTGTCCGCGGATCGGGGTGGGCGCCGGTGGCCCCACCGGCGCTGTCGTCGATGAGGACATCGACGACCACCTATCTCGGCGCAGGCAGGAAAAATCGCACGAAATTCTGCTTCACTCCGCCCGGGCTTGCGCCAACGTAGCCGGGCCGGCTTGTCTTCACCGTCCCAGGCCATCCTACCCCACTCATGACGCTGCACCTGATCGATTGGATCATCATCTCGGTCTATGTGGTCGGCTGCCTCTCGGCGGGTTTGTGGATGCGGCGCTTCATCCGCGGCGTGGACGACTTCACCGTCGCCGGCCGCGAGGTCCACGTGAACCTGGGCATCGCCTCGCTGGCCGCGACCGAGCTCGGGCTCGTGACGGTGATGTATACCGCGCAGCTCGGTTACGAGAAGGGCTTCGCCGGGGCAATCATTGGCGTGATCATGGCCGTCGCTTTCCTGGTCGTGGGCGCCACGGGCTTCGTGATCGAGCCGCTGCGCAACGCGGGAGTGATGACGATCCCGGAGCTGTTTGAGAAGCGTTTCAGCAAGCGTGTGCGGTGGCTCGCCGGGGTGTTCGTGGCGCTGGGCGGCCTGCTCAACATGGGCATTTTCCTGCGACTGGGCGGCGATTTCCTCGTCCACGCCACCGGGATGCCGGGCAGCTGGCTCGAGAGCGTGATGACCATCCTGCTCGCCCTGGTGCTGCTCTACACCGTGCTCGGCGGCATGCTCTCCGTGCTGGTCACGGACTATCTCCAGTTTCTCGTCGTCGGCGTCGGCATCGTCGTCACGTCCGTGCTGGTGCTGATGAACATCGGCTGGTCGAACTTGGTCCACACGCTGCAGTCCTCGTGGGCGGCCCATGTCGCGGCCGGCGTGCCCGCGGCTCATCCCTTCAACCCCGCCCATCCCTCCAATTTTGGCTGGGGCTACCTCGCCTGGCAGTTCGTGTTCCAGCTCGCCGTGGTCACCACCTGGCAGACCACCATCACGCGAGTGCTGGCGATGAAGGATTCCCATTCCGCCAAACAGATGTATCGCCGCGTATCGTTCTACTTTGTCGGCCGGTTTCTGCTGCCGGGCCTCTGGGGCGCGGCGGCCTTTGTGTATTTCAGCCAGCACGGCGGCCTGCCGTCGGGCCTGGATTCGTCGACCGCCATGCCGCGCTATCTCGGCACCGTGCTGCCGGCGGGCATGCTGGGCCTCATCGTCGCGGCCATGATCGCCGCCGAAATGTCCACCGTCAGCGGCTATATGCTCACCTGGGCCACGGTCATCTACAACGACATCATCACCCCCTGCCTCAAGCAGCCCCTTTCCAACAAGGGCCAGCTTTTCCTCACGCGCAGCATTCTGTTCGGCATCGCGGCGTTCCTGCTTTTTTACGGCCTGTGGTACAAGATGCCCGGCAACGCCTGGGACTACCTCGCCGTGACCGGCAACATCTACCTCGCGAGCGTCTTCGCGCTCCTCGTCGCGGGCCTCTACTGGCCGCGGGCCAATGCCACCGGCGCGTATGCCGCCCTCATTCTCGGCGCCATCGGCCCGCTCACCTTCCTCGTCGTCAACGCCGTCGTGCCCAAGGATCACCAGATCGCCCCCGAGGTCGCGGGCGCCTCGTCGTTTGCACTTTCCTTCCTCGGCATGATTATCGGTTCCCTCCTCACGGCGGCTCCCGCCCGGGCCGCGGTGCCCACTCCCGCCTGACCCCATGAAAGACCCCTTCATCATTTTCTGGGCCGTGCTGCTCTTCAGTTCCATCGCCTGGTATGGCTTCCTCGTGTTCTACATCGGCCTCAAGGCCGGCCGGGAAATCCGCACCTTGATCAAGGACTTGACGGCGGGCCAGTCCGGCCCGAAGGCGTAGCGCGGGGCCGGCGGCCGCGCGCCACCCGTCTTGCCTCAGCGCGCATCTGCGCTTTTCGTCGCGCCAGCCGTGGCTCTCCCCCCGTCATCCTCCGCCCCCGCCGCCCTCACCGGCGTCCTCGAGCGCATCATTTTCTTCAACGAGGAAAACCATTACACCATCGCGGAGTTCCGACCCGACGCCGTCAACCCGAAGGAGGCGGAGGCGAAGGTCACCATCGTTGGCGCGCTCCCCGGCGTCGAATGCGGCGAGACCCTCCACCTCTCCGGCGAATGGACCCGTCACGCCCAGCACGGCGCCCAGTTCAAGGTCACCGCGTTCAAGTCCGAGCTGCCCGCCTCCGTCTACGGCATCCGCAAATATCTCGGCAGCGGTCTCGTCCCCGGCATCGGCAAGGTCTACGCGAACAAGATCGTCGACGCGTTCGGCACCGACACGTTTCGCGTGCTGAGCGAGGAGTCGGGCCGGCTGCGCGACGTGGCGGGCATCGGCAAGAAACGCGCCACCTCGATCAAGCAGGCGTGGGAGGAAAAAAGGACCGAGCGCGAACTCTACATTTTCCTGCAGACCTACGGCGTCACGCCCTCGCAGTGCGTGAAACTCGTCCACCACTTCGGTCCGCAGGCGAAGCAGGTGCTGATCAACGAGCCCTACCGCGTCGCCCGCGAGATCGACGGCATTGGCTTCAAGACCGCCGATCGCATCGCGATCAACCTCGGCTTCGCCAACGACGCCCCGCCGCGCCTCGACGCCGGGCTCATCTTCGCGCTCGAGACGCTGCAGGAGGAGGGCCATACCGCCTACCCCGAGGCGGGGCTCGTCGAGTATTCGTCGAACCAGCTCGAGACCGACTCGAAACTGGTCGAGGCCCGCATCAACGCGCTGGTCGAGACCAAGGCCCTCATCCGCCATCGGTCGGCCGGCGTGGCTAACCCGCTGCCCGGCTCCGCGCTCCTTCAACTCCCGCACAATGACCGCGCCGAGCAGAAGATCGCCGAGGTCGTCGCCCGGCTCAATCGCGTCCCGAGCGGACTGCCGCCGATCAAGGCCGATGCCGCGGTGAAGTGGGCGGAGGACAAGGCCGGCTTCGCGTTTCACGAGCTGCAGCGCGCCGCCGTCCGGCATGCGCTCACGCACAAGTTCACGATTCTCACCGGCGGTCCGGGCACGGGCAAAACCACGATCCTGCGGACGCTCGTGGACATCCTGAAGGCCAAGAAAGTGCGCGTGCATCTCGCGGCACCCACCGGCCGGGCCGCGCAGCGGCTCGCCGAGACCACCGGCGGCTTCGCCTCCACGATTCACCGGCTGCTCAAATACGATCCCGCCGGCGGCGGGTTCACGAGCAACGAGTCGCATCCGCTCGCGACGGATTTCCTCGTCGTGGACGAGGCCTCCATGCTCGACGTGCGGCTCGCCGCCGCGCTGCTGCAGGCCGTCCCCGCCAAGGCCCACCTGCTGCTCGTCGGCGACACCGACCAGTTGCCCAGTGTCGGAGCCGGCAACGTGCTGAAGGACCTCATCGCGGCAGGCGCCGGCCCCGGTCCGGGTGCGGCGCCGCTGATCCCGGTCACGCGCCTGTCCGTCATCTATCGCCAGAAGGAACAAAGCGGCATCGTCCTCGCCGCGCATGCCATCAACTCCGGCGATCCTTCGCTGCCGCCGACCGTCAGCGATCTCGCCAGCGTGCAGGCGTGGAGCGACCTCACGTTCATCGCCGCGACGGATGCCGACGACTGCCTGCGCAAGATCACCGCGCTCTGCACCGAGTGCGTGCCGCGCCTCTGGAAATGGTTCGACCCCGTCAGCGACGTGCAGGTGCTCGCGCCCATGCACAAGGGCGTCGCCGGCGTGGCAAACCTCAACGCCGCCCTGCAGGCCGCGCTCAACCCCCACGCGCGCGGGCTGCGCGGGCTGACCGCCGAGTATCGGCCCGGCGACAAGGTCATCCAGCTGCGCAACAACTATGACAAAAATCTCTTCAACGGCGACATCGGCACCGTAACGGCGATCGACGCCACCGCCGGAACCCTCGAGGCCAGCTTCGACGGCGAGCGCCACACGTTCGATCGCGGCGAATTCGGCGACCTCGCGCTCGCCTATGCCATCAGCATCCACAAGTCGCAGGGCAGCGAGTATCCCGTCGTCATCATTCCGCTGCTCAAGGGTCACTTCATGATGTTGCAGCGCAATTTGCTCTACACCGCCATCACGCGCGGCCGAAAAAAGGTCCTCATTGTCGGCGAGCCTGCCGCCTACGCGATGGCCGTCCGCAACAGCGAATCGAAACTCCGGATCACGCATCTGCGCGAAAAAACCACGGCTCACTCCTCCTAGATTTCACTCCATAATGAAACCCACTTGTCCGCCATAGGCTTGGCGACGGCGGAAGCAGCGGGTGACCCATCTCCGCGAAAAAGTCGCTCAAGTCGCCGGAACGTGAACCCGGCCGGCCTGTCCGCTCATCCCGCGCCCCGGCCGCACGTCCAAATCTCGCCGGATTCGTCGCATCGCACTTGGCGAACCGCCCCCCATCCGTCAGCTTGTCCGCTTCCCCACCCACGCATGAAACTTAGATTTCTCCCCCTGCTCTCCGTTCTGCTGCTGGCCCCCGCGCTCCGCGCCGCCGACGCCCCGGCCAAGGTCGACGGTTTCAGCTTCGTCAAGACCGTCGGCGCCGTCTCCGAATACACGCTCGACGCCAACGGCCTCCAGGTCCTCCTGCTGCCCGATCACTCCGCCCCCGTCATCACGTTCATGGTGACCTACCACGTCGGCTCGCGCAACGAGGTCACCGGCACCACCGGCGCCACGCATCTGCTGGAGCACCTGATGTTCAAGGGCTCGGTCAATTTCAACCGGACCAAGAGCAACGGCTTCGACCAGGCGCTCGACCCGATCGGCGCCACGAACAACGCCACCACCTGGCTCGACCGCACCAATTACTTCGAGACCTTCGGCAGCGAACACCTCCCGATGATCACCGAGATGGAGGCCGACCGGATGCGCAACCTCCTCCTCCACGAGGACGACCGCCGCCCCGAGATGACCGTCGTGCGCAACGAATTCGAGCGCGGCGAAAACTCCCCCTTCCAGGCGCTGATCAAGGAAATTTTCAGCGCCGCCTACGTCGCACATCCCTACCACCATCCGACGATCGGCTGGCGCAGCGACATTGAGAAGGTCTCGATCGAAAAACTCCGCGCGTTCTACGACACGTTCTACTGGCCCAATAACGCCACCGTCACCGTCGTCGGCGACTTCGCGCCGGCCACCGCGCTCGCGCTCGTCGGGAAATTCTACGGGGCCATCCCCCATTCGCCGTCGCCGATTCCCCAGCTGTACACGGAGGAGTCCGACCAGAGCGGCCCGCGCCGCGTCACGGTCAAGCGTGCCGGCCAGCTCGGCGTCGTCGCCATCGGCCACAAGATTCCCGCGCTGACGCACCCCGATGCCCCCGCCATCGCCGTCCTCAGCGCCATCCTCAGCGACGGCAAGAACAGCCGGCTCTACAAGGCCATCACCGACAAGAGCCTCTCCACCGGCGTCTCGGGCTTCCCCTTCCCCACCCACGACCCGTCGCTGCATTTCACCTTCATCCCGCTCGCGCCCGGCGTGACCCATGAGACCGCCGAGAAAATCGCCGTCGAGCAGATCGAGCAGCTCAAGCAGGACGGCGTGACCGAGGCCGAGGTGCAGGCCGCCATCGCCAAATACCTCGCCGACGCCGCCTACCAACGCGACGGCACCTACGCCATCGCCAGCAATATCAACACCGCCATCGCCGTGGGCGACTGGGCGCTCTATTACACCTTCGACGACGCCATCAAGAAGGTCACCCCGGCCGACGTGCAACGCGTGGCCCGGAAATACTTCAACGTCGACCAGAGCACCACCGGCTGGTTCGTGCCGCTCGTCCCCGCCGCCGCGCCCCAGGCCCCCGCCAAGTAAGCCTCAACCCTCTTTCCCCATGAAAAATTTTCCCTTTTTCTTCCTCGCCTGCGGCCGTGCCGCGGGACGAGCCCTTCGTAGCTCCGCCCTGCGGAGCGCAGTAGGGTGTGCTCTTCTCGCGTTTGCTGCCGTGAGCGCATCAGCCCAGATCGCGCCCAAGGTGATTCGCACCAAAATCTCCGGCCTGGATGTCATCATCTACCCGACCGGCGTGCAGGACGTCGTCACGATCAAGGGCTCGCTCCCCGCGGGCGACGCGATGGCCGGCGATGGCAACCTCGCCGTGCCCACCCTTTGCGGCATGCTGCTCGATCAGGGCACGACCAAGCAGGACAAGTTCGCCATCGCGGAGAAACTCGAGAACGTCGGTGCGACAATCGACTTCAGCGTCGGCACCCAAACGGTCGAGCTCAGCGCCAAGTGCCTGAAGCAGGATCTGCCGCTCGTCATCGGCCTGATCGCCGAGCAACTGCGCACGCCGGCGTTTTCGGCCGAGGAATTTGCCAAGGCGCAGGCCCAGTATGCCGGCAGCCTCCAGCGTCAGCTGGAAAACACGGACTTCCGTGCCGGCGATGCCTTCACCCGCGCCGTGTATCCGCTCGGCCATCCCAACCGTCAGCCCGACACCGGGGAGCTGCTCGCCGCCGTCAAGTCGGCGAAACTCGACGACGTGAAGGCGTTTCACGCCAAGTATTACGGTCCCGCGCACTTCACGCTCGTGCTCGTCGGCGATGTGGACGTGCCCGTGATCCAGCGCGAGGCCACCGCGGCCTTTGCCGGCTGGACCGGCGGCACCGACGTCATTCATCCCGCGCGCGCTACGAGCACCGATGCGCCCAAGGAGCAGAGCGTTTACATGGCCGACAAGACCAGCGTCTCCGTCATCATCGGCCAGGCCAGCGGCCTGCGTTACAGCGATCCCGACTATCAGGCGATGCGCACCGCCACCGCGATCCTCGGCAGCGGTTTTACCGGCCGCCTCATGGCCAATGTCCGCGACAAGGAGGGCCTCACCTACGGCATCGGCTCCCGCCTCGCCAATGACGCCGAAAGCGATGGCGACTGGCGCATCTCCGCGACGTTTGCTCCCGCGTTGCTCGAGAAGGGCATTACCTCCACCCGCAATCAGCTGACCAAATGGTACCACGACGGCGTGACCGACAAGGAGCTCGCCGACCGGAAGACCAATCTCGTGGGCTCGTTCAAGGTCGGGCTCGCCACCACCGACGGCATGGCCGGTTCGCTGCTTATCGCCGTGCAGCGCGGCCTGGACGTCACGTGGCTCGACGAGTATCCGAAGAAAATCGAATCGCTCACGACCGCCGAGGTGAACGCCGCCATCAAGCAGCACCTGAAGCCGGAAACGATGTTTCTCATCCAAGCTGGCACCGTCCCTGGCGCGACGCCGACCACCCAGTAGGTGGGGCGCCGGTTTCCGCCCCGGCGCTACTCCCTGCCGTTCACGGCAGGCCTGCGATGGGTGTGCCCGGGCACGGTGTCGTCCGAGAGATTCGCGGACGCCCGCACGGCAACAGATTTCTAGTCGGCCGCGGTGTGGGCCGGAGCCGCCGCGCCCGAACCGTGGGAGCCACTGGCGCGGAGTTCGGCGAGTTGGGATTCGCCCTTGGCGACGAGGGCCTGGAAGCGCGGGTCTGCACGGAGGGGATCGAACTCCGGATCGTAGCGCAGATGGTTCACCGTCACGGGCCAGCGGGTCCTGGTCCCGACGATGGTGGGTTCGGCCGCGGCAATGGCCGCGTCGGTTCGACCCGGTCAGGACGAGGAGTTCCGCATTCGGGAAGGGTGAGACCCGTGCCACATCCGGCGCTCGCGAGTGCGCCGCACCCTCCCCGGCCAGCAGACGCCGCACGTGCTCCGCCACGGCGGCGGAGGTTTCGCCGTCGGGCAGGCGCGTCCACTGCACCGCGAGAAACGAGTCCGGCACATCCGCGCCGGCATCGGGCGTCTGGTCCACGCACACGGGCAGGACAAAGGTCCGGTTCCGGCCCATCAAATGCGTGCGCTGGTCGGCCAGCCGCCACTCCAGCCGGAAATAGCCCTCGGCCCGCGACTGCGTGCTCGCCGAGATGATGGGCACAAACAGCGCGCATTCCTTGATCTGGCGGCGAATCTTCTGGTCCCACGCGTCCCCGCCGCGGAGCTCGCTCTGGTCAAACCACACCTCGACACCCGCCTGTCTCAACGCGTCACAAATCCGTCTCGCAGCTTCGGCGTCTTGGGAAGCATAACTCAGGAACACTGCTTTGGGTTCGCCGCTCATCGTTGAGACATCGTGCGCCTTGTCCGCCGTAGCTCAACGAGCGAAGGAGGAAACGCGTCACAAATGCGCCGCGCCGCGCCGGCATCTTGCGAGGCGTACGAAAGAAAGACGGCTCCGGGCATGGTGTTCTCGCCGGTCTAGCCGCCCGGCTTGGCCCGGGCGGCGGCGATCCAGCCGGCCAGCGCGCGGTTGTCGGCCCACTGCTCCACCCCGCCCTTCATGCCAGCCAGCGCCTTGGCCGCGTCGTCGAGCAGCGACTGCCGTGGTTCGCGTCCGGCCGCGTCATCCGCCTGCGCGATGGCGGCGGCATAAAAGGCGTGGGCAATCGTCGCCAGGGATTCGTTGTCGTCGGCGCCGGCGGCGACCTCCTTGCGGTAAAACGCCAGCGCGGGCTCGAGCAACGCCCGGGCTTCCGGGCCCCGCCCCTGCCGGGCGATCGCCCGCGCGAGGCGCACCCGGTTCCAGGCATCGTCCGCCACCGGGTCGCCTTCGCCGTTCGGGTTCATCGGAATTTCGCGCGCCCGGCGCGCCGTGGACTCGGACAGCGCGAAATCTCCCGATTGAAAGGCGACCAGCGAAACCAAGCCCAGGGCGTTCCGTGTGATGTTGCGCTGCATCTGCGCGGCGGTGGCGTTCCCCGCGGTGATCTTGACCTTGGACAAACGGTCCACCACCGCCAGCGCACCGGCCAGGACCTTCTGGTCCTCGCCGTAGACCCGCTGGAACCGATAGCGCACCAACGCGGGCACCTCGGAGGTCAACTGGCGCTCGGCGCTGCCCTCGGGAAAGAGCTTGATCCACTCACCCGTCGTCCGCAGGGCCTCCTGGAGTGCGTGCTCGGCCGCGGGCCGGTGCCCGGCCTGAACCTCCCAGTTAAGGATCTCGGACCAGAAGAAATTCATCTGGGGCGCAAGGCTGGAGGGCCGGCGTGGGTCGTTTTCCAGGGCCACGAGGGAATACGCCTTGGCCAGCGCCTCGGTGATGCTGCCCCGCTCATACAGCAGGAACGCCAGCTGGGCCCGCGCCCGCAGCCACATGTTCCACACGGTCAGATCCGATGGGTTCGAACGCACATATTCCTCGCCCGCCCGCTCGCCTTTGATCGCGTAGTCCATCGCTGCGCCATAGTCGTGTCGCCGGTCGGCCAGGGTCCCCAACAGGTCCGCCGCCAGCGTGCGGTTGAGCATGGAGCGCAGGTCGCCCGGGCGCTGCAGCAGGACCTTGTCGGCAATCTCATACACCTCGCGCTCGAGCCGCTCCGCCTGTTCGACCCGGCCGAGCACCATGGCATGGCGGGCCTCCGAATTCGTGGTGTCGCCGTAGGCGGACGCGGCGTTGAGATCCGTCAGATCCAGCGCGCCCAGCCCGACGAGCAGCGCGCGGGCTTCCTCGCAGCTCGCGATCCCCTCCTCCTTCGGCTGGAAGTGGCTATAGACATTCAGGATGTCCACATACACGCGTCGGGCCTGGCGGGAACTCCCCGGCTGGTGCACCAATGGGCGCAACAGGCCGGCCGCCTGTTCCAAATCCGGCACGTATTTTTGTCCGCTGCCGCCCAATTGCCCCGACCGGGTGAAAAGCGCCAGGGCGAGGCCGATGGCAGTAGTCTCGCCTTTGTCTCCCTCCGCCCGCAACTTTTCAAATACCTGCCGCGCCTCGTCCAGGTGCCGGTTGGCCTCGACGATGCTGCCCCGGCCCATCTCGGCTGCGCCCTGCCGGACGAGGGCCATGCCGCGGTAGACGCGGGTGGAGGGCGTGAGCAACTCGGCCGGCAGCCCATCGTAATAGGCCACCGCCTGCTGGGCGAGCTTGCCCATCGTGTCCAGCCGGCCGGTCGGCTCGAGCTCCAGGTAAAAGTCCTCGATCAGGAACCCGACCAGCTTTTCCGCCTCGGTCCGGGCGCGCTCGGCCATCTGGCGGGTGGCCAGGGCCTGGGCTTCCGCGACGCGGGCGCGGCGGAGATTGATCCAGCCGAACACCGCGCTGCCCGCCGCCACCAGCATCAGCACGCTGGCCACGGCAGCGATGAGCCGCGCGCGCAGCAGCGCCCGGTGCGTGGCGATCTCGCGCTCCTTCTGGAGCGCGAGCTGGCGCTTGGATTCCTCCAGCGCCTCGCGCTCGTGCCGCACGCTGCGACTGGCGCCGACGACGCTGCAGAGCACGTCGTGCGTGATTTCCACGCGGCGCAGATCGAGCCGGTCTTCCACGCGGAGCAACCGACGGTCCACCAGCTTCGCCAGCGCATCGGGCGTGGCGCCGGCGGCCGCGAAGCCCTTGCGCACGCGTTCCTCCGCAACGCTTTCGCGAAAGCCGGAGTCCGTCAGCATCACATCCTCGATGAAGATGCGCACCCCGGCCGGCTGGTCCGCCAGGGCCCGCTCGTAGAATTCGGACAAAATCGTGTCGCGCGAACCCGCGAGCAGGTCGGCGGAAATCTCCGCGTGGCCCTGGGCCAGGCGGGTGTTGTTCAGCTCGCGGCAGATCAGGCTGAGCAGCGACGGTTCGACCTCGGCGTGCGCCAGGTCCGTGCCGCCGGCCACGAACCGCACCACGGCCTCGGCCACGCTCACACTCACCAGGTGCGGCGCGGGCGCGCGCACGGCCGCCACGGCCTGCGCCCCGGTCATGCGCGCGAGGCGCATGCGGTTCTGCGTGACGGACGGCATCTGCGCCTTCAGCCCCTCGAGGTGCGCGAGGTAATCCTCGCGCAATGAAATCAGGATGCGGTAGTCCGCGCGCGCAAAGTCGAACTTGGCGGCGTCAGCCTCGTCGCGGTCAATGCGCGCCTCGAGCGCCGCCGGCGGGCGGTTTTCCACGAGGTCAGCCAGATCGGCCAGGAATTCCTGCGCCCGGCGCCGGCCGGCGTCGTCGGTTTGCGCGAGCGTGAAGATCTCCTCGAACTGGTCGAAAATCAGGATCGGGATGAGCGTGCGGCCGGTGGCGTCCTTGAGCACATCGTCACGGTGATGCAGGAATTCCCATAGCGTCTCGCCGGTCACGGCCGAGCCGGTCTGCGTCCACGTGCCGGCCGCCCCGGTGGCCGCGAAGACCGCGCGCTTGATCTGGTCCGACGGCGACGGCGAGCGCGGGTCGTAATCGAGCCGCACATAGACCGGGCAGAAGCCCTCGGGCCGCAGCCGCGGGACGAGGCCCGCCTGCAGGATCGAGGTCTTGCCGAGGCCGGACTGGCCGAAGAGGACGGTGAGCAGCTTGCGCTGCACGCGCCGGCTGAGTTCGGCGGCCTCCTCCTCACGGCCGTGAAAATAGCTGCGGGTTTCCTCGGTGAAGGAGACCAGGCCGAGCCAGGGATTTTGCTCGTCAACGGTGGCGACCGGCGCCGCGGAGATGGGGGAAGGTTTCATGCGCGGCGGAAATTGGAATCAGGTAGGGGCGCAGACTTGCTGCGCCCAAAGACGCCCGACACCGCTAGGGCGCAGCAAGACTGCGCCCCTACGAGCCCGAGCACGTGCTCGTCAAAATTGTTTTTTGATTCGGTCATGCGCGGCGGGCGTTAAAGAGGTCCTGGAGGCGGCGGGTGAATTCGGGCGTGGGCTCACCCCCGGGCAGCCGCGCGAAGTGCATCGCCTTGAATTTCTCGGGCGTGACGGCGTCGGCCTCGGCGGTGCCATCGATGCATACGGGCAGGATGAACACCGCGCCGTCCGCCATGCCGCGCGTGCGGTCCACGGCGTAGCTCCACTCGCGGCGGAAATAGCCCTCGTGCCGCCGCTCCGTCGTCGCGGAGATGACCGGCAGGAAAAACGAGCACCGCGCGATGTTGCCGCGAATCTTGCGGTCGTAATCGTCGCCGCTCTCCAGCCGCTCCATGTCGAACCACGTGGTGATCCCCGCGGCATCGAGCCCGGCCTTGAGCTTCTGCACCGCGGACAGGTCCTCGCGGGCGTAACTGATGAAGACGGCGTTCTCCGGCATCTCGCGGGCCGGCGGCAGGAACCGCAGCGGCGAGGCCGAGCCGCCGGCGGGCGCGGCGCCAGCCCGGCGCGCCATCCAGCGGCGGGGCAGCTCGGCGACGAATTCCTCCGCACCGGCAAACATCCGGGTGCGCACACTGAC